>ERZ869925.505-NODE-505-length-28434-cov-3.959407_pt1 | contig 28434 bp, 39 predicted proteins | sample MGYA00579311_ERZ869925 | MGnify/ENA primary metagenome ERZ869925 (study PRJEB32216, sample SAMN09231817) | wastewater metagenome | place: USA: Maryland | collected 2016-07-30 | study: EMG produced TPA metagenomics assembly of the PRJNA472060 data set (Reclaimed...
AGAGAAGAGACAAATGGTTAAGAGAAGTTGATATGGATGATTTAGAGGCGGCATGGAACGCCTCCCGTACCGACACCCTCCGCGAATTAGAGCCTGTGATTGAGGCGCTTCGGTTTTATGCTGACATCGGTAATTGGAACTACGACCAGATGATGATTCGAGAAGATTATGACGGCCTTCTTGGATGCGGCAAAAAAGCTAGAGCCGTTTTGGCGCTGTATTCGGAAGCAGTGGGTGAACATCAGAATGGCAACTAAAAGAGAAAAAGAACTTGAAGCAGCTCTAAGTAAAGTAATGCCAATTATTGAAGAGGCTTTCTGGGATCATCATACAGCAGGAACGCTCCCTGGCAGTGGATACAATCACCGAGTTTACAATAAAGTCTCACAAATATTCGGATGGCGAGATTCAAAAGTTTTTACCGATTGGAAAAATAAGTTGAACCTGAGCGCCTCAGTCGGCGGAGGAGAGTGAGAATGGATGATGTAGAAAAGTTTTTGGAAGAGTGTGAAAAAATAGAGTGTGAATATGCAGTTGATAAAGCTAACGCTGAAAGACTCATCCGCCTCGTGAAGCGGTATCGGGAGGCTCTTAGAGAAATCATTAACTCTTCATTGGATCAAGACGACATTTATATCTGGGCTTTAAATGCTAGAGGAACGGCAGCAAACGCATATTCGTACACCGGCCTCGAAAGTGAGGAGAGCAAATGACATATCGAGAGTATGGATTTTTTTTAGTTGGAGCTCTTGCTGGAACGTGGTCTTTTTACATTGCTATTGTATATTTTTTAGAGCGTGAAAAATGAACTCCTTCAAAGAAAAACTCTTCAAACACGCGTGGGATCTCGCAGGCAAGAAAGCTCAGTTTGAATCTGAGATGAGTGTGTATCGCAGCGTGGGGATAGAGTGCGGGGAGTGGGCGAGAGAAGAAACGATCAAAGAGGTGTTGGCACTATTGAGAACATGCCCTGAAACTTATTTTATTAATTCAAGAAATGGAAAGCTCGAATTTGATACGACACCGATAGATGCCTCGTGCTGGCTAGAGTTAAAGATGAACACTACGGAATCTCCGAATAGTTCGAACCAAGCTCAATCCGTCCACCAACAGGTTACAAACGGAGCTGAAGATGAACCAACCGTAGTTATGAAAGACCCGATGTACAGGATACCAGACGATGAACTTTAATAATATTCTCTGTTTCTTCGGAGTTCATACCTATAATGTGTACCAAGAAAATGTTACATTTATGGAGTTCACAGCCGACGAAGGAGTCTTTAGGGTGCAAATTTATTGCTGCTTAAACTGCAAGAAGGTAAGGTTTCTACAAAAATGAAAAAAGCAATAGCAGCCGCAGCACTGGCAGCGTCATTCTCGGGTGGGTATTATGCGGCTCCAAAGACAGAATTGCCTCACGCAGTAAATGCGAGTACGATTAGACAACATGAGGATGCGCAGAAAGCACTGGAAGCTTGTAGACAAAACTATGCTCGATCTGTTCAAATGGGAAGCACGAAAGTTCCACCTAAAGCACCCGCAACTAAATGAGTCGGATCTTATTTCTTTTTCTTACGAATGTCTTTGTCGTCTTGCTTGCGTGTATAAGCCCTCTAACGGTGGACGTTTCAGAGACTTTGCTGTTCAGAGGCTACGTTTTAGGTTCATTGATTATTTACGTGATGATTCTCAGCACAGAAGAGTTACCGGAGAAAAGAACAACTTCTATTTGGTATTCGATGTCGTTGAGATGGTTAATCATGAAACTCCAGAAGCTCTACTCGTTGCTCACGAGAAGGCGCACAAGAGGTCGCTATCTAGGAATATTAACGGAACGCTCACGAGGGATGCTCTAAACTACGCGAGATCTTTCGTTACCACTCGCTAGTGTATTTATCTGAATACGTTGTGCTTGGCCCGTAGCTTGATGACTTACCGGTGACGTGCTTGTTAGGCATGATGATGCGCTTTTTGTGCGTCGTTTCATCGTAAGGCTTGAAGTCCACACAGGCGCATTCATCTTGCTTCGTATAGTAACCCCACGAATAACCGAGATACCCACACGCCGACTCACACTGCATTGACTTGGCCTGCTCTAAAGTCACTATTGTGGCAACAAATAGCCAAATCAATCTCATTCATAAATTATACATTCTTATATTAATATGGCAAAATTTGCCTATGGTGGGTGGTTACTTTTTTATTGCACTTGGTGTGGTTTCATGCGCGCTTTTATGGCTAAGCAAATACCAGCCTGACCATGTTATGTTCCCTGTTCGTATGGCTGACAAAGAGACATTTGAGAGCGACTTCGCTCCGTATAGAGATCAGTTTGGTTTAATTCAAAACAATCCCGGTGGAAGTAGTGGCAACGGCCTTCGTTATACGAGCGAATACTACATCCTTAAATTCAGATACGGCTTGCTTACAAAAGATGACACGCTCCAATTTGAAAGCATAGTGAGGCGTTGTTTCGCTGAGCCGGGGTTATTAAATAGATCACCTAAAGATAAGTCACCGCAGAAGTTTGATGACTATGTGGCTGTATCTACTGCGAGCCTTATCTTCGAACTATTACTTGCAAATGACATTAAAACCTACGGACTAAAGCACCGCTGGTACTACAACAACTCTAAACTCCCGAACCTTAAATTCAAAGATAAGTGGGGCGCGTGGTTTGGTAAGGACCAAGGACTCATTGCCCACTTTTACTATGCAGACCAAGACACTCCTTCGTGGTTCAAAACTATTGCTTGGACGGTTAATATTTTGCTATGTGCTTATACTGCCAAGGACTCGCAAGATGAGTGGGTGTTATCTGGTCACCAAATCATAGCGTATGAGTGGTCGCATGATAGGACTTGGGTGCAGGATAAAGTGGCGGGTATATGGCGGAAAAGATTTAGGAAGCAATGGGGAGTTGATGGGATGAGTGTACTTTTAGAAAAGTACTTTGGACATAAGCACCCACTAGCAAAGTACGCTGTAGACATTTAAACTGGGGGTATGTATGTCAGAAAAATTCATAAGTATCGAGCAGTATAGACTATTCCAAACAAGGGCAATTAACGGTAAAATACCAAAAGAGCGGTTTGATGCTATGGTTGCTGCTACCGATATGGATAGCTTACCGGAGAGTGTTGAGCCTGAGCTCACACTTGTTAGAGCGATAAAGATCGCAAATAATAAATTACCAAAACCAGATTAAGGAATAATTATGCCGTTTAAATCACAAGCTCAAAGAGCCAAGTTTCACTCATTGGTAGCAGAAGGTAAGATGAAGCAATCAACTCTTGATGAGTGGGAGTCAGCTACTCCTAAGCATAAAAAACTCCCCGAGCGAGTGGGTCCAAAGAAATCACCGATCCGTTCTCTTGCTGAATTAAGAGCTATTGCAAAACAAAAATTAGGGCGGTAGTCTGTCCGAGCTCAGTAGTTCAAACGGCAGAACGTCTGAGCTGAACGTATACTCCGCTCAGAAGATGTACGTTCAAATCGTACCTGAGCGCCTAATTTATGAAAGGATTACAAAATGGCTAAGAAAATTGCTAAAAAAGCTAAAGCTAAAAAAATCGTAAAGAAGAAGTAATCGTTACTTCCATGGTTTAAAGTCGGGCAGGATAGTGTGCAACTCCCTGCCCGTTGTTAAAGAATGGACAACTTAGAATTACCAAAACTTTGGGACCACCAAATAAAAGGGCTTTCGGCCGCACGCGAGCGCCGGTCATTAGCCCTGTTTTTTGACCTCGGTACTGGAAAAACCCGCACAGCGATAGAGATATTAAGATTACAGTTCAATAAACATAAGAAAATACTTAGAACATTAATAGTTTGCCCATCAAGTGTTGTGATGAACTGGCAGTCAGAGATACTTAAATTCTCGAAGATATCTAAGGCCAAGATATTTCCACTTAGAGGACCGCTTGCTCAGCGAGAGAAAACACTACAGCTAGAGGACGGTATATTCGCCACTAACTTTGAGGCGTTTGCGTTTCCTAATTTTGTTAACTCAGTTCTAGCAAACCCCCCGGACATATTAATCATAGACGAATCGCACCGATGTAAAGATAGTACGGCGAAGCGTACAAAGAACTTAATCAAGATTTCAAAAGCCATGGAGCTTGAGAGACGCGATACTTGCTATCGTTACATCTTGACCGGTACTCCTGTACTAAATAGTCAGATAGATTTGTTCACGCAGTTCCTAATACTCGACGGCGGGCAGACATTCGGTACAAGCTTCTTTCAGTTTAGGGGTAAGTATTTCTACGATAAGAACTCATTCATGCCGAAGCAAAGTCACTTTCCGTGCTGGGTTCCAAGACCTGACACTACTGAGAAGTTGAAGGAGTTAATCTCAAGAATAAGTGTGCAGGCAAAGAAAGAAGAGTGTCTAGATCTTCCGCCACTTGTTCGCACTGAGGTTGAGGTTGAGCTATCAAAAGAGCAGAAGCGTGCATACGAAGAGATGAAGAAAGAGTTCATCACATTTCTTGAGAGTGGTGTTGCTACTGCGAGCCTTGCAATAACAAAGGCGTTAAGGCTTCAACAGATCTTGTCTGGATTCATCAAGAAGGAAGATGGAGATGATCATGTGTTCAAAGAGAACCCACGGTTAGATACCTTAAAAGATATATTAAGCGACATTAAAGATACCTCCAAAGTCATTGTGTGGAGCATTTTCCACAGAGACTATGAGCACATTAAAAAAGTATGTGAGTCACTTGGAATTAAGTACGCAGAAGTGACCGGTTTGATAAAAGACAAGCAGGCTGAGATTGATAGATTTCAGAATGACCCTGAGTGCAGAGTGATGATAGCGAGCCAATCAGCCGGTGGTACTGGGGTTAACATGACCGCTGCTAATGTCATGATTTACTACTCACGCTCTTATAGTCTTGAGCACGATCTTCAAAGCGAGGCTCGTAACTACAGGGGTGGTAGCGACATCCACGACAAGATAACGCGCATAGACTTAGTCGCAAAAGGAACTGTTGACGACATAGTTCTTAAGGCACTTCGTGATAAAAAGAACCTTGCAGAACAGATACTTGATTTAAAGAAATACTTGTAAATAGGCATTAATTACCTACAATTTATGTAATGAGTTTCTTGCCTTTAACTCACAGCGTAATTTACGTACTTGTAGATCCACGCGACGGACTGATCCGTTATGTAGGCACATCTCAAAATCCAAACACCCGGCTCAAAGAACACGTGAGAGAAATAGATGGTGAGTCAAAGGTGAAGGTATGGATAAAGGGTTTGATAGAGTCCGGCTCTCGACCACTCATGGTTATTATAGATACGGTTATAAGTGACGAGGCAGAGAAGTGCGAGATGGAGTGGATCGACCACTTTGATAAGTTCGGGCATTTACACAACAATAGAAAAAAATAAATTACGCTTGCAAAGCTGCAAGCTTTCTGTGTAGGTTATTTTCATGGACAACATGAATTTCTTCGAAGATAAACCAATGGCAGAAGTAACTATTGGCGAGCTTCAGTTTTTAGTAAAAGCAATGTTCGAAAAAAGAGCTGAGTACGAACAAAAAAGTAACGAAGCAAAAGTATTATCAGAAGAGCTAGAGACTCTTAAGTCTAAGGTGCTCGCCTACCTTCAGGAAAATAACCAAACAAGTTTCAAAGTTGATGGAGTGGGACAAGTCTACACATCAAACAAATACCAAGTTACGATGCCGAAAGAGCCAGAGAACGCAAAGAAGCTGCGCGAGTATCTATTAGGCACAGAAGGTTTAGAGGGTTACTTAACTGTCAATCATCAAAGCTTGAACAGTTTGTACAAATCTAAAGTTGAGGAAGCACTCGCTGCGGGGAAATCCATAACGGAAGCTCTGCCAGGCGTTTCAGAACCTCAAGTGTTTACAGTAATCGCAATGAGAAAAGGAAAATAATATGAGCAAAGAATTAGCAAGAGCAGCAGCACAAGAGATCGCATTAGCAGAAGGTTTCGGTATGGAGAATATCTTGACTGAAGATATCCGCATCCCAAAGATTCTTCTTATGCAGCAGATGAGCAAGTTCTGCACAGACGATGGAATTAAGGCGCGCGCAGGAGAATTACGCGAAAGTTTCGAAGGTCGTTTACTTGGAGACGGTAAGAAGCCAGTGCAAATTATTCCATTCTACACAACCAATACATGGATTGTAAAAAAGGAAGTCAATGGAAAATTCGAATTCGATAAGATTGAGCCACGAACAGCAGCAGATTCGCAAAGAGAATTTGAAGAGAAAGGTAAGGATGGTATTGTTCGTCGGAACTATCGTACTCTCAATATTTTTTGCCTTATCAGAGGAGCTAATCTTAGCGTACCTTATATGGTTAGTCTCCAGTCTTTTAGTTTTAAGCTGGCTGCACAGAAATTCCTAAACAAAGGTAATCTATTAAAAGCCGAAGGTAAGGCATACGCTCACCGCGTATTCAACCTAACCTCTCAAACAGTTGAGAACGATAAGGGTAAGTTTTTTGCTTACGCTATTGAGACTGCTCAAGACGGCGGTAAAGAAATTGAGACAACTCCTGAAGAACTAACGGCTGCTTATAAACAATACAAAGGTATTGCTACAGCTATTTCTCAGGGCGCTTCAATCAACATGAGTGACCTAGAAGATGCGGCTCCTACAGAAGCATCAACAGAAGCGTTCTAAGATAGGTAATGTGGGATGCGGTTCATGAGGCCGTATCCCATACTGCTTTTGGAGGTACTATGCTACTTGGATTTATCGACTTCGAAGCTACCGACAAAGACCCGCTCACCGCTCGCATCACTCAGTACGCCATTAGCGTATATGAAGATACCGGAGGATGGAGCGAGGTGTGGCACTACTCAGGATTACTATTTGATTCTAGCTATCCAGAGATGGATAAGACAGCACAGGCCATAACCGGAATATCGAGAGAGCAGATTAAAAAGTTTGGCGAGAGCCCAGTAGATAAGTTACCTGACTTCATCAAAGCCATGGAGTCGTGTGACTACGTAATAGGTCATAACATCAAAAGATTTGATATACCGTTACTAGGTATAGAATGTGAGAGGTATGGATTCGAGCAACCTCATTGTAATTTTATTGATACTCGTTTTGATATACCTTATCCGCCTCACATTGAGACGAGAAAGTTATCTTACCTTTGTGCTGAACATAACATCTGCGTTTCTAGTGGGCACTCTGCTAGGCACGACGTGGATGTTACTGCTAGACTTTTTTTTCGTTATCCCATGGACGAAATAATTGCACTTAGTAAGTCACCTGAGATATGGATACGAGCAGATGTTTCATACGATACAAAAGATAAAGCCAAAGAGCGCAAGTACTCTTGGGATTCAGCAAAGAAAATTTGGGTCAAGCAACTTAAGGAGTGTCATCTTGAAAAAGAAAAAGAAGCAAGCAACTTTGAAGTCATCGTTCTCAAAGATTACCAAGCCTAAGAAAGAGGTACTGTATGTTAGGGTCAGTAGTGACGCTATTAATTTTATTGATGATTTTCGCGGAAGTAATAGCCGCAGTTTATTTGTTAGCTATATTTTTTCTTCGTTTTTACCGGGATTAGTAGATGAAGAAGAAAATAAATAAAATACCATCTTACTATGATGGACCACTGTCCATCATATACATAAAAACAGTTTTAACAGCATTAAATTCTTGGTTGCAGCAGAGAAATAGGTGCAATAACAAAAAAAGTAAACCATATAAATTCTATGGTGCTAAAGGTATATCTGTAGAGTACTCGTCTAGAGACTTTATAAATTGGTGGCTTATGGAGTCATTTTCTAAAAAGATGCACGGTAAGCAAATAGTTTGTGACAGAATAGATAGCAAGAAAAATTATCGTTTTGGAAATATACAGTTGATAACTCTTAAAGATAATGCATCGAAAAGCGCTGTAAGCAAAAGTGTTGTAAATACTGTCACAGGTGAATTGTATTCATCAATAAAAGAAGCTGCAGAAAGAAATAAAGTATCATCAGCAAATGTATCATGGCATTGTAGAGGGCTAAGCAGAACCAAGTTGTTTGAATTTAATGTGGATAACAAATGAATGAGCTCAAAATCAGAAACGAACTTTCGGAAGAGGATCAGGCCAATCTTGGAGTCCTTACCGAACACTATAATCTTTTCTATTCAGTCAGTAGCGCTAAGAGGTTTGCCAGATTTAATTCTCTGTATAAATGGGAACTTTGTGGCATTAGAGCTAAAGGCGAGCGCAACATCAAAGGTGTCAGGACTCCAGCGTCACAATCTGGAGAAAATAACGAACGTAGGTAAGGGGTACGCTTTTCTGGTATTTCCAGAGAACTGGGATCTTATCTACAAAAAACTAGTCCAACTAGCGGGAGATAAAAATGAGCAACGTTCAAAACATTAAAGACGGCAAACTATTAAAAGTAACTTACGCAGAGCTAAGCAACGATAACTTTCGCAATGCAGTTCTTAATTTAGCAAGACAGCCACTAGCAGGAGAAGCTAAGTTCAAGGTTAAGAAAATTATTGAGTCTCTAGAAGTAGCGGAGAAGAATATGGTAACGGCTAGACCTGAGTTCGTTAAGAAGTACACAAACAAAGATGAGAACGGTATGCCAAAGCTCGCTCTAGATACTGAAGGTAAGCCAAACGGTAATTACGAGATCAACAAAGAGCTAGAGAAAGAAGCTATAGCTGCAATTGATAGTATCAATAATGGTGTGTATGAATTCGAAGCTAAGCCTATCTTTGAATACGAACTACTAAACGCTTCAGTGTCTGCGTTTGATCTTAAGGCTTTAGAGCCTTTTATCGTAGGGTAAATTTTGGTGCGCCTTAGCTCAGTTGGTAGAGCAACCCGCTGTTAACGGGTCGGTCCGTTGTTCGAATCAACGAGGCGCAGCCATTATCACTCAGCAGTAAAAGCTTTTTTCTTCTTAGCTTTAAGACCTTCGATCAATCCGTCTTTTTCTTCAGGCATCTCACTCATCATCTCTTCCATGTGCATCTTCTTTTTCTTCATGTGTTTTGCAACATGACCCATGAGTGATTTGTTTGATTTAAGTTTGTGAGCCTTCATAAGATCTTGAGCGTGCATCTCAAGCTCCATCTCGCTTGGAGCTTCTTTGCTCTCGTCTTTTTCTACTGCTCCAATTTCCATTTCTGATTTAGCGTCGTGTTTTTTCATTGTGACTGTTCCTCTTCTTGTTTCAATTGATCTATTAAAGCTCTTTGCATTGCAGGAGTCGCTAGCATCTTATTCCAGACAGATTTCTCATCTAACATGCGCTGTAGGGCTTCTCCTGATTTACCGATAGCTAGACCTGCTTTAGTTTGCGGGTATGTCATGCCTGCTATTTTACCGCCAAAGAATCCAAGAGTTGTTGGTAGGTTTTTAATATCTGCTTTAGGTAAAGCAGCCATGCCTCCGCCTACAGCTCCTAAAATTTTTGAATTTCCGGTGCGTTTTGCTTCATTAATTAGTTGTTTTTTACCAGCAGCTAGAGCGGATAGGTCAGATTGAATCTTACCGTACTCTGCGCCCTTACCTATTTTACCGGCGGTCTCAATGGAAGCTTCTCTTCCGCCATGTCTAATTGCTTTAAGCGCTTGCTCTAGAGAGTCTGTGGTTTGTTTTGTCTTATCAAAAGATCTTGGAGATATTTCGTTTCTACCAAAAGATGTAAGATTATTTGCCAGTTGTTCAAGAGTCCCAGCCGGTCTTGCCGGTATAGCTTTTGATGTTGTACTTCCTATGAACTCAGCTCCTGTTGGAGAAACTTCCTTCAGAGGTTCGAAATATTTATTAGCTATCTGCTCAGCTTCAGAAAGTGCATCTGAACTAACTACGTCCCTACTCTTAGGGGCGCCTTCTGATAGCCAGTCATTTTTTAGTTTGGAGATAGCTTCATCTATCTTGGAGGTATCCGCAGCCACACCTTTTTGAGCCGCTTCATCAAATATCTTTTTTCTCTCAGCAAGTAGCGTGTTAACTAATTCTTCAGATTTCTTAAGAATTGTTGGATTGCTTCCGCTTATGCCTCTCTCCCACAACACTGGAGATATTGGTAGTTGACCTGCCATCTTAGACGCCTGATCGATACGTCCAATTGATCCGGCTTTGTATATACTCTTACCAATCTTCTCTGCAGCACCACCGGCTAGTTTAGCTCCTCCACCAAGAGCTTTACGTAGTAGCGGAGCAAGACCTAATGTCCCGTAAGTGAGTGGGTCAGATAGTGTGTCTAAAGCAAACCCAGCGGTACTTGTACCAATATTATCTTCTAATCCGTGGCGCTTTAAAAGTTCCGCAGATGTAGGAGCCTGACCGTGAAGAGCTTTATCTATGTCGCCTTCTTGTCCGACACCTGTTGCGTAACCAACGCCTGTTCTAACTCCACCGCCAAGATAGTCCATCCCACGGCCCAAGTAATCAAGGAGCTTACGTTGCACATCTTGCTCTTTACCTAAGAATGACCGAACAGATTCAGGTTGTTCTTTTGGCGCACTTTCTCCAGCTAATTGCTTAAGCGTATCATCAGATAGTTTTGAGTAGTCATTAGCTGCTAGTGCCTTTAGTTCTTCATCTGATAATTTAGAATAATCCATTAATGGATACCTCTACGAGCAAGCTCTGCAGCAGCACCGGCTGCGTGATCTACTGGTTTTTCATTTGTCATTTTACCTTGAGAAGCATTAGCAGTATTTGCAGATACACGCTTGCTCATTGACTTAATCTTTTTCTGAAGATCACTTTGAAGATCGGGACGTCTCTCATACATAGACGCTCTTCCTTCACTCACTGAATCAAGAGAATCCGTATACTGACTCTTAATGTTGTCCATCTCTTGCTGCGCAAGATCTTTAATGTGCTTAACAATTTCATTGTCTTTGGCAATATCTGCAGGATTTCCAGTTAAGAACTGTCTAAAGTTTTCAGATCTTAAACCTAAGCTGTCTAGATATGTAGATTCTCTCTCTCCAACACCAGACGTTCCTCTGATACCAAGATTAGATCTTACTGATTGTTGGAACTCATGAATTTGCTGAGGAGTTATTTTCTTGGCGTTAGCCATAACAGCCATTGCATTACCAAGGTTTTGGTACTGCGCAAGTCTGTCCGACATACCTTTGTTATTGTTAAGAGATCTAACAATGTTCATGTGCTCGTTACGATCCATTCTGTCGTTTTGAACTTCAAGTCTTTTCTGAGGAAACATCATCTTAGCTAGATCTGCACTTTGTCTGTCGCCAAGTTCTGTTTTTAAGAATTTTATTTGGTTCTCAGAGATATCACCTTTTTGTTTATTTATACCCTCAAGTAACTTTTGAAGCTCAGCTCGTCTTTCCTCTGGACCTTGCTTTGGAGCTTTGACTTCCATCTTATTTCCGGTTCTATCAAGAAGATTATATAAATCCCCGAGCCCAGAATAATTTGCTTGCAGTGGTGTTTGAGCAAGTTTGTCGTAGTTTGCTTGGGACTGCTCTACTGCCTGTTGTTGGGCCGCAAGACTTGCTTGGGTCTTTTCTTCTATTTGTTTTCTTAAAGACTCCGCCACTGGATCTTTTTGAGGCATATAACCAGCTAGGCTATCTGGACCAACTTTCGGAGGAGATGGCGGCGTTACTATATTTGATGGAGTCAAATCAACAGCAGGCTGTTCCACAGAGCCCATGCTTGATGGGTCAGGCGTGAACTGATTGAACTGATCCTGCATCTCAGCCTGCACCTCTTCAGGTGTTGCTGCTCCGGCAAGTTTAGCTCTAAGTGCTGCGAGTAATGCAGGATTATAGTCCATGGTGTTTCGTCCTTATAAATTAGCCTGTGTAGTCTAAGCTAGCTAGAAGTCGTTTATTCTTAGGAGATAGCTGACCTTTGCTCATAAGAGTTTGATCTTGAGCTGCTGCAGAACCAAGTCCGGCTTGCTCAGGCTGTGCAGCAGCCGGTGCAGCAGGCGCTGATTGAGCCATTGCTGGGCTACCGAATGCGCTCGATAGATCTTGCCCTGCTCCTGCTCCAGCCGTAAACCCACCGAGCCCTGCAGTAATATTGTTGTTAGCTTTTGTAATCTTCACATCAAACGGATTCATTTTTGTCCAAGGAGAATACGCAGCAGTAGCAGCCATTAGTTTTCTATCTCTAATAGCTTGATCTCTGTCTTGAGCTGCTTGAGAAATATTAGCAGCCGCACCTAATCCGCCTAAAATTAGTGGTAACATTATTTATCTCCTTCTTTTAAATATAGCGTATTTTCAAGGAACACGCCGTCTTTATTGGTGTTTAGTCCGGTTGTTTTAAAACCAGCTGAAAAGCCTAACTTAAGCATTGGGTAATTGTCATTTCGTGTTAAGAACGAAACCATCTCGTAGCCAAACTCTTTGAAGTACATCATCATCACAGCAAACGCTCTTTTGGTGTAAGGAGTCCCACGGTAGTCAGGGAATGATCCACCCCACTCCATACACACACTTGTCGCAGTTAGCTCGCTTACTGTTGAGTAAATGATTGGTATGTTCTTAGCTAAATCCACCACGCACAAAATGAAATCGGCGCGCATGTTCTGCACAGGAAAGTCCTCTTCAAAGACTGCCCAGTGAGCGTCACTTGCGTACTTCTCTAACCACTCTGCTCGGGTGAATTTATCTACTCTCATTTTTTATTCATCTTCCCAAACTTGCCCATGGCTCGACCTGCTCCACCCATGGTCCCACCAAATAAACCTTTTCTAGTAATAGCAGATTTAATCTTATCCATAGGAGTTAGGTCGTAGTTGCCACTCCACTTAATATCTTTAGCAGCCGCAGGTTCAATAGAAGCAAGAGACGGCTCATTCACTTGTCCACGAACAGGCATGTATTTAAAAGCAGGATTATCAATCTGCGGAGTCTCAATCATGCTCGCAATTGGAGCGTCAGGAGCTATGGCCGGAGCCGATGGCTGAGAGTACTTCATAGCCATCATTTTACCAAACCCACCGAGCCCTCCACCACTTTGCCCACCAAACATACGAGGCATGTTTTGAGGTGCCGGTTGTGCGGCTTGGCCGGGTGCCTGTCCCGGAGTTGGGACCACACCACTGTTTATTTTACCGGGTGCTAATTTACCTGCCATTCCCATGATTATTTACCCGTAATCTTTCCGACGCCACCCATGATACCACCTGAGTCGCCTTTTCTTTTTGGGGCTGCGTCTAGAGTTGCTTGAGCCTGCTTGTTAGCGGCCCATGCCTTCATCTGGTCTGTGTACGTATTCTGATTGAAAGCGTTGGTTGCGTCCATAGCTTTGAGCATATTTTCAAGGTTGTATTTCTCCGTATCTTGTTTCATTTGCTCGCCTTGGGCTCCCAAGTTCAAGCGGTTTAACATTGCGCTCTTTCCTGTATCCTGAAGCGCCATCATTTGGTTTCGTGATCCACCCTGAGCTAACCGTTCAGCAGCACCACCACGTAAACCACCGCGCATTGAAAGCTGTGATCTAGCTTGAGCCTGAGCAGATGCTTGCTGAGCTGCTGCCTTATTCATGGCGTTTAGCTCTTCTTGATTGATCTTATTACCCATCGAACGGATATAGGCTTGTGGACCTGCGAGTTTGTATTCAGAACCAAGACCGTAAGACGCAGATGTGATTTGCTTTGGCATCTTAGATAGAGCCACTAATAGTTCTGATTTTTTCTTAGGGTCTGTTTCAATAGACGCTTGTTGAGAGAGTTGTTGGTACGCTGGATTATCAATGATTTTAGATCCTGCCTGAAGAGGATTAACCATCATCGATTGAACAGGTCTGCCTCCAGAGTCGTATCCTCCTCCACCAGTAGCAGAATCACCACTTCCTCCTCCACTTAAAGCACCCATGGCGGCTACAGTTCCAAGACCACCAAGAAGGTATGGATTAGCAGGAGCAGCCGCTTGAACAGCCCCACCGATATTTCCACTAGCTACATTCTTAGCTACATTAACCGGAGCTGATACTACCTTTTTAACTACTCCACCAGCAGCTTTTGCTACACCACCCATTAGATATATCCCCCGTATTCAATTCCGTCGAAATCATCGTAAAAAGAAAAGTCTTTAATGACAGTATTATCTTCATCAGGAACTCGTGCAGTTAGAGTTTCTACCATCTCCTGCCTCATCCTGTCTAGGTCAGTTGCTGCTTGCTGAGCGTCAGGGTGCCCTTCTTTTGATAAGCACTTCCAGCGAACAAACTGAACTAGAACATTTGTAAACTCTGGGATATCGCAAACATCGCTATCTGCTGTGAAACGTTTTGCGTTACGAATGTACCAAATAGTTATGTAGGTGTTTGTCTCGGCTGGAGTCGGATAAAACACCATCCTATTTCCATTAGTAGAATCGTTAGTCAAAAGATACCTGTAAGCATCAGGAGTCTGAACGAACAGAGTGTCGTCAAGCTTTCTAAATCTTTTGATGTTGTACTTTTTTGCTTCTCCGTCATTGTATAGAACAGCTCTAATTTTCTGAGCATAGATATCAGACGGAAGAGCGTAAGCGCTTGTTCCGTTAACAAGACTGATAGTCGCGCTAGTTAAAAAGTAATCTTCATAAATTGTATGGCAAGCAGCTTCAATCATATCTACTGCTTCGTTGAAGTAGTACTGAAATTCTTCAGGAGTTATAAACGTTTCATCCTCAAGATCGAGTTCTTTCTCTAGGAAAGATTTTAGATCTGCGTATGTTGGACTATACATTAATAGTATCCTCCGTGTACCTTCCTACGAATGCTCTAACCGTCATAGGGCTGGTTGAAACAGTAGCGTCTAAGTCTAAGTTTACATTATCGAAACTACTGTAGTTGAATGAAATTGTACCATTTATAACGCTAGTTACAAATATATCCTTAGGCTGAAAGCCTAGATTGTGCGGGATCTTTATGCCAGAACCAGTTGTTTTTATTTGGAATTCATAAAACCGCCACTGCCCTTTCAAAAATGGTATGGCGCTAAACACCTCTCCAATAGATTTGAAATTCTGCTGGAGGTAGGGGTCGTCAAACTGAGACACGTATAGTTTCTTTCTCACGCGTTACCACCCGTTGAGTCTTGCTCATTTCTCCAAGTCTTGTAGCTTTGATCGGAGATTGGAGAGAAGTAAAGAACGTATGAGAGGATGTTGAAAAGCTCGCCTTTTGGGTAGCCCTTAATAATCCACTTAAGGTTGTTCGCATCTGGAGCCGTGAACAGAGAGTCCTGAATGGTAATAACAGTGTCAGAGTCTCTACTCTGAATTAAATAACCATTAGTATATCCGTCGCTATCAAAATAAATATAGTAATCAACAACATCATCAGGCCAAGAAATACCGCTTCCATTTAGACCAACAACATTAGTCCCAAGAGTAGCTGATACGCAATTGGCTGTGTCTAATGAATCGCTATTATAAATAATTGTGAAGGCAGATGTGATCTTAATTTGTTTGAAAGAGCATCTCAAATTAGTTGCTGGGAAACGTCTCATTTCTTCGATCAAATTGAAGTACGACCAGTACGGAGTTTCAGCTCCCCAGATAGGTGCAGGATCACCCCATAGCATATTACCACGAAATCTAATCTCTTTGAGTGGAGCCTCTTTAGAAGAATTATCGTTGATCGATATAATCTGAGCAGAAGTATTTGTCACGTTCTGCATGGATAGCAAAATCTTAGGCACCCACTTACGAACGTTTGGCATACCAAACGTCATAGCTGTAGACATATACTCAGGGATAATTGCAGAAGTTCCCCATAGTGAAGGATTAAGTAGAGTGTTAATTTTTGGGTCAGTTGTGTAGTTTGCGTCGTGTTTGAAAATGTACCCACGTCTATCAGATCTAATTAATTGACCTTGGTAGAAACAAATACCAGTAGGTGAGAAATCGTCACCGTTCACACGTGTGGTAAATGTTGAGTCAGATCTAATTCCCCATCTTAAATCAAGAATGAAAAAACTATCATTGTCACTTGATGAGTCCTCATAAGTAACAGCCCAGTATATTCGATTATCTTTCTTATCGAATGAACCATAAATTCGAGATTTCCTTGTAGAAGAACTTACGATCTTCTTATATCTCTCATTTATTGAATCAGATATTTTAGAGAATTTAAACCCATCGGTAAAATAAAATCCATCATCCCCGGCCCAGAACACACCATCACGAGTCTGAACGATAGAGTTGTGTGAGCAGCAACCAATAGTCTTTGTGATATCTTCGAATGTAACTTGTCCTTGTCCAAGCTCATCGTAGTACCCATTCAAGCGGTACACATGGCCCTTGGTGAAAATGATAGGATTGTCGTTGAAACTTGAAATACCAACAATCTCATCAAGCATATCAACGAATGAATCACTTGGCACAGAGTCAGGATCATCTACGATGGACTGATAGAGTCTGTTCTTTAGCACCTGAGACCCAAGTGTGACATGTCCGTAGTATGCTACACCATTCACTACGTGAACATACTTAGACAGAGGTGGCGCTGTATTGTCTGAAACTCCTCCGTTAGTATAGAGTAGCTCTTTAGTCTCAAGCGTAACATCAGACATCGTGTCAGTGTAAGTAGTCGTCCCATTAGTAACTTGCCCTACGTAATAGAACACATCTCCACCTGATGTGGTTCTATAAACCTTGACCTTAATAACTGTAGTGTCGTAGTTATCTGTAGTTCCATTAGCTAGAACTGGTATTGCTGAAATATTAACTTGGTTAACATTTGGAGCCCCAGCGTTCAAAATTTGCACTTCTGTGGTTGGTCCAAAATCTTCAAAAACAGCTGTACCAACAGTATACGTGTAGTAATAAATGAACGCGTACACGTAGTTATTACCTGTCCCACCAGAACTAGCGCACGTTGGGCTTGTTGCTAAATGAGGGAGTCCTGCCGTTCTAACTTGGTATACATTTGATCCGTCTTTATAAATCTTAATAGGCTTTGCCATCGACGTATTAGTTGCGTAGATGTGGTCATTCCACTCAGCCCAAGCTGTGAAATCAGAAGTAGTGCCAGATGAGAATGCAGGATTGCTTGATGGGCCAAGAAGCTCGGCAAATGCAGAAGTATTCGGTCGCCATATACGGCGTGATGAGCTTATGAATAAGTTAGGCTCTTGTGATGCAAAAACACCACACACACGAACATTACCATCTGGTATCTGATACATATTCGCATCAAACACCTGTGAGCCTGGAGCTGACTCAGGCTTCTTATTAGGATTGATTAGAAAATTCTCAAGCGTAGCTGACTGATTGGGCTTAGCGTCCAAGATATAGTCAGTGATACCACCAGAGAAATCGTCTACTATTTGTTGCGATTGTTGGAGCATTATCTAAATACTGCCTCATAGGCTAAAGTGTTATCTAACGTGTACACCCTAAATGTTGTAGCAGTTAAGCGCTCAACGGTTGGATAGATAATGTGAGACCCACTTAGTCTAAACTCAATATTGTAATCGTCCATGTTGTAACCAGACGGTACGGTTACATCTTGCTTGAAAGATCCAGTTCCATTAGACGTCCAGTTGATGGCAAGAATTGATACGCTACCTTTTAAGATAGAAGTAGAAGAAAGCTGAGCGCTATTTGATCCGTCGTGGTTGTGGCTATTTAAGCGAGTAATGTTATCGTTAAGGGCCGGGAACCACACCGAACCTTTGTCGCCGTTTTCAGGCTGTTTATATCCATAAGATAAAACAATCATAAGACACCTCTCAGAGTTTAGGAAGTATCCAGTCGGAGATGGCCTTCTCGTCTTGGGTATTGTACCAATATAGCAGATTATTAATAGGAATGTTTGGGCAAGTTTTACCTTGGGCTACAGCCGAAGGAAACTGATAGTGACAGAAGAGGTTATGGGCTGGAATACTGTAAAGCTGCATTACAGCGTCAATTTTAGCTCTTAAAACATTAAACTGTTGCTGGGAGAACTTATCAGTACCAGCCATTGATATACCGATTGAATCGTGGTTCTCACCTTTACAATGTGCTCCAGGTACATTTAACGGACGAGTGTTGTAAGCGTTCGCATAATTATCAATATAGATATGATAACCAATTCCGTCGAAACCACGAGCCAAATGGTCCTTTTTAAGTTGATCAACTGTGTACTCTCCGCCGTTCTTAGTTGCAGTACAATGCACTATTATTCGGGTTGGTTTCATCTACCACCCTGACACTCAATGAGTCTTTGCTTTGTTTCATTGTAGTCTTGCTTCATTTTAAAAAACTCATCAGTAAGCATTACAACGCACTTACCTTGTACGGTCTCATCAGGCTTACAGCTTGAGAATGGAATATCGTTCTCAGGCTTTGGACCTAAAAGCTTACCGTCGTATGAAGTGGCCTCTAAGCCGTAATACCGATAATTAAACGAAGCGCAGCCAACAAGAAGAGATCCTAAAAGAATGCCTATAGCAAAACTCTTATTTACTCCCATGTTGGCCTGCCCGTTTTTTTAAAACTGTCACATTCCTTCTGAGCTGCAATCATAATCTTCTGTCTGTTCTCTTCAGGCGTAGCCTTAAGCATTTTATAAAGAGCGGATATCTCTTTAGGAAATGTTAAAACAGCGGTGATAAGTTCCATGATTGCAGCAAAAGTCATGTTAGTGAGGTCTGTTTGCAGACAAGAAGTCTACAACCATTTTGAAGTATCCAGCAACTTTAGACACAATGCCTGCGGCTTTGTTGTCTGAATCACTTGGAGTCATGTTTGCAATTTCTTCAAAAGCTTTTGAAGCTGCTGACAAACAGACGTTGATAATCAAAAGAACCATCAAGATCTTACCGAAAACGATAGGATCAATTTTTAGTAGCGATAGAATCATTTCCATCTTAATTCCCCTCCTTGAGGATTTGTTTAATCACTGAAATATCACGCTTAATTTCGGAAATATCTTCTGAATATTTATCCTGCTTAATCGTAACCTTCTCTAGTGCTTTTGCCGTATTATCGGCTAAAAAGAAAATATTTGAAAGCCAAATTACTCCGCCAACTATAACCACCATTAAGCTTACTGAAATAGCCGTCTTTTCAGTGATCATCTTAAACATACGCTCCCCTTATGTGAAAGTTACATCTGCTCCTGATTTAGGAACCTGTAGATCACTGGTTGCTGTATCTGTCCCACGAGTAAGTTGAATCTTTATATAATCGCCAGCTGAAACTGCGACTGAGTTGATTGTTCCGGTTGAGCTAGTTAAATCAAGAGTAACACCTTGAGGCTTATCAACTGTTGCTCCAGATAAAGTTACGGCTGAGTTTGTCGAGGTTCGTTGGTTGGTTGTTGATGTAATTGCATCTGTGCCTTGTCTAATAAGAGTTGCTACAGACTGCATGAGTGCGTCTCCAGATGAATCTGGAGAGTAGAAGTCTAAGCGAAGTCTGATCTGTGTTCCACCAGCGTAAGAGTTCGGTACTTTTAAAAGAGCGTATAAAGATTGACCAAGTGTAGCTGCGAAAGAGAAAATTTGGATGTTATTAGCGATAGATGCAAGTGGAGCATTTGAATCTTCAAGCCATTCAATTCCGCCTCCGCCTCCGCCTCCGCCAAGATTCACCCAATTAGACCCATCTGATACTTGAGCTACCTTTTGGTCAGTAACCCAAATTACACGATACGGATAACTAGAAGCAGCTGGCTTACCTGCATTAGTGAACCACTCAAGCTGTGCTACTTCTAATGGACCGTATAGTTTCATCTAGATCTCCTCACACTTATAAATATCTTGTCCAAGGTGCTCACAATTTTTCATCATCCGAGAAGTAGAGCAGGAAGAACACAGCAACATTAGTAACAAAACTAATAAAATAAAAAGCTTGTTCATCCATGTTCTCCTTTATTTAGGGCCCATACAAATAATACTCATGGCAACGTCAGTTGGAGACCCAGCAAGATTGTAAGTAGTAAATCTCACCGAAGACGTCGTCGGCAAGAAATCACCAACAGTTGCCGTCGTAGCAGATACACCGGACTTATTTGAGCTGATCACACAATTAGGCGGTCCTGAGAACGCACCAGATACAAAGTTTATTGTGTAATCACCAGTACCAGTTTTAGTTATGCTTGAAATACCAGCAGAGCTGAAAGCAAGAGTACATGGGCTAGAGCTACAAATAGTGGTACCAACATACGCACGCTCAAGACCTTCCGCTGTTGTCGATTTAGAAGTCACAGACCCTAAAAGCACAGGAGCTGGAAAGCCCTGGTCTAATGCGAAGATAGACCACTCAATCATAGTGTTTGCACTACCTGTTTGAATGTTAATCGTGCTTGATGCCGACTTACCTTGAAGTGTTAGAGTTTTTGAGGATGTAGATGTAACATCATAAATTCCACAAATAGTTTGACCTTGAGAGTTAGTGTAATTAACAGCCATTTCTCCGATGGTAGTTGTTCCATCCCAAAGCCTAATGGCACCCGCGTTACCGGCAGTGCCAGAAAATGCTTCTATAACAGCGCAAACATAATATCTGCCAGTTCTAGCAGGTGTGAATGTAATAGCTGGAAGAACCGATCCTGATGTAGAGACTGTTCCAAAATTTCTGTTTGTTCTTTCAACTAATGCACACGAAGCATCAGCCGTAAAATCTCCATAAGCTGTATTTGTTCTAGCCCACGAACATGTATTGTCGTGATATCCGCTCCAGCTAACAGCTGCTAGGTCAGGTCGAAACGCAGGCTCGGCTGACCAGCCGACGATTGGGACTGAGGCCGAAAATGAGTAGTAAGTAGGATTGTTGCTGAGCTGATATGTTGAGCTACTTACGTTTCCTTGAGCGGGACCGAATGGACCAGTCTGAGCAATCAATTGAAAGTTAGTCGTATTATACGGAATAACATCTAAATCAGATGCGTAGTTTGCTCCACCAGTTGTAGTGAATGCAGCTTGACCTGTACCAACAACTGTACCACTAGCTCCGTTACCAGTAGTTGAAACGGTTACCTTTGTTGTATCGATTGTATAACCACCTGATGGTAGCGGGAACAAATACACACCACTACCTGCACTACCTGCCGCAGTTTGAGCGTAGGTAAACTGCACTTCCATATTACCGCCTACACGTCTCCATCGAGCAGTTTTTGTAGCTCCAGCTCCTTGCGTTGGAGGAGTAGTTGATGCTCCAATCGTAAGCGTGTAATTCACCCAATCGGTAACGTTTGTAGATGTGCTAATGTTATTAGCAGCACCGATATAACAATCGTCGATGTAAATCTCTGGTTCGTTAGATGCTACTGCATTCAAACGAAGAACAACTGTCCCGCTCGTTGGAAATACAAAGTTAGTGATGACAGTAGCGAAACGTGTTGAGCTAGAAGTTACGTTTGCTGTCGCAATAACATTTGATCCATCATAAACTTCAAGCTTATGCGTTGCTGTACCTGATGGGGTTTTTACTCCGCAGTATGCCACGCCATTCTGACCAAGAAGTCCGTTCGGGATTGTGATTGTCTCAGAGCTTAACGTCTGAGCGGCGCCATTTGAGTTCCAATCGTATCCGTAAGCAAGAGTTCCTTTGGCGGTAGTGTTTGCAGTTTTTGTTGCACCACCTGAAGCGGTCCAGCTTACTGATCCATTTTCGAACCCTGGGTTAAGTAGAAGATTTTGGTATACAAACTTTTGTTGATCGACTGGGTTAATTACAGCAGTTGCCGTGAAGCTTAAAAGTCCTACCAAAAATGATGCAATAAACTTTTTCATATCTCTCCCTTAGTAAAATTTAACGTCAGACCCTTCTGGAATGACTCTAATATCTGCTGTATCAGTGTCGGTGCTACGGTAAATTCTTACCTTAATAATATCACCTGCTGATACGTTTACCGAATTAATTTGACCTGTAGAGCTAGTAATATCAAGAACAAATTCACGCAATTGACTCGCCACGGTATTAGTTAAAGCGGCATTTGTCGTGGTTCGTTGATTGGTCGTTGAAGCGAATGAATCTGTCCCAGATCTAATTAAAGTAGATTGCCCAAGTAGCAAAATAGTATTTGAGCTTGATGGGCTATATGCAGCCACATACATAAATATCTGAGATCCTGAGATATAGTTTCTTGGTATCTTAATAGACGTATAAAGCTCATCAGTACCAGCAGAAACAAACTTATAAACTAAGCTACCGTTCTCCTGAACTGACAAAGGGGCTGTGCCAGGTAGCTCTATAAAATTAACAGCAGACGTAGCAATAGGTGGGTTATTCCAAAGTGGGTACCCGCCACTAGCCGTTAGAACTTGGTTTTCTGTTCCAATCGCTCTTCTTGATGGAATATTTAAAAATCCAGCAAAAATTAAATCACCGGCTGTTGTAGTTGGGGAAAGAGCCGCAAACCCAAGAGTTGCAGTAGTAGCTCCTGTTCCACCTTTATTGACAGGAACAGTTCCTGAGTAAGAAGTAGCGCCTGATGCTACAGTCATATTAAAGCTTGATCCAGTTGCGTTTGTGCAATTAGATCCAGAATCTACTGTAACGTATGTATTACTTCCATTAAGAAATTCTATAGAACTATTATTGCTAACGTTAACTCCACCACTATTAAGAGTTACGTACTGAAGTGAGTGCTGCGTATTAAAACTGATATTGTTTTGAAACGCAGTATGAGTCCCTGTTGTACCTGAATTAGTAACAGGTCCAGTTCCTGAAAAATTCATGAAGTTAGAGAAACTTACAGAGTAAACTCCGTTATAATCACCAGTGGCAGTAATATTATTTGAAAACTGATTGTAAAAATATGTAACAGGTGTTGTTGCCGTGATAAGTGATGGATCATTATTTGTATAGCGATTTAAAATACCTTCACCTATGAATATACCGCCGCTTTTAGAGTTGTCTGTAGAAAGATTAGATACAAGAAGAGCTATTCTTCCGTAATCTTCCTGCATAGACATAATATTTAATCCTGAAGTACCGGCAGTTAAACTAATGTCGCCAGCTTTGCCGGTTGCAGCGTTGCTCGTGTAAATGCTTATGTTTCCAGTGTTAGCGTCGGCTGTATCTGTATAGATCGCAATCGGTCCACCGTTGAACCCGCTCGCAGGAGTAGTCCCATAACCAACTATGCTAATAGCTGGGCCAGCGTTTGCTGTGACTGGTACACCACCAATATTTCTAGGTGTGTTTGCTGTATCGAAAAATAAATTTGCTGCGTTTATGTTTGTTGATGTATTTAGATTATCTAAAGCCTTTGTTGCGTAAAGGCTGCCAAGATCCTCAAATTTATCTCTCAAAGCATTTTTGCTCGGAGCTACATCAACAACTCCGTTCCATGTGGCCTCATTGTAGGCTACGTCGCTAACAGCAGCGGCCCTTGCTGCAGCATCGGTGAAATAAAGATTTGTACCCTGAGCAAGATCTGTCGTAGATCTTGTACCTAACCAAGTTAAAGCTCTTGAGTCGTTGTGATACTGAGTGTGATCATCATCTCCAAGACCTGCGATAGATCCGTGATCAATATTAGATTGATCAATATCAATATCTACTTCATCGTTTCCAGTATCATCTGTGATCGTTACTTTGTTTGATCCTGCGTTTATTTTCTTAAACTCAAGATCAGTTCCGGTCTTTTGTTTGAATAAACCTACTCCAGCAGTCCCTACGTTAGATGCAGATGTAACATCTCCAGCTCCAAAAGCTAGTTCGAAACCTGTCTCACCTGCGTTTACTCTAATTACCTTTAGCGCGTTACTTGCGTATGAAAGACCAGCTAAGCTTGTTAGTTGAGTGTCTAAATCCTGCTTTAATGCTAAGGCGTCAAATACGCTGTTACCATCTGGACTATGAGTTGTGTCTCCATCTGAAATAGACGAAGCAATTAAATCTGATCTTGCTTGAGTGGCGGTGTAATATTTATTTATCGCACCTTCTGAAATGTCGTCACTATCTAAAACGACAACACCGGTTTGTGAGTTGACAGAATCAACCGCACCTCCGCCGCCGCCTCCACCGCCAGGGGTGGAGTTCCAAATTGCTTGCCAAATCGACATTAGTTAACCGCGCCTTGGTATACTACGTTTAACTTCTGAGTTCCTGAAGCTGAAATTGCGTACCAAAAACCTCTATCGTTACAAGGAAGAGTGATATTACCACCAGCCACTAGCTCTATGCCAGCGCCTCCAGCTGTAACCCCAGACTTGCCTAAAGTGATTGTTGCTGAATTTGTTGCAGGAGCTTGAACGAAAATACTTTCGCATCTGCTCACGTTTTTAAAAGGTCCAGTCGTAGAGAAAGCAGGAAGTACTGATGCGCTAGTAGCAACGCTCATCTGCTGTATTTCAATATTTGTATAGTTCGGCGGTATTGCGATTGTTTGAGCTGACATTTATTTTTCTCCTAAATTAAGTAGTGGGTGGGGCCAATGACCCCACCCATCCACAATTTAATTAGTAGCTGATGCCGTAGATAATTCCGTTTTTCTTCGGCTCTTGAACAACAACTTCACCGAACATGCAGTTATCGACGATGTATTGGAAGCCAGTGGTATTACGAATTTCGAAATACTCTTTACCGTCTGGGCTCTTACGTCGGCGCATACCACCGTTAGTGTAGAACTTGATTGTGCTCATATCGAGGAACATGATTTTGTCATCGTCCATCTCTTGAACAGCGGTCAATTCCAATGTGCCAGCGAAACCGCCAACAGTGATGCTGTCCCATGAATAAACCTTAGAAGAATCCGACATAGGTTTAACATTGAAAGCACCCTTAGCTGTTTCAAGTTGTTTCAAGCATGAACCGTAGTTCTTATAGCTCATAACAACTTTGAATGGCTTACCACCACCAAGGCGACGAATATCAACGTATGCGTCGAAAATCTTGGTCAAGATATTAGCAGCAGTGACAGCTGAACCACTTACGTTAATAGCTTGAAGGAATGGATAAGAAGTTTTAGCAACACCCAATTGATTTGCAGCTCCGCCGTTAGCGTTAGAGAGCAATTGATTTGGAAGGCTGTCAAAACCGTTTGATTGCTGACCGTCGTTATACACTTTTGCATTTTGTGCAGTTGTGTAAGTCGAAAGATCAACAGAAGTTGCGCCACCGCGCGCGGTAACTACGTTAATAACACCACTGTTTAGGTTGATGGTCTTAACATATCCAGTAGCTGGTGACGAGTTGTCGTCGTCAACAGAAACTTTCATACCGATTTGGAAACGATCAGGCTGAGCAACAGTGATGTTACCAGATGCATCGCCATCGGCTGTAAGTTTAGCTACGAACTCACCAGTCAAAAGATTTTGAGAAACAACACCAGATAGATATCCGATGTGGCGCTCAATCGCATCAGGAATAATCTTAAGGAAGTTTTGTTCCGAAAGTTTTCCGTGTTGGAGAAGATCGGTTTCATTGAAGATCAATGAACCCCAAACTTCTTTGTACGAAGCCACTTGGCCACGAACAGCAATTTCTTCAGCAATATCGTTCGAAGCAGCAAGTGATCCGAAAGTTACGCTTGAACCGACTGCGCCGAGGAAAGGAACAATAAGAGTTCCACCCAACCAGCTGTCGTCTTGTTCGATGTTATTTAAAGCCCAGTTGCGCTTTTTGAGTTCGTCAAAAAGAAGCGACGTAGGTAGATATTCGTTCAGCATAGCGCTGAATGTACGTGTCGTTGACATTATTTATTCTCCTTTAAAGAATAGTTAATTTGTTAATAACCTAAGTTTTCACTTCTAATCGTTTGACTTCGAAGTTTCTTTAGGTCGTCTATACTTTTTACTTTTTGAGCCGCTGGACTTGTTGCCTTCCCTGCGACATTTGGAAGAGTAGGTTTATGATTTTGCTGTAGGCCTGGTTGGGTTACTACTGCATCACTTGAAGGTCCATTTTGGTTCCAAGCGACAATCTTTAAAACTTCCTTCACAGCTTCATCAACCGAAAGATCTTTGCCCGTGGTTTGGTATACAAAGGCTGCTCGATTAATTACTTCTTGTTTAAATGCCCCAGGCTGGCCTAGCCGAGAGTCGAAATTTTTTGCTACTGACTCAACACTTGGATTCGAAATTGCTTGATCAAGTTCAGAGTATCTTTGCGAGATCATCTGTTGTTCTTGACTGCTCTTAAGTTCCGTATGCTCTGCCATCAACCGTTGATTTTCCATCTCAAGTTGATAAGCCTTTTGCCGTAGCTCTTGCTGATTATTATACACCTGTTGTTGTTCAGGTGGCAAATCTTTCATCTGAAGCTTCTGAAGCATCCACTTCTGTAAAGCTTCCTCGGGTATTTCAATTCCTTTAAAGAATGAGTCAAAGTCACCATTCTCAACATATTTAGAAAGTTGGTTAATGTTGCTCTGAAGAGTCGTGTATTCTTTCTGCACCGTTTGATATGTGTCACGAGTCTTGTGATACTTGTTCTTCATCTCATCAAGAGCAAATGCTCTCTCAAAAGTTTCTCTGAAGTCTTTCTCATTTTCTTTGTTTATATAAGCTCTGAACTTCTCAGGGATCTCATACTCATTATCGTAAGCCTTAACTTTGTAGTTTGGCTTATACGCATTATCAATAGCTGCAGCAGCAGCCTTTTCTTCGCTACCTTGTTCGCTTGGCTCAGACGAAGGCGCTGGAGCCTGCGATGGTGCCGGTGGAGGTGTTGATTCTGGAGGTGATGACGGATTTACTACTTCGTTGACGACAGTTTCTGTGTTTTCCATGTTTTTCCTTGTGACAATTTGCCCTCGTCACTGGGGATTTAACTGGGGCTGGGAACCCTGTCCCTGGTTTCCCGGCCCCTGTGGTTGTGGTGGATTAGCAAGCAATTGCCCAGCTACATCTGCCACGACTCCTTGTTGTTGTTGCATAATAGCTTGTTGAGACTGTCCTTGTTCTTCAAGCCGCTTCAATAACCAAACGAGAGAATCGTATGGGATTCTTGCTCGTTGGGTTTTAGAACTATTTGATGGATCCGGTACGTAAATGTCACACACAACAGCCATACCGCTTGAAGGTACATAGCCAAGAGCAGCTTCTTGAATCTGTCTTTGTTGTTCAGCGTCGATTGTTTCATACGCATTGATTGTCGCATCGTAATTTTGTTGAACTTGTGGAGGAAGCTGTTTGAAATCAGCTTTACGCTTACGTCCAACAAGTCTTTGGATCATGTATTTTGAATCGTCATACTTACTTGGCTCGGGGGTCTCTCCTCGGTCGAGTGCCAAGATCATATTTGTCGCAGAATCGTAATCAATAGTTAAATCTTCAAACCCTTGCTCACTATTAGCGTAAGGAGATGTTCGAATAAGTCTGCCAAGTTCTTTTTTATCAAGCTGATTACCAACATACTGAAGTGTATGGTTGTAAGTGAGCATCTTGCCCATCTTTGTCTCCATATCATCAGTGCCTGGCTCTAATTTGATCTGATAGTTCAGTGGATTTGAGTTTTTAAGCTCAGAAATGTTAACAAATTCGCTTCTACCAATAACAGGTATAATCATCGACTCATCAGCGTACTGACGGTACAATTGGAGAGCTAAATCGCACATATCTATCAAAAAACGCTCAATTTTGCTTGAATAGATCGAATATTTCTTCTTATCAGAGATACTAGCGAATAACATTGAGTATGGATCAAGTTGTGATTGCTTTTCTGCCAAATCTTCACTCAAATTCGCAACAGTATACATCTCTTCGATCTGAGACTGAATGTAGCTTACGTATTGATCACCACTTCTACCTTCTAAGATAGTAGGAGGCTGACCTGCGTACTGAATAGCGCGAACACCCGGTAAATTTCCACCGTTTTGTATCTTAGTACCACTTTGGATGAGTAACTTGTCATCGCCAAGCGTGATTTGGTGCTCAGCAATCTTAGATCCTGCTCGATTGATCTCAGCTTGATAAGGTCTAAGCTGTTTAATGATTGAATGGCTGCGTGGTTGCGTAGGAACTTCATCAAATCCAACAAACACTAACGGAAAAATACCAAATGGAAGTTCACCTTCCCAAAGAATACCGTTCATCGTGTAGATGTAGTAGTAACCCTTCGGATAAACCTGACATGGACGAACAAACATCTCTAAAAGCAAACACTGATTCTTACTCTCTGAGTAGTTACTATTCTGACCGTCGAAAATAATATACGTCTCATCACGAGACTCTTGAATTAGCTTTAGCTTCTCCTCGTCGTCACCGACGCGAGCTTTTAGGTCGTTCATATCGACCATTTTGCGGTGGCCTATCCACCATGCTTCATCCATGTTTTTAGCTTCTTTAGGCCTGAAGATATTAAATCCAAATATTCTTTCGAAGATAAGGTCTCCAGAAAAGATTGGCTCTGATTTGTTTGGGACTGGCTGTCCTGATTCGTCAAATTCTGGCTGTCCATTTTCGTCAATCGAGTGTCCGTAACCTTTAAATTTACCTTTGGTTTCATCCCAAAACACCTTTACGCACGCTTCTCCAATTCGTACAAAATCTTGCACGAACTCTCTAGTGCGCTCCTTTAGTTTGTTTCTATTTCTAATGTCCTGCCA
>ERZ869925.509-NODE-509-length-28294-cov-8.747973_pt1 | contig 28294 bp, 41 predicted proteins | sample MGYA00579311_ERZ869925 | MGnify/ENA primary metagenome ERZ869925 (study PRJEB32216, sample SAMN09231817) | wastewater metagenome | place: USA: Maryland | collected 2016-07-30 | study: EMG produced TPA metagenomics assembly of the PRJNA472060 data set (Reclaimed...
TGACCGTGGCCGAGCCGTACGCCCTGACCGTGGCCGAGCCGTACGCCGTGACCGTGAATTCTCCGTTCCCGACAAGGTCGATCCAGTCGACCCCATCGGCAAGCGCCTTCGCCAACTCAGCTTGAGTGCGAACCTGTCGTGTGCTCACTCGCAGTTCGTCGTGGTCGGTCATGCGCCGACCCCCTTGAAGCGATGCGACACACAGGAGACCTCAGGACGGTCCTCGGGCTTGAAGTAGGGCGCATCGTTGGATCGGGTGTGCTCACAAGCGTGCTTCCCGTCGTGTCCCTTCGGGAGGTCGCAGCGGCACGGGTCGTCCTGGTCCTCACCCATCCATGACGGCAGCGGGAAGGTGTACGTGCAGCACGGGTCGCCGTGCTCCTCCGCGAGCGCGACGAGCAACAGGCCGAACGCCCGCAGGTCATCGACGCCCGGGACGAACACGGTCGTCTCACCGACACGGAACGACGCCGTGGCGTACTGGCCGCGCGTGACGCAGACGGACAGGTCATCGCGGGTAGGGGTGCGGTCGAAGTGGACACCGACCGTCGTGGTGGCGCTCATGACGGCACCCCCAGCGCCGCGGCGCAACGGTGGTACTGCTGACCGATCCACGCGAGGAACACGCGTCCGCAACGCTCACAGGGGAACGTCGGGACGCCGCCGCCTCGCAAGTCGGGTAGACGGGGGTCCGTCTCTGGCTCTTCCATTGGCTAACCTGCTTTCTCAGTACGACCTCGGCGCGACGGGCATGCGAGCACGGCGCCGAGGTCTTGCTATTGGGGGACTAACGCCGGCACCGCGCCTGACGCGACGTGCGCCGCTGCTGACGGTGCATCTCCGCGAGCGGGCGAACCGGGGACGGCTCATCGAACTCGGGGACGTTCCGCAGGTCCCGCACCTCGTCCCTCAGGTACAGGGCGGCGATCAGCCACACGGCGGCGACCAGAGCGACGATCGCGGCGGCGATCACGCTGCCGCCTTGGCGACGTGAGTGAGGATGTGATGCCCGACGGCCTCGGCCACCGCAGGGACTACGGCGTTTCCGAGGGCGTGAAGGGGGTCTCGCACCAGCCGGGAGGGAACCCCATGTGCCACTCGATCCATCGGGGGTTCAGGTAGCCACCCGTCTCCCCGCGTGCTGCGACGACTTCCTCGAGGTTCCCCCGCCCCCGCGGCTTGCCGTCGATCAGATGGCACTTCACCCGGCACATGAGCGCCCGAGCGGTAGGCCAGTACGAACACGCGGTCTCGTGTGTGTGGGGCACCCACGGAGCACGCCGAAACAACTGACCACTCCGCATCGAACCCGAGCGCGGATAGATCGGCGAGGACGGTTCCGAAGGCGTCAGAGTCGTCAGTAAGGAGAGCTGCGACGTTCTCCAACAGGAAGAAGTCGGGTCGAACCACGCGAAGGCACTCAACGGCTGCGGGCCAGATCCACCGCTCGTCATCGACACCCCCACGGTTGCCCCCGTAGCTGAAGGGCTGGCAGGGGATTCCGCCACAGACGATGTCGACGTGTTCAACGGTGCTCCAGTCGGTCGCGGTGATGTCCTCGTATCGAGTCGCCTCAGGCCAATGCTGGGCGAGGATGCTGCGGCAGTACGGGTCGCGCTCGACCTGCCAGACCGTGCGGCCGAGACCCGACCGCTCCAGCCCAAGCTCAAGCCCGCCGATGCCTGAACACAGGCCACCGATGGTGAGGGTCACGCCTCCCGCTCCTCGTCCTCGAGCTCGTCACGCCGCCACGCCGCGAAGCTGGACGGCGCCGGGGCTGGGTCCATGACCGTGACCTCGACCTCCAAGGCCGCGAACGCCGCGAGCAGGTCGGCGGTGAACTGGTGGCGACGGTCCAACAGGCGGACCTTGGCGGCGGGCAAGGTCACTCCTTCCACCAGCTCGGGAGCTTCTTGCCGCCCTTGCCGCTGTTGATGATGTCGACGGCCGCAGCGGCGACGCAGTGCGCCTTCGCGTTGCCGGTCCGGTGGCGCAACGTCTCGGCCTTGCCGAGGAGACCGTTCACGCCGCCGTGTGCCGCCGCGAGCTTCGTGACCGCGGTGTCCGTGTCCAGCTCGCCGTTGTACCGCTGCGTCAGCAGACCGAGCCCGTCGAGGACGGCCGCCTCCATGCCGGGGTCGCCGTACGCGTCACGGGCAATCCGCAACGTCCGGACGAGCGTCGGGCCACCGGCGCGCGTGTAGATGCGCTTCAGGGTGCCCACGGCGTGGATGGCGCCCGGGATCTGATCGCGGGACACGACGAGACCCTGTGCCCGAACGATGCGGTCGATGTCGGTCTCTTCCTGACGACCGGCGGCGACGCCCTTCGTGAACTTGTCGAACGCCGTGATGGTCAGCGTGTTGTTCAAGCTCAGGAACTTCTCGGCCTCTTCGACCTCGGTCAGCCCCTCGTATGCCCAGCACTGGATCTGCTGGTCAGCCCAACCGACCTGCTTCAGCGTCTCGACGCGGTGCTGTCCGTCGATGATGTACCAGGCGCCGGCGCGCAGGTTGACAGTCGGGGTGCCCAACTTCTCGAGGTCGAAGTCGGCGGCGAGCCGATCGACCCACGCCTGGTTCAGGTCGCGCTGGCCGATGGCCGAGACCTTCATCTTGGCGATCGGCACCCACCGAAGTCGGGCTTCTCGTTCGAGTCGAGTCGTGGTATCACTGGTCACGGGTTAGCTCCTTGTTGATGTGGTTCCTGACGGTGGTGAGAGATCGAATGGACGCCGACAGGGAGCTGACCCACTGGTCAAGCTGGTCCCGGTCGAGCGCCTGGTAGTCGATGAGGTCGAGCCCGGCCGTGAGCGCGTCGGCCTGGTTGACGAGGTGGGTGACGATGCGGTCGGAGTCGATGGCTCGGCGCTTGCCCGTGATCGCATCGGCGTGGATGTCGATGCCGTGCCTGCGGGCCAACTCGCGGATGTAGTGGTCGGTGTTGCCGATCTCGGCCGCGATCTGCTTGGACGTGTGGCCCGTGGCGGCAAGTTCAGCGATGCGGGCGAGGCGAGTCGGGTCGTCGGCAGAGCCGCGGGTCCGCTCGATCATCTCGTCGCGCTTCTTGCCCTTGATCTTGCGGATGACGTTGGCGCGGCTGAGGTTGTCCTCGGCCTTCCCTTGCTCGATTGCCTTCTCGAACTCTTCCTCTGTGACGTTGTCCGCCATGTCGTAAATCCCGCCATTCGATGAACTGAGGTCATGGCGAGGGGCGAAGTCAGAGGGCGACGGTTTGGAAGAAGCGCCGCCGCCATTTCTTCCAACCGAGTGCTGGTTGCCGGTGTACTGATTGCCGACGTGCTCGCCTCTGCTGCGGATCTCGCCGGCGGCTTGTCCTTCGCGAATCAGCTCACCGATGCGCCGCTCGGCGCGCCGGACGATCTCGGTCGCACTCAGTTCGGCGTCGTGGCCCAGCTCCTTCTGTGCCATGTAGCAACGGATTGCCTCGGCGCGGTGCTTCTGCTCCACGACATCGGGCAGGCTCGTGACCGTCGCCTGAGCCAGCCATGCCTTCGCCCGGTCCAGCGCGGCGACGATGAAGGCGCCGGGGTCGGCCGTGGCATCGAGGACAGCGGCGTCAGCGGGAAGCGCGAGGTCGGTGACGCTCACGACGCTTTGGCCTCTACGTCGATGCCACAGGCGCGGAGCCAGGCTCCGACCGTAGGTGCACTGACAATTACCGCATGATCGGCGAACAGTTGGGCAGCGATCCCGGCGTAGCTCAACCCTTGCGAGCGAGCCTCCCTCAGGATGGTTTCAAGCTGCCCACCGACCGCCAGATCAGCGTTGCGGAAGTTCACGCTCTTTGGCATGACCGCTACCCTGTAGCACTGTTGCTATCCTTGTCAAGGACTGAACGGGTCCGATGGCACATTCTTTGTGACAATCGACCGCGACGCTAGACAATCGGCGTTAAGACCTTTACGGTGCGAGCCATGACAACCTCATCCAGCAGTGCGAGCAAGGCTGTGGCGGAAGAGATTGCGGTCCTCATGGCGAGGCGCGGGCGCATGACGAACGCGGCTCTGGCCGCAGCCACCGGCATCGAGAAGTCGACCCTCGGGCGCAAGCTCAAGGGCGCACCGTTCAAGGTGGACGAGCTCGAAGCCATAGCGGCGTACTTCGATGTCCCGATCACGGACCTCTTTGGTACGCCCTCGCACGGGACTACCGAACGATATGGGGTAGGCGACGACGAAGAAATCTCACGGTCTGTGGTCTTCGCCGGTGCTGCTTGAGCCGATCCGGCTCGCAGTGCTCTGACCTGCACATATGCGATACGGCGGGCGGTGTTATTGCGTAATAACCGACGCGCCCCGCGGTAGGCTTACAGCGTAAGTACGTCACAGACGACACCTAGAACCCTCACGTTCGGGTCGCCTCCGAGGCGGGGGACGCATGCGGGACCCGCGCCTTTGGATGGAGAGACGACATGCCCGACCTTGACCTCGTGGACCAGTTCCGCAACTACCAGCTAGCGCGGGGACTGAGCCCTGCGACCGTGCGCCGCCGGCACCTGACGCTGACGAGGTTCACCCCCGGCCGAGACCTGGAGACCGTCACCGCGACGGACATCGAAGCGTGGCTAGCGAGCCTCGACGTCACGTCGCAGTCGCGCGGGATGTACCTCTCGGACATTCGGGCGTTCTGGAAGTGGGGGATCAACCACGACATCTTCACCGTGGACCCGACACACAAGATCGTTCCGCCGAAGCGGCCGAACTACGTGCCAGACCCGATCTCGCCGAAGGCTCTGCTGGCGGCCATCGACGCCGCGCCCGAGCGGGAACGGCTCATGCTCACGCTCGCCGGGTTCGCCGGCCTCCGCTGCGCCGAGATTGCCGGCCTTCGGCTCGAGAACGTCGACCATGAGAGCGGGACGCTTCGTGTGGTCGGCAAGGGCCGGAAGACGAGGATCGTGCAGCTCCATGAGCGGGTGGCCGAGCTCATCCCCGCGGAGAGCTTCGGGCCGGTCGTGGCGTGGAACGGCAAGCCGATCACCCCGCGCGCTGTCTCCGACCGCCTGGCGGCGTACCTGCGCGGCGTGGGCATCGACGCCACGGGCCACAAGGCGCGTCACAGCTTCGGTACGGCGCTCTACGCCGCCTGCCAGGACTTGCGGCTAGTCCAGGAGCAACTAGGGCACTCGTCGCCTCAGACGACTCAGGCGTACGTCGCGACGTCGGATGCCGACGCCCGAGCTGCGGTGAAGAAGCTCTACAAGGCCAAGCCGCCGGACGATGCGGCGGCGTAGTCCATGCGCCTGATAGTCCCCATGCTGGTCCTCTACGCCGCCACAACGTGCTACGTCCCGAGGCGCCTGGTTGAGAACGCCCGTCGCGCGAGGGTTCGTCGTCCGCGTCCGCCGTGGTGGCGGGGTGTGGTGGGTGCGGCGGTGGCGACGGCTCTGCTGTCGTTCGTGTTGATGGCGACGTGGGCGCAGGATCATCCGCAGGAGGTCGACAACCCGCGGGTGACGGCCTCACCGTGAACGCGAGACGTCCCCCGGGCCCGGGGGACGTCCATAAGCCCAGCCAGTCGCGCGAGGCGCAACGACTGGGAAGATTCGCAGGAGTGGGAGTCGAACCCACAACCTCCGGCACGGGTCCGGTGCGCTGCCAATTGCGCCACCCTGCACCGTCGATTGTACCCCGTGCGCGCAAAGAGCGCCCGACCCGCTAGGGGCCGGGCGCTCTCGCGTGGTGGCACAGGCCACCGCATCGACACACTGGGGGAGGTGCGCCGAGGTCTAGGATTGGGGGCATGAGGCTCCGGATCGCACGCATGGGCTACGCGTGGCGCCGACTGATCGGCCGCGAGCGCATCACTGATCCGCCGTCGCGGAAGGCACTCGCCTACGCCCGTGCTCGCATCGCTGACGGGACGGCGCCGAAGCTCCGCATCCGTGAGGAACTGCTGCTCCCCATCGTCAAGCGCTAGAGCCGTGCCCCGATGAGCCGCCCCACGGCGTCACGGGTCTTGCGTTGCCGCTCGGAGAGCACGACAGGCGCAGTGTCGTCGCCGTCGAGGTCGTCGCCGGCTGCGGGGCAGACGTCGCGCTTGTTGGCGGCGGCGGTCGCGGCTTCCTCTTGGGCGCGTCGGGTCTCCGGGGTGATGTCCGGCTCGAGCCACCAGGCGGCAGCACGTAGGGCCGTGGTGACGATGTGGGTCACTTCGCCGCCTTCGGCTTCGATGGTCTCGGCGGGCGGCGTCTGAGGTCGATGCGTTCACACTCGGCGCACCAGCAGCGGGCGGGGTGTCGTGGGCGCATGGGCTCGCGCGACTTGTCTCGCTCGGCCGTGGTCGCGATGTGGGTCTTCATGGGTTCCCCCTTGGATTGGGTCACGGTGACGGGTCCCTCCGTATCTCCGGGTTGCCGGCCGCGAGCTCGATCAGCTTCTCTTCGTTCTTCGCGAGCCTGACCGGGAGCGTGTGCTCGAAGCTGCCGTGGTCGTCGGGCTTGAAGTGCGGGAGTACGAACGTGTCGATGTCACGGACGACGTCGTCCATCTTGCGGGACGTGGTGCGCCGTTCGTTGATGCGGGCGACGACGATGGTGAACGCCGCCGCGAGGATGGACGCGGCAGCGACGAGGGTCAAGGGGTGACGCACGAAGTCGTCCATGGGTTCTCCTGTGGGTTTCCGCCGCAACAGGTCACAACTTCGCAAAGGGGCCCCTCTCGCCCTAGATCACGCCGCCTGGTAGATCAGCGGGAAGCTCTCGAGCGTGCGGATCAGCCCGGCGTGAGCGGGGTCGTTCCGGTCGAGCTTCTCGGGTTCGGTCGACGGGCCCACCGACAGGACGAAGCTGTCGGGGTCGGGGAAGTGGAACACGTACTGTCCGCCGACGAAGTGCTGAGCGGACTGCGCGGCGCCGTCCTTGCCGACGGCCTGCGGCGAGATGAACGGCTCGAGCCCGACGGCGTAGAAACCGCCGTCCAGGTCCCAGTATCGGTGCATGGTCAGGATCTCCTCGGGGGTGTGTTCGGGGTGCAGTGGTCCGGTCGGAGGCGGGGTCTGCACGGGTCCGCTCGATGCGGGCGGGTCGCCGTGGAACGTGTGGCAGAGCGCGAGCAGGTCGAACGGGTCGCCGTAGCGCGCCCAGCCCTTCGGCTGGTAGGCGAAGTGCAGATGGTTGCCGGTGCTCGCGCCGGTGCTGTCCACGTAGGCGATGACGTCACCCGCGCCGACTCGGTGCGCGCCGGGCCCGTGTTCGTAGTGGTCGGCGTGGCCGTAGCCGAAGACGTCGCCGTCGTCGCAGTACAGCATCGACCAGTTCCCGCCGCCGCCCTGGTCCCATCCCTGTTGGACGGTCCCGGCTTTGACGGCGTACATCGGGGTCATGAGACCGGCGACGAGGTCCATGCCGCCATGCCATGACGGGGTCCCGGTGAACGGGTTGGGTCGGCCGCCGAAATAGCTGCTGATCCACCAGCCGCCGACGGCGCCGGTCTGGTCCGCGACCGCACCGCGGGGCAGCGGGAACACGTCGATCGAGCCGGCGGTCATGGCCGGACCTCGTCCTCGAGCTCGGCGAGGGGCTGGCGGTCGGCGTGCCACTGCGCGGCGACCGCGTCGAGGTCGGTCGGGCCGAACGCCTCGGTACCGAAGCCGCGCCAGTTCTTGCCGGGCACGGGGTAGGCCTCGCCGGTGACCTCGTGCACGTCGCCGTCCTCGTCGTCGATGATGAAGACGGGTTGCACGATCACCTTCAGGAGTCGGGCTTTGGGTGTGGTCATGGGGTCCCCCTGGGGTGACGGATTCTGTTCAGTATCGGACGCTGGTCAGGCTGGTCGGGTCAGCGGGTACGTCTTGAACGTCGTCGTCATGTCCGTGCGCTCGACGCCCGAGTTATCGAAGATGCCCCACTGATTCGAGGCGGTCGCAGACTGGTCGGCGAGAGCCCACGCAAACGTCCCGTTACACAGGGCGCGGCTGTTGGCGCCGGCACCGGCGACGTAGCGCGACGTCCGGGCCGCCGATGACGCCGCCTGATTCTGGCCGAGCTCGCCGATGATGAACCGCTTGTTGACGGTCAGGAACTGGGCGGGCACGGTGTCGCTGTAAAGGTGGAAGTCGTAGAAGTCGGCGTAGGACGCTATGGGCGTCGGGTCGAGGGTCGGGTCGGCCTGTGAGAACGTGCACGCCAGCGCCGGGTTCGCCGCCTTGATCGCCGTGTACCAGGCGCCCGTCGTGGCGAGGAACGTGGCGACGCTGATGCTGTTCTGGGTCGACCAGTAGTCATACTCCTGCACGATGTCGAACCCGATGATGTTGGGCTGGCCGACAAGCGCCGTGGCGTGCGCCACCAGTTCGTCCTTCGTGGCGGTCGTGAGCGTCGTCGCGTAATCGCCGGCACCGCACGGGTAGTAACGCAGGTTCTGTGAGATGCAGTAATCGAGGACGGCCTGCTGCCGCGCCAGGTAGGTGGAGCGGGTGTAGTCGCCCGCCACGACACCGTTGACGGCGCCGATGATGCGGATGGCGTTGCAGCCGATGGACTTGGCCCGGTCGATCTGGTCGGTGATCCATGTCAGGTCGTAGTGCGCGCCCCAGAAGTCTCGCCACGAGGTGTGGGTGGGCTTGATGGTGACGTTGCCGCCACGCCACTTCATCACGACCGCCGCGGTGGCCGTCGCGGCTCTGGGGGCGTTCGAGATGGCGCCGCGACGGGTCACGAGACCGCTATCCCGTACTTGTTCCCGAGGTAGTTCTCGACGGCTTGCAGTTGGTTGGCGGTCAGCACGGCGTCGTACTTGATGATCTCGGCGATATCACCGAGGAACGTGCTGCCGCCGCCACCGGGGTCTTTGCCGAGCACCGTAGACATGCTGGTGAACGTCTGGTTGCCCGTGCCCGACCCGTCTGCCACTCCCGCCTTGTAGAACGCGAAGCCGCCCGAAGACGAATAGGTGAGTTCGATGATGCATGCAGCAGCGGCAGTCAGGGCGGTGGTCGAGTCCCCGATGACCGCGGTGCCGGACTTGAGCGCTTCCTGCTTGCCGCCGGTGGTGATGACGGTGCTCATGCCGCCGGCCGAGGGGGCTCCGACGATGGCGCGACCCGCAGCGAACGAAGTCGGTTTGCACACAGCGAACAGGGTGAACGGCTTTGTCGAGGCCGACGCGGCGCTGACGAGGTTGTCGTCGGTGCCATCCCAGCGGAGCACGGACACGCCGTTGATGCCGTTCGCTCCCGTCTTGAGTGTCGGCCGGTAGCCAGCCGTCGCCGTGGTCGCATGGTTCGCGCCGACGCTTGAGTCGTCCCACGCCGCTACCGGGTCGCCGTCCGCGACCGCCGGGGTTGTTCGTCCCGAGTCCTGCCAGTAGGTGCTGCCACCCTTGAACCAGAACACGAGACCGCTGAGCGTGTCGGGGGCGAACGCGACGAGATCCCCGGCGACATGCCATACGTCGGTCGAGCGTTGACGGAGCACGAACGAGGCGTACTGCCCGGCCGAGGTGAACTTGCCGCCGCGGCTCTGGACCTGGACCCCGGATGCGTTGACGACGTTGACGGCAGAGGTGGCGCCGCAGTCGAGGACTTCGAGGGTTTGGCCGACAGGGAACGCAACCGTGGCGTTCGTCGGAATGGTGAGGTCGCCGTTCGTGATCTCGATGACCTTGCCGATGTCGGTCAGCGCAGCCGTGTGGTCCCCGGTGAACGTCGTCGCGGTCGGGGCCAGCGGGACATAAGTGCCAGAGAACGCCGTTTGCGAGGCGAGGTCCGTCGCGAGGTTCGCGGCGCTGACGTCCTCGGGGACGCCGGTGGTGCCCGACGTCCGACCCTTGTAGGTCTTGGTCGCCATGTTGGCGAGCTTGGCGTTGGTCGTGCCGGCGTCCTTCTGGCGCAGCGTCGAGCCCGAGATTTCGAGCGTGGACGCGTCGGGCGCTACGCCGTCCTTGAGGAGCTTGCCGGTCGTGCCGTCGAAGCGGGCGAGACTGCCGTCAGTCGCGGACGAGGGGCCCACGACGTCACCGGAGCCCGACGAGCCGCCGTCCTGCGTCCAGCTCAGCGCCGTCGTGCCGAGCACGATCGTCCCCGTGGTCGTCAGCCGAAAGGTTTTGCCGGCGTTGCTCGTGCCTTCCTGCGCGGTGACCTTCGTCCCAGCGGGCAGCTTCTCGGGGTGGTCGGCGATGAGCGGCGCGATCCACGTCCCTTGCATGACGGTCCACAGCCGGTTCTGGTGCGTCGTGGTCTGGTTCGTCAACAGGACGACGTCGCCGAGCTTGAGCGCCACGCTGTCGACGGTCTGGACGCCAGAGAGCGTCGCCAGGTTGCTGGTCCCGATGACGCGGACGAGCTTGGTCGGTGAGGCGAGCACGGTCTGTTCGAGCGCCTTGACCTTCGGGCCTGCGGGTCGGGGCTGCGGCACCTTGACGGCGTCGGTCGTGGTCATGCGGTCACTCCGAGGTCAGCGGCGAGTTGCGCCCAGTCGAGGATTCGCTGCGGGACGGTGGTCTGCCGGTGGGCGGCGATGTCGGAGGCGCACCAGTCACACACGCCGTCGGTGAGGTCGATGAGCGCGGAGTGGTCTTCGTGTTTGGTCGCCCATCCGCACACGCGGCACGTCGGGAAGATCGGGGCCGGGACCTCAATCGGTGGCGTCTGGTCGGTGGTCATACGTCCCCCGCAGTCAGGTTGAACAGCGACAGCTCGCCGACCTCAAGGGTCCCGAGCCCGGTCCCGTTCGGCCACGCCGGCGCGACCGTCAAGAACGCCTGCAACTCCAGCGCCGTCAGCGTGCCGACGTTGCTCGGCACAGTGCTGATCTGGTTCGTGATGACGCCCTCGAAGTCGCGGCACCAGTGGTAGAAGAGCGGCACCAGCACCGAGCCACCCGTGCCCGTCACCGCGAGACAGATCGTCGCCACACAGTTGCCGTCCGTCTTGAACCCGGTGAGGCGCACGAACGCCTCGAGGAAGATCCGGTCGCCGACGTGCCATGCCGGTTTCGTGCCCGCTGCCGCGAGGGGGACGGTCGCCTTCTGGCCCCACGTGCCGCCTACCGAGGTGCCGGGCGACCCGATGGACAGCAGGTTGCCTGAGATCGTGTCTGTGAGCTTCGGGGGCACGATCCCGGTGGTGAACCCGGCCCCGAAGAACGTGTACGTCGAGTAGCCCGCCGCAGCGAACGTGTCGCCCGCGCCGGTCGAGCCGCTGGAGAACGTGCCGTTCGGCGCGCAGTTGATCGCCTGCCCGTCAGTGGCACCCCGCCGGCGGGGGTCGAGGCGGATCTCGCACCGGTCCGTGAACTGATCGTGGAAGGCCTGGGCGACGGCCATCGCACCTTCCTGGTTCAGGTGGACGGTGTCGTACGAGTACTTCGTGAGCTGCCCCCGGGTCGCGGGGTCGACCACGACCCGCCACGCGTCGAACCACCACGTCCCCTTGTCCTCGCATTGGGCCTTGAGAGCAGCGTTGCCCTGCTCGATGTAGTCCGGGAACGAGCTCGACGGAAGCATCGTGGACACGACCGGGAGCGCGCCCATGTCCTCGACGAACCCGACGACGATCTGCACGCCGGCCGCGGCCTGCGCGACCGTCAGGTGGTTCCCATCGTTCGACGGGCCACCGATCACGACGATGTCAGCCCCGTAGAAGGCGACGTCGTACTCGAACCGGCCGATGATGCCATGCCGGTACTCGTCGCCTTCGTGGCGGTCGACAGCGGTCGGGTTCAGCAGGTGGAGCCGCACACCACCCGTGATCGTCTCCACGCTGGAGACGTAGCAGGCGTCTTGGCCGGCGCCGAGCGAGCCGCGAGAGAACGCCCACTCGAAGAAGATGGTCTGCCCCGCGTACGGGGTCGAGGGTCCGGTGTCGACCGCGACGTCGAGCGTCATCGATCCGGCCAGGGCGTCCGCGAGGACGTGGCCGATCCCGCCGAGGGTGTCTCCGCCGACGCCGGCGTTGCGCTTCATGCGGAGACGGCCACCACTCGACGCGCAGGCGTGGAGCATGTAGGCCGCGTTCGACGGGTAGCCGTCGAGGTAGACGCTGCCACCCACGCCGTTGTACGCGACGTCGCCGCCGCTGCCGAGCTCAATCGAGGTGCCGATGACGATGGTGTCCGGGCCCTTTGCCGAGCCGTACCGCATCCGCAGACCCGACGTCGCCGACGAATCCGCTGTGAGCACCTGACCGTCACGACCCGACGCCACGAGGCTGTTCAAGACGAACAGGTCGGCGGGGCTGGCGACGACCATCTCTACCGTGACCGTGGACCCCTCGACGTTGACCGTTGGCGTAGTCGTGTCGCCTGAGCGGGTGCCGTTGCGGTCGACCACGAACCGGGACCCGATGAGGGGCTGACCGAGCGAGGCAGATTGCAGATACCAGAAGCCTTGCCAGTTCGCGTCCGTCCCGATGAGGGTGGTTGCCATGGCATGGGTGACGGTCGCCGTGACCGTGTTCGCGTCCGCGTCCGTGGTGATCGTCGGCGTGATGAGCGACGTTGCGGCGCCTTGCCCGCGGTGGACGACGACGGACCAATCCGACGCAGAACCCACGGTGATGCCGGTGAACGGGACGGTGATGCTTCCCTGGCCGGCGGCCGAGATGAGCCAGTCGCCGACGTTCGCGGCCCGCTGGTCGTTGCTCATCGGCCGTCCGCAGGGTTCTGGTTGCGGCGGAGTGCTTCCGTGACCTGTCGCTGCAACTCGCCCGGGGTGGTGGGCTTGCCCTGCACGATGGTCACGTTGTTGACGGCGTCGCTTGTCGTCGGGGTCGCCAGCGCGACCGCGACCTGTTCGGCGTTCGTCGCCGGGGACACAACCGAGGCGCGGATGGCGAGCGCCACGAGGTTGCACACTGCGGCCACGGCGGCGACCACTGCCGTCGTCTGCGCGGCGTCGAGATGGGTGACGCCCGTGACGTTCGTCGCGACGAGCACCAGGGACAGCGCCGCCGCGAGACCGTTCAAGATCACGAGCACCGGGTTCTTCTGCATGGTCCCCTCCGGGATGATTTGGTGATAGTGGGTCATGCGCGCACTCCTGGTCGGCCCAGCGCGCTCGCGAGCGCAGGGATCGGCGACCCGACCTCGAACCGGCTCGAGCCCGACTCCCAGGCGACGTGATCCGACAGGTCCGTGTAGTTCGCGTCGCCGTCGCGGAAGACCACGCCCATGCCGTCGCGGAGCTGCATCGTCACGGACATGACGCGCCGCTTCATCGGGAACATGGTCTCGCCCGCGTAGTAGACCTCGCGGCCGAGGTCATAGATCCCCTTCTCGGGGTCGTACATGTAGATGTAGGCGCCGCACGCGACGTCCTGCATCACACAGAACGTGTCGGTGGAGCATCCGAGGTTCTGGATGACGCCGCCCCACTGCACGATCTCGCTCGTGACGAGATTCGCCGCGCTGCCGGCCGTGTTGTCCTGCGTCGCGGAAACCTCACGCGTCCACTCGACGTCGTTTCCCCGCCCGTCCTTGTAGACGTCGGTTGCGTCGGCCGCGTACATGGTCCCGCCGGTGTCCACGGAGATGGCACGGGACGTGTACTCCTCGGCGGTCTCGTCCACGTCGAACGTGCTGCGAATCGCCGTGTAGCGGACGTCGCGCCCATCGAAGTCGGGTGTTGCGATCACGTTGGCGCCGGCCCCGTAGAGGGTGTCGACGTCGTTCACGTTCAGGAGCAGGTCGTCAGTGACCTGCCACTCATAGTTGAAGTAGTCGGTCACGTAGTCGAGCGCCTTGCGCGGCGTCTCGTACTGCACGGACCAATCGAGGTTGTAGCCGGGAGCGCCGTAGGTGCCGGCACCGACCGACGCAGGCTTGAGCGCCGCCGCCCACGCCGCCAGGGTCGTGTTCGCCGTCACCGCGGTCTCGAACAGTTGGCCCTTGCCGTTCGGGTCACCGAGCCAGCCCGAGACGTGCATCCCGCGCAGGGTCGTCCGGTTGCTCTGGAGCCGATAGATGCCGGTGAAGACCGACAGGTCGAACAGGTCGGCGTCGGCGTAGTCGTTCGGGTCGAGCCGGGTCGGAAAGACGAGGATGTGTCCGAACGCGTAATCGTTGAGCCGCAGCGAATCGGTCAGGGAGTGCGGAACGGGCAGGGCGTCGGACGTGAGGTCAACCTGGAACGAACCGGGCGCCATCACGGCCTTGGTCACGGGCACGACGACGTCACCAGCCCACGACGGTCATGCGTTCACCGAACGGCGCCAGGTACTCGTCACGAAGGTCCGTGTAGCGCCACGGGGCCGCCGCGCCGCCACCGTTCTGGATGATGCCGAGACCGAAGGACCAGCCGGTCAGCGCCGATGTCGTCGTGAACGCTGACGAGCCCGTCGCGAACGTGCCACCAGAAGCGGACATGACCAAGGCTGTGTTGCTCTGGGCGTCGCCGGTCGTCGTGTACCCGCCGATGCCTGACGCGAGCGCAACGCCGGCCTCGGTCGGGGTCGGGCCGACGGTCAGGGTCATCGCGCCACCGAACAGCGACAGCCGGCCTTCAGTCACCCGGGCACCGCGGCGTAGCCGGAGGTCCAGGACCGCGCGCTGCGGGTAGTCGATGCCGCCCGAAGTGAGCCCGACCGTGAGCCGCACCCGGCAGTCCTCCGGGGAGTTGCGCAAGATGCTGACCGTGTTGATCCGGTTGACCGAGTACAGGGTGACGCCATCGGTCGCGGACAGCGCGAACGAGTGGACCGCTCCCCAGCCGGTCCCGCTCTCCCACATCTGGAGGTCAAGCGCGCCCGCGGTCGCGGACGGCATGACCCGAAGGATGCTGTTGGAGAGCCGCCAGCCGGTCGACGACAGGCCCGAGTACATGAGCCGGCCGATGACGCCGTAGTAGTTGCCGTCGGGGTATGCCTGCTCGACGCGGGCGGCGCCGTCGTACCAGTTGGCGGGCGGGAGCGCGTAGCGGGCGGTCTGGCGGCGCACCCCGTCGTCGAGCTGGTAGTAGTCGACGTCGCCGGTCTCCGACGCGAGCGTGAAGGGCACGCTCTGGAACGTCGAGGCGCCGTCGTAGTAGTCGAGGGTCGCGCCCGGCACGGCGTGCCACGGGACCACGGCAGAGGACACGCGGCCGGGGTTGTTCCGGTAGCCGCCGATCAGCGGGGATTCGATGTTCGGGAGGGCGCCGCCGGGGACGCGTTCGGCCGTGATGGACCAGGGAAAGTGCCCGTCCTCGAGCGCGCCCCGGTCGAGCGTTGCCGTCGCCGATCGGACCTTGACCATGCCGTCAAGGGTCTCGTCGTCGTCGATGCGGAGCGGGACGAACGGCTCGCCGATGTCCATGAGCCCGACGATCTGATCCCGTACCGCTTTCGCCTTCTCGATCTGGGCGCCGCTGACGGAGATGTTGCCGGACAGGCTGAACGATTCGGACGTGACCGCCACGGACGCGATGTTGCCGAGGACCGTCGCGTCGTTGATCCGCCCGATGAGGAGAGACGCCATCAGCGCCGCCTCGTGCTGTTCTCCACGGTCGCGAGGTCGCTCGCAAGCCCGCGGACCAGTGAAGCCCGGTCGCCTGTGAAGTAGGGCGCGTTCAGGTTCTGGATCGTGTAGTGGTTGTGGACCACGGGGGCGGCGCCGCTCGAGCCCGAACCGCCGCCGCTCGCCGGCATCGCCTTGCCCCACTGCGAGAAGTCGGCGCGCGGGTCCCATCCGGCGAACGGGTTGACGGCGGGTGTGCCCCAGCCGGGTCGCCCGATCAACTCGGGATGCTGACGCATCGCTTCCTGGCGCTGGATGCTCTCCGCGAAGTCGTGAGCGGCCTTCTCGGCGGGACTCATGCCGGCAAACGAGCCGTCCTCGTAGACCTTCTTGCCGGCGCCCCACGCGCCCCACTTGCCGTTCGCGGTGATGTTGCCACTGACGCCCGGTGTGAATAGCTCCGGGCCATCCTCGCCGACGAGGTACGCGGTGCGGGCGGAGACGGGGCCACCGGACGCGCGGGCGGGGCCGCCCCAGAACGCCCTTTGGTCGGCGAGCGTCTTGCCGATGTCGCCAACATTCCAGCCCGCGTTGATCTTGGCGCCGGTGAACTGTGCGAGGTTCGCGAAGCCCGCGAGCGCGTCGTGGAGTCCCTGCGTCTGCACGTTGAGGACAACCTGAGTCCCGTTGAGCTCGTCGGCCTTGCCCTTCACGAGCCACATGCCGTAGATGATCTTGTCGGCCTGCGCGCGGGTGATGCGACCCTGAGCCACCCAGGTATCCATCGTGGCCTTGGCCTCGTCGAACGCGGCGGGGTTCGTCTTGACGGCCGTCGTCAGGTTGTTGACCGCGACGTCCAGGTCCAGGTTCGCCCGGGCGAGGTCGTTCGTGGTCCCCGCCTGTGCGGCCTTCGCGTCGTTCAGCTTCCACAGAGCGTCGAGCGCAACCTGACTGTTCGGCCCGTAGAGCAGGACAGCCTGGTTGTAGTTGTTCTGCGCGGCGACGACCGCCCACTCCGCCTCGGCGTTCTTCTGCTTCGCCTCGCCGAGCTTCTTGACCGCGTCGATCGCGGCGAACGACGGATCCATCTGCGCGCGCAGGGCGTCGTTCTCGGCCTTGTTCGCCTCGGTGAGCGCCTGGATCTCCTCGGTCGTCATCTTCGCCGCGTCACCGTGCTCCGCGACGGCCTTCGCCTTTGCGCGCTCGGCCTGGATCGCGAGGATGGCCGCGTCGGTGGAGATGTTGTGCGCCGCCGCGTACTGCAACACCTCTTGCCGTAGCGCCTCCTGCGCGATGAGGGACACGCCGAGAGCGGCCGTGCCGTCGCGCAAGTCCTTCTTGAAGAACACATCCCACGGGGCGTGGACGTCGTCGGCGGCCTGCTTGAGCCCGTGCATCTGCTCTTGCGTCTTGCCGAAGATGCGGTTGAGGTCGTCCATCGTCTTCGCACCGGCGACCGTGTTGTCGACCGACTTCTTGAAGGTGTCGACGTCCTTGGCACCGGATTGGAGACGCTGACTCACGAGGACGTAGCCGCCACCGACGAGAGCGATGACCGCTGCGAGCGGGCCCATGCTCAGACCGAGCATCGCGGTCGCCTTGCTGAGCAGGATGACGCCACCCGTGACGCCGGCCAGCGGCGCGATCGACGACGCGATCGGGCCCGGCAGATTCGAGAACAGTTGGATGGCCGACGTCAGGACGGGAAGGACGTTCTGGCCGATCTGGTTCTGTGCGCCCTGCATCGCCGCATCCATCTCGCGGTGGGCTTTGATGTTCGCCTGAATGGCCGGGATGTTGTCCTGCGTCAGCACCAGCCCGTACTTCGATGCGGCAGATTCCAGGGCGATGATCCCGTCTCGGCCCTTGTTGAGCAGGGCGCCGAGGGCCTGGCCGTTGCGCCCGAAGATCTGGCGGATCGCGTCGGCCTTCTCGGTCGCGTTGCTCATCTTCGAGATGGCATCGGCGGTGTCGAGGAACACGGCGTGGACGTTGCGATACGACCCGTCGGCGTTCTTCGTTGTGACGTTCAGCTTCTCGAACTCGGCGCTGCCGGATGCCATGTTCTTCTGGAGGAACTTGATGCCGGCCGACAGGGTCTCGGCGCTCACGCCGGTCTGCTGCGCCGCGAAGTTGAGCTTGCTCATGGTCTCGACGTTCTCGCCCGAGATGCGCGCCAGGCCCATGATCGTCTTGCCGTAGGCGACGTAGCTGTCAGCGGCCTTCATCGCGAACGCTGCCGCCGCGGTGCCAACCGCGGCGAGCGCGACGCCCGAGACCTTGCCGAACGACTGCGTAGCGTCGCCCGACTCCTTCATCGACTTCTTGTAGTCGGCGTTCAACGCGTAGAGCCGCACGCCTACGGACTTCAGATCAGCCATGCGTCCCCCTCTCCACGATGAAGTACCGCCCCTGCTTCGTGCCCTTGTGGGCCTCGATGGCGTTCTCGCGCGCCACGCACGCATGGCACACGCGGTGGCTCACCTCGTAGGTGTCCTCGGCGTCCTTCGCCATCGACTCGTCGAGCGGGTGGCCGCAGCCGCCACAGCGGGCGTTCTGCTCGGCCTGCCAGACCAGCGCCATGGTCCGGTCCAGTTCCGTCCACGCCTCGTCACCGGGGCCCGGCGTAGGTCTCTCACCTACGAAGACGCTGTGAGGGATTCCGTGTCCGGCGCAGTAGTCGAGCTCGGCACGGAAGTCAGGAGACCTTCGATACCGCCTGCGAATTTTGGGATGTCGTCCGCGAGGTTGACGGCGAGCACCGCGCCGAACAGCTTCTCCCACTGGGCGTTGCTCAGCGCCTCAGCGAGCCGGTCCGCCTGGAGTTCGTCCATGACGGGATCGGAACACGCCGCCGCGAGCGCGGCGGGTGGGAACGTCTCGACGTTCCAGCGCCAGCCGTCGAGGTCATCGTCGGCGGGCGGGTGCTCCATGACGAGCCGACGCCACTCGGTTGCGGGCACGGCCTGCACCGTGAACGTGACCGTTGCCGCGTCGGCCTCCGCCTTCGCCTCTTCGATCCGGGCCCGCACCTCAGGCGCCGTGTCCTCTTCGTTGTGGTCGAGGTCGTACAGCATGGCGTCGGCCAGCTCGTCGTGGAGATGGCGCACCTTCTCGGCCAGGTCGCCGCGCACACACACCTCTACGGTGCGCTGTGCGCGGACAACCTGCCCGAGTACGTCTTCGATGTCGGCCACGTCAGGCGACGGTGGAATCGAGCGACGGCGTAGCGGTCACCGCGAGTTCCACCGTGAACTTCTGGCGCTCGTTCTCGGCCGTGTCCATCGGCAACGGCTGGAGGGTCGTGGCCGGGTAGACCTCGACCTTCTGCGAAGCGGTGATGGCCGTCGAGAACGGAACCATGCGGCGCACGACGAGGTAGCCGGCCGTGTTGCGGGTCTTGAACAGGGTCCACGCGGAGTCGGCCGAGTCGTCACGGAAGCATGTCAGCGCGATCGACTCGCCGTAGGCGCCGGGGATCTCCGACTTGTGCGAAGACGAGATGTCGTCGTTCTTGACCTTGTCGTTGCTGGCGCCGATCTTGAGCCCGTCCTTCGGGACGAACGTGGTGACGTCGGTGCCGGCGTTGATCTCGGTCGTGGTGGGGGCGGTCTTGCTGGAGATGGTGGTGACCCACCAGATCCGGATGTACTCCTCGTGTGCGCGACGTGCCATGGCTCAGGACTCCTCTTCGGTGGGGGTGGGTTCGCCCGAGGAGTCCTCGGGGATCGGGTCGGCCTCGCCGACAGGGCGCCAGCCGCGACCGCGGTGGACGTTGAGGGCGGCCTCAGGGATCACGGCGACAGCGCCAGGGATGTCGGGGTGCTCGATCTCGACGAAGCCGTCAGGCGCGCCAGCGGGGGCGAGCGGTCCATCGACGTGGGCGGGTTGCGGCGTGACGATCTCGGCGCCCGCGTTGTTCTCGGGTTCGGCCTCGGTGGGCTTGCTCTTGGCGGCGCTCATCCGAGCCGGACCACCGTGAACTTGACGTTCGTCGTCGCAGACCAGGAGAGGCTGGCGAGGTTCGTCGTCGGGTCAGCGAAGCGGCGGGGCTTGAGCTGCACCTGGAAGCCGGCCGCGCTCGAGTACGTGCCCGAGTTCGCCGGGATGGTGGCCGAGACGTAGTCCGCGACCGCGTCGCCATCGGGCCCGGTGATGGGAGTGACGATGGTCAGGACGGTGGTGGTCGACCCGTTGTAGACGGTGAGGACGACGTTGTCGCCACACTCCACGAGGTCACCGCCTCCGGATGCGGCGTTGAGGGTTGCAGCGGCGCCGGCGGTAGCCAGGCTCGTCGCGAGGACTGTGGCCATGGGGCCTCCTACGTTGTGGTGTCGAGGCGGAAGCGCTCGAACGCGGTGAACACGGGGGGATTCACTGACTCGTCACGGGTCGCCCCGACCGACGACTCAGGGATGAGCAGGACCGTCGAGCGTCCCGGCACAACCAGCGGCGTGCCCGTCAGCGCCGTCACAGCAAGGTCTGCGGCCGTCTCAGCGGCCAGACGGGTGATCCCGACCGCCGTCACCTGATAGCGCAACTGCGGGTCGCTGTAACGGTTCGACAGCGACGAGTCAGGACCGTCGCGCAAGACGCCGATCTGATACAGGACGAGGTACGCGACGAAGACGGAGTTACCCGGCTCGCCCTGCCACCCGGCACCGTCCGGCGCGCGACTGTCGCCCACCGGGAGTTCCGTCGTCTCCAGCCGCGTGAGCATCGCCGTCGTGTGCGGCGCGACGGCGGGGACGGTCATGCGATGCCCTTCAGCGCGCCCGTCGTCATCGCCTTCTGAACCTTCTTGATGTGCTCCGTCAGGTGCGGATCCGACGAGCCCTCGACGAACGGCTGAGGCGCCATCGTGGACGTGCCCAACTCCAGCAACTTGCCCACGAACCAGGTCGGACCGATCTCGGCCTCAAGCGTCGTCTTCGTGAACGGAGCGCCACCCGGCCCGGTCGCCTTGATGGACCTCTGCGTCTTGCCGGTGCGCTTCGGGACCCATGACTTCTGCGTCGCCGCGATCTTGCCGGCCGTCTCCTTGATGACCTTCGCCACGTGCTCGTCGATCGTGTTCTGAGCCTCAGCAAAGATGCCGCTCAGTTGACCCGTCGTCAGGTCGCCTTCCATCTTGTGGATCGCGCTCACGTTGGCCTCGGGGTCTGCTGGACGCACCGGCAGCGGCGCGCGATCTGCCACTCGTCGTTCGTCACGTCGAGCACGCGGAGCCCCAGGCCGACGAGACCGTCATCGAAGTCCGACGCCGTGACCGCGACGGTGTCGCCGACCTCAATCGCCGTGTTCACCGGGAGCTTGAGCGTGAACGAACTCACCTCGGTCGACGTCTCACCGGCCGTGGTCAGCGAATCGCCGTCGGGGCGCAGGAGCGCGGCGCCCGTGTAGACCGTGACGTAGGCCGGGGTCGTGTACGAAGCGGTGTCCGGGTCGAACGTGCCCTCCGAGTAGAAGCGGGACACGTTGACCGTCGTCGAGAACAGCTCGGCCTGGCGGTCGCGCATCCGCTCGATGAAGTCGGCGGCGCTCATCCGAGGCGCAGACTCGCCAGCTTGGAACGGCGGTACCCGTTCAGGATGTCCTTGTGCTCCGGGTCCCACGCGTTGCCGGCCGTGACGTGTGATAGTTGGTATGCCGCGGCGTAGCCGTCAATTGACTCCGACGTCGTGCCCTCGGCCTCGCGCACACCACTGAGCCACTTCTTCGCGACCTTCTCGGCGACGACCATCGCGATGTCGGCCGGGTAGTCCTGGTTCGCGTAGCCGTGGGTGTAGACGACCGTGGTCGCGATCGGCGGCCAAGGCCACTCGCCGTCCACCGGCCAAGCGCCCGTGAGCGCCCCGAACTGCGAATCGGGGGCGAGGATCGTCGGGGACGTCCGCCGGATGATCCCTGAGGACGTCCAGGTGTAGAGCGTGGACGACAGGAGCGACGAACCCACCGTGACCGACGTGAGAGCCGTGACGGGACGCTGAGGAAGCCTCAGGATCCCGTCGTGCGGGGTGATCGTGACGCTGTCGGCGACGACCTGATCGAAGTGCTGACCCGTGTACTTGGCGACACGCGCCGAGACCATCTCGATCAGGCGAATCACGGACGCGGTCGACGACGCTGGCACTTCCTTTGAGACAGCCTCCACGTCGGAGACCGAAGCAAGCGCCAGCGTCGCCACGGTCAGTCCTCCACGGTGAGCGCGGAGGTCAGGGACTCCACGACGCCCTTGCGGGCCTTGCCGCCCTCGCCCTGCTCGACCATGAGCGCGGCGAGCTGACGATCCGAGTCGTCCTCGGCCCACGCCAACACCTCGTCGGCGTTCGCGTCGGGGACCTCGTCGACCAGCTCGAGCGCGGCGAGAACCTGCGGGTCCTCGGGCTCGGGCTCATCGTCGGCGGGGGCGACGGGCTCGGCGTCGGGGTCGTAGTTATCCGGGTCGTCAGAGATGACCGTCAGCCAGCCCTTGACGAGATGGTCGTCGAAGATCTCGCGTCGGACGGTCCCGGTAGCGGGAACGTCCATCGGGAACACGGCGCCACCCTCACCACGAACGATGAGAGTGGCGCCGTCCTCGTACACCACGGTCAGACCGATCGGGGGATGTAGAGGACCGTGATCGTGCCGGTCATCGACGCGGCAACGTCCACGTTGATGGTCCCGTCGGCCTGCATGTAGCGCGACGCCTCGAACGGCCCGATGACGCCGTAGGTCGGCGTGGTCGAGCCGTCGGTGAGCGACAGCGCCGTCATGTCGCCGAGACCCTTCCGGACTGCCGGCGGGTTGGCGCCTGCCTTCACGGTGACGGTCTTCGTCGTCGCCGTCGTGTTCTTGGCGATCAGGAGGAGTTCTCCCGGCGTCGCCGCCGCCGGGACGGTGATCGAGTGCGAGTTGGTCGCGTCGATGTTGGTCGTGGTGCCGAGACCGTTGGTCGGCGTGTTGGGCGTGAGCGTGGTCACGGTCAGTGCGGTGCGAGCCATGATGGCTCCTTTCGTTCGGGTTGGTTCTCAGGGGACGCGCGAAGGACCCCCGCCACGCGGGCGGGGGTCGCTGGGCTCAGGTCTTGGACGCGACGGCCGTTGCGGTCATCTCGGGCCGGATCATCTTGGCGCCGTAGAGGAGCAGACCGCGGATGGCGTCCGCGAACGTGGTCTGGAGACGCAGCCCCTCGACCTCGGTGATCTGCGTGGCGAGGGTGACCGCGTCGGTCACACCCGCACTGATGCGGTAGTCGTCGCCGGTCACCAGGGAGCAGTTGTTGCTCTTCAGGATGTTGAACCCGGCGGCCTGGCCCACCATGCCGTTGCCCTGCACGCCGTTGGCGCCCGGCGTGTGGCCGGAGGCGTCGGCGCGGACGAAGCGGTCATCGCCGAGGAGGCGACCATGGAACCACGGGGGGATGACGCAGAAGCGGCCCTCTGTCGGGACGCTGGCCTCGTCGAGCGCCACCGACAGCGGGAGGAGCACGTTGTCGTACGCCTTCGCCGCGGTGTCGACCTGGATCGTGCCGAGCGCGTTCGACGTCGAGGCGAACAGGGCCTCCACGTACTGGTCGACGACGTCACGCAGCTTGTAGCCGGCGCGACCCATCGTCTTGGCCATGCCGTCACCCTTGGCCTGTCGCTTGTCGATGTCGTCGACCTTGAACGCGAACGACTTCGACTGGTCGATGGTCAGGGTCTGGTCGGCGGTGACGAGGTCCTCGTACGTGAGCGTGGTGCCGCTCGAGTACGTGGTGATCGTCGGGTCGCCGATCTGGTTGATGTGGACGGTGTCGCCCGCTTCGGCGATGTCGCCCTCGTAGTCGCGATTGACGACGAGGGGGGATCCGAAGACGAGAGACTTCTGGACGGCGTCCAGGGTCTCGGCCGCCCAGATCTCCGGCTTGAACGTGGCCATGGCCATGATGAGCCCCTTTCAGGGATGGTGAGGAGTCAGGGCGAGGGGGTCGCCATGTACTCGGTGAGTTGCCCGGCCTTTCGGGCCGCGACGATCTGCTCGGCGGACATTCCGACGAGGTCTGACTTGCTGAGCTGCTTGACCTCGCCGTTGCCGCTACGCGCGCCCTTCGGCACGCCTGGCGGCGGTGGCGGTGTTCCCGGTGTTGCCCCCGCGGTCAGCGCCGCGTACCGATCCCTGAGCGCAGCGATCTTCGCCACGTCGGGTTCGCCGTCCTCGCCGATGTACCTGGAGAGGTTCAGGTCGTCGATGATCTCGGCCCGCTTGTCGGCGTCAGCGACGACGGTCGCGAGCGCGGCTTTGATCTCGGCGCCGGCCAGGCGTTGAGCCGCAGCGGAAGTCGCTTCCGCCTTGCCCTCGTCGCGCGCTTGCGCGACGGCCTTCTCTTGGTCGGACATCTGGGACTTGCGGAACTTCTCGAGCTCAGCCTCCGCGGCCTTCGCTCGCTTGTCCGCTTCCTTGGCACGAGCCCGCTCGGCGTCCAACGCCTTCTTGCCGGCGTCGCCGAGGTCGTCGTCTGCCTTGGGCTCGGGCGGCGTCGCGCTACTCGGGTCCGGTGCTGGCGGCGTTGATGGGTCGGGGGTCGGGGGTGTTGCAGCTTCAGCTTCGGGAGGCATCGCGCCGTCCTTTGGTGTGGGTCCGGCGTCGCGCCAGACGGGAACTAGGCGTGTGCGAAGGACTGGCCGGCCTGGTACAGAACCGGGCCGGTCTCGTCGTTCTCATGCACAGCGATCGCGCTCTCGTCGGCGGGAGCCGAGTCGGGCGTCTGAGCGAACGTGGGCTCGCTCGTGCAGCCGCAGCCGGGATGCCCGGCGAGGTCTGCGGCTTGAGTCATGGGCATACCGTCAGCGGCGCTACAGAGGTCACAGGCGCCCGCGTCAGCGACCCGCACCCATCCGGTGATCTTGGCGCTGGCCTGATCGATCACAGCCGTGGCGGCCCGCGACGCGAGCCAGACGTCAGCGACCGCCAGCACGTTCAGCCGGTTCCGGCCACGGTCGGCCGCGACGTCCAGGGGGACGCCGGCGCCGAGCGCCGACCAGACCTCACCGAACGGGCGGCGGTACTCCTCGAGCGGGTCGACGTTGCGGGCGCCGCGGCCGGTGACCATCGCCGGCGTGAGGCGCACAGGTTGGATACGGGCGAGACGGGAGACGTAGGCGTTCGTCGTGCGGGCCGCCATCATCTGACCGGCGGCCACGATCGGCGTAACCTTGCGGGCGAACGGTTCGGCCGCTTCCTGGTGGTAGTCGTCGAGCAGGTCCCACTCGGCGGCGACGGCTCGGGATGTCTGCAGGCGGATGGCCTTCAGACGGTTCTGGTAGGCGGTGGTGGCGCTCACGCCGCCGGTACGGCAGGGACGGCTGTCAGCGTGGGCAGAAGCCCGTTCGCGGCGTCCTCGGCGCGGTTGTTGTCCATGTCCTCGATCTCAGAGTCCGTGTAGCCCAGGAACTCCATGACGTTGCGCCACGGCACGCCGATCGTCGAGAGCTTCGTCGCGGCGTCGGCGCGCTCAGCCTCCGACCAGTGCTCGGTGTTCTTCCACGCCAGCGCCATCGCCGTATCCGTCGAACGCTCGTCGTTGTCGAGCTTCAGGGACAGGCGCAGCGCCATCTCCCACGTCTCCGTCAGCGAGTCGATCCGCTCCTTGCACTTCTCGCTCAGGCTCGTCTCCGTCGCCGTCAGGCCCGTGCCCGACTCCACGCGGCCGAGCTCGCCGAGCAGGTACGTCGCAGGGATGCGGGTCATCACCGCCATGTCACGGACGTCACGGTCATGCGAAGCCAGGTAGCCGGTCAGGTCCGCGACCGAGAACTCGCCGAACTTCACCAGCGGGTCCTCAGCCATGAACAGCCGATTCACCGCCATCTTGAACGGTTCGACGTCCTGGCCGTTCTCGTCCTGCGGGATCTCGAGCCCCGTGACCCACTTCTGAGGGAACGACGCGAAGTTGGCCGTCACCAGCCGATCGGCGATGCCCTTGTTGATGCGGTCCTGGACGTTCGTGACGCCGCCGTCCAACTCGCCCATCGGCTCACCCTTGAGGGCGGGTTTCGCCAGGAACTCGAACAGCGGGACCTCGCCGGCCGGGTTGTCGGCCTCGGAGTAGATGCCGGCGGGGGCGTCGTCCCATCCGACCCATACGGGCTCGCTGATCTGCCGGATGCCGTACCAGTCGGCCGACCAGTTGTAGACCTTCTCCGGGGTCCATAGGGTGGCGTAGCGCTTGCGCGCGACGTCGTCCACGAACTCCTTGTAGCCCGCGCGCCGCACCCGGCGATTCCCGGGCTCGTACTCGACGATGACCTGTGACGGGTCCTCGGGCGTGATCGTCGGCGCTGCGCCCTTGACGTCGGACGGCCAGACGAGCACGAAGCCGCGGCGCACCTTCAGCGCCGATTCGTGGACCATCCGGGACTCGAGGTCAAGGTTGTTGCCCTGCCAATGCCGCTCCCACGCGTCGACACCGCGCACGCCGCCCGAGAACCGGATGCCAGTGGCCCTCAGCCGCTCCGCGGTGATGTCCACCACGAGGCGGCACAGGTTCGTGCGGGCCATGCGCAACAGCGCGAGATACGCGTCGCGCACCTCCGACGGAACCCACGGCAGAACGTGCTCGCCGCGGTAGTAGCTCTCCATGCGGGCGATGTCAGCCTGCCGGCCCCTCAAGTCCTTCGAGAGCTTGTCGCGCCACTGCTCGGGGGTCCGATCGGCCACGCGACATCACATCCCTCAGTAGCCAGCGGCTCGATACTTCTTCTTGGGCGTCAGAGCGCCTGCTGCGATGGCGTCGCCGCGGGCCTCCCACGACAGGCAGCCGGCCACGCTCAGGTCGATGCGGCGAGGCGAGTCCGGGCGGTCCTTCTCGACGATCCACATCTGGTGACCTTCGTCGTCCATGACGGCGGGGAGGCGCTTGCGTCGGGCGTTGCCGATGTGCGTGGCGAACGTCTCGTCTGCGTCGTGGGTCAGCTCGCCGGTCGTCATCGCGTTGCGGTAGCCCTGCAGCGCGAACGCCATGATGCGGTAGCGGTTCGTCCACCACGGCACCACCCGCGTCGCGCCCTTCTTGTCGACATACTTCGCGACCCACGCGTCAACCGTGTTATCCCAGTAGGGCGGGTCGGCGTACAAGCGCCAGATGTCCCACGTCTCGAACGCGTTGCCGATCGCGTCGTTGACCTCGTGCTCCGGGACTTCCCACGGCTCATCATCGGCCAGCAGCAGGGGACGCTCCCACACTGCGACCTTGGTCTGAAACCCAGCCTCGACATCCGTGGCGATGATGCCCGTCGAGTCCCGATGCCGTGCGCCATCGAATCCGAGCGTCACCACCCGGCCCGCGGCGATCGACTCGCCAGCCCGACCCAACTTCTCCCAGCGCACCGGGTCGAACGCGGCGTCCGCGCCGGCCGAAACCCGATTGCCGAAGAACCTCTCGGCCTGGCCCGGGTCGCCCTTCGCGGCGAGGCGCTGACAGTCCGATTCGATGCGGTCCAGGTCGACCCACGGGGCGCCCTTGTAGGCGTGGACCAGGATCTTGCGGCGCTCCCGCTTGTTCTTCCACGACCCCGGCAACGGCTCCGGGTAGTCGATGAGGACGTCGGGCAGCGGGTGCTCGATGTCCTCCTGAGCAACCGACTTCTCCGCCGGGTCATACGAGTTGGTCGTGGCAGCCCACCGGCCACCAGTGCCCGCCAAGTTGCGGCGCTGGTTGTCCGCCAGCGTGTGCCCACCGTTGCGGTTCGTGTAGCTGTGCGTCTCGTCCTGCACCACGTAGGTCACACGCTGACCGAGACGAGACCGAGCGGACGCCGTCACCGGCTCGATCAGTCCGCCGGCCGGCAGGTTGATGCGGGTCAGGCCCGTGTCCGGAATCCGGTCCGCCAACGGGCCGAGATCGATCATCGGCCGCAGGGCCTTGTAGACGTTGTCGGTTTGGTCCTCGGAGATGGCCGTGATCTGAATCCACGGCGACGGCCACGGCATCCCGACCGGCTCGCCGTCGGCATCCCACCCGGCGAAGAGCACCGGACCCTCCGCCTGAGCGCAGATGTCCGACGCCGTCAGCGGACCCTTGCCCCACTTCTGCGGGCGCACCAGGACGCCGCCGTTGTAGGCGAACGGCGCCGAAGGCTTGTCCTCGTCAACCGTCGCGTTCGGGTGCAGGCGGTAGTACCAGAGCAGCCACCGCATCTGCTCATCCGTGAGCTCGAACGGCTCGCCGGCGCGGTGCCGGTCCGGGACAACGCACCACTCTTCGATCCACTCGGCCACCAGGTAGCCCAGCGTCGGGAACTCGCCCGCCTGCTCAGGCCCACGCCACGGCACTACGAAGCGGCGGGATCGACCGCCACCAGCCGCGGCTTCTTCGGCTTCGCCGCCGCGCCCCGCTTGGCGCCCAACTCGTCGGGGGCAACCTCCCAGCGCAGAGCCGCGAACCCCTTGGGCGTCAGCCCGAGGCGGTCATCGATCTCGCGCATCTCCTTCGTGATCTGCAGCTTGTTGGTCGCCATCGCCGCGATGCGCTGCACCACGAAGCGGAACGCCTTGGCGTTCTCGGCCTCGAGCAGATCGCACAGGTCCAGGCCCTCGATGTCGTGCAACGCGGCCAGGTCATCCTCGAACGAGGCACGGCGCGCGATCACGTACAGGTCACCGGCCGACCACGCCGCGGCCTGCGGGGTGTGCCACGCCCAGTCCCACCACGCGGCGCCGGCCTCGGCCAACTCGTAGGGCGACTCAGGTGGAGCCCCCGCGCGACCACTCGCCGGGAGCTTCGTCGTCGGGATCGTCGGGGCATTGCGGCGTCGGCGCTGATCGGCAGCCTTCGGAAGCGGTCCGGGCATCGCGCCCCTCCGTCTATGGAGCCACAGAGGGATCGTCCCTAGGCGGCGTTGCTGGAACTCGGAACCCGTACACAAGGCGGCCAGAC
>ERZ869925.510-NODE-510-length-28263-cov-5.621845_pt1 | contig 28263 bp, 40 predicted proteins | sample MGYA00579311_ERZ869925 | MGnify/ENA primary metagenome ERZ869925 (study PRJEB32216, sample SAMN09231817) | wastewater metagenome | place: USA: Maryland | collected 2016-07-30 | study: EMG produced TPA metagenomics assembly of the PRJNA472060 data set (Reclaimed...
CATTCCTGCTGAACCGCTCTTCCGATCTATCCTCGACATCCTGAGGGCAGACGAGTGGACCCCGCGGGCGAGGGACATCGCGTCGATGTGGGTCGGCGACGCGTCGCCGTGGACCACGGGGTCACTGCTGGACTTCAGGGGTGGCGTGCATACCCGCAACTTCGCGCTGTTTCGTAAGCCGCCGGCATCTTTGCCGTTCGCGCCGCGGGACGACCACGGCAGCACGAACCTGTGGTGGACTTCGGACAGCATCGCCGCGATGCTGCGCGACCCCAAAAGCGTCGACGGGGAGGCCCTGCCGCGCTTCGTCGGCGAGCGATCGTGGCGCTCCAGCGTGCCGACCGTGATCGGTCGCGTCAACGTGCCCGAGCAGGTAGCGGGCGACCCCGACGCGGTAGCCCGCGTACGTCGGTTGTGGCGCATGCGCGTCACGACGGAGTGCCGGTTCAAGAAAATCGCGGCTCACATACCGCCCTGCATGCCCGAAGTGATCGAGGTGTTCTCGTGACGCTCAACATCTACGTCCTCGACATCGACCCCGCGCAGGCCGCCCGCGACTTGTCCGACCACCACGTGCGCGGTGCGTGTGAGGTCGCCACCTCCGTCATCCGCACCGCGCACGCGATGCGCGTCGGTGACTCGCTCAGGGGACTGATCGGCCCGCGCCACCCGCTCACGCGCTACGCGGCCCGCTCGTGCGACTTCGTCTCGTGGCTCGACGCGTACGCCAAGGCCGCGAACCACGAGGCGTGGTGGCGAGGACTTCGCAGCGCGGCAGCCGCGGCCGCTGAGCTGCAGATGCTACTCAACAGTTTTTGCAACGTCGCCGACCCCGTCGACGTCGTGCACCCGGGCACGCCCGTCACCAGCGACGCCGGCGTTTCCGGTGCGCCGCAGCGACTCGACGGGCGCCCCGACCTGCAGGTCCCCGGCGACCCTGTCACCGCTTATCGGCGGTGGTACGCGGCGACCAAGCTGGGCGGCGGTCCGGGCGTGTGGGACCGGCAGGTGAGCAGCTGGACCCGTCGCCCCGTCCCGGGGTGGCTCGCCGAGCACGCGCCGACTGGCTACGTCGTGCGCGTCGAGACGCTCACCCCGAGCGGCCTCGGGTTCGGCGAGCCCCCGCACGACGTGCACGTCGCGTCGCTGGTGCCACTTGACTCGACGCCCGGGATGTCGTAAGGTGCACGAGTCGCCGACGAAGTCGAAAACCACCCGAGACGAGGTACATCATGCGCAACTAGACACCTGTGTTCTCACGCCCGCCGGGAAGACCGGCGGGCCTCGTACGAGGGCGATCGACAAGCGGTAAGTCAGGCAGGGAGCTCGAGGTACCCCCGCCGTCGCAGGTTCGACTCCTGCTCGCCCTCCCGCAATTAAATAGACAAGCTGCTCGTCGGGTGTAGATGCTGCGCAAATCGCAGCCAGAAGACCGCAAGTGGGGTTGGGCATTGAGCACCGACGAGCACAACCTGGGCCAGTAGCTCAATTGGGAGAGCGCCACCTCGGCAGGGTGGAATTGCCGGTTCGATCCCGGCCTGGTCCACAACCCGACGGTATCGAGTTATCCATCGACCTCCTAGCCCGGGCTGGGCGGTCGGGATTACCAGACCTAGGGTTTTTGGTGGGATAGTCCAGATAGGCAAAACGTCCGGTTGAAACCCGGAAGACGCGGGGGCGGAACCCGCTCCCACCACTGCCCGGATCGTCTAATCGTCACAGGACGCTTGCCCGCTCGCAAGTTATCCAGGTATGAAATCCTGGTCCGGACACCTTTCCACGCAGCACGAGGTCAGCATGAGCATCATCTTCGGAACCGTCCTCCTCACCTTCGCCGCCGGCACCACCGCGTGGGCCACCATCGGCGACCGCATCGCTGCCATCCCGGGCGTCGCCCGCGTGCTGGCGTACGTCGACGGCGGGTACAACATCCCCAGCGACGACAGGGTCGACGAGCTCGTGGACTACGCCAAGCGTCGCAAGGCCGCCGGCGTCGCCGACCGCGACGACATCATGCCGGGCACCCGCGTCACGTACCTCGAGCACTTCGAGTCGATGTGCATGCGCGACGCGGTGAGCGAGGCCGAGATCGACGAGGCTCCCGCGACCACGATCGCGACCTCGGCGACCACGTCGGGATGGCGCGGGTGGCTCGCGGGCGGCTACGCCATGCCAACCGACGCGCAGGTCGACGCCGCCTACCCACGCACGCTCCGCGGCCTGTGCCGCTTCCCGATCAAGCACGGCTGGATCTTCGCCGACGAGGACCCCGTTGCGTTTCGACGTTCGATGGAGATGCTGCGCCAGATCGACGTCGAGCCCGAGTCCCTCGACATGCGTGGTCCCGTGCCCGCGCCGGACAAGTTCGACGAGGCCCGCGCCCAGCTGCGCACGCGGTACGATCTGCTGTAACGTCATGCCCGCTCGTCACCACGTCGATCCCGCTGCGGCCCTGCGAGCCGTGCGTGTCGCCGCGGCGGCGCAGCGGGCCGACCGCGTTCGGTGCGCCCGCACCGGTGGGCGGCATGCCGACGAGCGAGCCGACGCGGACCGCCGCGCGTGCCGGACGCGACCGAAATCCGAGGAGGACGAGCATGACCAGTGACGCCCGCGCGATCTACGAGACCGACATCGAGACCAGCTACGGGACCGCCCGGGTGGTCGCGCTTGTCCGCGACGAGGCCGAGCGGCGATGCTTCGGCGGCCCGCCGGTCGCCTACCGCGCTCGAGCCACGTCGTCGCACGGCGAGTTCAAGGACGCCGCCGGCAACCCGTACGGCGGCACCGTGACGGCCACGCTCGACGGAGCGCTGCTGGCGAAAACCCTCTACCGCGCAGGCTGTTTCGGGCGACCCGCCGACGAGGTCGCGGTGGAGATCGCCGAGCAGGTCGGGCTCGAGATGGCAGCTGCCAAGCCGGACGTCTATGCCGCCCTGCGCGCGTACATCGTGGCGCAGGTCGGCGACGCCGTGACGCACTGGGCCGCCGAGGTCGAGCGCCTGCGGCTCGAGCTGGCGACCGCCGAGCGACACTTGGCCGACGCGACGAGGGATCTGCTGGGGCTTGACGCCGCGGCGAAACCGTGCGAGGATGCGGCGCATGCGAGTCCTGACACCGACCCGAAGCCCTGACGACGAGGCCGCGCTGCGGCGCGTCCTGAAACGCGAGCGCCGCGCCTGGCACCTGTCGGCGTTCGCCGAGTTCGCGCAGCTGCGCCGCTTCACGGGGTGGTTCACCGACGCGCACCCCGTCGCGCCGAGGGACGGCGAGCACTGCGTCGCCGCGGCGTGCGCCAGGGCGCGGTGGACCCGCTCGCGCGTGGTGGCCCTGTGGGCCGCCCGCGAGCTGGACCTGCTCACGACGCGTGTGCAGGAGGACCCGTCGCTGCCGCCTCCCGGGTCGTGCTGGGTCGACGAGGACGGCGACGTCGGCTGCAGGTGGCCCGGGCTTGACGGCAACGGGCGCGACTCGAGCTACGTCGATCGTCCAGTATGGACCATGAGCGCGTCTCGTCTCCCGGATCGCGTTCATGTGATCGTACGCGACCTGACCGCCGAAGAGTGCACGTGGATCGGTCGTGGCTACTTCAATGAAGAAAGTCGCCGACGCGCCGAGCACCTGCGCGACGGCGGCAGCATCGACACCTACCCCCGGGGGAAGTCGTGAACCGCGAAGTCGCTGACCTGCTGGCGCGAGCCCTCGCGAACGCGTGCGCGGCGAACGACCCCGCCGCCGCCGCGCTGGCGGCGTACCGCGTGTTCACGACGCCTGACATGACGCTTGTACGTGTTGACGTGCTCGCGTCATGGACAGACGAGAAGAAGTCGTGGACCGATCGTCTTGTTTACTTTCACGGCAAGTTGATCGGCACGCGGTACCTCGTCGGCGGCACGTACCGCGAGCACGTCGACGTGCGAGCCGCAGCTTCGTACGAGCACCCGCACCCGTCCGAGCAGGCGGTGCTCGAGCTGATGCGCCATGGCGAGATCGGTTCGCACTATCTGCTCGCCGAGGTTGACACGACGCCGCGATCAAAGTAGGTTGTGAGCATGTCGAAACAATCTCGCGTGACCACCCTCATCAACACCACCCTCGTCAACTTTTGCCGCGACCAGTACGTCGCCGCCATTCTGCTCGTGATGCTCTGCGCGCTGCTGTCCATCTACCTGGTGGCCGCGGTCACGTGCTATTTGTGGTCTCTGTTCGCGGTGCCGCTCGGCGCCCCCGCGATCGGCCTACTGCACGCGTGGGGGCTCGCGTACGCCGCGCGGTACGTCGCGCGCCGCGAGCCGCGGTGGCTCGTCAACAAGCCGAAGGGCGAGAAGTCCGGCGACGAGCACCTCGCCGACCTGCTGGACGCTTCGTGGAATAGTATCGGCCGCTCGCTGTCCTTCGCCGCCGTGGCCTACGTCGCCGTCGCGTGGTTCGGGCCGGTGTCGTCGTGACAGCCGCGGGCCGGGCGATGCTGTACCGGGCGTTCCGGCGCCGCGGGCACCCGGCGATGCAGTGCTTGCGCGTCGCGTACGGCCCGCGCGTCCACACGACGCGCCTGCCCGTCCGCGAGAAGTTCGAGCTCGCCGCGATGGCGCGCGACCTCGGCGACGTGCTGCACGAGTGCACGTGTCCCGGCTGCGACGTGTGCATTCGCGAGGCGCTGTGGGTCACGGTCGTCGATCAGACCTACGGCGTCGCTATCGGACAAGAGCAGCGGGGCCACGGATGGTCGTGGCCGCACGGCCCGCACTGGCTGCTGCTCGTGGCGTGGGGCGACCCGTACGGCCACCTGACGCCCGACCAGTGCGTCGACCTCGTGCACGAGTGGCTCCGCGCCGCGGGCTGGCGTCCGGCCGACGGCGGCGAGCGCGCCGCGGAGATCTGCGAGGCCGCCGGGCAGGTGGCCATGGAGTGGGCAGGAGCCGAAACGACCGGGACGACGTTCTGCGGCTGAACAAAGGGCTTGACGCGGCGACCTGGTTCGCGTAGTGTCTGGTCATGCCCTGCGACACCACCTCCGCCGCCCGCCCTGTCATCCTTGCTCACGTCCCCGCCGGGGGCGCCCCCGGTCTCATGCTGGCGCCGCACACGTATCTCGGCCGCGACGTATGGCTGCGTTACGCGGCGCACACCGGCGCTCTCAAGTACGAGGACCAGACCCGCGACGGTGGGCGCAAGGGACAGCTCGGCGGCCTCGAGCAAGCCGCCCGCGCGGTCGCCAAGCTGCAAGCCGACGGCTTCGAGGTCCGCGCCGCGGACGTCGCCGCGGCCGCGCGACTGACCGAGGGCGCGCTGCTCGCTGGCTCGGTCGCCCGCGACGCCGACGCTCATCTCGCGCAGCGGGTGGTCGAGCTCGGCGCTCGCGGTCTCGTGCCGCGTCCGTATCAGCTCGTCGGGATCCGCTGGCTGCGCGCGACCAAGGCAGGCGCGTTGCTCGACGAGATGGGGCTCGGCAAGACCATGCAAGTTCTCCTCGCGATGGGCGACCGCGGCGTGGTGTTCTGCCCGGCCAGCGTCAAGGGGACGTGGGCCCGTGAGGCCTGTATGTGGCGCCCCGACCTGACCGCGACGACCCTCGACGGGAAGGGCGCGCTGCGCTGGCCGAACGCCGGCGAGCTCGTGATCGTGAATTACGACGTCGTCAGCGAGACCGACGTCGCCGAGATCGGTCCGGCCCCCGAGGGCACCGACCTGGCCATCGACGAGGGCCACGTTGTCAAGAACGCTCGCACGAACCGGGCGAAGGCCGTCCGCGCCGTGGCGAAGGCTGTCGAGCACGCCGCGGGCCGCCGGTGGATCGTCACCGCGACGCCGATCTGCAATCGGCCGATGGAGCTCAAGGCGGTCCTGGACGCGGTCGGCGCCTTCGGCACCGCGTTCTCCTCGTACTCCGCCTTCTCCCGCGCCTTTGGGGGCGCCGTCCGCAGCCCCCGCGCCGAGCCGACAGACGCCGCCGGGCCCGCGCTCGCCCGCGTCTCGCTGCGTCGACTCAAGTCCGACGTGGCGAAGGACCTGCCGAGCAAGACCATCGTGCGCGTCCCCGTGCAGGTCGACGCCCGCGTGCTCGCGCTGGCCGCTGACCTCGAGGCGAAGATCCGTCCGGCTGTCGACGCCGCGGAAGTGCAGGCCCGGATCGAGTCCCTCCGCGCGCAAGAGAGCGACGCGGCCGCGCTGGCCCGTCGCGTCGCCGCCATCTCCCGCGCCTTCGGCGAGGCGGAGGACATCGGCGAGATGTCGCGGTTCAAGCGCCTCGTGTCCGAGGCCAAGGTCCCGCACATGCTCGAGATGGTGGAAGCGCGCGAGGACGCCGGCCTCGCCACGGTCGTCGCCACCTGCCACCGTGAGGTGGTCGCCGCGGCGTGCAAGCGCGAGGGCTGGTCGGCGATCGTCGGCGGGGTCTCCAGCGACGAGCGCACCCGCATCGTCGACGCGTTCCAGCGCGGCGAGGGGCTGGGCGTCGCGCTCACCGTTCGCGCCGGCGGCGTCGGGATCGACCTGTACCGCGCTGACGCGATGATCTTCGTCGACCGCGACTGGAATCCGGCGATGAACGAGCAGTGCGAGGACCGGCTGCACCGCATCGGGCAGACCCGCCCCGTGACGATCTACGTGCTCGACGCTGGCACGTGGATCGAGGATCGCGTGGAGGAGCTCAACCGCGACAAACAGCGCATGATCGCCGCGACCATGTCCGCCGTCACCACCGAGGGCGGGCAGGTACCCGAGGCGCCCGCGCTCGACGAGGTCGCCGTCGGCGTGCCGGAGTCTGGCCCCCGCCCGCTCCCGCCCGGGTGGACTGCCGACGCCGATCTCGTCGCCCGCGTGCGCACCCTCGCGTCACCGGACGTCCCCGGCCTGAACGTGCCCGGGATCGTGGCGTTCCTGGTGCGCGTGCTCGACGAGCGCGGCGGGTTGCCGGGACAGGTGCGCGGCGAGGCCATCGAGCGTGTGGTGGCCGGCGCCGAGAAACAAGCGGCCAAGCTGCGCGCTCGCCTCGCCCCGCGTCAAGAGGATCGTCCCGCGACGGCACGCGCCGCTGCGACCGACGAGGAGCGGTTCGCCGCCGACGCGATGGCGCAGCTCGCCGGGATGGACAGCGACCGCGCCCGCGAGGAGAATGGCGTCGGGTTCGCCAAGTCCGAGACCGCGAAGGGACACGCCGTCGCCGCCGCGTGGACCTGCACCGGCCGACTCACGGATGACGAGTTCGCGTGGGCCCGCAAGATGGCCGTCAAGTACCGCCGTCAGGTCGGCTCGTGCGAGCGGCCGTCGTTGCTCGCTGCGGCGCTGGCCTGTTGACGCGGCGTCGCGCCGGTGTTATCCTGCGGGCGTGATTCTCATGCCCGCGAGATACTATCTGCAAGCGCTGCGCGACTGGGCGTCGCGCGTCGCCCGTGAGCGCTACCCGCACCACATCGCCGTCTCGGTCGACGGTCGGGTCCGGCTCGAGGCGTGGCTCGACGCGCGACGCGTCGACGCGTTCATGCTGCAGGATGTGATGATGTCCGTGTGGAACGTGTCGCCCGACCTGCTGAAGATCGGGCGCCTGTCACGCTTCAACAACCACCTGACGCTCGCGACCACGGACGACGCGCCGCACGCCATCGTGATTGACTCTATCCCTCCTGCGGCGTGGCGTCCGCGTCACGCCCTCGCGTGGTGCGTGGGCAAGCTCCTGCCTGGCCCCGCGGGGTGGGCCGTGCGCGAGGTGGCATCGTGACGTCGGCAGCACGCGTCGCGGTGCTCGAGCGCATCGCCAAGTATGCCCGGGAAGACCGGGCCGTGACCCCGCGAGTCAATCGACTCGCGCGAGCGCTGGACGAGCTCGACCGCATGCCCGCCGAGCCGAGCGTCGTGTGGGTCGTGACCAACCCGAACACCGGCGCGCTCGAGTTGTGCGGTGTCTACGACAACCGCGAAGCCGCCGTCTCCCTCGTGGGAGGATTCGGCGCAGACACGAGCGTCGACCCCGGCGGCGACGAGGTGACGTGGCGTGACAAGAAACAGGGCGTGTGGTACACCGTCTCTCGACGCGAGGTGATGTCGTGACGCCCGCGACTCGCCTGCGCTGGGCGACCGACGTCCACCTCGACCACCTGCGAGTGCCCGCCGTGATCGCGTTCGCCGACGACCTGTTCGCGGGCTTGACCAGCCACGACATGGTTGTGCTCACCGGCGACATCTCGTGCGCTGACCTGCTCACGAACCACCTGCGCATGCTCGACGAGGCGGCCCAGCGCGCGTGCCCGGACACCGGCGGCGTGCCGTGGGCGTTCGTGCTCGGGAATCACGACTACTACGGCGGGCGCATCGCCGACGTGCGGACCGACGTGCGGGCGTTCGAGATGGCCTGCGGGCGAGCCGTGTGGCTCGGCGCCGGCCCGTACCACGTGTGGCCCGGGAAGTGCGACAGCAACCCCACGACCGTGCTGGTGGGTGTCGACGGGTGGGCCGACGCGCGGGCGGGCAACCCGAACACGCCGGTGCGCTTGTCGGATTTTCAATACATCGAGGACCTTGCCGACGAGATGTCGCCTGGCGCCGTGCTAAACTGGCGACGCGGCTGCGACCGGTCGATGCTGCACGCGAAGCTCCGTGGGCTCGCCGACGCGGAGGCCGACATGCTGCGCCAGCAGATCCACAGGGCCCTGACATTCGAGCCGCGCGAGCAGGTCGAGCGCGTCGTCGTGGCGACCCACCTCCCGCCGTGGTCGTCCGCGGCATGGCATGACGGGCGGCTCTCGAATCAGGACTGGCGCACCTACTTCGTCAGTGTCGCGGTCGGCCGCGTGATCGAGGACGCCGCCAGGCGTCGCCCCGACGTGAAGTTTGCGGTGCTGTGCGGGCACACGCATGGCGTGGGCGTCGTCGACCTCCTGCCGAACCTGCGCTGCACCACCGGCGCCGCCGAGTACGGGTCGCCGCGGGTGGCCGCGACGTTCGACCTCGGCGAGCCGGACGCGGGAGGACTGTTCGCGTGACCATCTCGTGGGCCATCGACCCCGGCGGCGACATCCGTCCCGTCGCACTCGACGTCGCCGACGCCATCGCCAAGCGGGTCGCCGCCGAGGTCAACAGCACAGCGCGAGATGAGAGCAAGGTGGTGGACGCACCCGCAATTGATGTTTGACAGTCTGTACTACGGCGGTGTGCCTCCGGGCTTTACAAACCATCCCCGATGAGGTACCACGAGGCATGCCTGAAATCTTCACGCCGCACCTGTACTCGTTCGTCCCCGGCCGCGGCTTCGGGGTCACACCACGCGCCTCGCACGTGCACCTGCCTGCGCCGTGCGGCACGTACCAGCCGCTCGACATCGACGCCCCGGACCCGGAGCGGCCATGGCGGCCCGGCCCGTCCGCGAGCGTGATCCGCCTCGGCCCCGGTGCGTCCGGTGACGCGTGGATCAACCACGAGAGGTCCGGCGCGCTGCTCATCATGCGGGACGGCGACACCCACGACGGGGCACGCTACGGCTTCTCCAAGCTGGACCTGTGGCCGCTCGTCGGTTATGCGCGCCCGCGCGGGACCAACTTCCCACCGCCGCCGATCGAGATCGGCGCGCTGCAGGTCGGGCTCGCGCTGGCTGACGCGTGGGGGAGGAACACGCGCCTCGCGGCCGTGGGCCCGACGTGGGCGCTCGACCTACTCGCGGCGCTGCCCGGCTCGATCGTCTGCGAGCAAGTCAACGACTCGATGCGCGGCAAGCGTGGTCTGCACGTCACGGCGTGGGGCCGGCGCTGGCGCGTCGACCCGCACAGCACGGGCGGAGGATGCCCGTTCGAGGTCGCCGCGCGTCTGTCCGGGGCCTCGCCGCTCGCGCACGACGGTTCGTACCGCGCTGTCGGTTCGATGCTGTTTTGGTCGAGCCCGTCCACGCGCGTGCGGGTCGTGGCCACGAGCGAGCGCCACCAGTGGCAGGTCTCGACCGACCTCGGCGTCCTGACCGCCGTGCTGGACGCTGATCACCGCGTCCTGCGCTGGCCCAGCGCCGAGGACCCGTGGCTCCTGGAGCGCGTCGGCGACGGCGAGGAGGTGTCGACATGACGGCCCCGAGCGACGCGATCGTGTTCCTGCTACGCCGCGCTGACGAGCACGTGGCGAAGGCGCGTGCCATTGAAGCTGTCCCGTACGACGGCTCCGACGACTGGTGCGACGCCCAGACCTACGCGCGACGCCACCGCGAGATGGCGTGCGAGCTGCGCGAGTGCGTCGACGTGCTGCGGACGCCGCGGGCTGCCGACCTAGGGCCTGAGCAGGAGGTCACGTGATCGACGTGCAGACGCAGGCGGAGCACGACGCCGAGTACGTGAAGTGGCGCGACGCGTGGCGGCGATGGTGCTGGCGAGGACGTCGACAGGACGCGGAGCCGTCGCTGTACCCACGCGAGACCTACGTCGTGATGTACGACGAGCCCGACGCGGAGGGCTTCTGGGGTCGACGCCTCGAGATGCAGTTCTACGTGCGTGGCGCCGACGCGCAAGAGGAGCGCTCGGCTCACGACCAGGTACGGGAGAAGTTTGCTGAGGTCATGCGCGGTCAGCCACACGTGGTCTACCGCGTCTGTTACTCGTGACGGTTGACACGTCGTCGCGTCGCGTGCATCATGCCGAGATGGCAAACCCCCTCGTCCTCGACTACCTGCGCACGCGCTCGCTCGTCGACCTGTTCACCGAGCACGGCGTACGGGCTTCCATCTCGACCGCGAACCCGTACAAGGCCAGCTTCAACTATGATCAGATCGCGGCGCGCAACGACGACCAGCTCGCCGCCCAGTGCCGCGGCCTCGTGCTGACGACCGCCGACGCGACACCGTTCCCGACCTCGGGCCCGTGCGGCGAGCTGTTCGTGCTCGCGCGACCGATGGACCGCTTCTTCAACCTCGGGCACGGCCCCGACGGCTCGGCCGACGTCGTCGACGCCAACCTCTCGCATCCCGACGCGCGGGTGTACGAGAAGCTCGACGGCACGCTGTGCATCCTGTACTACGACCCGTTCCTGCTGGTGAGACCTGTGGCCAAGATGGGGTGCCTCGAGTCTCAGGCGGTGTACGGGGACTGGTGCGTCGCCACGCGCTCCGTTCCTGACGCCGACCGCGTGATCGACGGCTTCGGCGATCACACGTTCCGGTCGTTGTTCGAGCAGGCGATCGACAACAACGCCGCCCGCAGCATGATCGCGGGGCAGGTCCCAGAGGGCGTCCCGCGGACTTTCGGGGAGTTCACGCGCCCGCTTGACCAGCGGCTCACCTATTGCTTCGAGCTCACCTCGCCGCGCGCCGGCTCCGGTGTCGTCTCGTACGACGAGGATGAGATCTGGCTGCTCGCGGTGCGCGAGCGCGACACGGGCCGCGAAGTGCCCCCCGAGACGGTCAACGGGATCGGGGTCTGCGTCGCGCCGCACCACGCTGTCGGGACATCGTCCGTGGCGGCGACGCGGGCGCTCGTGGAGGCGCGTTCGCCCCGCGACGCGGAGGGCGTCGTCGTGCGCCTGCGGCAGAAGTCGTGCGGCGCCTACCACCGCGTGAAGCTCAAGTCGCTCGCCTACGCCGCGGCTCACGGGCTGTCCGGCGACGCGGCCTCGTCGCCGCGCAACCTGCTGCGGATTATCCTGACCGACCGGTGGGACGACGTGCGCGTGACCGTCAAGCCGCACCTGCGCGACCACGGCGACGCGCTGGCGTCAGGGCTCGCGGCGTGGCTCGTCCGCATCGACAACGAGTTCAAGCGCATCATGCAGGCGACCGCCGGCCTCGACAACGCGCGACGGGAGTTCGCGCTGGCGGTGCAGGCGGCCAAGCTGCCGATCGCGCCGATGATCTCCATCTGGACGGCGAAGGTGGACACGGCTCGCGGGTGGGTCGATCAGCAGCGGCGCGCCGACGGCGAGTGGGGTGACGCGTTCCTGGACAACCTCGCCGCGTGGGTCGGGGCGAAGCCGGTTGACACGGCGCCCTAGTCGATACAGGATGAGGGCATGCTCCTGGACATCAAAGACCGCACCGGCCGTCGTCGCGGGTTCGCCGTGCGGCTCGGCTCGATCAACCGCTGGCTCCGGTACACCGGCGACCGCCCGTGGACCACGATCGGCGTCGCGTGATGTATACCCTAATCGCTTTCAAACCCGAGCACACGGTGTACGCCGGCGGCGGTGATTACGAAGAATTGCCGGCCTTGTGTCTACAAGAAACGTACGAGACGCACGAGCAGATCGTCGCTCGGATCGTCGAGTTGCGGACAGTTCGTCCCTTGCGAGAGCACCGATACGGCAAGGCCACCGACTGCGTGTTCGAGGAGGTGTGGGTCTTTTCGAGTGAGCCCGAGACAGACATCATGCACAACGCGCACCTCGCGGTCGACGAGTGGCGCCGCGTAAATACACCCGAAGCGTGGGCACGGGATCAACGGCTGAAGCGGGAGATGCAGGAGAGTAACGCTCGCGTGTACGCGGACTTCCAAGCTCGCGGGCTGCTGCCTCGTGACGAGGTGCCGACGTGAAGCACGTCGACCTCGCAGGCGAACAAGAGCAGGCCGCAGACATGCTCGTCGACTGGGCCAGGTACCGCGGCGGCGCGCGTGGCAAGGCCGGCGCCTCGGGCCGTCCGGACGACCGCGTGCGTGCGCTTCGCGGGCTCGCAGGCACCGGCAAGACGGTCACGGCGGCGGAGATCGCGTGCCGGCTCGCGGCGCTCGGGACCCGCGTCGCCGTCGTCGCGCCGACCGGCAAGGCGGCGCACGTGCTGCGGTCCAAGGGCGTCGCGGCGACGACCATCCACGCCGCGGCCTACCAGCTGATCGAGGACGGCGCCTCGAGCCCGACGTTCGAGCTGCGCTCCGGCGTGCGCGGCGACCCAGACGTGGTGGTCTGCGACGAGGCCAGCATGGCAACATCAAACCACATCGGCGACCTCCTGTCGCGCGTGCCGAAGGTGCTGCTCGTCGGCGACCCGGGGCAGCTGCCGCCGGTGTCGGGGCAGGCCGTGCTGGCGGACGCGCTGGGCGTCGATCTCGTGACCGTGCACCGGCAGGCGCTCGACTCCGGCGTCGTCCGGTTCGCGCACGCGATCCGCCGCGGGGCCAGCGTCGCCGACGCGCTACGCGAGGGCGGGCCGGACGTGGTCGCGGGCAGGCCCGCGCACCTGCCCGGGGTGCTGCTCGTGGGTCGCAACGACCTGCGGATGCGGCTCAACGCGGGCGTGCGAGCGCAGGTCCACGCCGCGACCGCGGGACGCCCCGGGTCGCCGCCGGCGTGGCCGATCGTCGGCGACCGACTCGTCTGCCTCTCGAACCACCGGCGGGCGCGGGTCGAGCCCGGCGACGACGCGGAGCGACGTGACGACGAGGGCCGCGTCATCGAGCCGCCCGACCCGTGGTGCAACGGCACCGTTGGCGACGTCGTGCGTGTGCCTCGGGTCTCGCCGGGCCGCGACGCGAGTCCGGACGCGGTCCGCGACTTCGTCGCCGCGTGCGACGACGGCCACGAGCGGGAGGGCCAAGCGTGGCTGCGCCAGCTGACGACCGCCGACTTGCTTCAAGTGGGGCAGGACGCCAGCTCGCGGTGGCGACGCGAGACTCGGTTCGCGTGGGGCTGGTGCCTCACGACGCACAAGGCGCAGGGCTCGGAGTGGAACGAGGTCGCCGTTATGAGCGATGGCTTCGGCACGCCCGACGAGCTGCGCGCGTGGCGGTACACCGCGGCGACGCGGGCGAGCAAGCGGCTGTGGTGGGCGACTTGACATCACGCCGCGATTGACGTACGAGGCAGCATGCTGTTCGCTCAATTCGTCGCGTCGGTTGCTCTCGTGGTCTGCCTGGTCTGCGCGCTCCGCTCGTGGGCGCCGGACAGCTCGCACCCGTTTTGGGTGGAGCTTCTGGGGTTCGTTGGTATCATGGAGGCCCTGGCCGCCGCGCTTCTCTCCTCGCTGTGGTCCGCGATCACGATCGTGCAGCTTTTGCCGTGACCTCGCCTCGTCTCTACCCGAAACGACCCGGCGCACCGTACGCAGCCTCGGCGGCGACGTAACAGCAGCCCCACGACGCGACAGCGGTGTCGGGGCGACGCTTGCGCCAGTCGGGGCGGAGCACGTGCGGCCCCAGGTGAGCGCGGATTGCGGTGACGACGCGGGTGACTTCGGTTGCGGTGGGCATGCGTCAGGTGTACGCCCGTTCTCGGCGCCCGTCAAGAAAAATCGTCATCCCAATTTCGCGCCGGGGTGAGGGTTCCGGGCGGCGCCTCCGGCATCGGCGAGGACATCCCGCGACCGAGCACGTGCGGCAGGGTGCGCAGGTACGGCGTCACCGCCCCGAATGCCCACGCCGCCCCGCCACGCGTCGACGTGACGCCCGCCAGCAGCGCCTCGCCGAGCACATCGCCGCCGACCTGCAGCCCCACGACGGCGCCGCGGCATCGCCCGGGCGGCCAGTACGGCCGGACGATCGGCGCGCCTGCGCGGATGCTGGCGAATTCTTCGGCCGTCACGCGGACGGCGTACAGGGCGAGGACGGCGGGGTCGCGCATCGGGGCTAACACGGCAGCACCAGCCCGCGCGACTTAGCTGCGGCGCGTGCCGCGGTGTTCGCGCGACCGGTGCCGACGCGGTCGACGAAGATCTCCGCGGCCTCGCGCGCGGTGCGGGTACGCTGCTCGGGGCAGCGGCCGCGCACGCCGATGCACGCGAAGCGGATCCCGCGGTCCACGGCCTCACCGTACGGGCCGACGGTGGTGTCCTCGTGGTCCAGCGCGTTGTGCGCGGTCAGCACGACCCGACGCTCGATGACGGCGACGACGCGGGCGATGGTGATCTGGTAGCGGTTGAGCTTCGGCTTCTTGGCGGCGACGGGCATGCGTCTGGTGTACTTACGTCCGTTCCTGCCGTCAAGAAAAATCGTACGCGCCTGCGATCCACGCCCGCAGCGTGTGGCGCACTTTGCGCACCACGTCGTCGCGGATCTGCCGCGCCCGCGCGTCAGAGACCCCCATCGCCTCGCCGGCCTCGACAGAGTCGAGGACGCCGGTGACGAGCGCCAAAACGGGGCCCTGGCGCGACGCGGTCGGCTGGGTCGCCACCACGGTGCCGGCCACGACGCGCGCGTCGCAGCGGGCTTGCTGCTGCGCCGGCGACCCGTACACAGCGGGGACATCGAGCACGAGGTCGCGAAGCGCCGGGTCGGACGCGTCGCGCGTGTGGATCCACGAGTCCTCGCTCCGCGCTCGGGCCCGCCGCTTCGCGGCGGCGCCGGCTCGGTCCCCGCGCAGGTCCGACATGACGCGCCGCACCGTGTGCCGGCGCAGCTCGACGTGCGCGACGCGGGAGTCCCGCGGCAACCCGCGACCGGACAGCCACGCGGAGATGATTGTTGCCTGTACCTCGTCGTCGCAGTCGGCCGGGCACAGCTCGCCCCGCAGCACGCGTGATACCTCGCGCGCCACCGCGGCGAGGTCAACCCGCTCGGCCCGCGACAAGTCCGCGACGCGCGACCGATCCGCCGCGAGCACGGACGGCGCCTCAATGCCGCGCGCGAGGTGGCTGCGCCCCTGTCCCCGCTTACTCATCAGAGAGCCACGTCATCGTCGTCGTGAATGCGGATGCCACCCCGCGCGGCTGACTCGTCGTCGCGGCCGCGCTCGTACGCCCTGATCAGCAGCAGCCCGACCTCGGCGCCCATGTCGTCGCGCCAGCCGTGCGCCGCCATGTAGGCGCGAGCCCTGGCGATCGCATCCTCGCTCGACACTTCCGATACCGCGAACGGCTCACCCGCGGCGGCGAAGCCGACCCACCACTCGGAGCCCTTCGACGTCCTGGCCTCGGTGACAATGAAAAGGTCACACGACATGTCCGTGCTCCCTGAGCGCCTCGTCCAGCGTCGCCGGCGAGAGGCGGTACTCGATGGCGATCTCTCGCATCTTGCGCGCCCACGCCGCGAGCCACGCGGCGTGATCCGTGCCGTGGAGTCGAGCCGGCACGTCGTGGGCCGACTGTAAACGGACGACGAAAGACACGTCGTGGCCGTCGTTCCTGAAAATATTGCACACGGGGCTTTGTGATGCCGAGACGTTCGGCAGCGCCGCGGCCTCGTCGTCGGGCATGTCGAGAAGGTGTCCGGCCGCGCACCGGTCGCCGTTCGGCGCGCAGTACGTGCAAACGATTTTCAGACTGAAGTCAGGCTGGGGTTGCGCCACGGTCGGACGCATCGCGGGTCGTCCCTGTCGCACCAGCTTGACCGCGACCGTGTCGAAGTCCTGTTGCCGGGTCAGGTGTTCCATCGCTTCGGGTGAGCTCATGCGGGCATCCTCTCACTTCCCGGGCGTGGTGTCAACGCCCGCAACCCTCGCGCAGCGCAGCGCTTTGACGCAGACGGGACACAGCGCCGGGCGTCCGCCGAACTTGTCGGGCTTGCCGACGCGCCAGCCGAGCTCACGCAGACACGCGAGCGCTTCGCGTATGGACAAGAACGACTCCTCAGCGCCGCCGTGGCAGCGGTCCTCGCGGAAGTCTCGGGCGTCGCCGTCGAGCCCGTCGCAGGAGACCACGACCATCTTCTGTAGGCTCATCGCTTGCACCATTCGCACCGGCAGTTGAGTGCATCGACATGCACGGGCTGACCCGTGCGACTCAGGTAGGCGAGTTTGCTAATCTCCCAACCCGCGCGGTCTGGCGAATCCTTGAGGGTGGCGAAGTACGCTGTGCGCTGGCCCGTCGCACTACGGGGTGAGGACCAGTGATCGGTCTTCTCCCACACAATGCGGCCTTGTGCAGCGAGATCTGAAATCGTCGAGACCTCTGTTTCGCTCACCTGCACAAGCGCGTCGAGTTTGGTAATGCTCACCACACACCTCGCTGTCCGACGGTCTCAAGTTCCTGCGCGCGGAGATACGCCTCGTGCTCGGTCCAGTCGGTTGACACGCGCTCACCCGTGACCACGTCGACGATGTCGATGCTGAAGACTGAGGAGGTCGAGAGCAGCGGATAGTGGTACTTGCCCTCGCGGTAGCCGAGGCGACGGGCCTTGCGGCGCGAGGTCGCAGTGCCGAGCGGGATGCGGCGTTCGGTATCGTGCCAAGCGATGACGGCGGTGACGGTGTAGCGTTGCTCGGTCTCGGTCTGCATGATCTGGTTTCTCCGGCCGCTCTGTGCGGCACCCGGACATTATAGCTATCCGCGGATAAATGTGTGAACCGAAAAGCTAGCCCGACCACGCGCTAACTCACAGCGACATCGCGCAGCGCCGCCGCGTAGTTCTCGGCCCAGTCCCGCGCCCTGTGCTCGATCAGCGTCGAGATCGTGTCGCCGTAGCGCAGCCGCCCGTCCGGTCCGCGATCGGTTAGATCCGGGATTCGCGCCGCCGTCAGCGCGGAACCGGGCGCCCACGACACCACGTTCGCCGTCCGCAGGGTCAAAAACACGTAGCCCATGCAGTGATCAATAAAGAGGCAGGCCACCCCGCGATCGTTCGACAGGACCGTCAGCTTGCCCTCGTAGCGGCTCGCGTTGTCCTCGCTGCCCAGCTCCCACCGCGGCGCGCCCGAGGCCGCAGCGAGGCTGTCGCGGTGGATACAGGCGAGCAGGTGGCAGAACGCGACGAAGCGCTCGTGCTCGAGGCCGCTCGGCTTGTTGCCGTCGCGCCGTTGGAGATCTGAGCGCCGCGCCGACCGCCAGCTCTTCAGCGCAGCTCGCGTCGTCTCGAGCTCGCTGGGCAGCTTCGTCGCACGGGCGTGCCTGGCCATGAGCAGAAGGCCGCGCAACGTCGGCAGCCAGCGCCGGCCGAGACCCTCGCCGACCTCGCGCAGCAGGCCCGCGTCGACGGCGGCCAGTGCGTGCGGGTCGACCTCGCCAGTCGGCTCGATCCCGAACTGCCGCGCCTCCGCCCACGCGCGACCGGGGAGCATCCGCGCGGTGTCGGCGTCGCCGGCTAGCGACGAGAATCGCTGCGCGGTCTGCTCGCCCTTGCTCGCCTTGTACTCGAGGCCGTGCGCCATCCACGACACCGCGACGCAGCTGTTGGGCAGCTCGCCGAACCGCACGCGCCCGAGGTCGATCAGACCCACATACTCGTTCCAGCGCAGACCATCCGGCGGCATCGTCCAATGATCGATCGCCCACCAGCGCTCGCCGTCGATCCACTTGCGCGCGAGCTTCTCCGTCTCGAACCATTTACAGTCGAGCGGTTCGCCATGCTTGCGCGGGCGTCGCCAGGCACGCCACATCGGCAGCGCCGGCAGGTGCTCGGCCACCAGCGGCGCAACGACAGCCGCATCGATGACGGGCTTCTCCGGCTCCCACGCACCGACCGCGAGCAGGGCATCGCGCAGCGCGACGACGGCTTTCATGGCCTTGCCGGTGCAGTCGATCGGCATCGTGCCGCCGTCGCGCCTCGTCACCACCGCGAAGCCCGAGGCCACGTGCGAGATCGCCAGGTGCCACTCGAGCTTGCTCCGCGGCTCCGCGCGCCACGGCGTCACCTGAATCACCAGCCCGCCGACGCGCTCCATCGCCCACACGGATAGTGTCCAGCCGTCCTTGCCACACATCCACGTCGGCGAGAACTTCTCCGGCGTGATCGGCGGCAGGCTCGGACCTGCGTTGAAGGGGAGCTGCGGAATCGGTGGAGTCGTTTCAGGTCTCATCGGAGGAATCCCACGTATCTACGTATTCGCGCGCCTCTGCCTGTGTGTCACACCACTTCGGCGAAGGCCGGTGTTCAGGATGCGAAACCTCGTACCCTTTGATTTTGCGCCCACGCCCGAAGAGATTGTGAGGTGTCGAGTAGCCGAGCTGTGTTGCAGTGCTCGGGGTGATTGTCCAGCCCTTGTACATCATGCGAACTCCCGCCAGCGCCAGCCGGCATCAAAGGGCTCGTCGAGGTCGAAGCGCACGCGAGCGGCTGCGTTGTCGTGCTCCGCGGCTTCGCGCTGCTCGAAGTTGTAGGTCTCGATGGCGAGCGGGATGTGCTCCTCGCCGCCCAGCTCGCGGGCGAGCACCTGCTTCGCCTTGCGCCCGGCGACGCGGTTGGCCTCGTCGCGTGGATTCTCGATCTCGCGTCGTCGCGCGTCGAGCAGGGCGCGGATCAGTCGATCGCTCATACATCCCTCCATGTCCAGGGTGTGAGGCATTCTGGTCGTCTGCATGGTCGTTTCTCCTGCCCGTTGTGGGCGTCGTTGCGAACCTGTCCCCCAGGTCATGCGAGCATCGGCCAACATGGCACGGCAGCCGCGGGGCGCCTCGTGGCGCTGGTGGCCATCAGCCGTGCCCTCCTGCGATGCGAGCTGCGCGACGGGCGGCACCTGCCGCGCGGCGAGCCGCGTTCTTGCCCGCGCCGTTCAACCGCGCGGCGCGGTACGCGTCACCGGCCGCGATGTCCTCGCGCTCGAGCTGGGCGCGTCGCTGCGCCGCGTCCTCGGCCGTGCGGTAGGTGGGCGGGATCAACTCGCTCATGCCGAACGGGTCCGCAGGGTTGACCTCGTCGGCGGCGACGCCGAAGTCGGGGTCCGTGGTGTCGACGATGACGGTGGCGTTGTCGGTGGGCACGGGAGGAGTATGGACCCGCCCGGTGCGCGGGTCAAGTATTATCTTCAGGTCGTCGCTAGGGCCGCGACCAGCGCCGCGCGCTCGGCGGCGAGGTCGCGGACCTCCGCGTCGATCTCCAGCACGCGGCGCTCGCGGGAGATGCGCTTGGACTCGCGCACTAGGCGGTCGTACGCGCCGCACTCGCGGGCCCGCAGCTTCGCCCCGCGTACGATCGAGTAGCCCGCCTCGCGCATGGCCGACGTGCAACCCTTGCCATCGCTGCGCGACGTGGACCCGCCACCGTCTTTCGCGCCGTCGTAAAACACGTAGAGAGTCGCGCCGCGCAGGCCGCGGATCTGCAGCGCGAGCGCCTGGACCGAGAAGCACCGGCTGCGGGTCGAGTATTGGATGGAGACGTTGCCGGCGGGCGTGGAGATCACGAGCTTGGGTGAGCGGACGATGGCGTCCTCGTCGGGGCCGACGGCGGCCCACACGTAGAGGGTGGCGTCGTGGGCGATGGACTCTGCGCGGGCTCCGGTGGTGTCGATCGTGCTGGGCATGCGAGAGGTGTACGCGCTCGTCCTGCGGCCGTCAAGCTTTATTTTCGGCTTGACCCGACGCGGCCGCAGGCGCATCATCCGGCGCATGACCCGAGTGCACCCGCCCCGCCGACTCCCTTCCGCCGCCCACGCGCCTCCCGGCTGCCTCATCCGCGATCTCTCCCCCGCGGGGGAGATCGACCCCGGCTATGGGCCATTCACCGTCCGCTTGCCCGACGGGTCCGGCTGGCACGCGACCGGGCACGGCGAGAGCGTCATCGAGGGTCTGGGTCCGACCTGCGAAGGGGACGGCGACGGTTGGTCTTGGCGCTCGATGCCGACCAGCGCGTGCGAGGTGCTCGAGGAGAACCTCACCCGCGACGAGTGCCTCGCCGTCCTCTCGACGCCGCGCGGCGAGCTCGAGGCCAGGTACTCGACGACGCCGCAGGACGCCGTCGCCGCGCGCCCGTGGGTGATTGGCGTCGGCGTGTTCGTCACGCACGGCAGCCCCGGCGGCTACCCGCGGGTGCTCTACTCGCAGCGTCGCGCGGGTGCGTCCCACGGCGTCGGCGCGTGGGCCATGCCAGGCGGCCGGCTCGAGGCGACCGACGCCGACGTCATCGCGTGCGCCCGCCGCGAGACGCTCGAGGAGACCGGCCTGACGCTCGCCGACGTGCGCGTGCTGCCGGGGCACAAGCTCGGCCGGCGTCCGGACGGCACGCCCTACCTCACGGTGTTCGTGCACGCGACCGTCGACGCGAGCTGCATCCCCACGCTCGAGGAAGACACGAACGGCTGGCCGGTGACTCGTGACATGGAGCCCGAGAAACACCACCCCTGGCGGTGGCTCACCGAGGGCGACCTCGTCGAGCTCGAGGGCGAGGTGTGGGACCGCGAGCTCGCGCTGCAGGTGCTCGAGGCCCTGGACGCCCCGAAGTTGCAGCCGGACCAGGCCCGCGAGCGTAACGTGGATTAAAATACCGCGAACGTCTTGACCTGACGCGCCGCGGGTGCTACGCTGCGGCGATGTTCCTCGAATGGCTGACGACTGCAACCGTGTTTGACGTGTTTTGTTTGGCGACCGCCGCGGTCGGCGTCGGCGTCGGTGCCGAGCGGATCCTCGCCTCTCTTTGTCAGGAGATTACGCGTGGCTCGTGACGCGTCGGTGGCGAAGGCCGGATACTTCCCGCTCGACGCCGCGGGCTTCGACGACATCGCGTCGGTGCTGCGCGTGCCGGCGGCGAAGTACGGACCGTCGGGGCACCTGACGATGCTGGACCCGTGCGCGGGCCAGGGCGAGTCGTTGCGGCTGGCGCGTGCGCTGGGCCGCAAACACATCGCGTCGGTTGACCTCGCAAGGGAATACACCCGCACCGTGGCGGTCAACGTGCGCTGGTGCGAGATGGAGGACACGCGCGTCGCGGCATGCGTGGCCGCGTGGGAGGCGGCCGAGCGCGAACAGAAGGCGCGGTGGTCCCTCGCCGGCGAGCGCGGGTACCTGCGACGCGAGGTCTCGTGCGAGACGGCCACGGGCGACGCGTTCCGCTTGCCCCCGCTCGGCGCCTTCGCGTCGGCCGGCAAGGGCACCTGCGCGGGCGATGGTCCGTGGGCGTCGCTCCTGTACCTGAACCCGCCGTATGATGACGACCCCGAGCACGGACGCCTTGAGGCGAGGTGGCTCGACCGTTTCACGCAGCACGTGGTCGACGGTGGCGTGCTCGTGTTCGTGGTGCCGCTCGTCGCGGTGCGGGCCGCGGCCGCGACCCTGGCCCGCCGGTGGACCGACGTCCGCGTCGGGCGCGTGCGGGCGGGATCGGCCTCGGCGGCGTTCGCAGCGACCCAGGTCGTGGTGCTCGCGCGGCGCGTGTGCCCGGACCTCGCCGCCCCAGCCTCGGGGATCGTCGCGCGGCTCGAGGCGCTCGTCGCCGCGGGGGTCGACGCGCTGCCCGGGGTCATGGACCTTGAGCCCGTCGACGTGCCCGACACGGCCGCGACGCCGATCCCGGGATGGGCGTGGAAGTGCGACGAGATCGACATGGCCGCGGCCGCGGCCGAACACGTGCCGTGGCATCGATCGGTCCGCAGGCCCGCCGCCGGCGCCCGCCGCAAGCCGCCGGTCGTGCCCGTGCGCGAGGCCCTGCCGACCGACCGCACGTGGGCGCAGCTGTCCTCGCGCGAGTACCCGACGCTGATGCCGCTGAAGCCCGCCTACGTGGCCGACGCCATCGCGTCCGGTGCGCTGGACGGCGAGCTCGTGGAGTCGGCCGACGGCGCGTCACCACCGGTCCTCGTCAAAGGCATGTTCGACCGCCGCTTTCGTGAGGTCGACGTCAAGTACGACAGCGCGGGCGAAGCCCGGACGAGCGTGCAGGTGCAGCGCCCGTCGCTGCGCGTGTCCGTGCTCGACCCCGCCGCGGGGTCGGTGCACGTGCTCGGCGACTCCGCGCTGCCGACCGGTGCCGTCGACCTCGCCGGCTTCACTGTCGGCGACCTCGTCTCGCGGTACGGCCCGTCGCTGGCGGCCGCGCTGGCGCGCCGGTGCCCGGTGGTCGCTCACGACGCCGAGCTGCGCCCGCTGGGCCTGCGCCGGCCGCTGTACGCCGCGCAAGCGGCTGCCGTCGACGCGGCCTCGCGCCGGCTGCTGGCGCTCGCGGCGGACCGCGCCGCCGGCCGCACGTCCGTCGCGCCGGCGGTCCTGCTGCAGGGTCAGCCCGGCACCGGCAAGACGTCGATGTCGCTGGCCATCGCGCGCGCGACCGGGGCGCGGCGGGTGCTCGTGATCTGCCCGCCTCACCTCGTCGCCGAGGAGGCCGCGTGGTTGTCCGACACCGCATCGGTGTTAGGGGCGGACCCCGTCGCCGACCGGCCCGACCTGGGGCCCGGGAGCGCGTCCTACGTCGTCTCGAGCGTGCTCGACCTCGCCGCCTACGAGACCGCGGTCGCGGCGAGCGACGCCGCCGGGGACCTGCGCACCCACGTCGTGGTGTGCTCGCGCGAGGTGGCCAAGCTGGGCCATGGCCACGACGGGGTCGCTGGCGGGAAGTGCCCGCGGTGCGGCGCCGTCGACGCACGCGAGCCGACGAAGCTCGCTGCGACCCGCGCCCGGTGCAAGGCCCCCGCGCTCGCGTCGACCGGCCCGCGCCGGCTGCAGCGCGCGGCCGACCTCGCCGCGCGCTCGGTCGCGTGGTGCTCGGCCGAGCCGATCGTCGACGAGCGCCTGCCCGCGGGGTCGTTCGCCGCGCGGTGGCGGGTCAGGTCCGGGCTGTGCGACGGCACGGGCGACGACGGAGCCGAAGCGGCCAAGCGCGCGCGGGCCCGCCGCCTCGTCCCATCGCTTGCGCGCGCGGCAGCTGCGGAGGTCAATGCGTTCGTGGTGGAGGTGCTGCGCGCGAGCACGACGACGCCGCTGTCGAAGTCTCAGGTGCAGGTCGTCGACGTGCTGCGCGACGCGACCGCTGACGTGTCGACGAGGCCGACCGTCTCCGGCGTCGAGCGGCTGCTCTCGATCCTCCGCACGCTCGCGCCCGTCGTCCGCGCTGGCCGCGTCTCGCGGTCCAGGTCGACCGGCGAGGTCGCGGCGGGGCTCGAATGTGGAGAACACCTCTACCAGGCGACGCCCCGCCCGCGCCGGTGGCCGCTCGTGCGCGCGCTCGTCGACGCAGCCAAGCGCGGCGCGTTCGACCTGCTCGTGCTGGACGAGGCGCACGAGTACGGCAACTATGACTCCGCGCAGGCGCAAGCGGCCGAACGCCTCGTCGCCACGCACCTACCGGTGGTGTTCGCCACGGGCACCGCGTGCAATGGATACATGTCCTCGATGCACGCCTTCTTCCGGGCGCTCTCGCCGGACTACGCCCGGGACTTCGCGCGCGACGACCGGCCCGCCGCCGTGGCCCGCTTCGGGTACCAGCGCCGGCAAGTCGACCTCACCGGCAAGGCGCCAAAGTCGACCGGCGACGATGGCCTCGAGCTCGGCGCCGTCTCGGACCGCGTCGTGAAGGGCGGCGTCAAGGTGACGGGGCAGGCGCCGGGCATCCTGCCCGAAGCGCTGCTGCGTTACCTCGCGCCGGCGACCGCGCAGGTGCATCTCGACGACCTCGGCGTCGACCTGCCGCCGATCTCCGACGTCCGTGTCGACGTCGAGCCGACGTCCGCGCAAGCGCAGGGGCTCGCTCACCTCGCCGCGGCGCTCGTCGAGCGCATCCGGCAGGACCGCACGGACCCCACGAAAGCGGGCAAGCTGTTCGGGCAGTTCGCCGGCCTGCCTTCGTTCCTCGATCGCTGCGTGCTCGCACCGGAGTGGGTCGTGTCCTATCCCGCGGACACGCCCGCGGCCGCGAAGCGAGGCGAGCGCGGCGACGAGGTGGCCCGTCTACCGGTGATGCGCCCGAACGGCGGGGACATCCTGCTGCCGCCCGCGAGCGAGGTGCTCCCGAAAGAGGCCGCTCTCGTCTCGTGGATCGTCGCGCAGCTGAAGCGCGGTCGGCCGTGCCTCGTGTACGTGTGGCACTGGGATCTGCTGCCGCGCGTCGCCGACGCGGTGCGCGCGGCGCTCTCCGCGACAGACGTGACGCCCGACGGCGCGGTCGACGATCTCGGCGAGCGTCTCTACCTCGGTCCGGGGACGTGGCTCCCCGGCGACCCCGACGGCTCTGACAAGCGCCTCTCGCCGACGACCGTCAACGTGTCCGTGCTCGACCCCGGCAAGGTCCCGCCGGTGAAGCGAGAGGCGTGGATCGGCCGCTGCGCGGCGGCCCGCAACGCCGTGCTGCTCACGAACCCCGCCGCCGTGAAGACCGGGATCAACTCGCTCGCGCGGTGGTGGTCCTCGGCGGCGTGGTTCGAGGGTCCCGGGTGCTCGCCCGAGATCCGCAGGCAGGCGACGCACCGGCTGCACCGCGTCGGCCAGCGCAGGCCCGTGGAGGTCGCGTCGTTCGTGTACTCCGGCACGATGCAGGCCGCGCTGCACGAGCTGTTGCTGTCCAAAGTCGGCGTGTCCGAGGCCGTCGATGGGCTGGACGCGTCGGCCGCTCTTGCGGCGGCGGGCGTCGGTGAGGGGGACGCGCTCGCGTCCCTCGAGGTGGGCCGGGCCCTGTACGCGTGGTGCGAGCGGGCCGGGTTCCGGGGTTGACATCCCGCGCGGATGCCCCATGCTCCTCTGCATGGAGGTGCTCAATGAGTTGGCTCTTTTCGCGGGCGCTGGCGGAGGCATCCTCGGCGGTCATCTTCTCGGATGGCGCACTGTATGTGCCGTTGAGTGCAACGCCTACGCTGCGAGCGTTCTCGTTGCCCGTCAAAACGACGGATGCCTGCCCCCGTTTCCGATTTGGGACGACGTGCGAACGTTTGACGGCCGGCCGTGGAGAGGCCGTGTTGGCGTGGTGTCTGGCGGCTTCCCCTGCCAGGACACTTCCTCCGCAGGTAAGGGCGCGGGAATCGAAGGAAGCCGCTCCGGTCTCTGGGCCGAAATGGCGCGGATCGTCCGTGAGGTGGGACCACGATTCGTCCTCGTGGAAAACAGTCCCCTCCTCACCGGGCGCGGTCTCCACGTCGTTCTCGGGGACTTGGCCGCGATGGGGTACGATGCGCGCTGGGGTGTGCTCGGAGCGCGTGACGCCGGCGCGCCCCACAAGCGCGAGCGGATCTGGGTCGCCGGAACGTTGGCTGACACCAACGGCGAACGACGGGAAACAGGTTGGGGAAGTCGAGACGGCAATGATGGTGCTTTACGAACAGGGGACGAACGTCCCAGACACGTACAAGCGGCTTCGCTCGCAAGTAGCAGCACGGGAACGCTGGCCGAGTCCGCGCAAGTGTTCGGCGATGGCCGCGACGATCTCGCCGGAGTCGGCGTGGGCGGCGGGTCGCTTCCCGAACCTCGAGACAGTGCTGGGGGGTCGGACGTGGCCGACCCCGACCGTTTCGGACGCGGACGGCGGACGAGGCCGAGCGTCGTCGTGTCAGGGCGGGGAGAACCTGCGAACGGCGATTGGTGGGCTAATGAACCCGACGTGGGTCGAGTGGCTGATGGGGTGGCCTCTCGGGTGGACCGACTTGCGTGCCTCGGCAATGGACAGGGGTTGACATCCCGCCCGGACGTACCATGATGCGTCGATGCGAACCGACATCGACGTCCTCCTGGGCCGGCAGCTCAACACCATCTCGGAGGCGGACTCGCGTCGCGCATCCGACGAGGCCACGGCGTTGGCCGAAGTGCTCGCGGCAGCCGACGAGGTGGCGTCCGCCGCGTCGCGTGTGTTCGGCATGGGTATTCACGTCACGCCGTGTGTCCTCGCGCCGACGGTCAACGGCTGGGCGAGCCGCCTGCCCGCGACCGGCGCGGACGTGCTCGAGTCCGACGTCGAGTTTGTGGCGACGCTGCCGCTCGGCGACCCCACGAACAGGAAACACGAGTCGCTGTTCTCGCTCTGCCTGTGGTGCGGCAAGTGGGCCGCGCTCGACGCCGTCAACGAGCTGCACGACGACGCGGTCTCGGCGGCGCGCGGAGCGTTTGCCCGACCCGCGACCGTCGAGCGCATCGCCCGAACGCTACTCGCGCTGAGGGACCGCGCCTCGCGGCGTTAGGTATCCTCGTCGTCGTTGGGGATCGGGAACATCACGGGCGCCGGGTCAATCCACGGCGCGTTCGGCTGCGAGACGTAGCCTCGCAACGTCGACAGCGCGCGACGCACTTCGTTGGCCGCGGTTTGCATGTCGGTCTTCGGTCGCGTGTCACCGAGCACAGGGTGGCCCGTCGCTTCGAGTTTGGCGAGCAGGCGCTCGAGCCGTTGCTCGACCTGTCGCGCGTGCGACACGCGGCCCTGCAGCTGCCGGTGTAGCGCCGACGCCCGGCTGCACGCGCCGGCCATCGCCTGGTGACGCTTGTCGCTCGCGGTGTCACCGTGTCGATAGAGCTCGTTGCTCGCGTCGTCGAGAAGTCGGCAGTGCCGATCGTGGTCAAACAAATCATCACGCGTTGTCATCGTCGCTCTCCTCATCGTCAGCCGCACACTGCGGGCACTGGGTCAGGTACTCCGGCTCACCGCCGCCCTCGAGCGCGACGCGATGTGCCTCGACATCGCGAGACAGGTTTTGCCTTCGTGGTGTGAGTATGTGTTGCGTAGGTGGTGGAGATGACGAGCTGCATGGTTTGAACTTTCGTGGGTTCGGATTCACTCGGCGGAGGGGATGATGATGTCCATCACGGCGCGCTGCACCGCGAGCCACCACTCGAGGGTCGTGCCGGCGCGGTCGCGCAGCATGTCGTCGCAGAGGATCGCCTTGGTCTCGACGAGCTGGCCCTCGGGGGCGAGCCGGTTCCACATCGGGCCGGCGGCCTTCTTGGCACGGGCGACGATGTCGCGGGCCGAGGTGCGAGCGAAGGTGTCGAGGCCGGAAGCAGCGGAGGTCTTGGTCGCGGTGGGCATGAACAGAGGATGACGGAAGTTGGTCGCGGCGTCAATAACTATTTTTGAAAATTCGACAGAAGCCCTCGCCGGATGCCCTGCGACCCCGCCTGGCGTACTTTTGCTAGGCGGGGGGGGGGGGGGGGGGGGGGGGGGGGGGGGCCACCCGGATCCCCTGCGCCCCCGCCGGGGGTACTTTTGCGGGGGGGGGGGGGGGGGGGGGGTTCAGGCGGCGGCGAGCCACCCGGAGATCTTCCCGGCGGTGTCGAGGTCGCCCTCGAGCTCAAGCTCTGCCACCTTGGCGGCCAGCGCGGACTTGCGACCCTCGAGGGCGGCGTCGCGCAGCTCGGCCCACATGTACGCCGCGGCGTTCGTGATCTCGGCGAGCGCCTCGCCCTCGAGAGCGACCGAGTCGACGAAGCCGCGAGCGTCGACGACCTGGCGATCGCCGCCCATGTAGGTGCAGCCGGTGGCCGACACCAGGAAGCGACCCTCGCGCGGGGCCCGGACGCCCACGCTGGTGCGGACGGTCAGCAGGAAGGTCCCGACGCGGATGTCGGCGGTGACGACGCTGGCGTGGCAGGTGACGCCGGTCTTGTGGCTGGTGACGGTGAGCGAGAGGCGGGCGGCGGCGGTGCTGGTCGGGGTCGGCATGCAAAGGACTCTACGCGCACCCGCGACCCCCGTCAACAACTATTTTCAAAAATCGACATCGACCCCGCGCAGGTGGGTCTAACTACCCGTCCAGGCCGTTTTGCGACCTGGTGGGGGGGGGGGGGGGATCTGGCCTAGACCGCAAACCCGGCGAGCGCCAGCGCCT
>ERZ869925.511-NODE-511-length-28255-cov-5.066206_pt1 | contig 28255 bp, 27 predicted proteins | sample MGYA00579311_ERZ869925 | MGnify/ENA primary metagenome ERZ869925 (study PRJEB32216, sample SAMN09231817) | wastewater metagenome | place: USA: Maryland | collected 2016-07-30 | study: EMG produced TPA metagenomics assembly of the PRJNA472060 data set (Reclaimed...
AACTTCGCCACGTTGTCCAGCCTCCGACTGCCGACCCTGATGCCATAACGTCCACCTCCCGCCTTCCACATGGCATCGATCTGCATCCGGTCTGCCATGGGCCTCTTGCCCCATCGCAGCAGGCGTGCGTTGAGCATCGGCACGTCGTAGCCGAAGCCATTCCACGAGACCAGCACGTCGTAGCGTTCCAGCTCGTCGCGATACCACTCCGCGAGGCCGGAGTCATCGAGTGGGCTGGAACGGTCGAACTCATCGGCACGTCGGACGGTGACGTTGCCCCATGAGTCAGCGATGGCAGCCGCCAGCATCCGTCCCACGATCGCGTTGAGACCAGTGGCCTCGATGTCGAAGAAGCCGAGCCTCAGCCCGACGAAGCCGTCTTCCGGCTCGGGCAGCACGAAACCCACCTCGTGCTCCGGCACGGGTGGGCTCTCATCGAAGTCCCTGATGCGCTTCAGTCTCTTTTGAACCGAGTCCTTGGTGAAGCCATCACCGAGGATGGCAGCGATGGTGGAGGCTGACATTCCCTCCGATGCAAGCGCCAGGATGCGAGCATCCAGTTCGGTCGTCCAGGTCAAAGGTCATCCCTCAGTACCAAGGGGTGACACACCCCTCTACCTATAAGGCACCTAAATGGCCTTTTTCGTCTCTAATGCTCAGAAAAAGACCCGCAGGATGACCGTCACGACGACGCTGGAGACAGCGGCTGCGATACCAACGACGGAGATGATCGACGAGATACCCCACCGGATGCCGACGCGATGCTCCTTGCGGACGACCTCCGTCGTCTCCAGCCGGATCCCGGTGGCCTCGACGGCACGGACCCGTTCCTCCAGTGCATCGAAGCGGTCGTCCATCCGCTCACCGAGGTGCGTGATCTCGGTGAACAGTTCACGGAGGGTGGCCTTCTCCTGCATGTTCATCAGACCTGGCTCATCACACGCCAGCGGCGTTGAGTGCCGTTCGGTAGCCCGAAATACATGAGCTGGACCCCGCCGTACTTGCGGATGGTCAGGTCCGCCCCGTTCGGTGTCTTGATCCTGTATGCACTCGACGCGGCCGTTCCCGACTCGTTCTTCAGGACCACCACATTCCCGTCGGAGTCGTTGTTGTAGATCCAAAGGATGCGTCCCTCGATCGCGCCGTCCGAGAGGATGCCGTGGATGTTTCGCGATGCGGAGTCGATGGCCGTGATGACCACGACCTGCGTGGTCGCGAGGTCCCGGTCGTCGACCAGCCCATCGTTCGGGAACGCGGTGTCGTTCGCCGCCACCTCGCAGTACCCGATCAGGCCAGCGGGGCTCATCCTCTGGACGATGGACACCTCGTGCAGGACCACCTCGTCGTCGGCGGCGGTCGCCGCCCCCACCTTGCCGCTGATCCGGATGCGGAGGAGCGTGGCGTCAGTGGGGATACCCACCTCTCCGTTGGGCACCACCTCGACGAGGACCGTCTCCCCGCTGGAGGCATCGGTGATCTCGTCCGCAGTGCCCGTGACGACCCCATCGGCGTCCAGATATGCAGCGTTCAGGACCATGAGGAAGCCGGTGTCGGAGGTTTCCGTCTTTCGGATACGGACGACCTGCACATCCCCCTGGTTGCCCAGCCTCTCAACGGGGATGACCTGCTCGACCGTGGCAGCATCGCCCAAGGTGGTGTCAGCAGCCGTGAAGGTGACGTTCCCACCGGAGTCATCCAGCACCCACGCGGCGGAGACATCGCCCCCCGTCTTGGAGTAGGACCATCCGGGGAGCTTGTTGGTCAGGTCGTCCAGTTCCACACCATCACCATCGGGGGGCGGGGTGCGGAAGCCTGCGTTGTAGACGCCTGCGCGGATAAACCCGACCTGCTCGGGAGTGAAGCCGATGTCCTCGATGGCACTGGTCGGGACCGATGGGATGGAGTCGGCCTGCTCGAACACGCTGGACACGTCGGTGCCGCCGTTGAACGGATTGCGACGGAGGTTGGCGAACAGGGACTCGTCGATCACGATCCGCTCCGGTCGAGCATGAGTGGCCTCACGATCTCGGCACCACGGTTGGCGAGCACCTGGATGCCGACCATCTGCATCGTCTTGTCGACCTGGGTGATGCCACGGTCGATGCGCACCGGGAAGCGGTCACCGAGCGCATAGCCATCGAGCGGCGGCAGGGAGTTCGGTGCCATCTGGAGCGACAGGTCCATGTCGAACCGCAGGGCTCTCGCCTGCCGGAGCTTCACCACGCGCTCCAGGTCCGTCTGGTCCCGCACCCAACTGAAGTAGACCGGCTCCTGACGCCTGCCGAACGCGGTATACCCACGGGTGCCAGCGGAGTGTGGGTTGTTGTACCGGAGCAGCAGGTTGTGGGCACCCGATCCCACGCCCACCACGTGGTTCCTCGCGAGGATGGGAGCGAAGCGCTCACCGAACTTCGAGACGTTGGTGCCCCATGCCAGCACGATCGGCTGGCTGGTGCTCCTGTCCTTCCAGAAGTTGAAGGTGACCGTCTTCGTGGTCGGCGTGGTGCTGTGCGCGAACTCGAAGAAGCAGGTGTTGGTGGTGTCGCTGGTGGCGACCGCTGACAGCTCCTTCAGGGCGAACAGGATGCGCTTGTAGTACGTCTTGTAGGACGGCAGCTCGATCTTGGTGGATCCGCCACTGGTCGTCACCGGGTCCTCGATGGTCCCCGAGGTGATCCACGCCAGCGGGCTGTCCGGGATGCCGGTGCGGAAGCGGGTCACGAGGTCGGCCAAGATGTCCCCGACCTCCTCCTTCTTCCAGCTCATGTTCCACAGGGTCACGAGCCAGTAGAGGTGGGCCTCGTAGCCGTAGCTGTAGAAGATGGCATCCCGCTCATCGGCATCGTGCTCACCGACGAACCCACGCCAGACCACCTTGTCGTCGCGCTGGATGCTGACGTGGGCCAGTCCCTCCTTCTCGCGGAGGGTGTCAGCCACGGCTGCCAGCTTGGGGTCATCCTGGTCGATGGTGAAGAACGCCTCACCGATGTCGTTGAGGTATTTCGCCCAGCCGATGTGCTTCACGTTCTCGAAGGTCACGAGATGCGACCCGATCGCGAAGTTCGTGGTCGTGTCCCAGACGTGGACCGAGTAGCTGGGCGTCACGAGCTGAAGGCCGGGTACACGGTCATCGTGCGAGTGCCGACGTTCGTGACGTTCGTGTAGGTGATCGCGTTGCTGCCGAACTCCGTGAGGAACCAGTCACCGGACACGTAGATGCCCTGCGTGTGGGTGCCGTTGACGAGCACCCGCTGGTTGGCGAAGTCCACGGTGATGGCCTGACCATTGCTGCGGCCCGAGAGGTCCAGCACGAGGCTCTTGGACACCTGACGCGAGGAGACGTTGGTGATCGTGAAGGCGGCGTTCCCGGCACCGCTCATCGTGAACGTCACGGTGGGGTAGCTGGGGTACGCCGTGGGGTACGTCAGGGTCCCCGCACCAGCGAGCGTCACGGGCGTCTGGAGGTAGCTCCGGGGGTCCTTCGCGATGAGCGTCAGCCGGAAGCGGTTCGCCATACCCTGCCCCGCCTGCGAGGTCGTGGTCAGTGGCACCTCGGTCGGCATCACGAACACCTTCAGGGCGATGGCCCCGCTGGGATAGGAGGTCGTGTCGGCGGTCGGCAGGGCGTACGTCAGGGGCAGGAACGTGTCATCGTTGTAGAACGAGATGCGACCCGGATCGAAGGCGGAACACAGCGCTCGAACGTAATCCGCCACCGCGCCGATGCTGACACCGTACACGGCCCCGGTCATGACGATCACCCGTGACGCCTTGGTCACGGCGTAGACCTCGGAGCCATCCTTCCACTGAAGCTTGTCGCTGATGTAGTCCGCTGGCAGCGACTGGGCGATGCTGTGAACGACGATGCCGGTCTTGTCCGTCTCGACGCTCGTCGGACTGTTGAAGGTCAGCCCGTTGTAGGTGAACGGGATGCGGTTACCAGAAGCGTCGAAGATCGGGATCATCGTGCCCGGAGCGGCTTGCGCCAGGTGAAGATGCGGGACTTGTGCATCTCGACCTCACGGTCAGCCTGCGACTGGAGTCCCAGCAGCTCGTTGACCGAGATGTTGAGTGTCTGGTCGCTGTTGGCCCACTGCTTGAAGCGTGCCCGCTGCGACAGCATCCACGAGTAGGCAGCCGCCTTGGCATGTGCCACGACGTAGGCCACGTAGTCATCGGGGATCTGGTAGGGGCTCGTCAGGGTGTACCGCGCGAAGCCCTCGAAGCGGATGGTGGCGCCATCGTTGCCGTCCACGATCGAGGGGTCGATCTGGACCTTGGCGGTGTCATCCATGAAGGAGCCGGTGACACGCCACGCTGCCAGGTCACCACGCTCCTCGCCATCGGAGGACACGAGCTGGAGTCGTGAGACGTTGACGAGCGGTGAGGGGACGGAGTAAAAGTAGGTGCCCGCCACGAGGAGGTCATCCACACCGGAGTCGTCGGCTGGTATCCACTTGACCACACGCGGGTACAGCGAGGCCACGGCGCGGACCACGAGGCTGTCGATGTCAGCATCGGACCACGTGGCATTGCTGGTGTCCTGTAGTGCTGACTCGACATAACCCCGAAGGGTCGCTGCGTCATTCGCCACCCTGGTACTCCTGACTTGACAACATCATCACGCGGGGTGTATGCTCACCGCGAACGCTCTCGCCGGTGGCCCCGTGAAGGTACGTAGTCGTTCTTTTTCGTTCGAACCTTCATCACCACGTGCTCCTGAAGGTTCCCGCTCCCCACCACGCTGCGCGTGGTACCCCTCACTACAAGTACTTACCGTTATGCAGGGAGGTGATAATGGGTGAGTGTGATGGCACTACTCGACCCACATACCTCGCCCTACTAGTCCGGTGGACAATGAGGGAAATGACCGGGATGGGGGAGGGACACCATCCCGGTCACTACGGTCAGGAGGCCAGTGCGGTCAGGGCACCACCAGCGTGGTTGCCACCGATGGCGATGACCCACACGTCGGGAGAACCCGTGACCCACGTGGTCCCGTTCGAGTCGGTCGTCTTGCGGACGACACGGATCGCGGTGGGGCCGTCGTAGGGTCCGGCCTTGAACAGGCCGTGGACGTTCACCGGAGGCTCGACGCCAGCGGCGTTGAGGGCACCAGAGGCAGCCACATCGCCGGTGAAGTCGTTGTTGCCGGCCGGCACGACATCGGTCGCCGGGACCCAGTTGATACCTTCGTCGTGGCTGATCTCCACGACATCGATACCAGCCGTGCCAAGGGTGTCCGCCTTCTGGAGAAGGATGATCCGCTTGGCCCCGGTGATGTCGAATGCCTGGGTGTTGTCGAGGGTCCCGTCCAGATCGTCACCCGTCGCCAGGACGGCGGGGATGCTGATCGGAAGGGATCGTGAACGGATGGACTTCGCAGTCATTCGTGTTTATCCGTGGGCCGCTTCGTCGCGGCCCGCTACCGTCAGCTCGATCAGAGCGTGGATGCGTAGGACTCGACGCGCAGGAAGTAGCCGTTGTTCAGGACACCGGCACCCCACATGCACTTCCAGCCCACGGACTGCTTCTGATGCAGCTCGTCCCCCACACCACCGGGCGGCGTGTAGAAGAACTGGAGGGTCTGGAGGTCACCCATGCCCCACCCGCGGATGTTCCCCACGAGTGCGGACTGGTGGACGGTCACGCTGGACGAGACGGTCGGTGCCCGGTTGACGCCGATGATGCGGACGCCGTGGAGCTTGCCGATCTCGCCTGCGATGATCGTGTCGGGTGATGCGTACTTGTTGACATCGAGCCAGCTCGTGTCATCCGTGGTGTCCCGCTGGAGGTCATACGCCACTTCCTGCGAGCAGTAGAGGCGATACGAGCCATCGGGGAACGTCGGGATGTTCATCTTCTTCGCCTTGGAGCGAAGCTGGATGAGATAGGAGCCGGCCATGAAGTCGGTGTTGTCGAGGGTGGCACGGGTCGAGTGGTCGGCGGAGGCGAAGAACACGGTGCCACCGATGAAGATGGCATCGCGGGCCACGCGGTCCATGACCTCGGCAGCCGTGCGACGGACACGCTCCGCGGCGACCGCGGGAACGTCCGAGGGAGCGAGGGTCTTCACCAGGTCCGAGATCGACACGAGGTCGCCGTACTGGTGGGTACCAACGAGGGTGACTTCCATCGAGATCGTCCGCGCGGAGGGCGGGGTCGCCTCGGTGAGTGGCGTCAGTGGCGTGGTGATGGAAAGGTCGGGGTATGCCCGGAACTGGAGCGTGTCGGTGCCCTCGGTGAAGCTACCGACCTCTGCGAGGCTCCTGTCCGCCCACACCAGGTCATCGCGGAGGTTCTTCAGGGCGGCACTCTGGAGCGCACTCTGAATGGCCTGAGCGAATGCGGTGATGCTGGTGACAGCCATGTCGGATTACCGTTCGGGGGCTTCGTCGCCCCCGGCGATCGGTCCGCCTAGTGGCCCTTCGGCCAGCTCTTGAAGCCCTTCAGGAAGTCAAGCGCCTGGTCGGCGGTGGGGCCTTCGTCGCCCCAGCCGCTGGGTTCTCGGCGGTTTCGGTTCGGGTTGATGTCCGGCGTCGGCTCCGGCTCACTGATCGGCTCCGTCGCTGCTGGGGACGCGGGAGCGCTGCTGCCACGGGCGCTGAATGCCGTGAGAACGGACACCCAGTCCTCGGGGCCATCGGCCTCGTTGAGCGCTGTCAACACCTCGGCGTACTGCGGGTTCTCCGCAGCGGCCTTCCAGATGTCACGCTCGCGTTCGAGACGACGACGTTCCGCGTCGAGGTCCGATGCACGATCGTCGTCCACGTCCGCGGGCAGCCGACGCTTCAGGCTCTCGTTCTCGTTCCTCAGTGAGGTGAGCTGCTTGCCAAGGGAACTCTGGATCCCCTTGATGCGCTCCTCGTACTTCTGTGCCTCGGACTGAAGCAGTTCCTTGATCCGGTCCTCGGTGATCGCGGGCACCTGTGGTGCTGGCGCGGCTTCCCCGGTGGCCTCGGCGGCAAGGGGCTCGGTCACGAAGTGGTTCCTTTCGCTAGATCAATCCGAGAACTCCCTGGACAATCGTCCGATCAGTTCTCCTGTGAACAAGGGACCCATCTGCATCAGCCGCTGGCCGAAGCGAAGCTGTCCTTCTAGGGAGGTCAGGTCGGGATAGTCAGCATCCTTCTCCCACAGCCCCAACTGGGCTCCGAGGGCCGACCCGGTGTATCGCGAGAACCGCGACATGCTGACGCCCATGTCATAGGGCGTGATGGGCAGGAACATGGCCGCTGCGTGCCACAGCTCGGGGTGCTCGTCGAACATCTCCCGATAGCCGGGATCCTCGGCCAGCCGCTTGGCGTGTTCCTTGGTCAGCCGGTCCACGGTCCATGCACCGATGAGGTCCGTCTGCCTGCCGAACGAGCGGTAGGTCAGGGTGTCGAACAGCACCTTGGCGACCTTCAACTGGTAGCTGATGGGCCAGTAGAGGAAATAGGAGTTCGCCATGCGCTCGACGTTCGAGCGGTTCACGTTGCCGTGGAACGAATGGACCACATCGCGGTAGATGCGCTGGTGGATGCGCGTCATCTGCTGGATGAGCGGCTGCATCGCCTCGTAGTCGGCGGCGATCGCAGCGGCTTCCTCCGCGTTCAGCGCGTCCTGGGCTTCCCTCAGGATGGCGTTGTCCGCCGTCTGCTGGACGCCGATGGTGTCCCAGTCGTACATCATCTGCTCCAGCTCGGCCACCATCTCGTCGGCGGTCGGGACCTTGCCGTCGTGCCGCCTGCCGTAGCGCTCACGCAGTGCGACCATCACGGGGTCGTCCTCGGCCAGTTGCTTCAGTGCCTTGGCTGTGGAACCGATCCGGTCGGAGTCGAACGCGCTTCCGATGTACGCCTCCAGCCTGCGGTTGTCGAGCCAGCCCGAGGCCAGCGAGTCGGCCAGTTCGTGGTAGCTGGCTTCCATCCGGTTGACACCCGTCCGCTGCATGGCCTTCGAGCCCACGCGGGGCTGGAGGACGCCGTAGCGGGCACCGCTGATGATCTCGGGCTCCAGCAGGTTCATGGCGTGCCAGCGGATATCGAGGTAGAACCGGAAGACCGGATACCACGCCCTGATGTATCGGGTGGCCGTGCCGACCGGACCGTCCATGCGCTTGGTCGCTGACCCGAACGTGATGTCCAGCAGTTTGCCGAGCGAGCCCTGACCGTCACGGGCGCGGGCTGCCTGCTCCAGCTTCCGGTACATCCGTGACGATGCACGGTTCAGCGCCTTGCTGGCTGCCTCCTCACCCAGGTTCCTGAAGACATCCTCGTTGAAGCCCTTCCAGCCCACACCCATGTCACCGACCCGTCCATGGGCGATGTCATCGATCTGGTGCGGTGGCAGGAGGTCGAGTCGCTGCCAGAGCTGTCCACGGAACAGTCGGGTCGTCTCGACGGACTTCTGGAGCGCTGCGAGGAAGCGGTTGACCTCGCGGGGCGACGCGCCAGCGGCCACGAGGTCGTTCATCAGCTCGGCCTTCATGTCGGCCTTCAGGGCCTTGGTGTAGACCCTGCCGAACAGTCCGTTCCAGAAGTTGGCGACCTTCGACCCGACGCGGTACTGCCACGCATCGCCAGCGACCTGCTTGACCATCACGGCGTCCACGAACGCGCGACCCTGACCGGGGACGAACGGCGTGCCACCCTTGGGCCGCACCGACCACTGATAGGTCGGGTCGTACAGCGCGTTCTCCCGCGCCAGTGCGTAGGCTGGTTCGAGGCCCGCTGCGTCCTTCGTTCCGAACCGCTCCGTCAGGGAGCCCATGTTCGGGATGAACGCGGCAGCCTCCGCGTCACGGTCCTGGAGGTACTTCAGCCCCTCTGGTCGGGCTCCGATGGGAGCTGGTCGCTCGATGACGGACTGCGCGATTTTCCTGTCCAGCCACTGCCGAACGAATGCTGCTCCAGCATCGCTCATCCCGGTCCGCCCGAGTTCGTTTACGAACTCCAGCCCGTGATCGCGGAACGCGGCGTCATACAGACGAGTGGCGATTCCGGCACGCGGTTCAGAGACGACCACCTGACGGACACCACCGAGCCCTATGGGGTGATGCTGGTTCGTCTCGAAGTCGAGGAAGCCGATGGCGTTCCCGTCGTCACCATAAGCGACGTACTTGCCGAAGTCCTTCTCAACGACCCGCCCAGCGTTCGTGGCGTCAGCGCCCCAACCCCTGTCAGTGAGTTTGGTTAGGGTCTTGCTCCAGACCGGAGCATCTTCGGCCGGAGGCCTGAAACTGCTATGCACCCGCGTTTGGGCTTCTTGCAGGGCGCCCCTTACTCTTGCGGGTCCTCGTAGATCAGCAAGCTCATCGCCGGTCCCTGCTGGGACTTCCGTGGTCGGCCCCACGGGTCCTTGCTCTTGTCCGGGTCGTGCAGCCAGGCCGTCAGGTCCTCGATCGAACGCCTCGGCGGCAAGGTCTGCCTCGGCTGCGAGGATGGCGTTTCGATCCTCGAAGCCTCGCTTGGCAGCCCAGTAGTTGGGGCTGAGACGGGCATCTCGTTCGACATCAGCGAAGGATCGCTCGGTGCGGCGCCTGCGGGCTGCTCGTCCACGGTTGGTTCCAGTGGTGTTCCGAAGCTCTCGGACCCAGTACGCGCTGGCATCTCCATCGAACATTCCTCCTTGACTGCGCTCGGGGAAGATCTCCGCCATCCGTCGAGATGCCTCGTCGATGCGGAGCCCCGACCTGTGTCCCTCGGGGATGGTCACACGGTAGATGCCCGTGGTGTCATTCGTAAAGGTGTCAGGGAACAATGCATTCAGCATCTCCACGGCGGCGGCATGGGTCTCGGGAGCATGTCCGCCCACACGCCACGTCAGTTCCAGCGTGTTGGGCTGAAGCCCCTTGGCGAGCGCCACGTCCTCGCGGAGCTTCACCCGGCCCTTCCGTACACCGGCCTGCCGCATGAGGAAGACGGCAGCCTCCTCCATCGCCTGCACGCTCATGGACTCGTTGAAGGTGATCTCCAGACCGGGGGCCAGACCGCCCTGTTGACCCACGACGCCCTGCTGCACCATGTCCACGTCATAGCCGGAGTCATCGAGCACGCCGATCGTCTCGGGGTCCTCGATCTCCTTCAGACGGCTGGAGTCGCGCATCGCCGCGACCTCATCCAGTGTCTCTGGGACGAACCCGTTCTCACGTCGGGCGGTCATCTCTGCGGTCGGGATCTCGACGCGTGCCCCGCCACTCGATGGCATCCGCTCCAGGTCCAGCGTGCCATCCGGTCGGACCATGCCGTACCGTCGCGCCGACTCCCGCTCCGCCTTGGCCGCCCACTGCTCGGCGGGTGCCATCACCACGCGGCGGGCGTGGGCGTCCTGCATCGCCCTGTCCAGCCGCTGCTCGATCCACGACACCTCCACGGGGTTCGCATCGGGGATCAGCAGGTTCGCCCAGAACTGCGCGGTCGGCTCGTGGGTCAGCAGCGCAGGGTTGTCGTTGATGATGCGCTGGGCGTCCTTCAGGGGCACCACGCCATCCCTGCCGGCAGCCCTGCGGAACTGGTGACGGGCGACCTCCAGGTGCTCGCGGATGAGCGTCTGGCGAAGCTCCGGCACACCCGCTGCTCCGAGCGCCTGATGGACCTTGCCGGCCACCTGCCGGAAGTCGAGGAACTGCTGGATGGCACGTTCCGGGTCGAAGGTCATGCGGAGGCCGTTGGCGTTCTCCCCGAGGCCACGGTTCCCAGTGCCCCAGTCGATGGCAGCATCCACGACCTCGCGGCGTGACGGAGGGCTGTAGCGCACCTCGTCGTCCAGCAGCCGGTTCAGGAGGTCGCCCTGGTCCTGGAACTCCTGGATCGTGTGGAGCACGGGTCGCTCCGTGAACGCTGCAGCCAGTTGCCCCTCGCGGGTCTTGCGGGTGACGTGGGACACGTAGTCGTCGAAGATCGCCGCATCACCGAAGCGCTCCAGCACCGCTGCCTCACGGGCCTTGAAGCTGCCCTTGATGTCCCGGCTCAGGAGGTCGATGAGCCCTGCCCGGACATCGGCACCTTCCTTCATGCCGAGACGCAGGGTGCGCCTGGTGGCGCCGATGGCATCACTGGCGAGGTCACGTGCGGGGAAGTGCGTCAGCGCCCAGACGGTGAACAGCATCCCCGAGTCGAGCGAGTGGTCGTCCCTGACGGCACGACCGAGACGGAACAGGTCATTGAGGGGACCGGGGACCGCGCTGTCATCCTGCGTGATGTCATCGAGGGCATTGACACCGTAGGTGAATGCCGTGGTGCCCACAGCGGCCTTGGTATAGGTCTTCAGGAGCCCTGCGCCACCACGACCCATGCCCATCAGGAAGATGCCCAGCGAGCGGTTGGTGACGCCCTCGCCCACACCGGCCCGGAGGGCTGCCACACCCTGCCTGACGCCGCGGGGCGCAGCCGCCAGTGCGGGGATCGCGGCCACCTTGGCGCGGGCATCGGCCAGTCGCAGCACCTTGTCGGCGCCTGTCGCGACACCGGACAGACCGGGGAGCTTCGCGGCGGCGGAGGCAAGCCGTGCGGGGCCGAGCAGCAGGGTGGCATTGAGCGGGTCCATGACGAACCGGCCACCCAGGTCCACGATCGGGTTCGACGTTGACATCTTGTCGCCGGAGTCGAAGATGCCCTTCTTGCCGTTCTGGATGTCCGCGATGTCCTGCGCGGTATAGCCGCGGGCATATGCCTTCTGGAGCAGGTCATCGACGGTCGGGGTGGAGGTCGCACGGCCCTCGGCCAACTCCGAGATGGCATCGAACAGGCCGGTGGACGAGGACATGAACAGCATCGCCCCACGTGGCAGGGCATCACCCCCACGCAGCCCCCGGATCTGTCGCAGCGCCATGTTCAGGTCGGCGTTGTTCGCGGCCGGTGCGAGGTTGTTGGAAGTCTCCAGGAACTTCCCGAAACCGCGGGCGAGGTCACCGAGGAAGGGCGTACCGTTGATGGTATCGACCGTCTGCTCGACGAAGCCCTTCTGCCCCGTCTGGGGGTCGGAGCCGGTCAGCGCGTTCGCCCACTTCAGGGGGTTCGCAAGCGTCTGCGCCGGGAGCTGGGCACCGAAGCTGACAAGCTCCATGGGCAGCCCACCCGTGTCGATACGCTCAGGGAACTGACGCTCGCCGCGGTCGGATGCCCCGCTCGGTGCGCGGTATGCCGGGGGCGTGTACCGGGGAGCCGGACGGTTGCCTGCGTTGGTGCTGGTCGTGCCGTAGAAGGGCATCAGAACCCCCGGAAGCCGCTGTATCCGCCACTGACCGCCCTCTTGGCAGCCTCAGCGGCAGCCTTCGCCCTTTCCGCAGCGGCACGAGCGGCGGCAGCCTTGGCGGCGTTGTTGCGGGCCTTCATGGCGGCATCGACGGCGGGAGGACGGGGTGGCGTCCACTTCCTGCCCGTTGATGGCCGGTCGTTCCGCTTGGGGACGGTCATCACGTCGGCCGGGTTCACGGGCGGTGGGATCCTGCCACGGGACGGTGCGGGCTTGGGGATGCGGGCCTGCCGGTCCTGCTCCGCCTTCGCCTCCGAGAGCGGCACGGTCCTCGGCCGGTTCAGGGCATCGTTGAGCGACTTGCGACCGGTCACGGGGTTGACGGCGGGTGGCTTGACGCCCATGCCCTCTGCCAGCCCACGGACGGTCTCGAACAGGCTGGTCGGGTCGAACGGCTTGCCCTGCTCCGGCTGCTGGACGGAGCCGCCACCAGCCTGCCACTCCATGGCCCGACGTGCGGCGTCCATGGCACCCTGCGCGGCCTGCTTGGCAGCCTGCATCCGGGTGTTGTTGAACTGGGTCTTCATGTCGTCCCACTTGCCGAGGTCGTCGGCGGTGGTCAGCTCGTTGAGGCCAGCCTGTCGCGGGTCGTAGACGAGGTGGGTGTCATCGAGGTCGGGCCGGTCGGTCACCAGCTGCCCGTTCTCGTCGCGGTACGTTCGCTCCCCCTCGGGTGGCCGGTACTTGTCACCGAACTGGTTGACGAGCCGCTGGATGTCGGCCCCCTTGATGTCGCCACCCCACGGGAACGCGAAGCCGTTGTCGCCGGCCTGGTAGTCCACGTCGGCATCCATCTTCGCGTCGTCCCAGCCGACATACGTCGCATTGGCCGGGTCACGCCCAGCGACCGTGGTGGTGAACCCCGGCGCCGTGGGATGCCAGCCCTCGTTGACGCCACGGCCGGGTTCGTGGTACCAGACGTTGCCGCTCCGCACGCGACCGCTCTTGTCCACGTAGTCGGGGGACACATACGTCTCCCACATCCACGGCTCCTCCCTCAGCACGCCGGCCCCCACCAGCGCGTCGATCTGGCTCGCGGATAGCTGTGCGATCTGGGCGCTCGTCAGGAAGCCGTCATCCTTGTTGATGGCGACCTTCATCTTCTTCAGCATGTCGGGTACGTCCCCGACCAGCCGAAGCCTCGTCCCGACCTGACGCTCGGTGCCGGCGGTGCGCACGAACACGGGTCCGTTGGGACCGGGGACGATGGTCACGGGCATCTGCTCGGGTGGCCGGCCATCGCCACCGGGGATCTTGCTGACATCGAGCACCGGGACCTGGACGCTGACGCCCTCCCCCGTCTCGGGGTCCTGAACGGTGCGGCGTTCCATCTTGTACGGGACGACCGTCACCACGCCATCGACCAGCACCTTCTCGCCCATCGGCTCGCTGCCATCCGGTGGCTCCACCAGACGCCAGTCCTCCATGATCCCCGCGACACCGGCGATGGCCTTGCCGATGTCATCCCCACGGCTGGAGCCCTCCGTGATCTCCCCGGCACGTGCCCGGAAGTCGGAGGGTGCGCTGCCACCCACCGCGGCGATGAGCCTCGCGAGGTCAGGGGCCTTGGTATCAAGGTCCACCTCGGGGTCACTGGCAGCTTCGAGCCCGTCACGGATCGCCTGGATGCGAGCCTCGGTCTCATCGTCCACACCGGACAGGGGGTCCTTCGGGTCCTCGGCGGTGTTCGCGGCAGCGAACGCGCCGAAGCCTGCGGTCAGCGCCCGGAGCTTCTCCGCACGCGACCGGGGGTCGGGGTCGAGCTGGAGGTCGTTGATGGCCGAGGCCATGTTGCGCATGTAGGTGTTGAGCAGGATGTCGGCACCGATGCCGTTCCGCTCCTTCACCTTGGTGATGTAGGCGTTCTCCCGGTCGCGCCACGTCCCGGCCTGACCGAACTCACCCAGCGCCTGGTTGAACGTCTTCTCCTGCTCCATCAGGCTGACCATCTCGTGGTCCAGCTCGCTGATGAGTTCGGGGGTCAGCGGGGTCCCATCGTCGAGCTGGCCGGCAGCGATGACCTGCTCGATCTGGTCGATGCGCTGCAAGCCCTCCTGTGACCGCTGGTTGACTTCCTCGCGGGTGGTCGGGATGGGGTTCTTCGCCCCACCCTTGTTGCGCACCGCACCCTGCTGGTGGCCCGCTGCACCGGGGTTCCGCCGACCGACGTAGGTCTTGGGGGTCTGCGGACGACGGGGTGGGGTATCCACGTCGATGACGTGCATGGCACGACGCTGACCGGGCTTCAGGGTGCCCTTGGGTGCCAGCACGAACTGGCCGTTGAAGGACTGCCCGCCGTAGGACGGACCCCATCCGAAGTTCTGGATGGCGTCCGCGTTGACCCAGTAGCCGTTCTTGGACCGCTTGTCGCTGCGGCTGACCGCGCTGTTGTAGACGAGGAATGCGTCCTTCTTCTCGTCGTAGTCAGCGATGAGCAGACCGTGGCCCGCCATGTGGTTCGGGTTCGCACGGGCCTGCGCGGGCAGGTTGGCATTCAGGCCCATGAGGACCGCAGGACGCCCGTTGCCGATGGCCTTCTTGAAGCGCTCGAACGTGGCACCAGTGAACTGGTTCATGCCATCGGTGCTCACGCCGGCCTTCTTCATCGCGAACATGAGCTGGTCGAGGTTCGTGCCACCCACGGTGTCGCCGGTCAGGTAGCGCAGGTCACCACCCGACAGGCCCGTGTAGCCCATGGCGTAGGCCAGCATGGCCCCTGACGCCATGACGCAGTTGGTCTGCTCGAACTGCGTGCCGTCCATCTGGCTGATCCAGCGCAGCCCCCCGCCACCCGTGCCGGGGCCGAGGTATTCGGGGTACGGGATGCCGTTGGCAGCCACGTCGGCACGGGCCTTGGCAGCGTTGCCCAGCGCGGTGGACCGGAGACTCCACGCCGATGCGGGGTCGTAATCCATGAGCCGGTCGGCCAGCTTGTAGTACGCGGCCTCGTACTCATCGGGCGTCAACTGGCCGCTCTGGAGCTTGTAATCCAGTTCCGCCAGTTGTGCCGGCGAGGGGCTGTATCGGAGCTTGTTGGCTTCCGCGACCTCCGCGAGATACCGGGCAGGGTCGCTGTTCGCGAGCCCGAAGTCCCGGATCATCGCCAGCTTGGCCTTGCCGGCCTGCTCGGGCGTCATGTCGCCACCCAGGAGCCGCTGGTCGATCCGTGCCAGACCGGCGTCGAATGCCTGCTGCCGCACGATGACCTGGGTCTGGGTGATGACCTCGTTGATCTGCTCGCGCAGCGGACTGTTCGACCGGAGCGACGAACGCTGCTGGCGATAGAAGCGCAGCAGATCCTGGTGGGTCGCCTGACCCAGTGCGATCTGACGGTTGATGCGCTGCGCACCCTGTGCCAGCACCTTGTGGTCACGCTGGTCGGTGATGGCCCTGATCTGCTGCTGGATCTGGAGCCGGCCAGCGGAGTCCTTCGTCCGTCGCAGCTTCGCCTGCCAGTAGTTGATGTAGTCCCCGAAGTCGCCGGTCCGCTCGAAGTCGGCCTGCGCCTCGTCGTCCTCGATCCGCTCGGTCCACTCGATGCGGGTCTTGCGCCACACCGCCTGCTGCTGTGGGTCGTAGCCCGTCTGCTCCTCGCGACGGCGGAGGTATGCCAGGAACTCCCCGTCAGACACCTGACCGTCCTGGTACCGCGCGAAGAACACCTCGTCCTTGGCGGCAAGCTCCTCCTCGCGGCGGGCATCGAGCCGTGCGCCGAGACGCTCGGCCTCAGCGATGGTCCCCTCAGCGAGGGATGCGAAGGTGGACGACCAGTCGCCCGAGCCGTTCCCCCAGAATGCGAGAGGCATCGCCTAGCCTCCCAACTGGGTGTTGTAGGCCGTCTGGGTCAGGACGTTGCCGGGACGGACCAGCGTCTGGACCTCCGGGGCGCTGCCACCCGCAGGCGGAGGGGAGCCCTCGGTGGTCATCGGCTGGTTCTGGTCCTCGCCCACAGCGGTGGGCTGCGCACCGAAGGCGTTCATCTGCGCCTGGTTGGTGGCCCGCTGCGCCTGTGCGGTGGGGCTCATGCCGGTGCCGCCGATCTGGCCGGCCTGCGCGTCCAGTTGCTCCTGCTGCATCTGCATCTGCTGGAGCATCTGGTTGAACTGGAGCATCATCAGGTAGGCGCTGACCTTCTGGGACACCGCGTCGGGCATGATGTCGAGGTCCGAGCGCTCCTGTCCGATCATCTCCAGCTCCGCCTCGGGGCTCTCGATGCCGATGGCATCCATGGAGGTGCGGCGGGACGAGAGTCCGGCACTGACCTTGTTGATCTCGTTGGTGGCAAGCTCGGCGGCATCGCGCGGGGTGATCTCGGGTGCGACGATGCGCCAGCGGTTGAAGCCGCGGATCATGTCCGCCAACCGACCGAACCGCTCCTCGCCGGTCTCCTCGTCCACGCCCATGGGCATCCGCGGGTTCTTCCGCTCGCCCATGAACATCCAGAACCGCAGGAGGTCCGAGTAGGCCCGGAACAGGTGCTTGCGGCGGGGGTCGATGCGGTTGATGGCCGACTGGATCTGGATGGCGGTGGCACGGCCGCTGATGTCGGAGGGTGCATCACCGAACAGGATCTCCGGCAGGCCCGACATGCGGTGAAGCAGGTTGAACGTCTGGCCGATGAGGTCCGCGAACGGCATCGTGTTCGTGGTCGTCGTGATGGGCTCGATGCGGGCATCACCCACCGGCAGGATCTCACCGGGCTTGGGGACGGTCCCGGCCTCGATGTTCATGCCATCCTCGCCATAGGCGTAGAAGGCGGGATCCACGTTGTCCTGCACGTGCTGGTAGGCGTGCGTCAGCAGCCGGTTCAGCTCGTCCTGGAGGTCGATCAGGTCCTTCAGCGTCGAGACGCCATCGGGGTTCCCCGGCTCGTGGTCGTTCTCCACCACGATGTAGGGGATGGTGGGCATCTCGGGATGTGCCTTCGGCTCCTCGACGCAGCACCCGGCGATGAGGGTGACGTTCATCACCTTGCGGTCATCGTCGATCCACCAGTAGTCCCACACGTTGACCATCGCGTCCTCGTACTGGGACGGCTGGCGGTAGGGCGTCACGGCGCTCGGGCTCTGGCCCAGCGGGTCGGTCGGCGTGCCGGGGTAGCGGACGTTGAAGGAGTAGCCGTCGCCGCGCTTGACGACCTCGATGTCCACGTCCCTGAAGGTGCGTCGGACCTCGGCCACGGACATGCGGCTCTCGTAGAGCGCCCAGTCGATGACGGAGAAGTCGGAGCGGCCCCAGCCGATGCGCAGGTCGTGGACGTTCTCGATGACGTACACGTCACCACGGTTGTCCCGGTCGTTCCAGAAGGGCTTCAGGACACCCTTGCCGTAGATCGAGCGGGTGAGGCACAGCGTCTCGCGCCACACGTCCCAGCCCGACAGCTCCAGCCACGTCAGGGCGACCTGCTCGGTGGCCTCCGCACGCCTGCGGTCCGCATCGTTCAGGTTGGCGGTCGGGATGGTGATGCGGGGCTCGATGGCCTGGAGTCGGGCATCCACGCGGGCGAAGGGTCCGGCCACGTTGGCGGTGACGTGGATCTTGCCGATGTTCTCCGCGGCATGGGCGGCCCACTGGTCGCCGGCTGACATGGCGGTCGGGGGCGGGAATGCGTAATGGTGGAAACGGCGGTACTCGGATGCGAGCACCGCCTGGTAGCTGTCGGACTCACCGTACCGACGCTTCGCCTCGGACTCGATGCGGGACCGTTCCATGGTCCCGTACTGGCCGTCCGTGATCTCCATCACGTCCGTCAACGAGACACCCGCGTGTGCATGTCGAATGGCATCGAGACGCCGATATTCATGCTGGAGGTGGCGATCGCCACAGCGCCGTCAAGAGCCATCACGCAGTCCTGTCGGAGTTTCTTGTCATCGAGCCGGTAGGAGAGGACTTCCTGCCGCGCCCGTGTCCATGTCGGTGGGATGAGGAGGTCACCCTTGGAGAGCATCGCCTTCAGTTCGGAGAGGGTCTTGACCTTCTTCGACGGACCGCCGAAGTCGAGTCCACGGGATGGGCGCACGTCACGCAGCAGGTCGCGCATGATCTTCCCGCCCAGCGAGGTGGAGTCGTAGCCGGTGATGGCCCGCGACGGTGGGAGCATCCCCGAGGGGTCCTGCCTGCCGTGGTAGAGGTTGTGGAGGCTGGTGATCGCGTTCACCAGTTCCACGGTCCCAAGAGGCTTCAGGTAGTGTCGGAAGTAGACGCCGGTCCATGGCCGCCTGGTCACATCGATGACGAACACCGCGGTGGGGTCCGATGACACCGAAACGTCCCAGAAGATCACGTACCTGTGACCCGGCATCGGCTCCTGCTCATTGGGCAGCTTCGATGCCTTGCGAGCGACCTCGCTGCGACCCGACCCGAATGCCGCGAGGATCTTGTCCTGTGGCGTGAAGAACGCTTCTGCTGGTTCGAGGAACGCGCCACGGAGCTGCTGTTCCTTGGTGGCCGGATCGATGGCTTCCTCCATCCGGTCCACTTCGGACTGCGTGATGCCGTAGCCCACGTTGTCGGTGATGACCGACCAGCACACCGCGTGCATCCGCGAGCGGTCGATCCACACCATGTCCTCGGGCTGGTCCTCCAGCCTGCGGACCTCCTCCACGAGGTCGAAGTAGTCATTCATCCCGTTGGGGGTGGACACGATGTGGAGTGGCCCGCCAGTGGAGATGAGCCGCATCATCAGCGTCTCGTTCACGACGCTGTTCAGGTGGTCCTCGAACGCCGCCTCATCGAAGCTGATGAAGTTCGCCCGGTAGCCCTGGATCGCGGCTGCCTTCTGCTCCGAGGTTCGGAACTGGGCCACGGCGCCGCTGGCGAACTCCAGCCCGTCGTAATACGTCGCGACCTTGGCCTCGGACACCATGCCCTTCGGCATTCGGAAGTCCGATACCTGCGCCGGGTGTGCTCCCTTGATGAGGAGCCTCGCGTCATTGAGCGGGTGATACGCCTGCTGCTGGACCGGCGCCAGGTGGATCGACAGGTATGGCCGTTGCAGCCACTCCGGGTCAGCCCGGTCGATGCCGATCTTGTAGATGCAGGCCCACAGGATCAGGATGGCGAGCCCGAGGGTCTTGCCGATCTGGTTGGCAGCCACGTGGATGGTCCGCTTGAACACCCACTGCCAGCCCTTGCGGGTGGCGGCTGCGTAGCGGAGCCATCGCTTCTGTGCCCGGTTGAGCCTGACCCCAAGGATCTCCTCCGCGAACACGAGGATGTCGCGTCCACGGGCGAGCAGGTCTTGTGTCGAAGTCAGATCAGACTGGCCGTTTCCTCTAGGTGAACTGTTCGGTCATGCGAGCGGTACCGGTCAACTCGTCGATCTCCGACTGCAACCTGTCGCGTTCGGCATCGGTGAGCTTCAGCTTCTTGTCGAGGAGTTCGGGCGCATAACGAGCTTTGAGAAAGTCCCCGTCTGGCGGATACACACTATTCAGAGGGAGTGCGTATTGCTCAGAGCTGCCCTGAAACAAACCACTTCTGGCCATGTGTCAGCCGATGCCCAGCAGGGTGCTCATCCGGCGCACCGTGTCCGACGCGGGCTTCAGCGCCACGGTCCAGGTGATCCATTCCTCGGTGCCGTCCGTACCGCCACCGGATCCGGTCCAGTCGCCGTAGGTCTTGGCCCCCGCGGCTGCCTCAGACTTGTACGCAACCTGGTTGAGCGAGCCCTGCCGCAGCACGCCATCGGCGGACTTCGTGAACCCGGACGGCTTGGTGATCGTGGCACCAGCACGCGAGCCACCGGAGCAGGGCGACACCCACGCGGTGACGACCATCGCGCCCGCGGTGACCGTCGTGATGTCGGGTGCATCGGGGCTGAAGTCGTCCTGTCCAGCACCCTCCACGTACTCGGGGCTGGTGTCGAAGATGGTCGCCGCATCGACACCCGAGAACGCGATGGCGTGGATGCTCCAGTCATCGCTCGCGGTGCTCTCGAACTGCCAGTTCGTGGGCTCGCCCGCGGCGTCGGTGATGCGCTTGGCGTAGATGGCACCACCATGGTTGCGACCGCCCGAGGCCCAGTTGCGCTCACGCACCTCGGACCAGCCGTCGGTGCCGGTGGACGCTGCGATGCCGGTCGCGTTCTGATCCTTGTGGAGGAAGATGAGTACCACGTCGCCGTTCGCGAGCCCGCTGATGGCGGACTTGGCGAGGCTCCACTGGGTGCCGGTGCCATTGGCGGACCCGGTGTCACGGAGTGCGATAGCCATCAGAGCGACATCCCTGCCACGAAGGCGTAGATCTGCGAGGACTCGGACCCGTCCCACGCGCTCCCCCAGATGACCTGCGTCAGGTCGCGGTTCGGGGCAGCGAACGGGGTGGCGTCGTAGGAGGCGGATGACGGCACGCGACAGGCGTGTGCATGGGCGAACACCATCACGTCACCCGATCCGTCGATGCGGATCGCGACCACCTGTTCGTGGCCGTTGTTGGCCGTCTTGACTCCCGTGGAACACAGCACCCATCCGTCGTAGTCGCAGCCGTTGGCGGTGATATGCCCGCCCGAGCCGCTGTTGAACGTGGTGGTGCCGGTGAACAGGCTCGTCTGGACATTGGTCGCGGGGTTGACGACCTTGCCGCTACTGCCAAGGGTCACGAAGCGACCGTTACCGAACTCATCGGTCGCCCACGTCGAATGGGACACCGCGCTCATGACCAGCCCGTTTGCCCCGTAGCTCCCGCCGCTCATGGGTGTGCAGGCGCTGTTGCCACCGGGGACGCTGTAGATGTGCGTGCCCTGGAACTGCCCCGAGCCGGTGTTGGCGTACTGGACCGACAGGTAGACCCCGTTCTTCGAGACGTTCGCGGTGTCGATCGGGTTCGTCCCGGTGTCCACATATCCACGGATGGCGATGCTCGAAGGATCGAACACGACGACCCGCCAGTTGCCTGACTGGTTCGATTGCGTGTTGAGGATGACCGGCATGTGCTGGTCGGTATCCGAGAGGTTCCCTTCGTTGTTCCCGAAGCTCGCGTAGTTGTAGCCCGCGAATAGGCCAGTATTCAGTGCCTGGATCGTGCTCCATGAGCCGCTGGTGCGGCTCCTGACGCCTTGGTTCCACTGGACGCCATACATCTTCGAGGCGTCCGTGTTCGACCACTGCCAGAAGTCCACGCCGGTCGGGATGGTGCCCAGCTCCTCGAATGTCGCCGCGTCGTACAGTCGCCAGTCGGAGTAGTAGAACAACCCGATACGGGTTCCGTCAGCGTTCCATGGCCCATGCTTGCTGTAGTTGTTGCGCCGGAGGTGGGTGTTCGTGAGACGCAGGATCTCGGTGCCCCACGTCGGATCGGTGATCTTGTTGGCGAGACCGAGCGCGGGACGCGAAGTGGCCGGGACGGTCGGGTTCGAGAGCGTCGTGATCGTCGGTCGAAGCCCGGTCTCCGACTCCTCCTCGGTGGAGAACGTGGCGTCGGACCCCGTTGTCTGGAGTCCGTCCTGGTTCACCACGATCGGCCGGAAGTGGTACGCCGTCCCCGGCGTCAGACCGTCGATGGTCTGCTGGTGGGTCTGGTAGTCGAAGCTCGTCTCATGGTCCGACTCCGACCCGTAGTCGGTCGTCAATCCGTATTCCAGCCACGACTGCACGAACTGGTCGGCACCCCAGGTCAGGGTGACGCTGGTGGTCGTACTGCTGACGAGCGTCAGCCCCGAAGTGATGGTCGGTGCAGGATCGGGCGGTGCGTGTCCTCCGCCACCGCCCACCTGGCCATCGACACGGAACCCGCGCCCGGTCGCGAACGCCCGACTCGACGCGAAGGCTCGCGTCACTTGTAAAACGTGTTGCAGACCACCTCGTTGGCACCCGGTGCCCCCGTGTCGGTGTCACCCACGCCGGTCGTCGCGGCAACGGTGATCGCCGTGTCGAACGGGATGCCCTCGCCAAGCCAGATATGGCCTGCGGATGCCGCGGGGAGCGGGATCGTCAGGACGGGTGTGGTGGTCCCCACGGTGACGTTGGCGGTCGTGTCGTTGTAGAACCGCAGGTAGCGCCATGAGGACGCATGGAGGTTGGCGAAGTAGTAGCCGAGCAGCGTGCCTTCCGATGCCTTGACGGCATCCTCCGACTCGTCCACGTCGATGTTGCGGGCCACCGAGAACCCCTGACCGGCCTTGGAGCCGATCGCGATGGCGTCGTTGGTCGCATCGAGCACGGTATCGAGGGCCACCCACACCGCGCCGCGCTGGTTGACTCTGGCAGGGGTGAAGTCACCATCGGTGACACCCAGGTCGGAGAGGGCATCGTCACGGACGAACATGGCCGGTAGCCCGAGATCGGTGCCGGTGGGGACGGAACTCGCCTCGATGAGGGCACCCGCGATGGTGGACGTGTCCGTGTCCATCGTCGTGAGGAGTGCGGTCTGGAGATCCTGCTTGGCGGCTGTCGCGTCGCCGGAGCCCGAGACGACGGTCCGAAGCGCCCCGTTGGAGTCAACCGACAGGGCCGTGTAGTCGCCATCAGCGCCGACACCGGACGAGGCCACGTCGCGCCGGACGGCCAGCACCATGACGCCCGTGTCGCCCGAGGCATGGGCGTTGTCCTCGGCCTTGCCGAGGTTGGATGCGCCGACGCCGGGGATGACGCTCGTGACATCCACGTCACCGATGTCCACGCCGTTGTTGGCAGCGAGCTTGCCGATGGCGTTGGCGCCGGCAGGGAGCGCGGTCCCGACATCCACCGTGAGGGAGCCGGCCCCGTCGTCCACGGAGAGCGTGCCACCGGCATCGCTGACCGGGAGCGGCTTGGATGCGGAGACGGCACGCAGCGTGTCGCTGGTGTCCTCCCACAGCATCGCGACACCCGTGATCGACGAGTCGGTGCCGCCCTCGGTGTATTCGGTGACGGCGGTCACCTCGCCATCGAACTCGATGGTGGCAGCGGTGGTCGCACGGACCACACGCATCAGCTCAGCAGCCGGCTCGCTCATCGGAAACTGTTATCCGTGTAGGTGAAGGTCACGCCCTCGCCGTTGGTGGCGGCATCGACATAGACCTGCGAGAGGTCAGCCACGGCGATGTAGAAGGAGTCATTGGCGGAGAGCGGGGTGCCGCGCTGCGACCCGAGTGCGGCCTTGACGTTCGGCCCCCCGATCCACACGAGCCCGGTGTTGGTCGGCAGGGCGGTGATGGTCACCGCGGACACGTGCTGCGCGGAGGACGTGAGGGCCACGGCGGTCCCAGAGGTGGTGACGGTGGCGCGGCCGTCACCGATCGAGACGGGCGTCCTCACTGGTAGAACGCCTCGAACACGACCTCGTTGGCACCGGGGGCCCCCGTGTCGGTGTGGGCCACGCCAGTGGTGGCAGCCACCGTGATGGCATTCGCGAAGGGGATCCCCTCCTTGCCGAACCACACGTGCCCCGCGGACGCTGCCGGGAGGGGCAGGGTCAGCTTCGGGATGGTGGTCCCCACGGAGGTGCTCCCCACGGTCGCGTCGTAGAGCTTCACGTAGCGGAACGAGCTGGCGTGGAGGTTCGCGAAGTAGTAGCCCAGGAGGACACCACGGCTCGCCTTGATCGCGTCCTCGGACTCGTCAACGTCGATGTTGTTCGCGGTGTCGCAGGATGCGAGCGCCATGGCGGTCCCTTCGGGTCAGTCGATCGTGTTGCGGAGCGTGTCGAGTGCATCCACGGCCGCTCCGGCTGCCGCGGTGAATGCGATGACGGCAGGGTCCTGGTGGGACCCCTTGACGAAATGCGATGCCTCCCGGTCCCACTCGCGGTACGCATCGAGGCTCGTCCTGCCCACGTAGCGCAGGGCGACACCGGCCGCGTAGTCGCGGGGATGGGGGACTTCGAGGATGAAGTGGGCCTCGGGAGGCCGGCCCTCCTCCTCGACCTTCGCGGTGACGAACACCGTGTCGTCAGGGAGGGGGAAGGCCATCCTGATCCGGGCCTCGATGGGTGCGAGAGCCGCGTCACTGATGAGCGGCTCGCACCTCGCGTAGGCGGTCAGGCCGGCACCGCTACGGGCTTGGTCGAACGCCTGGGCTCGGGATCGGGCAGCGAGTCCGGTTCCTCGACCACCTCCCCATCGAACTCGACATCCACGGTGGGGGTGATGGTCACCTTCGCACCGGCCAGCGCCTGCTCCGCCTTGGCTGCATCGGCCGCGAAGTAGTGGATGTTGTTGTCGTCATCCATGAGCGCGAACCCGAGGGTGCAGTGACGGTGCGTCATGCGACCCAGCGCATCCCAGTTGCCGGTGATCGCGTAGTTCAGCTCCGCCTCGCGGCGGTCGTCGTCACTGACGTACTTGTGGACCTTGCCACCCTTGTCCGCGATCTCGTAGAGCTGGTTGATCTGGTCGAGCTGCTGTTCGAGATCCGCGGGCGGGTCGATGCGCCGCATGATGCGGAGGCCGAGGTTCATGGGGTGTCCGATACCTCCACTGCCTCACCGTCGATGATCCCCTCCGGCAATGCCAGTGACAGGGGCGCTTCGAGCGGCCTGGTCAGGGTAGCTACCAGGATGGCGATGCCACCCTGCTTGGATTGACGGGACTGCTGCTTCAATCCCACGGCTTTCAGGACCTGATCCATCGTGATCGCGTCAGGGTCGTCCTTGGCTCGCTGGTTCCCGATGGCGACCAGCGTGTCCAGCAGCTCCTCCTCCGATGAGGAAGCGGGCGTCAGGGCCTGTGACTGGCGCTTCCGGACGGCGGTGACGAGCCGGTCCTTCGGATGCTTCACGTGCTCGCGGTGCGCGTAGATCGTTCGTCGGTTGACGGTCCGACCCGCGTTGTTCTCCAGCCACGTGTTGATCGCGGTGGACTTCTGTCCTTCGGCGTACAGCTTGGCGAGTGGCTTCTGCAGGTGGTCGGCCAGCGAGCACAACAGGCAGTAGCCCATCTTCCCCCAGCCACGCTGGCTGATGTTCGGGTTGCCAGCCACGCCCTTCAGTTCAGGCATTCAGACCATCCGCATCCCGGAGCCACTGGGCCTGATGACCGGGGGCTTCTTCGGCGCAGGCTTGGGTGGGAGGTTCTGGCGGGGCTTCGGGGGGAGGTGCTGTACCGGCTTGGCTGCTCCCTTCGGTGGAAGGCGCTGGACCTGCCTCGGTGGCTTGTGCTGTGCCTTGGGCTGCTTCCGTGGCTTCGTGGGCTTCACGGCCTTCCTTGGCGCCTTCGCAGGCTTCCGGGGCTTCACGGGTGCCTTCGGCTTCGATGGAGCCTTCGGGGCGGTGCCACCACCCTTGCTGCCACCACCGCCCTTGTCAGCCTTCTCGCCCTTCTTCCCGGCGAGGTACTTGGCGATCACGGCCCTGGTGGCGGCGCTGAAGCGCTGGGCGTCGGTCATGGAGCCCAGTTCCTTCAGGCTCTGCTCGAACCCGTACTTCTTGTAGGGCTCGATGTTCCTCCGCACCAGGTCCCTGTCCAGCTTCTGGACGGCACGCTGGTAGCCCTCCAGGACACCACTCTCGGTGGTATCACGTGCGAAGCGACCCCCATAGCGGTCCTGGCTGCGATCGACCGGCACCGTCAGGCCCCGATATGTGATTGGGAGGCCACACGGCCGGCCGCGCAGGAAGTCATGGCTACTCGGGTGCTAGGTCAAGGGGATGGCTGGTGGGGCAGGACTGCACGTCTTCCGGGTAACGACCGGATGCGCTACCTGTTTGCGCGACCCACCAGCGGCTAGAGGAAATCCGAACAGCTGAGGTAGAACCCACACCGGAGGCACCGGAGCTTGCAGCCGCGGTCGATCATGTCGGCCTCGCAGTTGCAGCAGATGCGGATCAGGTCGGGATCGATGCCCCGCAGCTCAGGCATCGGAACTCGGTCCTCCGCGGAGGGTCGGTCAACTCCCACGTGTGGGAGTGGGTACGCGGCGGGGGTGACATCACGCATGGGTCCTGCCTGCACCAGATGAGTCCACCACCAGGCACGAGGCTCTGTGTCGCGCAGGCGTGGTATCCGGTGAACCGGGCATCTATCGCATCCTCGGGATCGGGTGCCGCCCAGCCGCTGTCGATGATCGACTGCTCCTCGGCAGGCACGGGATCATCGAGGTCCACGGCGGTGTAGGGAACGGGTTCCATCAGACCATCCGCAGCGGATACACGAGAGCCGTCTGTCCGAACCTGCGCTTCACGCGGATGAGCCCTTCGTCGCGGGCCTTCGTCATCAGCTTGTCGAACGAGTCCGACGACAGATATCGGAACCTCTCCCGAAGCTCATGGCTCGGCATCGGCTCATGGTGCTGGTGGTCCCACTGGAACACGGCTGCTGCCAGCTCGATGGGATCGGTTCCGCTACCGACCTCATGGACATCCCATTCGGCGGGGGTCCATCCCTCCACTATCGCCTCGCTTGGCTAGGTCGTGACCAGTCTCTCGTCGAGCACCCGCTGTATGGCCTTGGCCACGCCCTGCGGGTTCGCATCGACCTGTGAGTTGGTGAAGCGAAGGACCGTCCATCCGAGGTCGGTCATCACTCGGTCGCGTCGGGCATCCTCCACCTTCCGAGAGAGGTGGTACGGGCCATCCACCTCGACGACCACCTTCGCGCGGCGACAGGCGAAGTCCACGATCCATCCCCGGAGCACGTGCTGCCTGACGAAATGCCACCCGTCCATCTGATTGCCGGACAGGTAGGTCCACAGGGTCCGTTCCTGGGGTGTCGGGGTCCGTCGTAGCTCACGCGCCCACTGGCGCTTCAGCGGCTTGGTTCGGGCCATTCTCTCAGGGCCTCCGTCGGCAGGGCACACCCTGCCCCATCGTCCGCTCCCGTGCTCCCGTTCGGTGTTCCCACCTCACTCCCGCACGCTCGCTCCCTCGGGGGAGTCGGTCGTTCGCTCCGCTCGCTTCGTCATGTGTCACTTCGTGACCCTTGACTCTCGCTCGCTCCGCTCACTCCCTCCTACTTACTAGGTAGCGGAAAGGGATTTTTCGTCTCCAATGCTCAGGCCATTTCCTCGATTACCTAGGAACCTTAACCAACAGAGGCTCCAGCTGTCCCTGTGCAGGGCAGATGGCCTCCGAACCCACGCCAGCGATGCACACCCCTGGGGTCCTGCGGAAAGGGGGCATCTCTGCCCGCGCGGAGGTCTCGCAGCGGTCGCTAGGCCGGGAGGGGGGACCCTCCGGTTCCCAGGCTCGCGCGCATGCTCATCTAATGGCTAGCTGACAGGGCTCGACACACCCTGCAAGCCGTGGATCATGCGGTGACCATGCACCAGGGTATGCAGAGGATAGGGTTCCACGCTTATACCGCGTGGTTATCGGGTACTGATAACAAGTGTTATGTAACGAGGGAGCGTGGTATGGCGTGGATGACCGCACCTGGGATGACTGGTTAGGAGATGCACCGTCTCTCCGCCTGTACCCGTCTGCACCGTCCGCACCGTCTCACCGCGCACCGTCTCACCGCGCGATGCACCGTCTGCACCGCCCGTCTGCACCCCGTTCCGCCATCGATGCTCCGTCTGTGCCCCGTCTCCAGCTCAGTCCCACCATCCGCATCATCCCCTGCCAGCCGCGGACTGCCTGCCCGCGCGTGCCATGCCGTGGCCCACCCTGTCAAGACTCCGGACCACGGTACGTAGATCTTTACGTACCCTCCCCTGCCATTTCCCTACTTGACATCCTCATCACTCGTGGGACACTGGACGCAGGACGTAGGCACCTCGCCTACACCATCACGGAGGGTACTAGCCATGCGATCCCCCATCGACGCGGCACTACACGTCAATCGTGGACTGACCGGCGATGCGATCCTCACGGATCCGCATACCACCACCACGATCTACTGGAATGGCCCCGGCTCCACCATCCGCCTCATGTTCTGCGGCACGCCTACCAGCATCGACTCCGCCGCACCGTCCGACACCCTGGCAGACGCACGACGCGAGACAGTGGCATTCCTGACCCGTGTCCATGAGGCCATGGCGGCATACCGAGACTAGGTAGCCCGCTCCGGTGCCCACGTCATCCCCCGATGGCGTGGCATCCGGATCGTGTCACCCGATACGACCTCGCAAGAGGTACTGAACGTGGCCCACTACCCCACCCGCGC
>ERZ869925.513-NODE-513-length-27880-cov-8.112309_pt1 | contig 27880 bp, 34 predicted proteins | sample MGYA00579311_ERZ869925 | MGnify/ENA primary metagenome ERZ869925 (study PRJEB32216, sample SAMN09231817) | wastewater metagenome | place: USA: Maryland | collected 2016-07-30 | study: EMG produced TPA metagenomics assembly of the PRJNA472060 data set (Reclaimed...
GGTACGAAACGGCGCGATTGCTGTGTAGATAGTGAGTTGTCGGCAGAGTGAACTGGTCGAACTACGACGACGTATTAGGACAGCTGCTGGCCATCGGTCTGGTGATCGACGGCCCGCTCGAACTGGCTGTAGGCAAGAAATCCGTGCGCTGCACGGTCGATGGTGAGGGCACAGAAAAGCGCGGATGGTACCGGCTGCACGAATGGCAGATCGAACCCGGCGTGCTTCTGCTGATCGGCAGCTTTGGAATTTTCCGCGGGAGCGCGTCGACCACTTTCAAGGTGGAACTGTCCAAGCGCTGCGACGGTTGCGGCGCCGAGGTCTCGATCCGTGCCAAGGAGTGCCAGGCCTGCGGCAAAAAGACATTCGTCAAGCGCGAACTGTCGCAAGAGCAGAAGGAAATTTTCCGGCAGCGCCAGGAGGAAGACCGGAAGCGCGCCCTTGCCGAAAGCGCAGCGGAAAGCGCACGCACCTCGCAATGGGCCACAGCAGTCTGGCGCGCGTGCTCCAACATCGATTCGTCAGGGCACCCGTACCTGCAGCGCAAACACCTGTCCGGTACCGGTGGCGCCCGAGTTTTTCCAGGCATCGATGGTCTGCAGCTGCAGGACGCCGAAGCCGACGATTATCGCTACTTGGCAACGTTCGCCGGGCACCTGGTTGTCCCATTCTGCGATGGCGACGGCAAAATTCACGGCCTGCAATTCATCGCCGACAAGCCGAACCCCAAAACCGGCAGAGACAAAACGTTCTGGCCGCGCGGCATGACGGCAGAAGGCCACTATTGGTTGATCGGCGGATCCCCGCGCCGTCTGTGCCTGCTGGCCGAGGGTTTTGCAACAGCTATGTCCCTGCACGCCGCGACCGGCCACCCCGTAGCGGTGATGTTCAGCGCTACGAACGCGCTCCCCGTTGCCAGGCAGATCGATTATCGAACCCGCGGTCGCGCAAACCTGCTGATGTGCGCCGATGATGACTGGCTACAGCGCTGCCAGGAATGCAAAACCTACACCCCGGTCGACGTCCCGACCTGCGCACACTGCGGCAAACCGCACCGCCAAAAAAACGCGGGCCTATTGCGCTGCAGAGAAGTGGCCCTGGCGCTTGACAATGCCGCCGAATTTCGCCCTGTTTTCTCGATTTCCAGGCCTTCCGATCGCAAAGGACCGACCGATTTCAACGATTTGGCCACGTTGGAAGGCATCCAGGTCGTAACCGCGCAGTTCGAGCAGCGTATTGCCGCCCTGGAATGGCAAGCCGCCGCCACGACCCCTGCACCGGCGACCGCTTTGCCGTCACGCACCGCGGGTGAGCAATCCGGGGGGGGAGGGGGTCAGGAGCGTCCACCAGCACAGGCGGTCATGCCGTTTGATGCCGCAGTGGATCGGTTTGTACCGCTTGACGACGGGACCGGCGACCTGCTGTTCGATTCGTGGACCAACAAGGTCGTCAAGCGCGCGCAGATGATAGCCATCCTGCCCGCGGGTATCCGATGGGATGACGTCAAGCGCCACGACGTCTGGCTACAGCGTGGCGCCTGCTATCTCGACCAGGTCGGATTCGACCCGACCGAAAAAGACAAAACCATCAAGCTGAACACGTGGCAAGGCTGGCCAATGCAGCCCGTTGAAGGCTCGTGCTCCGAACTGCTCGACCTGCTCGAATACTTGTGCAGCAAAGAACCGAACGCCGCAGAGGTCTACCGCTGGGTACTGCAATGGATGGCTTACCCGTTACAGCACCCTGGCGCCAAGATGAGCAGCGCCATCATCATGCACGGCCCGCAGGGCACCGGCAAAAGCACCGTATTTCAGGCGCTGTCCAAGATTTACGGAGACTACGCAACAGTCCTCAACCAGCGAGGCCTGGAAGACAAATTCAACGCCGACTGGAGCGACAGCAAACTCTTCATTCTGGCGGAAGAGGTCGTGACGCGCGCCGAGATGTGGCACATCAAAAACGAGTTGAAGGAGTTGGTCACTGGCGAGTGGATCCGCATCAACCCAAAAAACATCGGCGCCTATCGCCAGCGCAACCAGCTGAACATATGCTACCTCTCCAACGACAACCAGCCGCTACCGATCGAAAACGACGACCGGCGCCACCTGGTGATCTACACCCAGCCACAACTCAGCGAGGAGTACTACGACCGCGTCCACCTCGAAATAGAGCGCGGCGGAATCGAGGCCTTTTATCACTACCTGCTCTACCAGGTCGATTGCAGCGGTTTCCATTCCAAAAAACGCCCGCCGATGACTACGGCAAAACAAAGCCTCATCGATTTGTCGCTGCCAAGCGAGTTCCGATTCATAAACGACTGGATCGGCGGCGACCTGGACCTGCCAGTCTGCCCGTGCCTGGCAACTGATCTCTACGCCACCTATCTTCGCTGGTGCCGGACCAACGGCGAACAGCGACCGAGAGCGTCCAACCATTTTTTCAATCCGGTTTCCAGATTGCCGGGCTGGACTAAAAAAAAATGCCGCATTTACCCGAACGAAGAAGCGACCAGCACGGTGCCGAAAGAAATGGTCATCCCCGGACCGGATGTTTTGAAAAAGTCCGGCCATGCACAACCGGAAACCGTCGGGCCAGTGCAATGGCTGACCGGCTGCGCGCGCCGGTTTTCAGCCGCCATCCGGCCCGATGCCGGGGTCGATCGATGAATCCTGCGCGTCGTGTTCCGGGTTCTTCGATGACTGTTCCGGGTACCCCGAACAGCGCAAACCCTTGCGGGGCAAGGTTTGTACGGGGTGTTCCGGGTGTTCCGGGCTTCCGCGCCCGTATACGCGCCCACGCGCACGCGCGCACTTTCGCAACACGTCAACTTCTCTATACGCGTACACACAAGGAACACCCGGAACACCCCGTACAACCCTTGTGTGGCAAGGCTTCCAGCTGTTCTGGGTACCCGGAACAGCCATTGCAGAACCCGGAACAGCCCATGAAAACCACCAGCCTGCGCCTGGCTATGCCAAAAGTCACCGAATGGATAGACGCCCTGCGCGAAACCTTCGGCGCCGATCCGATAAACGCCGCCATTCGCGCCGGCCTGGATGGCCAGCCCACGTTCTGGGCCAGCGAAAACGGCCACGAAATCGGCGTTAAATCGCCGAACACAGGCCTACCCCTGTCACAGATCGTGATCGGGCCGCTACGCCCCAACACGCCATCCTCGGGAGTCGAAAATGATCAGCGTTAGACTGCAAGGCATTGCCCAAGTACAGGCCCGCCTGAGCACGCTGTCCAGCGGCATGCAGGCCAAGGTGATCGGCCCGGCAATCAACAAGGTGGCAGAAAAGGCCCGCGCCGAAATCGCCCGCGCCATCCCCGAAACCTATGCCGTCAAGCCGGCAGAAGTGCGCAGCAGCATCCGTTTGAGCAAAGCCCGTTCCGGCAGCCTGCAGGCAACCATTGAGGTTTTCGGATCGGCGCGCAAGGTCGGCCGCTCGCTGAACCTGATCCACTTCCTGGCCGCCGCGCAGATCGCAGGCAAAGCCGTCAAGGTCCGGGGCGCGCGCGCCAACAAAAAGCAGCTGGCAGCCCTGCAAAACCAGCTGGGGTTCCTGATCAAGCGCGGCAGCGGGCTGAAAACCATCCCCGGCGCCTTCGTTGGCAACAAAGGCCGGACGATTTTCATCCGCACCGGCAAAGCACGCCTCCCCATTGCGCCAGTACAAGTCATCGGATTCTCCCAGATGTTCTCCAGCAATCGCATCCGTGACCGCATCCTCGCCAAAATCAAAGCCGACCTCGTGATCGAAGTCGACCGATCCCTCGCGCGCCTGATGGCGCAAGGAGCCACGCCATGAATTCCGGCCTGTTCGACGAAGAGTTCGCCCTGGCCGACGCCGCCAATGCCGCCACGCAAGCGCGCCAGAAGCAAACACAACGCAGCGCCGCCATTGCCCGCAAAGCCAGCGCACTGGTCCTGCGACGCGCCACCAGCGAAGCCGAACTCGCCCGCCTGCTGCCGCCCATCCTGGCCCAGGAAACCTCCTACCACATCATGTCATCTGGCGACATTGACGCCCTGTCGTACCTGCGCCACATCGTAACCGGCATGCCCATCGATCGCCTGACGCTGTCGACCTGGTGCATGAATCTCGACGACGCGCAATGGCTGTTTGCCATGCAGGACGCCGGCAAGCTCGACCACATCCGCCTGTACTTCGGCGAAATCATGCCCGGCACCTACCCAGACGTCTACGAGTATGTGCACGCCATGGAACGCGCCGGACGTTGCCAAATGACCATCGCCCGCAATCACAGCAAAATTATGCTGGGCTACAACGAGCCAAACGACGCCGCCTATGTCATTGAGTCCAGCGCCAACGTGAACACCAATCCCCGATTCGAGCAAACGGCCATTCACACGACCAGGCCGCTGCTCGAGTTCTACGAGGAGTTTTTCGCGCACGTGCAGTGCATCGACAAACGCCAGCGCCTGGCCAAGCCATGACCCACGAAACCCAGGCCGCATTCGCCAAACGCCTTGGCGTCACCCGGTCCTACGTCAACAAGCTCAAGGATTCCGGCCGCCTGGTGATCACGGATGGATCGCTGGTCGACGTCGAAGCCAGCCTGGCCGCCATCCAGGCCACGCAAGACCCCAGCAAACCCAGCCACGTGATCCCGCCGCCGACAATCCCGGAACCCGCCCCGGCGCCAACCGAAACAGCAGACGGCCGCATGTCGTACCAGGCCGCACGCACCGTCAAAGAAAAATACGCCGCACTCGCCGCCAAGCTCGCCTACGAGCAAGCCTGCGGCAAGCTCCTCGTCGCCGCCGACGTGCTGGCGGTCATCGCCGACGCCACCGTGACCCTGCGCACGCGCTTCGAGTCATTCCCCGACCTGCTCGCGCCGCAGCTCGCCGCCATCGCCGACGAGCAGCAAATCCGCGCCATGCTCGCCGAAGAAGTTGAAATACTGCTCGCCGACGTGTCCGCCCATTTCGGCAAGCTCGCCAAGGGTGCGCCGTGACGCCACAAGCGTATGCCCGCGCCGAGCCGCGCATTGCCGCCGCCATGGCGCGCGCGCTCGCCCCACGCAAGCCGCTGACCGTCTCGCAATGGGCCGACGCCGACCGCCGGCTGTCCAGCAAAGGCAGCGCCGAGCCGGGCAAATGGCGCACCGCCCGCAACCCGCCGTTGCGCGAGCCCATGGACTGCCTGTCCGCTCGCTCACCGGTGCAGACCGTCGTGCTGATGTTCCCCATCCAGTTCGGCAAAACCGAAATCGCCGTCAATGTCCTGGGCTACACCATGGACAACCACCCCGGGCCGATCATGGTCTGCCTCCCCGGCGAAGTGTCGCAGCAAAAGTGGGTCGCGCAAAAGCTTAACCCCATGCTCGAAGAGACGCCCAGCGTGCAGGCCACGCTGACCAGCACCGACAGCCGCAACGGCGCCAACCGCCGAGAATTCAAAGATTTTGCCGGCGGACAACTCTACATCGAGCACGCCGGCAGCCCGTCGCGTCTCAAATCGACCAGTGTGCGTACCCTTATAGTCGACGAACTCGACGAATTCGCCGCCAACCTGACCAGCGGCGACGACCCCGTCGAAATGCTCGACGGCCGCACCTCGGCATTCCCGTCCACGTCCAAACGCCTGTACGTCTCCACGCCACAGATTGCCGGCATCTCGCGTATCGAGGCGCTGTTCAAGAAAAGCGACCAGCGCCGCTATTACCTGCCCTGCCCACACTGCGGCGAAGAGCAGCCGCTGCAATGGTCCGGCCTGCGCTGGAGCGCCGGCCAGGGCAACCGCCGCGCCGGAGTCGCCTACGTCTGCCGCGAGTGTGGCGCGCTGATCGAGGAGCACCACAAAACGCCGATGATTGCCGCCGGCCGATGGGTTGCCGAAAACCCGGAATCCAAAATCCGCGGCTATCACACCAACTGCCTGTACTACCAGATTGGCCTCGGCCCCCGCTGGGCCGACCTCGTCGAAATGTGGCTCGACGCCCAGGCCGACCCGGCCAAGCTCAAGACCTTCATCAACGACCGCCTCGCAGAGACCTACGAAGACCCCTCGATGCGCGCCGTCAAGCACAACCTGGTTGCCGACCGCGCCGAACCCTACGCCCTGCGCACCGCCCCGGACGGCGTGATGGTGATCACCAGCGGAGTGGACACCCAGGACAACCGCCTCGCCGTGCAGATCGTCGGCTGGGGCCGTGGAATGGCCGCCTGGGTGCTCGATTACATCGAACTCCCCGGAGACCCGGAATCGCCGGAAGTCTGGTGCCAGCTTGTCGACCTGCTTAACCGCCCGCTGGAGACCGCCAGCGGCCACCAGCTTTACGTGCAAGCCACCGCCATCGATGCCGGCGGACACCGCACCGAAGCCGTCAAGACCTTTGCCCGAGACGGATGCAAAGCCGGCCGCATTCGTCGCCCGCTGGTGATCTTCGGCGCCGTCCCCAACAACGCCCCGATTATCAGCAAAGGCAAGTTGCAGGAAATCAACTGGCGGGGCAACTACGACAAACGCGGCATCATGATCCACCACGTTGGTACCGTCGCTATCAAGCACCTGTTGTTCGGCCGTCTCTCGACCGATGCCGAAAAACCCCGCGAGGCGCGCATGGTGCGTTTCTCCGATGACCTTGGACCGGCCTATTTCGCTGGACTGGTCAGCGAAACCTTCGACCCCAGCAAAAACCGATTCCGAAAAAAATCAGGCGCGCGCAATGAACCGCTCGACACATGGGTCTATGCCTACGCCGCTACGCACCACCCCGAGCTGCGCCTGCATCGTCACACCCGCCTGGACTGGAACCGCCTGGCCGCCAAGATCGGCGCCGCGCCCGTCGTTGCGGAACCCCCCGCCGAAAAAACCGGCGAAAGCGAGCCAGCAGTCAACAACCCCGCATCAGCTAACCCCGCCATGCCACCACAACAACCGCCACAACCCGCAGCCAAACCCGCCACAACCCGCCGCACCGCCCCCCAGCGGCCCATCGCGCAGAGGCTCGGCTGGTGAGCATGGATTTCCTGTCCTTCGCACTCGACCTCATCGCCGCAGAAGCCGGCATCGATCGAGAGCGCCTGCGCCCGCTCGAACGCCGGATACGATTCGAGCAGGGGGGCGACCGTCACTACATCGCCAGCGTGCAGGCGCTCGACTGCCTGCAGAAACACGACGCCATGCGCGCCGCACTCGCCGCTGGCGCCTCGGCCAGCGCGGTGGCTGAGCGCTTTGGCGTCGCTCGACAGCACGTGTATCGCGTGGCTAAAATGAGATCGGAAACCAACAAAAGAACACCATGAGTGAGCGCGGATCGTTTGTTACTGAGTATATCTACTGCCCAAAATGTTTCCAGGCTGCCAAGTCTGTTTTGCTGGCGCGCGAAAAATCGCTGTGCAGCGTAACCATTCCGCACTGGAACCCGGAAAAAGAAGGCCCCGAATTGCCGATTATTGCTGGCAAGATCGGGCACGCGTGGAGCATTGAGCACGCCATGGAATACGAAATCGCGCCGGATTTGATTGATGTACTTTGCCACCCGCTGCGCATCGCAGTATTTGAAGAGTACAGACAAGATTACATCGAAGAAGCAAAAACCATTGTTGTGAGGCCGCGAAAATGAAATCTGCAATTCTTGAAATTAGTCCAGAAGTGTTTCGAACAGTATTTCAGTTGCCGACTGATGCCAAAGTTGTAGATATACACTCGGATATGTACCGCGATGGAGTTTTGCACATAAAAATTGTCGGAGTAGGGCCAGACATTGCGGAAGGCCAACAAGTCCCGGTATTTGGAGGGACATGCACAGCCGTCCGAAGGGATGATGGAGCGCTTATCGGCGCTACAATTGATTGGGGGTTGCCCCCACAGGCATAGTGTCACCCCCCCCGCCTTAACCACGTGACACCGCGAGCGTAAAACGCTCGCATGACCTATCCTGTCCCGACCGCCGTACCCGCCACGCTGCGGGCTGGCGACACCGTCACCTGGCGCCGCTCGCTGTCCTACTTTCCGGCCAGCGACGGCTGGACCCTCGCCTACGTCCTCGTCAAATCCGGCATCCAGATCACCATCAACGCTAGCGCCGACGGCGCCGACCACGTCGTCGAGGTGCCGCTGGCCACCACCGCCGCGTGGTCACCGGGCACCTACACCTGGCAGGAGCGCGCCACCAAGGCCGGCAAGACCTACACCAACGCCGTCGGCGTGCTGCAGATCCTCGCCAGCTTCGCCGCCGCGACCAGCGGCCTCGACGCCAGAACGCACGCACAGAAAACGCTCGACGCGCTCGAAGCCTGGATCGAAGGCCGCGACATCGCTGTCGCTGAATACCGCATCGGCGATCGCCTGCTGAAAACCATTCCTATCCCCGATCTGCTGATCCTGCGCGACCGCTACCGCCGCGAGGTGCGCGCCGCATCCGGTGTTCCGCAGTCCGGCCGCGTTTACCTGAGATTCTGATCGATGCAGAAACCGGGCCTTGTCTCCCGCGTGGCCGCCGCGTTTCGGCGGGCCATCGCCCCGCAGCAACAGCGCGGCTTTGCCGCCGCCAAACTCAACCGCCTCACCGACAGCTGGCGCCTCACCGCCGAACGCATCGACGACGAAATCAAAAACGACCTCGACGCCCTGCGCATGCGCTCGCGCTCGCTCGAATTCGACAACGATTACGCGCGCCGCTATCTCGACCTGGTAGAAACCAACATCATCGGCGACAGCGCCCCGCGCCTCGTCTCGCTGGTCGATAACGCCCCCGGACAACCCGACACCGGCGCACGCTCGGCGATCGTCAAAAGCTGGCTGGAGTGGGGCAAGCGCGCTGTCTGCGAGGTATCGGGCGGCTACTCCTTCACCGGTCTGTGCCAAGCGATTGTCCGCTGCACCGCGCGCGATGGCGAATGCCTCGTGCTGCCGAAATATGGCGCCGCCGCCGGCAACAAGTGGGGCTTCGCCCTGCAGCTGCTCGACGTCGACCGCCTCGCCACCTGGCTGAACCGCGCGCCCGATAGCACGCAGAATGCCATCGTCGCCGGCGTCGAAGTCAATGAAGTCGGCCGCCCGGTCGCCTACCACTTCAACACCGGCCCGCTCACCGCCAGCAACGCCCGTGCCGCCACGCGTGTCGCCGCCGATTACGTTCTACACCGCTTTGTCGCCCAGCGCCCGGAGCAGCGCCGCGGCGTGCCGTGGTGCCATGCCGCCATGCTCAGCATGTACTACGCCGGCGAGTTCGCCGTCTCCGCGCTCGTGGCCGCCAAGCACGGCGCCGACCATCTCGGGTTCTTCGTCTCCCCTGACGGCAGCGCCCCGCCGCTGGGCGATGAAAAAGAAGACGAGCCAGGCGCCCGCATCGCCAGCAGCGCCCCCGGCACATGGGACACCATTCCGCTTGGCTACGACATCCGCAACGTCGACAGCAAATACCCCAACGAGGTGTTTGGCCCGTTCCTGAAATCCGCTTATCAGCGCATGAGCAGCGGCCTGCCAGGCGCCAGCTACCCCGAGTTGTGCAACGACTACGAGGCCGTCAACTTCTCCTCGATCCGCGCTGCCATCCTCTCCGCGCGCGACGAGTGGCGCAAGAGGCACATCTGGTTCGCCGAGGCCTGGCTGGAGCCGATCTTCGCCGACTGGCTGCGTTTCGCTTTAGCCAATCGCGTGATCCTTCTCGACAACGGATCCCCCCTGCCGATCGCCAAAGCTGACAAGTTCGCCGCGCACGCCTGGCAATTCCGCGGCTGGTCGTGGGTCGATCCGCTCAAGGACATGCAGGCCGCCCGCGAGGCCCTGGAGCTACGCATCACTTCCCGGACCCGCCTCGCTCGCGAAGCCGGCAACGACATCGAAGACATTTTTGACGAGCAGCAAGTCGAGGAAACAACCGCCGCGAAATACGGCATCGACCTCTCGCTCAACACCCCGAAAACCGCAACCGCACCCGCAGGAGAACCCCCGCAATGACCATTTGTCTATCAAATCCTGTCCGCATAAATGGGAAACAACGAATCGGCGTAATCTCGACAACGCCCGACACGGAATCCTATTTGTTGCAAAGTGGAGCGGCAAAGTCGACAACGCAACATGCTGACCAGTTAACGTCTGATCATGACCCGGACGTTTATTATGATTCCGAGATTTACGCGCCAGCAACGTCTGGAAACGGCCCGTTATTGTGTGGGCTTGAACATTGGACAGACTGGTCATTCCACTTTATCGGCGCCGATGCAACCAACAATTTTGAGCTATATGTTGGGGGTATCGGCGTGGCCTCTGGTCAAGTTGCCGCAAAACTGACCCCGGTCAACGGGGGCGCAGATGTAACAACCGTTGTTGCTGCAGGATTGTATAAGCTGACGAATCCTGTGTTATTCGGAGATCTCCGGATTGTCAGAAGTGGAGCGGGAACGAGCAATTGTCGTGTAATTGCCATTGGGAGGCCCTAGTGAACGCAATAAAACTCAAGGCATATCCAGAAAACACAACCGGAAACGGGGTTTTCTGGGACAGCCTGCATGGATACTCCGATTGGGTTTTTGCTGTCAGCGGCGCAACAGCAAACGATTCGTTCGCAATTAACGTAGACAACTCCGGAGACAGCGCGAATATGTCTCCAGCACAAGTTCAAAACGTTGACGGCGGGGCAGCCGTAACATCGGTTGTGGCGCCAGGAGTGTACCGCATGACCAAGCCCATGCCCTTCCGCTGTTTGTACATCACGCGTAGCGGACCCGGGTCGGCCACGTGTTCAATCCTTGCAACCGGAGCAAAAGCATGAACCTCTGGAAAACTTCGGTGATTCCGTTTGATAAAATCTCAGGAAATCATCCTGGAATTGTAATCAAAGCCGCACTGCAATCCCTGCAACTCACCGAGTCAGGGGTTGGAGCAAACGCAACGGTGTCTGGAACATCGTTTGATTTCACGACGGGCGGCATCATTGCCACCACGCTGGCAGATTATATCGATTACTCGCTGTCCGCCGGACAGATCGAGCGGTTATCAGGACAAGGGCGCATCCAATTTGATGTTTTGCGCGACAGCGTTCTGGCCATTGACACCGATGACAATATCCCCCTGGGGTTTATGACCGCAGCCAGCGCAAGCACCGGCGCTGTAATTCGGACAGTAAAAAACGCCAGCGCAAAACCGCAGATGTGGACAACCAATCAAGGCGCGCTAAAAGTCAACGCAGCATGGGCAACAGGCAACGGGGAAGCCGCTGGAGCCCAACCCATTGCCGCGATCACCGACGACATGCCGGACTGGGTCACCCTTACCTTGTCGTGGGATGCGTCTTTTGTCTGGTGGTCAATTTTTGGCGAAACGGTATGTAAAGCTCGCCATGCCTCTACGTTCGGAGCGGTAACGAAATTCCGCCTTAGCCTGGATGCGTCTACGGCCGCTAACCGGGTGGCGTTGCGTAACCTCGTCGTCTCTGAAATACCGGCTCCCAACACCAGAGATTTCAGCGGAGACAACATCCCTCGCTGTGCAGTAATCGCGCATTCATTCGCTACGACCGCAGGAGGATTGCCAGAAGACGGGTTTGACGCCAATGAACCGTGCGGATCCCTGAATCATTCCATGAGCAGTTTCCATGCGTTCTACGAAACGCATTTCGGCCCCATGTTTTTCAAAAACACCGGACACGACGGCTGGCTAGCAAACCTGTCCGGAGAAGGGCTCGATGCATCGACCTTGCAGACGGACACCGAAAGCCGAATTGCAGACTCTTTGACCATCAAAAATAGAATCCACCGGTGGCGCCCCGACGTGTGTATCGTCATGGTTCATAACAGCAACGAACCGACCGGAATCACGGACCCGCCTAGCGGTTTGTCGGCCCTGGAAGTGGCCATAAAAGCCATTTTCACAAATCTGATTGCCCAAAAAGTAATTCCTGTGCTGGTTCTGGAGCAAAACAGAGACAAAGGGTCTCCGGCTGCAAACCGATACCTCAACAACCTGGCAGTCAAAAAAATCGCCACAGATTTGCGTTCGCAATACGGATCCAACTACATCGGGTTAGTCAATTGCTGGGACGACACCGGAGGAGAGTCCGTGCACCCGATGTTTGTGGAAACGTCCGGGTCGTTGATTCATCCCAACTGGCATGCGGGAACAGTCTACGGGTATCTCATGGCCAACGAAGTCAAGCGCATCCTGGACAACCCACCATCCTATTCCAGATGGGCAAACAGAAACGACGCCGTGTCGATGTAACGACGACTGGTCACGGTGTCACCCCCCCCGCCTTAACCAGGTGACAGCCCGCGCGTAAAAAGCGATTCATGGAGGTTTTTTCATGAGTCGCTTTTTTTCGCTGTCCCGCCAGGCCCCGCTGCAGCGCATCGCGCCGCCCGGCGAAGACCACCCCGCCGACCAGCCGGGCGCCGACATCGTCGTGTCCATCGCCTTCGCCAGCGATCTGCCCTACGAACGCTGGTGGGGCATCGAGATCCTCGATTGCTCGCCCGAGGCCGTCCGCCTCGATCGCCTCAACGACGGCGCCGCCATCCTCTACAACCACAATTGGAACGACCTGCGCGGCCACCACGTTCCGCAGTCCGTCGTCGCCGACGGCCATGTCGTGCGCGGTGACGCCATCATCTCCTGGGCTTGCGACGAGGGCAAGACCATTGCCCTCATCACCGGAAACCACCTCACCAAAGCCAGCGTTGGCTACGAGGTGCATGCCGTGGTGGAACAGACCACCACCAAGTCCGGAGACCCAATTTCCCGAAATCTCGACGGCCGCCTGTTCGGCCGGGTGCTCGAACGCTGTCAGCGCGAGGCCCCCGGCGATCTGGCCGTTTTCCGGCGGGCGCTCGACCACGCCGCCGGACCCTTGGACCGGGCTGCGGATGCTCCAACAACCTATCGCGTCATCGATTGGGAGCCATTGGAAAACTCGCTCGTCACCGTGCCCGCCGATGCCAGCGTCGGCGTCGGGCGCATGGCCGACCGCGACACCGCACCACCCCAAACCCCCGCCAGCATCCCCGAACCCATCCCGCAAGGAGCAAGACAAGTGACCCCCGAAGAAATCGCCGCCCTCAAAGCCGCGGCAACCGCCGATGCCCTGCAACGCATCAAGAACATCGAATCCCTGGCCAAGCAATTCGAGAGCTTTGGCCTGGGCGAACTGCCCGCGCAAGCGATCCGCAACGGCACCAGCGCCGAGGATTTCACGAAGCAACTCATGGCGCACGTCGCCCAGCGTGGCCAGGCCTGGACGCCTGAAATCGGCCTGAGCGCGCAGGAAGTCAAGCGCTACTCGATTGTCCGCGCCATCCGCGCCATGCTCGCCAACGACTGGTCCGGTGCCGGGCTCGAACGCGAGGCCAGCAACGCCTTTGCGGCCAAGGCCCAGCAAGCCGGCCTGCAGCGCCAGGCAGAAAACAGCTTTTTTCTGCCGATGGAAGTTCAGCGCCGTGACATGACCGTCGGCACCACCACCGCCGGTGGCCACATGGTTGCGACCACGCTGCGCCCGCAGGATTTCATCGAACTCCTGCGCAACGCGACCTTGCTGAAATCGCTCGGCGCCCGCACGCTCTCCGGCCTCGTCGGTAACGCCGACATTACCAAGCAGACCGGCGCCGCGACCGGCTACTGGTTGTCGACGGAAGCGACCGCGATCACCGAAAGCCAGCAGACCATCGGCCTGCTCCAGTTGCGCCCGAAAGTGCTCGGCGCCTACACCGAAATCTCGCGCTTGCTGCTGCAGCAAAGCACGCCGGATGCCGACATGTTCGTGATGGAAGACCTGGCGCAAGTGCTCGGCGTCGCGCTCGACGCGGCCGGCATCAACGTCGGCGGATCCGGCGCCCCGGTTGGCATTCTCGGTACTGGCTCAATCGGCGCTTTCACCGGCACCACCCTGGGCCTGGCCGCGCTGCTCGACGCACAGGTCGACGTCGCCGGCGCCAATGCACTGCACCCTGGCTGCGCGTACCTGACCACCCCGACCGTCGCCAGCCTGCTCGCCCAGCGCCAGCGCTTTGCCAGCACCGACACGCCGCTTTGGAAAGGAAACATTCTCGAAGGCGAAGTGCTCGGCTTCAAGGCCGTCAGCACCAACCAGATGCCCGCCGCGACCGCCATCTTCGGAGACTTCCGGCAGGTGATCTTTGCGGAGTGGGGCGCGCTCGAACTCGCCGCCAACCCCTACGCCAACTTCCCGGCAGGCATTACCGGCATTCGCGCCTTCCTGACCGCAGACGTCGGCGTACGCATCGCCGGCGCCTTCTCGGCATCGAGCTCGATTACCTGATGAGCCGCAAAGCCATCCCCGCGGACACGGCTGGCGACGTGCAAGCGCCGCCAGCGCCTGTCCGCACCCCGCCGGCCGGCTTTGTCGAGTGCATCACCACTCGGCAAAGCTGGCAGGGCGGACAGCAGGTGCCCGTCGGCACGCCGGTCCTGCTTTCCAACGCCGACGCCAGCTACGCCGAATCGATCGGCAGAGTGTGCCGCGTTGCTGAAGACCCCCTGTAATGTTCGACGATCTGACCCCTTTTTACAGGGATTTTGGCAGCAGCGTGACCGTCGCAGGCGTCAGCACAACCGGAATTTTTGACACTTCAACGCCAGATTCCTTCGGCATTGTGGCCAGCACTATCCCGTCCCTGCGCGTGTCGGCGAGCGTTGCTGCGGCCGTTGGCGATGCAGTCACCGCCGGCGGTTCGTCGTGGGTCGTCGCCGCCATCCATGCGGTAGATCCCAGGGGATCAGAAAAATTGCTGGTGCTGAAATGAGCATCAGGGAATCGATCCTTTCCGCGATGGTGGTCACGCTGTCCAGCCTTTGCGGCGGGCGCATTTACCGTTCGCGAAAAGAACAGTTGCCAACGCTGCCGGCGATCGTCATCAGGCCTGAGTCGGAATCCGATGATGGGGAGACCCTCGGCTCAAGAGACATCAACCTGATCGTGGCGGTAGATATCTATGCCCGCGGAGAGATCCCGGATCAGGCCGCAGACAGCGTCCTGGAAAGTGCACTTTCCCTGATTGATTCCGACGCGACCCTCGGCATGGGGTCTGACGTGCAGATCATGCCTACCCGTCAGATCGAATGGTCAATCGATAACTACGACGACGTTTCGGCAACGCTTCGCTTACAAATTTTCTACAGGAAATTCTCATGACCGAACCCCGCCAGCCCGGCGAACCATCGACCAACAAGCCTGCGCCGCAAGAGCCGCCCTGGCCCACCGCCCCGGAGGCATAAACCATGGCGACCCGATACATCCGCAATACCGCCATCCTGGCCAAGATCGAAAGCACCTACGGCACCGACAGCACCCCCACCGAGGGCGCCAATGCGATTTTGATCAGCAACTGCACCATCAACCCGCTGGTCGCGCAAAACGTCGACCGCGACCTCGTGCGGCCGTACATGGGCGCCAGTGAGCAGCTCGTCGGCACCGCCTACATAGAATTGAGTTTCGACGTCGAGCTGGCCGGCGCCGGAGCCGCCGGTACTGCTGCGGCCTACGGCCCCCTGCTGCGCGCCTGTGGATTCGTCGAAACGCTCTCGGCAAGTGTCCGGGCCGAATACAACCTGACCACGCCGGTTGCCGACGCCGTCTCGATCTACTACTTTTCGGATGGCGTCAAGCATGTGGCCAAGGGCTGCCGCGGAACCGTCGGCATCAAGATGTCCGCCAGCGGCCGCCCCCTGCTGTCGTTCCGCTTCCTCGGCCTCGATGGCGGGGTCACCGCGGCCAGTCCGTCGGCGCTTACCCTCACCGCGTTCAAGGTCCCGCTGGTCGTCTCGGAGCCCAACACCGGCGACCTGCTGTTCGGCGCCACCTACACCGCCGCGACGCCGACGCTCACCGGCGGCACCGGTTACCCGTCGCAAGGCATCGAGCTCGATCTGGGCAACAACCTCGCCTACATGCCGTTGCTGGGCGGAGAGAGTGTCGAAATCAGCCAGCGCAGCGTCACCGGAAAGATTGTGCTTGATCTCACCGCGGCCAACGAAGTCAGCTTCATGACCACCGTCAAAGCCAACACCCTGCAGTCGCTGGGCATCATGCATGGCACCACCGCCGGCTACAAGACCATGATCTGGCTGCCGTCCGTGCAACTGCTCAACCCCAGCAAGACCGACGTCAACGGCAAGCTCATGCTCGGCTTCGACGTGCGCTGCGTGCCCACCTCGGCGGGCAACGATGAACTCAAGATTGTGGTGCATTGATGCAGATACGAATTATTCCCCATCCGGTGTTTCGGGCCGCTATCCCGTTCACCGTGGCTGGGCAGGAATCCCCAGCAGTCGTCACGTTTGATCTGCGCCACAAATCTCCGCAGGAACTCAGGCGCTGGGCCGCAAGTTTTGCCGGGCGCGAGACCGCGGAAATCGTGTCGGATGTCGTTGTCGCCTGGGTTTCCGGCGTCGTCGACGACGATGGCGCAGAGGTGCCTTACAGCAAGGACAATCTGGAGCTGTTCCTGGCGTCGCATGGATCGCGGGCTACCGACTTGCTGCACGCGTACCAGCGCGAGCTGCTGGAGAGCCGGCAAAAAAACTGATGGGGGTCGCGCGCCGCCTGGCAATTGGCGATGTCGGCGGCCGGCCCGACCCCGACGCGCTTGCTGCTTTTGGATTGCCACAAGATTTCGAAAGGCCCTCAGATGACCTGGAAGTGTGGCCCGAAAACGAGCCGGCCGTACGGGTGTTTATCACCATGAGCACGCAATGGTCCACCGCGGGGATGGGCGGCCAGCCCGTCGGTTTGCGTTACGAGGTGTTGCCCACCGTGATGCGTTACTGCGCCATCCCTCCGGCGGAGCGCGCCAGCACGTTTGCCGCGGTGCGCATCATGGAGCGCAGCGCACTGGAGGCAATGCAGAATGGCCGCTGAAACAAAAATCGTCATCTCCGCACAGGACAACACCAAGCGCGGGATAGACTCAGCAAAAACCGGTTTTCAGTCGTTTGCCGCCGACATCGAAAACGCGCAGGCGGGAATAGCCGCCTTTGCCGCCGCCGCTGCTGCGGGGTTGGCATTGCTGGTCACGTCGGCCGTAGACGCGCAGGACGATCTCAACGACCTCAGCAAATCAACGGCGCTCTCTGTCGAGATGTTGTCCGGCCTGGGTTTTGCTGCCAAGACGTCGGGATCGGATCTCGACAGCCTGGCAAAGTCGATCAACAAGCTGCAAGTCAACATTGCCAAGGATCCCGAGAAATATCGCGCGCTTGGCATCACCGCGACGGACGGCTATGAGGCATTCAAGCAACTGTCCGACATCTTCGTCGCGATCGAAGAGCCAGAGAAGCGTGCCGCGGTGGCTGCCGAAGCGCTTGGAAAAGCATGGGCCGGCGCCGCCCCATCGCTCGCCGGCGGTAGCGAAGGCCTCGATGCTTTGGTCGCGCGCGGCACCGAACTATCGGGAGTCACCACCGATTCCGCTTTGGCCGCTGCAGACCTCAACGGCAAGCTCGATGAGCTAAAAGCCGCCGCTGCCGGATTTGGCGTACAGCTGGCCAACGCGCTGGTGCCGATTCTCTCCGAGGTCGCGTCCGGTCTGGTGAGCGCTAGCGACAAGTCCTCCCAGGCTGCCGGCGGATTCTCGCTGTTTGCCGAAGCGCTGCGCGCTACGATTGTCCTGGCAGGCAACGTCAACTACGTGCTCAACACGCTAGGTATCACCATCGCCGGCACGGCCGCTCAGCTCTCCGCATTGGCGCGCCTCGATTTCACTGCTTTTTCTGGCGTCCGTGAAGCGTTTTCCGATGATTTGATCAAAAACCGCGCCGCATTTGACGCCTGGGAAAGGCGCCTCATGATCGCCGGCACCCAAACGTTTACAGACTACAGCAACGAGGGCCATGGTCGAGGCATCGCCGCGGTAAAACCCAAGCCGCCGTCCGCAACGGCGATCAACAATTTCATCGGCACCGGAGACAAGCCCGCGCGCGGAAAAGGTGGCGGCAGCAAAAGCGCCGCGACCGGCAGCTTCCAGGACTACGACGCCATCCTCGTTGAGCGCGTCTCGCGCGCCATTGAGCAGACCGACATCATCAAGGCCGCCGAACTCGCCAGCACGCTTGCAAAGCTGGACCAGCTCGCCGCGGCCGGTCTCGATCCCGCCTTGGTCCAAGCCGTGCGCGATGATCTTACTGGCGCCACCAAGGCCGCCGCGGACGAAGTCAAGCGCCTCAACGACTTGCTCGAAGCCATGCCTTCGGCGCAACTCGAAAAAGTCCGCGACGACATGATCTTCCTGACCGCCGCCCTCGCGTCCGGCAAGATCGTCGAAGAACAGTACCTGGAAGCCGTCACCGCGCGCCTGAACAGCCAAAGCGATAGCCTGAAAATTACCCTGTCAAGCATTGACCAGTTCGCCGTCGAAGCCGCCAAAAACATCCAGGACGCCTTCGCCGACTTCCTCTTCGACCCGTTCAAGGATGGCGCCGAGGGCATGCTGCAATCGTTCGGCAACGTCATCCGGCGCATGATCGCCAATGCGGTTGCCGCCGACCTGGGCAAGCGCCTGTTCGGCGATATTGGCGCCGGCAATGGGGTTGGTGGGCTCGTGGGAGACGGCCTGTCCTGGCTCAAGGGCGCCATCGGCGGCTCGTTCGCGTCCGGCATTGACTACGTGCCGAGAGACATGCTCGCGCAGATCCACAAAGGCGAAAAAGTCGTTCCAGCCAACCAGAACACCGCGGCCGGCAGCGGCCAGATAACGATCCACGTCAATGTGAGCGCGCCAGGAGGAAACCCCACGGAAGTGCGCCGCGCCGCCGGCCAGGGCGCCCGCGAAGCCATGGCCGCATTGGCAGGAGCGCGCCGCTATGTCTGAGTTCCTCGAACAGCGCATCGCCGGCGGCATCAGCTTCGGATCCTCCTACACCGACGAATACGCCGTGACCATCACCACCACGGCCGCCAGCGCGGAATACCGCAAGCTCGTGCACCCGTATCCCCAGCGCCGGTTCCGGCTGATCTTCCGGGAAACTTTGGCCACCGCCTGGACCGACGTGCTCAACCTTTACCACCGCGCGTATGGGCGCTTTGCCGGGTTTCGCGCCAAGGCCTTTGACGACTACACCACCGCCGCCGACGGCCGCAGTGCGCCGACCAAGGACGACCAGACCCTCACCCGGCTGTCGGCAGGCATCTACCAGCTCAGCAAGGAGTACGGCAAGGATGCCGCAGGCCTCGGCATCGGTCGCCCGAAACGCATTCTGTACAAGCCAGTCACCGGCACCGTCGTCGTCGCCAAAAACGGCACGCTGGTATCCTCTGGCGTCACCGTCGACACCACCACCGGGCAGATCACCATTTCGCCGGCGCCGCTGATTGGCGACGTGATCACCGCCGGCTGTGAATTCGACATCCCGGTACGCTTCGACACCGACATTTCTGTCGACCAAGCCTTCCCGGACGTCCGAATGCTCGACGGCGTCGAACTGGTCGAGCTGCTCGCGCCATGAAATCTGTTGTCGCCGACTACCGCTATCGCGTCCTTTGCCTGCGCATTGTGCCGACCGCGGGTAGTCCGATCTACTTGACCGACCATCCCCGCGACCTGGTGATGGGTGGCCACACGTACCTGAGCACGTCGGGATACGAATTCACCGGATACGCCGCGACCGCGGGATTCTCGCCGGCGAGTATCGATGTCGAAGGCATCGCCGGGGCGTCTGGCGTCACGCGCTCCGCGGTCGGCAGCGGCCTGTTCGACGGCGCCCGCTGCTACGTGTTCGCCACATCCTGGGCGTCGCCCGTCGAAGATCAGGAGCCAGTGGTTGCCGGCATCTTCGGCAAGGCGTCTCTGATGGATGACCGCTACCAGATCGGTGGCGTATCGCTGATCGATGCGCTCAATCAGTCCGTTGGCCAGACCTACGGCGCGCAATGCCCAAAGGTGTTTGGCGGAACCGAGTACGCCGGCTGTGGCGTCTCGCTCGCCGCGCATACCGTCACCGGCACGCTAACCAGCGTCGCTAGCGGCAGCGTATTTACCGATACCGGGCGAACGGAACCGGCTGACGCCTTCACCGGCGGCACGATTCAATTCACGTCAGGGCCGAATGCGGGCTTGAAGGCGCTGGAGATCAAAAGCTTTGCGGCCGGCGTGATCACCACGCACGAGCCGTTTTACTACCTGCCGGCCGCCGGCAATACCTACACCATGACCAAGGGCTGCCGCAAGCGCCTGAGCGACTGCCAGGCCTACAGCAACGTCGCCAATTTCGGCGGATTTCCGTGGATTCCCACCGGCAGCACCTACGCGCAGATCGGGCAGGGCGGATGACCACAGAGGATATCGTTTTCGCCGCGAGGCAGTGCGTCGGTTCCCCGTTTCGGCATCAGGGCCGCCTGATTGCCTTCGGTTTGGACTGCGCCGGCGTCGCCATCCATGTTGCCCGCGAGATTGGCGCCGGCGTCATCGATGTCTCGGGATACGGCCGCACGCCGGCCAACGGACAACTTGAGCGCTCGCTGGACTCGCAACCCTGTCTGGAACGCATCTTCCTGGAGGACCGTCAGGCCGGCGACCTGCTGCTGATGCGCTTTGCCAGCGAGCCGCAGCATCTCGCAATCTGCGCCGGCGAAACGATCATCCACGCCTACGAGGCCGCCGGCCGTTGCTGCGAGCACCGGTTGTCCGACTTGTGGGCCGCGCGCATCGTGCGGGTTTATCGATTCCGGGGCGTTGAATGAGCAGCGCCGGGCAAGTTGTCGGCGGTGTCGTCGGCGCGGTAGTCGGCTTTTTCGCCAGCGGTTTCAACCCGACCGGCGCGCTCTACGGCGCACAGATCGGCATGATGGCTGGAGGGTATCTCGACCCGCCGAAAGGGCCGAACACATCCGGGCCGCGGCTCGATGATCTGACGCTACAAACGAGCACATACGGCGCCGTCATTCCGCGCGCCTATGGCACGATCGCGCTCAACGGCAATGTTTTCTGGCTCGAAAATAACGCCATCCACGAGACCGTAACAAAGAAAAAATCAGGCGGAAAAGGCGGCGGCAGCAAATCGACGACGCGCACCTATACCTACTCGGCGACGTTCGCCGTTGGGCTGTGTCAAGGTCCAATCGCCGGGATTCGCCGAATCTGGATCGGGCCGGATCTGTTCTACGACGCCGGCAGCGACGACCCGGAAACCATCGCCGCCAGCAATGCGGCATCCGAGGGCTTTGCAATTTACCTCGGCACCGATACGCAACTGCCAGATGCGCGCATGCAAGCCACGCTTGGTGCCGCCAATACCCCGGCGTGGCGCGGGCTGGCGTACATCGTGTTCTACGACCTGCCGCTCGCGCGCTACGCCAACAGCCTCGCCGGGGCGCAGGTGCGCGTGGAAATCATGACGCTCGGCGCGATCTACGATTACGTGGCCACGCAGCGTGACATGCCCACAAGCCGGCAGTGGGCGTGCGTGGCGTATGGCAATGGCCTGTTTGTGGCGCTGGCGAATAATGGCTCATTCTGCTGCGTGTCGGCGGACGGCATATCGTGGGACGAATACGCGACGCCCGCCGTCACCGCGTGGCAGGCCATTGCTTTCGGAAATGGCGTATTTATCGCCGTTGCCGACACCAGCAACGTCTATAGCTCGCCGGATGGCATCACATGGTCATCACATGCGGCCGGCTCAGGATGGCATACGGGCGTGGCGTGGAACGGCTCGATGTTCCTCTGCGTCACCGATTCTATGGCGTTCAGAACATCCACAGACGGACTCACATGGACATCGCAAACCGCTCCCGCTGGTGGCTCCGCGTTTTATGGGCCGTGGTGGAATGGCTCGCTGTGGATCACCGTTCAGGGCGGCGCTCCAAACAAGATTTGGACATCTCCGTCCGGGGTTGCTGGCTCTTGGACTTTCCGCCAAAACCTGAGCGGCGGTAACTGGCTGTGCGGAGCAGTCCTAAACGGCGTTGTATGCCTCGGATCGAGGGGCGGCAGTGGGCTGCAAACATCATCAGATGGCATCACATGGACACCAAACACGGGCATTGCCAGCAACATTTACGGCATGTCTACGGATGGCATCGTCTTTCTGGCGTCCGTCAATGGCGGCAGCTTTTACACCTCGACGGATGGCGTCACATGGACCACGCGCGCCATGCCAGCATCCCGCATTTGGTATGCAGCGGCTTGGAGCGGCGCGGTCTTTGTCGTCACCAGCAACAGTTCGCACCCGGTCACTATCCCGCGTTTGTTCGTTTCGTCAATTTTCCCGACGCTCGATACTGTCGTATCCGCGGAATGCCTGCAATCCGGCCTGCTGACTGGCGGAGATATCGACGTATCCGCGATGACGCAGGAGGTCCGCGGCTACCGCGTCGGCACTGTCGGGGCGATACGCGCGGCGCTTGAGCCGCTGCAGGGCGCCTGGCCGTTCGACGTTGTGCAGCATGGGTATGTGATCCAGTTCATTGCGCGCGGCGGCGCTTCTGTAGCCACCATCCCGGTAGAGGATCTTGATGCGCGCGCCGATGGCCAGGCGCCAGGCGTGCAGATCACGACCAGTCGGGAGATGGATTCGCAATTGCCGCGGCGCGTCACGGTGCAGCATCTAGACTACGATCGCGAGTACAACACCGGCACGCAGTACGCGGAACGGATCAATACCGAGGCGATCAATGCGCTCGTGCTCGACCTGCCGGTTGTGCTCACCGCTGACGAGGCGGCCGGCAAGGCAGAAGTGCTGCTCTACCTCTACTGGCTTGAGCGATACGACGTATCGATCAATTTGCCTCCAGCGTATCTGCATCTTGAGCCTGGCGACGTTGTGACGCTCGAAACGCCAGAGGGCAACGTCAGCCTGCGCCTGACCGCCATCAGCTACACCAGCGATGGGCGCGTCGAATGCAAAGCTAAATACAACAGCGCCGCGATCTACACGCCGACCGCTGTAGCAGAATCTCCGGCGGTCACCGGGACGACGACGATAATCAGGCCGGGCACATCGACCTATCATTTGCTCGACTTGCCGATGATCAGTAGCGCGCAGTCCGGGCCGTCATTCCTGTCCGCCATGGCCGGCGCATCGTCTGCGTGGCCCGGTGGCGTGCTGATGCAGTCTGTTGATGCTGGCGCCACGTGGGCGAGCCTGCAGGACTTCGGGGCGCCCGGCGCCGATATGGGCGTGTGCTCCAACAGCCTCGGCACCGTTGAACCGCGCATGATTGATTCCGCAAGCTCGCTGTCCGTAACGATGACACAAGGCGAGCTGTTCAGCGTGTCGCTGCTCGCCATGCTTGCCGGAGGCAATCACTTTGCGTATGGCGCTGATGGGCGGTGGGAAATCATCGCGGCGCAGACCTGCACGCTGGTCACGGGCACGGCCTATACCCTAACCAACCTGTTGCGCGGCCGGTTCGGCACCGAATGGGCGATGGGCCTGCACGCTGCCAGCGACGCCTTGATCATGCTCGACGCTACCGATGTGGCGGCCATTACCATGAGCACCGGCAGCATTGGACTCGGCTACCTCTATCGCGGAATCACGGTAGATCAGGACATCAGCACCGATAGCGACCGCTCATTTACATACTTGGGCGTCAATCTCAAGCCGCTGTCTCCGATCGCGATCACCGGAGCGATTGACCCGGCGACCGCGGATTGGTCGCTGTCGTGGATCAGGCGCACGCGCACCGGCGGCGAGTGGCGGGATTACGTCGATGCCGATCTTGGCGAGTCGAGCGAGGCGTACCAGATTGATGTGTTCGCTGATGGCACATACGCCACCGTCAAGCGCACCATCGCCGTCACAACTCAGGCCGCGGCCTATACCAGCGCGCAGCAGGTGACAGATTTCGGTAGCAACCAGGCGACGCTCTATCTCAAGGTCTATCAGATGTCCGCAACCGCAGGCCGCGGCTATCCGCTCACGCAATCGCTTACGAGGTAATCCATGGCAGGCAGCACAACGATTCTCGACCTCATCGCGCAGTCGCAGGCGTCGAAGGAGGTCACGGCAAATGCGCTATTCGACGCAGGCAGCCCGGCAACGCTGTTTGGCCGGCGCGCCAGCCTGTGCGCTGGACTCAGCTGGTTTTACTACGGCGGCACGATGCTGGTTGATGGCGTTTTGACAGCAATCAGCAACAATGCCGCGGCGCTGGCGCTGACCGCATCAACGACAAATTACGTTGAAGCGACCCGTTCCGGCGTGGTGTCGAAGAACACGACCGCCTTTACTCCCGGAAGCATCCCGCTTTACACCATCGTCACCGGCGCATCAACGGTCACCAGCTACACCGATCAACGGGCCTGGGTGCAGCCCGAACACATCACCAGCGCGGCCAGCGTTGCCGTCACCGGTGCGGATGTCACGCTCAGCGATGCGCAGGCCCGCTGCTCGTACCTGACGACAACCGGTGTTTTGACCGGCAACCGAAACGTCATCGTGCCGAACAACTGGCAGGGCGTCGTGTTCTGCAGCAACACCGGGGCGTTCACGACGACATTCAAGACCTCTGGAGGATCAGGAGTGGTTGTCGCGCAGGGAAAGCGGGCCATCCTGCTGGCGGACGGCACAAACGTCGTGCGGGTCACCGCCGATGCGTGATTTTTCGGGCGTGCAGACAAGATAATGCTGCCCCCTGAGCCCGCAACCAGCGTCGCCGCGGTCGCCGTGTCCGCCACCGGGCTGACCATACTCGGCATTTCCACCGGCCTGCAGCCCGACATCCTGCTGGCTGGATTCGCTGGGGGCCTGTGGGCGCTGACCTACCAGCCGCCCGCGCCGCTGTTCCGCCGGGCTGCCGCCACTGCCGGATCTGCCGTCGTCGCCGGATACCTCTCGCCGATCGCCGTCGCCATTTTGCGCGGCGCCCTGCCGGGAGACCTATCGCGCGAGATCGCCCAGACCGCTTTCGGCCTGCTGATCGGCCTGATCAGTCAGCGCGTGATTGGCCCCGCCGTGCTGCGCATCGCCGACCGCAAGGCCAGGGAATACGACGATGGAAATTGAGCCCGCGACCCTGCTGCAGGCGATCGTCGCGCTCGAATCCGTCATCGTCGCCCTGCTCGCCGAGCCCGCAATCAACCGCATGAGCCCCTGCACCAACCTGGTCCCGCGGCTCGCTTTCCATTTGCTCACCGTCGGCGCAGTCGCCAGGCTGTACGCCATCCTCGCCGGCGACGTGCCGAGCGTTCCGACGGCGATCACTACGGGTGGTGTGGCGCTGCTGCTGGTGTGCGATCGCTGGCGGACGGGCAGGGCGCAGGATCGGCAGGCGTGAAAAAGCCGCCCGTAGGCGGCTGTCTTGGTTAGCGGATAACGCTCTGCTGGTGCGGGCTGTCATCGTGCCAAGCGCTTGCGGAGCATCCTGCCGGGCAGCGGTCTGGCGCATCCATGTTGTAGCCGTGGGAGTCGAATAAATCGCGCATCATCCCGGCGAGGTACATCAAATCGTCGTTGTTTTTCATTTCCATCTCCTTGTGGCCACGCAACGATACGCGCGGCATGGTTTTCAAATTTCCGATTCAGGCGCCGCGTCAATCAGAGATCTCACCCACGGCGCACCGCCGTTCCTCTCGACCTTCGCCAGTTGCGCCGGGCTGACGCGAGCGTGAAGCACGGCCGACCGTTCGCCTGGCTTAACGAGCGTCGGCTGGCGCCCCTGGCCGGGGGCGTTGCCGGTGCGCTGCTTGGTCGTGGTCACGCCTCAAAAATAACGCGTTCGCCCGGTCGGACGATGCTGATATCTGCCGATCTTGCCAACGACAAAGTTTCGCACTCGTAGACGCGCGCCGCCGTGCAGGTGCCGGTGCCCTTAGCCAGCTTGGCAACGCTGATTGCTGCGTCGCGCGTGGCCCTTCCGCGGCGGATGACTGATGGGCATCCGAAATAGACGATTGCGTATCTCATGGCTTTCTCCTCAATGCGCCAGGCGAACCGGGCTGTGGTTTCTATTCTGCATACTCCGTGCGAGCACGCACATGCACGCCATCCAGGTACGCCTGGCAGCCCGAGAACGGCCCCGTTTTGATCGTCACCGAAACATTCATTGTTCCGCGACTGGTTTCAAACATTTTTCCGCTGACAGCATCTTCTGCGGTCATCTCGACAATTGACGGGCGGTTTAGCGACAGCTTCGCTACGCGGAAAACTTCTACCGTTTCTTCTTTTCCTACTATCGGGTTTTTCATTTCGTTCTCCTAATGCGCCCGGCGAACCGGGCGGTGGTGTTTAGGCTGCTGCTGCGATCGCGGCGCGGTACGCTGCGTTGATTTCGGCCATCTCGGCAATGAAGACAGCGTCGATTTTTTCCATGGCCTCGATCCGCTCATCGCTCATGTCCGGCAGGTCGCACGCGTCTTTAGCGGCGTCGCATTTGTCCATCGCAGAGAGGCGGGCAGCAACGTAATCCCGCTCGTACTGCGGTACTTCAACCGTCTTGTAAATTCTTGGCTTGGCCATTTCGTTCTCCTCTGTGTGTTGTGCTTCGATGTCTGTATTGTATCACGCAACAGTCAGGAGTCAAGCACTATTTCAGTTTTTTCGCGATATCTTCGGCGCTCTCGTTGTAATACATCTGCAGCATCCTCAAGTCCCGGTGGCCCACCGAGCGCGCTAGTCCGAGCACTCCCAGGACGGCTGCCAATCGCGAAATTCCTTCGTGCCTGCTGTCGTGGAAGTGCAGATCGGCATCGGCAAGCCCTGCCCGCTTCTTTCCCTTCCTGAACAGCGCATCAAGCGACGCGGCGCGCAACTGAAAAACCATCGGCCCGGCTCGCACTCCGGCGAGCTGGCCGGCGATGCGCAGCGCCTCGCTCGATAGCGGTACGTCACGCTTTGCCGCTTCCGTCTTCCCCCGGCGAACACGCGCGAATCTCCGCTCTATCTCCATGTCATCCCACTGCAGCGCGCAAATCTCGCCGGCACGCATGGCAGTCTCAATGGCCCATACGAAAGCAGCTCCTGCGCGTGCAGTGGCGGTCGCTGGCGGCTTCTCGCGTTCGTATCCCATGCACCACGTCAGGCTCTCGATGGGTATGCTCGCCAGTCCTTGTCTCGTTTGATCATGAGCAATCCTGCGCTTGGTTTGCCGGAATTTTGCCGGAGCCGATAGAAGCCCTGCGCAGATCGGCGCCAGATGCGATGCTCGCAAAAAACAGCCTCCATCGAAACGAGCGGCTGTCTATGTGCCGGTTTGACCAGCGCCAGTTACTGTAGCTTATCGCCAAGTGGCGCATGAACTGCATCTCTGAGCGTTTCGACCGCTCTTGATGCCTTGGGTAGCGGCGGTTTCGGTGGCTGGCGTCAAATCTGATTGGGCCGATGATCATCATCCATCTCCGTGCCGCATGTGCAATCTAGTTGCGCTGGACATGCACTGACGAATGGCGAACCGCATAGATCGCCCGTCGTAATCCTTACGAATCGTCTTGAGAATCACGTTGATTCTCCGGCTGCCGTACAAAGCTCGCATCGCGCGCCCAACCTCTGCGCGCTCAAGCATGGCATGCCGAGACGTTTCTCGCGTGTGGCGGTGGCTGGCGTTGAGGCGTAGCGGGCGGATTATCATGCTCCGCGCGCCCTCTTATCCGCCTGTCGCGCGAACTTGCGCAGCATCTTGGCTGCCGCCTTGTCGTCAAGCGTCGTCTGCGTAACCGACACGGTAGGCCCCGGCGTTTCTACGATCAGGACAAATTTGTATCCGCGCTCCAGCGCAGTGCGGAATAGTCCCAGGCTGTGTTCGTCTTCGTTCATTCCTCAACCTCCTCAATGGTCACTCGCACCACGCGGCAGCCGCGCGCTTTTGCGGCTTCGATTTCCCGTTCGTCTGGCCATCCCAGGCAGTCCTTCCACACTTCATCAGGAGATTTCCAATCGTCTGCGGCGCACACGACTGATTGACCGACGAACGCCCACGCTTGCCACTTCATGATGCACTTCTTTCAAGTCTTGCA
>ERZ869925.514-NODE-514-length-27865-cov-35.589248_pt1 | contig 27865 bp, 27 predicted proteins | sample MGYA00579311_ERZ869925 | MGnify/ENA primary metagenome ERZ869925 (study PRJEB32216, sample SAMN09231817) | wastewater metagenome | place: USA: Maryland | collected 2016-07-30 | study: EMG produced TPA metagenomics assembly of the PRJNA472060 data set (Reclaimed...
TTATCTATACTCACCATATTCTCCTTTGTGTTAGGCAAGCCTTGCTATCACAGTGTGTAGCAAGGCTTGCTATGACCATTGCTACTTGCAATAGTCACAATCCTTTAAATGCTTTGCTATATATAAATAACAACTTGAACATAGCCTTAGATTCTTCACATCGTCAAGGCTATCCAAGTCGTCTGACATACCCATCATCGTCGGACTATCTTCCAGTCTGTAACCTGCATAATACTTATCAGATGCCAGAACACGACTGTCAAAACTGTTCGTCTCCACGAACTGTTTCTCAATACACACCCAACGCATAAGGAATGTGTCATACATCCACTTACTGTTGTCCTCCACACTGGTAGCGATGACCTCTTCAAGGTCAGTCTCTATCTCATGCATGGACTGGCTATCCTCATAATCCAACTGAGCCATAGCAATACCACTTTTATTACTCATTTCTTTCCTCCTTGTTTACACGCATACAACCACCCTTGAATCCAGTAGTTGTTGTCCAACATTCTCCATGGGTGTAGGATTCCACACCTATCACACATGAAGGACTCATCGTTGTCAGTACAAATTACATCTTGTACCCACATCAGTACCACCTACTAATCTCATCAGCAATAACCATTAACCCTACAAACAACATAGACCAGGCAAACCATCTGTAATTATTACGAACTACATGTCGATGTCTACGCAACATCTGTAATCTCCTTTCTAGAGACAAAGCAAAGGCTCTCTGCCGCAAGGCAGAGAGCCGAAGGCTAACCTACTTGGTTAGGCTAGCCGATGCTGATTCGATAACAAACTGGTCTAACCACTTAGCACCTTTTTCACGAGGTGCACGCTTTGAGTGATAACCAGTTATGTGAAACACTGGACTGTGCAACTGTGGTTTACGTTCACGACGTTCACCTTCTTCAACGGTGAACAGAACGTCACCACCAGTTGCATCTGGGTTGCTGACACTGTCTGTACCTGAGAAGACACTAGCAGTGTCACCCCAAGCAACAAACGCTCCAGACCATTGGAACTTGTCGGTATCCTTGTCACGCACGGTCATCCAACCGCGAGTGCCAAGCACTTTGCCATTCTTTGCGATGGCTTGCATGTTACTCACTTGTACGTTTGCGTACTCTGTGCCCTGCATTATTTCTCCTTTGGTAAGGCAGTTCTACGAACTGCGTATTGGGCTTTCACGTTTCCGCGAGCGAACCCTGACGCAACGCCAATCGCGTGCGTTGTGGGCTCATGCTCCCGCGTGATTTACAGCACACCGCTCTTTTTGGTGTGGTGTAAATCATGCATGAGTTCAACGCACCGATTGCCTGCTATGCAGGTATGCGTTGCGATGGGTGAAGCGAAGCCGTGAAGCCCAATCGCAGTCGTTGCCTGCACAAAGGAGAGCAGGGCACACGCAAACAAGTGAGTGCAAGCCAAGAATGGCAAGGCACTCGCAGCGTGACAACGACCCAATGGTCTGTTTGTTGCAGGACTGTCAAACACAGACAGACAGCAACCAGATGTCACCGTCTGACTAGTGCAGACTGAAGTCCAAGACAGGAGTGGTCAGATGTGACACAGGTACGTCGCAGGCAGTCTGCAACGGACCCCAGAGTGTTTAATCTGGACCACACTGTGTATATGAATCACCCGATATATTTTTTTGTTACGGTGGTTCTGTCTGTTTTTGTTGTTTTTGACTTGTTTTTTATAACGTTTTGGTAAATGTTGTCCGCTTTTGTATTTTGGACGGATTAGTATATATATGAGGGGATAAATATTATCCCCTCATCTGTAACTGTAAACAGATGTTTAAAGCCTTTAATGGGCTTTAAACATACTGTTCTGTACTGTTACAGGGTGCAGTATTCTAGAGTTACGGATAGGTGTAGGTATGGGGTTCCAGAAGGGTAAGGAACACCAGAATGCTATGGATTCTGTGGAGGCTAAAAGGTTAGTCCTTCAGTATGTTTCTGAGGGTGTTGGGGTTCAGCAGGCTATTGGGCTTGTGGGGCGTCAACCTGTTACCCTACGCCAATGGATGTCTCGTGACCCTGGGTTTGCCCGCAAACTTGAGGAAGCCAAGGAGTCTGGGGCTTCTAAGGATTTATCTGGTGATAAGTATCAGATTGAGTTTTCTGAGTTTTCTGAAAAATTTTTGAACAGCCGTATTTTTCCTCACCAACAGAATTGGGTTGATGTGTTGGAGGGGCGTGAGCCTTCTTGGCTTCACCCTAGCATGGTTTATGAACCTGCTGACCCTACAAGGTTGTTGATTAATGTGCCACCTGAGCATGCTAAGTCGACAACGATTACTGTGAATTATTCTACTTTTAAGATTTGTATGGACCCTGACAATACTCGTATTATTGTTATTTCCAAAACCCTGACTAAGGCTCAGGAGTTTGTGTATTCTATTAAGCAACGTTTGACGCATCCGATGTGGGCTAAGTTGCAGGCAACCTATGCTCCTCCTGGTGGGTGGCGTGAGGATGCTGATTCTTGGAAAGCCAACGCTATTACCCTTTCTCGTACTTCTACTGAGAAGGACCCTACTGTTCAGGCTTTGGGTATTGGTGGTCAAGTGTATGGTGCTCGTGCTAACTTGATAATTCTTGATGACTGTGTGACTGGGGCTAACGCCCATGAATGGGCTAAACAGTTAGAGTGGATTCAGAAAGAAGTTGTTACTCGTCTTGACGACGAAGGTGTTTTGTTAATTGTTGGTACTAGGTTTGCTGCCACAGATTTGTATAGGGAGATTCGTAACCCTAAACATTGGTCTAATGGTAAATCTCCTTTCACTTATTTTTCTATGCCAGCAGTTTTAGAAACCTCGGAGGACCCAAAGGATTGGGTTACTTTGTGGGCTAAGACTGACCAGAAGTCAGGTACTAAGAAAGAACCTGATGAGAATGGTTTGTATTCTAAGTGGGACGGTCCAGCCCTGTATCGTAGGCGTGGTGAGGTTACTCCTAGTACTTGGGCGTTGGTTTACCAGCAGCAAGATATTCAAGAGGATTCTATCTTCAAACCTTCTTGTGTGCAGGCTTCTACTAATGGTATGAGACGCACAGGTGTTATTAATCATAAACTTCCTGGGCATCCTAAAGATGGTGACTTTTACACCATTATGGGTATTGACCCTGCTATGACTGGTAAGACTGCTGCTGTTATGTTGGCTTATGACCGTAGAACACATATGCGTTATGTGTTGGATGTTTATAACATGGTTGACCCTAACCCTCAAAAGGTTCGTGCTTTGATGGAGGATTGGGTTAACAAGTATCATCCGCAGGAAATGCGTGTTGAGATTAACGCACACCAGAAAGCGTATGCGTTAGATGAAGAATTAAACCAGTGGTTAACGAACAGGGGTATTCAGTTCCGTTCACATTTTACTGGTAAAAATAAATGGGATGTTGATTTTGGTGTAGCATCTATGGCTGCCTTGTTTGGCAGTGAACGTGATGGTAAACATCAAGAGGACAATATGATTGAACTTCCTTCTGCTGAAGGAAATGAGCATGTTAAGGCTTTAGTAAATCAATTACTTACCTGGTCTCCAGGTGTAAAGAAATCACAAGCAACTGACTGTGTGATGGCTTTATGGTTTTGTGAAATTAGAGTTAAAGAGTTAATCCAACAATCTGGGTTTGCTCAATCACATACGTATAACAAGTATGCAACAAGGGCTGGTATACGTAACAGAGGAACAATTAATCTAGATGACCTTGCTGCAGCACAATATTCTGAAGCATACCTATAGGAGTTTGAATGGCACTTGATGTGCAACAAATAGCCGATAAAGTTGAGGCATTGAAACGACGCAGTTCAGACCGCGACGTTCGCATGGCTAACGTTTTATCTGTTCGTCGTGGAGAAATATCAAACATATTCCCAGACTTTTTCCCTGAATCAATGCCAGCACCAATGATTGCTAACTTCATTGATGTTGCTGCACGTGACTTAGCAGAAGTGTTAGCACCTCTTCCTTCTTTTAATTGCACAACCGCTAATACAACTTCTGACCGTGCTAAAGCACAGGCAGAGAAACGCAGCATGATTGCGAACTTTTATGTTCAATCTTCACGCTTGCAGACACAGATGTATACAGGGGCTGATTGGTTTCTTACATATGGCTTTTTGCCAATCGTAATAGAATTAGATGTTAAAGACAATCAGCCCCGCATCCGTGTCGACAATCCTCTAGGTGCTTACCCAGAGTTTGACCGTTTTGGTCGTATAACTTCTTACTCACGTAGATATGTTAAAACTATTGCTGAGTTAGTTGCAGAGTTCCCAGAATACGAATCACAAATTGTTGGACCTAATGGTCGTGAAAACACTGACATGTATTCATTGTTAGAAATGATTCGTTATGAAGATGATGACCAAGTTCTTTTATATGTTCCACAAAGACAGAATTTAGTTTTAAAACGTACACCTAATCCTTTAGGTGAAATGTTAGTACGTGTAGCAAGACGTCCAAGTATTGATGATGAACCACGTGGACAATTTGATGATGTTGTTTGGGTACAACTCGCACGTGCACGTTTCTCCCTTCTTGCTTTAGAAGCAGCAGAGAAATCTGTTCAGGCTCCGTTGGCATTGCCTAACGATGTTCAAGAATTAGCATTCGGTCCAGATGCAGTGTTGAGAAGTCAAAACCCTCAACAAATCCGAAGAGTCGGTTTAGAGTTACCGAATGCAGCATTTACTGAACAAGCAGTGTTGCAACAGGAAATGCGTCTGGGTGCCAGATATCCAGAAGGTCGCACAGGCAATATCGATGCCAGCATCATTACTGGACAAGGCGTCCAGGCGTTATTAGGTGCATTTGATTCTCAAATTAAAGCAGGACAACAAGTACTTGCACAAACATTTGAAGATGTTATTTCTCTTTGCTTACGTGTTGACGAAAAAGTTTTTCCATTTGATAAGAACGTTCGCGGATACAATGATGGTTCACCTTATGAACTTAAATACAATCCAACTAAAGACATCAAAGGTGACTACACTGTAGAAGTTCGCTACGGTTTAATGGCAGGTCTTGACCCATCACGTGCCCTTATCTTCTCATTGCAAGCAATGGGTGGAGATTTAGTTTCACGTGAATTTGTTATGAGTGAACTACCATGGTCATTGAATGTTTCTAAAGAACAAGAACGCATTGATATTCAAAAGATGCGTGATAATTTGAACCGTGCAGTTAATGCTGCTGCTGGTGCAATCCCTGAAATGATTGCAACAGGTCAAGATGTTTCAACTCTTCTAAGTAAGTTTGCTGACATAATCGAGAAGCGTCGCAATGGTACATCTATTGAAGATGCAGTAAAAGAAGCATTCACTCCAGAAGAGTTACAACAACCTACTCCAGCAGAGGCTGCCCTTCCTTCACAGCAGGTTGCAGCACAACCGTCCCCTCCAAGTGCTCCCGCTGGTAGCCCTGCTGGAGCCCCTCCCGATATTGCTGCTTTGATGGCACAAATGGCAGGTCAATAAATGGCTGAACAAGTATCAGGTCCTGGACAATTATCTCAAAGAACAGATTTAAATACTTCTGCTCAACCAGTTAGATATATATCTGATGGAACCTATGGTGAAGGTAAAGAACTTATGGGTCTTCAACAAGGTGCAACAATGGCAGGTCAAACACCTCAACCATCAATGAACCCTGTTCAAGCAGTTCGTCAAGCAAAACCTATTACTCCTTTAACAGCAATAACTCAGAGACCTAACGAACCTAGAACTGCTGGTGTTGATTATGGTGCAGGGGTTGGAAGTGATGCATTAACCCTTCCACCATTACAACCACAACAAAAAACTTTAAAATCAATTGTTGAAGAACTTATTCCTTTTGATGAAACAGGCGAAATATCCGCAATATACAATTTCTTATCTGACAGAGGTAATTAGTGGCAACTTCATGGAGCGAGTTAGTACCTGTTACTAATCCAGAACTTGCTGTTGCTGGTTACAAAGCAGGTTTACAAGACACTGATTTAAAACAAATCAGAACTTGGGATAAGTTATATGCAAAGCATCGTGAACTACTTGACATTAAAGATGACAAAGTAGCCTTTGATACTTACAATAAACTTGACCCAACAATTCAACAAATGCTTACCGATAATTTTCAAGCAAATTATATGTCTCGTCCACAAGATTGGACTGCTGGCAATATTATTGCTGATGCTTTAAAGTTAGCACAAAGCCCATTTAAAGCAGGATTCAAAGCGTTAGAAACTTACAGCCGTGCTATCTCTTTGCCATACCTTGGTATTAAAGCAAAGATGCAAGGTGATGATACTTCACAACTTTGGAAGATTTGGCGTGATGATTGGGATGGCACCAAAATATTTGACAAAGGTGCTACAGCAACTCTTGATGAAGCATACGGTAAAGGCATTGGTGTATTAGCCAAAGGCATTGTTTCAGGTATGACCCCTGGTGAAATAATTGAAAACCATGGTGGTGTTGACCCTGAATTAGAATTTGCTTTAAACTTTATGTCTGAGAATCCTGCACAGTTTCAGGATATTCTTTCAGATTATAAAAGAACACAGGCTTCTGTTGGTCGTGATATTGCACGTGGGTTATTTGGTGCACCTACAGCAGGTATGCAAACTAATGCTGAAAAATCTTTTGACAGAGTATCAGGTGTTTTTGATGCAACCTACCAAATACTTGCTGACCCTTTAACTTATGCAACTTTAGGTTTTGGTCCTGCATTAAAAGCAGGTGCTAAGTTAGCAAAGATTTATGATGAAATGGGTGGCGGTTCCCTAGGTGTTAAAGCAGTTTTTGAAAATAAAAAATTTGGTAAACAAGTTGTAAGATACTGGAACACATTTGGTCCATATTTAGATAACTTAGCCAGTGCAACTTCTGATGCTGAGAAAGCAAAGATTCGTGATGAGATTGCTTTAAAGTTCCCAGAATATAACAATGAACAAGTTATTGATGAACTAGTTAAAGGTAAAGTTAAAGACGCTGATAGTGCAAAAAGTTTCTTTAGTAACTATGAGCATGCTGGTAAATTAATTAATGGTAGAACTGATTCAATGCAGTTCTATCGCAGTAACCAAGTAGCAACTGCTAATCGTTTATCAGTTGTTAGCCGTACTGCACGTTCAATGGTTGATTCACTTTTCAATCAAGCCAACGATGTTGCTAAAACTGATATTGCTTTAAGCCAAATTGCTGAAGGTTATATTAAAACTGGTGAAGACGTAACTCAAGCAGCCCAAGTTTTAAAAGGTATCCGTAAAACTAACCCTGCTTTTATTGAAGCAGAAAAAGCATTAAGCACAATTAAAGGTAAGATTTCTAGATTTGCTTCACGTCACCCATTAGATAAACCAATCTATGTGACTGATGATATGGTTAGAGAATCATCTCAAACCTTTAACGAACTATCAAGAATTGTTTTACCTAAAAATCTTGCTGGTGCTTTAACTCAAAAGTTTATTGATTCTAATCAAGCAGAGCGTATTGCTTTACTACGTGGATTAATGACAGATGTTTTAACAGCATCAGGTCTAGGTGCTACACCTAAAGGTGTTGACATAATAAACACTATTCTTGACCAAAAGTTTATTGGTAGTATTTCAAATAGAATAGAAGTTGCTTCAGATTTTGTACCAACAAGTACTAACCTTGGTAAAATTGTTGAAGAGAATGGTAGAAAATTCTTAATTAAAGAAGGTCCTACTCAACCAAATGGTTACTCAAGTACTATTGGTAATCTTGATTGGCGTGGAATCAGTGAACTTGTTTCACAAACCATCACAAATAAAGACCCTAAATACATTTTAAGAAACCTTTCACCAATTATTAACGGTAAATTTGCTACAGAATTTACAAACGCATGGAGCGTATTAACCCTTTTCCCTAAACTTGGTGTAAGAGCAACAGTTGACGAACTATTTTTCTTTGTTAACTATGCACCTAAAGAAGCCTTATATAACTTTTTCTCACTAAAAGGTCTTGCTGGTGCAAAGATTCGCGGTGCTGCTACAGCAAAAACTGTTGACGGTAAAAGAGTTACTAGTGGTATCTCATTATCTGCAGAGAAAATACAAAAGATTCCTGATTTAATTACCGAAAAAGAAACAATTGATATCTTTAATAAGTTCTTTGAGGATGTAAGTCTTACAAAGAATGAACAAATGTTTGCTGCTCGTAGGGAAATAGCAGAATTAGCAGTAGAACGTTTTACTGGCATAAGCACAGCAACTCTTTCTCCTAACCAAAAGAAAGATTTTATTACTTTCTTAACATATAATCCACAATTTGGTGATGCTATTGCTTCTGGTGTAGCAGGTAACATGTTAGGTATTAGAGGAAAGATTAATAGTTCAGTAACTATGTCTGCTTCTAAACTAACTGAAGCATTTAATGCTGAAGGTTACACTCAAGTTGCTGATTATATTAAGCAAGCAGAGAATTTAAGTACTAATCAAAAGCAATTCCTTCACTATTATTTCTTTCACACTAAAGGTGCACGTAACTCTTTCAAAGATGCGTTTGATTTAAACATTGATGACCCTATTGAATACGCAATGCGTAACAATGGGTTGAAAACACCTGAAGATGTTGATAATGCTGTTGATGAAATAATGTCAGCAATGGGATTAGTTTACTCTGGTCCATCAAGAACCTTACAATTCATTCCAGGTTCAGCATCTGACCCTATTGTTCTTAATAGAAGCCTATTAAAAGATGGTAAATTAAAACCACAACAAGCAAAGAAACAAAAGGCTTTAGAGAAATACCTATATGCTGACGTTGAATCAGCATACTCAGGTGGTACCTCACCATTCTCAGTATTACGTGACCGTTTAGAAACAATGATGCTTGATTTGCGTCAAACAATTCACGGAACAGCAGACTTTACTTCAATTAACGATAACCTTGTTGCTGAACTAAACCAAAGAGCAATGGAAAAAGGTGGCAGTTTCAGCCGTGCTATTGCAGGTATGGGCTTTGATGATTTCAAAAGACTATCTGGCAAAAACACTATGGAAGTTGAAGGCATTTATGCACCTGTTGACTTTGTTGGTGACACAGTTGAATCATTATGGACTCGTGTTGGTAATAAGATGTTTGAATTTATGGACCAACAAGTCACATCAATCTATAGAACACCAGCCTTCTTTTCAATATACCTAGCAAACATGGACCGTTTCAGAAGAAATGGTCACTACTCAGGATATCTAAACGAAGTAATTAATAACTATAAAAAACTAGGTTATGAAGAAAAAACTGCAACAAGATTTGCAACAGATGTTGTAGATAGATTCTTTACAGAAGAAGCAGCAAAAGATTCTGCTAATCTGATAATGAAATATGCAGATAACCCACAGATTCGTAGCCAACTAGCATTCAGTTTAAGAAACGGTGCACGTTTCTACCGTGCAACTGAAGACTTTATGCGTCGCGTTTACAGAATGAAAGATGTTTCATTAAGAACAGTAATGCGTATGCGTCTTTCTGCTTTAGGTTTAGAAGCATCAGGTGTTGTTCACGAAGATGCACAAGGACAAAAATATGTTCTTATGCCTATGGATGACTTGATGTTTCAAGTAATTGATAAACCAATCAGGGTATTAACTGGTGGTAAAAGCGGATATAGTCAACCATTGTTTGGTGACTTCACTATTCGTTTATCACAAATCAACCCATCATTTGGTCCTGATGCAGCAATGCCAACATTGTCTGGTCCTATTGCTGGTGCCAACGTAGTATTGTTTAAGGCTATTGCTGGACGATTTGGTGAGTCTGGACGTGTTCTGTCTGACAGAATAGATAACTTATTACTTGGTGATATTGGCGATAACATCACATTACGTAAAGCAATTCTTCCTGTTTCATTAGATAGAATCTTAAAAATTGCTAATGCTGATGAAAAAGATAAACAAGAATTAACTGCTATTCATCAAGCAATTGCTTATGATGCAGCACATGGTAGAGGTTTAGCACCTGATGCTACACCTGAAGAACAATATGAATACATTAAGAATGTTCGTATTGGTGCACACAACGTAGTTATTATGCGTAACCTTTTAGGTTTAACACCTGTGCCTTTCTCACCTACACTAAAAGAATCTAAAGATGTACCTAAGTTCTTACAAGAAGTAGGTATCACTAGCATTCGTCAAGAGTTCTTTGATATCTATGAGAATGTTTTAAAGGCACCTAACCCAAGAATAGATGACCCTTTTGAAGAAGCATTGGCTATCTATATTGGTAAGAACCCAGGTAAACTTGTATACACAGTTTCTCGTGCTGAAAAAGACAGAGATATTGCATTCAGAAAAACTGATGAAGTTAAAGACTGGTATATAAAGAACACAGATTTAATTGAAAAGTATGGTGAAGTTGCATTCTTAGCAGCACCTAGCATTGGTGACTTCAGTGCATCTGCTTACGCATGGTTTGAAGCAGCAGGTATGATTAAGAATAAAGACTTACAAACATATTTGAATGATGTAAGAACTGCTGAAGATAAACAACTTTACTTTGATTTAGAAGAACGTGCAGGGGAAGCGTTAAATAAAACATTTGACCCTACAGCACGTAAACAAATCACTGAGAGTTTAAAGAACTATCGTGATATTTTAAAGGTTCAAAATCCTTTACTTCGTGCACAACTTGAATCAGGTGAGTACGGTACTGCTAAAGAAGAAGCAATGCTTAACTCTTTACAGTTCTTAGTTGCTGACCCTAATGTTAAAATGGATGTAAAGACTAGAGATAAGTTAACTAAAGCAGTAGAGATTCTTAGTGCAACTTCTGCTAAACTTCAGTACGCAGGATATGAAGAAACCTTTGGTGTTAAGTTCAAACGTGAAGTTAGAGACTTGGCTATCAGAGACTTAGAAGTTTTAGGTAAGTATGATTCTTCTGTTGCTCAAGCAAACAAAGCAATTTTTATTCCAATACTTAAAAACTATAGCAGAGATACTAGGTTGAAATAATGGCAAAACTTAAATGGGATGAAAACCAACAAGCATTCGTTGGTTCAAACTGGCAATGGGGCGAAGGCGGAGTTAAAGTTGCCTTAGATGAAGTTCCTCCTAATACTAAAATTGAAACCAAAAATGGTAAACCTATTAGTATAACTGTTACTGATAAATTCATTAAAGATTATTTTGCAGAATCTGTTGGTCAAGGTAAAGAAACTAAAATGCCTTCAGAGTATTTAACTGTTGAAGAATTAAAAGCAAAACAAGAACAAGCCTTAACTGGTCAAGCAGATACTACACCTTTTGGTCAAACTACAAGCACAGTTTTAAATAAGTCTTTCCTTGCACAAAGTGCTAACTTTTCTCGTACAGGTGAAGGTGTTGGTTATATTCCACCTGATGCTCCTCCTGGAACAGCCGCTTCTATGGTTGTTATTAGACCTGGTAGAGATGCAAGAGGTGCAATGTCTCTTGATGCTGTTGATGTTATTTCAGCAGAAGTAGCATTAGACCAAGCATTACAAGAAGCAAGAAGAACACCTAATGGTATTGTTGCTTTAAAACAAAAACTTGTTTCTTCAGGTTTTTATAGTGGTGAACTTGCTTCAATGGCACCATATAGTCTTGCAAGTAAAGACATGGAAGATGATTATTTTGTTAGTGCTTTAGCATCAGCATTACGTAGCCAAACAATAACTAACTATGGTTTTGCTAAACAAGGTAAAGCATTACTTGATTTTGATTCTTGGTTAAAAGAAAGTGAAGCAGCATACTCTTCTATCCTTAGTGATAAGACTATTAATCTTCCAAACCCTAGAGATGCTAGACAAGTATTCATTGAGAACTATCAAAGATATACTGGAACAACTCCAGATGAGAATACTATTATGGCATTCATTTCATCTGCTAATGCTTATGCTAGTGCTAACCCAGATATGGTTACACCTAATATTGCAACTGGTGCAAGAACAGTTCAACCAGGATTTAATGCACAACAATTAGATGAGTTTGCTCAAGAATATATTTTTAGCACACCTGAAGCCAAAGAATATGGAATGGAACAAGGTGGTGTTGATATGTTTAGTAATGCTCTTGATGGTTTGTTAACAGAATTACAAACAAGTATCAGCCAAAATCGTAATATCGGATTACAATAAATGGCTTACACACAAGAGCAGATTGCACAGTATTTAAGAAATGCTGGTTTTCCAGAGAATGCAATACCTACAATGCTTCGTATTGCACAGTTAGAATCTAATAATAACCCTAATGCTTTTAATCCTGATTCATCAACAGGAGATTTATCTTATGGTTTATTTCAAATCAATATGCTTGGAAAGATGGGACCTGAGCGTAGGAAATGGTTTGGTATTAAATCAAATGAAGAATTATATGACCCACAAAAGAATGCTGATGCAGCATATAAGTTGTGGAGTAGTCGTGAAAAAAGTAAAGGTGCAGGACAAGGGTATACCCATTGGTCTACCTATAACAATAAACTTGCAGGGAACCCAAATTTGAGAACACAGAATATAGAAGGTGCAGCAATGGAAGCATCAGGAGTTGTAGGTAATCCAACTGGTCAAGCAAAAATTACTAATGACATTATTGCTAGAGCCTTATTGGTTGACCCAGAACTTTCTGCTATTTACAAAAAGTATTTAGGTCAACAAGGACCTGAAGCAGAGGCTGCTTTACAAACAGAATTAAGAAATTCTAAGTGGTGGAAGAGAACTGGTGAACAAGCCAGGGCTGCTGTTCTTACTGGTTTGAAGAAAGACCAACCATCTTTTAATGAAATTAAAGCACAAAAGATTAACATTGTTAGAAGAGCAAGTGTTAAACTTGGTGGTAATTTAGATTCTGCAGCAATTGATGATTTAGCAAATAAAAGTGTTCTTCTTGGTTGGAATGATGAACAAGTTGAAAATGCAATATTAAACTCTGTTAAGTTCAGCCCTGATTATATTAAAGGTCAAGCAGGAGAAATTTCTCAAAGACTTTACAATGGTATTAAAAGACTTGGGTTTACTGTTGATACTGCTGGTTCAGAATTTAAAACTTATGTAACTGATGTTATTAAAGGTTTCCGTAGCGAAACAGATATCCTTGGAAGTTTCAGAAACATGGCTTCACAAATGTATCCACAGTATGCTGAAAGATTTAAATCAGGTGCAAGTCTTTATGACATTGCTGAACCATTAATGTATCAGGTTTCTAAATCTTTAGGTGTTCAATTTAATGATGATTTAATTAATGACCCTGTTGTTCAAGATGCTTTGCAAAGAAACTTAACTGCTTATGATGTTTCAAAAGAAGTTAGAAAAGATAAACGTTGGCAATATAGTGAAGAAGGTTGGGATACTATCCTTGATGCTTTTGATAGAACTGCTAATACCTTTGGATTTACAGGGGGGATTTTAGCGTAATGGCAAAGCCTTCCAGAAATGAATATTTAAATCAAAGAGTTCAACTTGCTCAATCTTTAGGTAGAGATATTAATATCACTATTCCTAAGAATCCTACACCAGCACAACTTAAAAGTTTAGATGCTCAAATAAATAAAATTCTTTATCCTTCTGGTCAGTATGGTGACACTACTAGTCAAGCAGAATTAGATAGACAAGCAGAGGCAAGAGCAGAGGCTGCACGTCAAGCAGAATTAGCAGCACAAAAATCTGCAGCATCTGCTGCTGCTACTGCTGAGAAGCGTCAAAGTGCTTATGACTTTGTTAGGACCAGAGCAGAAGAACTTGGCATTGGTATTGGTATTGCAGATAGAATCATTGACCTTGTTGCTAATCAAGGATATTCAACTAGAGCAATTGATATTGAAATTCAAACCACTCCAGAATATAAAGCACGTTTTGCTGGTATAGAAAAATATAAACAAAACTTTGCATCAGATATTGCAGCAGGTAAGAAAGCAGCACAACCTAGCCCTGCAGAATATATTGCTTATGAGAAGCAAGCACAGAATGTTCTTAATAGATTTGGTTTAGCAGGTCTTGCTAATCAAGAAACTTATGCTGATTTAATTGGTGGAGATGTTTCTATTCTTGAAGTAACTGAAAGAATTACTGATGTTTATGACAGGATTCAGAATGCTGATGATGTGTTGAAAACACAACTATCAACTTACTTCCCAACATATGGTACTTCTGATTTTGCTAGAGCATTGTTGACTGGTAAAACTCCACAAGATATGGCTTCACAGTTGAAGAGACGTTTAACTACTGCTGAGATTTCTTCTGAAGCAAGTAGAGCAGGTTTGGCAACTAGTGCTGAAAGAGCAGAACAACTTCAATCAATGGGTGTAAGTAGAACTCTTGCTCGTGCAGGTTATTCAAAGATTGCTGAACAAAAAGGTATCGCTGAAAAACTTGGTTCTATTTATGGACAAGATGTTACCGATATTCAAACAGAATTAGAAGCAGAACAGTTCCAAGGTTTGGCTTCACAGAGACGAAAGAAACTTGAGCAAACAGAGCAAGCAACGTTTGCTGGTAGAAGTGGTACTTCTCAAGTGTCTCTTTCACAACGAGGTACAGCAGGTACCTTCTAAGACCACACACAGACCGACCAGCCCTGTGGTGAGTTAAAAGACTGGGAGCAAGAGCCATTTATATCCCCCCGAATATGAATGTGGCTTGCGAAACTACAACGATGGGAGATATTGCGATGAGCAATGTATATCAGGACTTCGACGATGAAGAGTTAGAGTCCGAGCAAGAAGGTGGCGATTTAGTTTCACAACTACGTCGTGCTACCAAAAAGAAAGATAAGCAGTTAAAAGAATTAATGGAAGAACTTTCTTCTATTAAAACTGCTCAAAGGACTAATTCTATCAAGTCAGTCCTAGCGGAGAAGAAACTCAATCCAAAAATTGCGAACTTTATTCCAGCAGATTTAGATGCTTCACCTGAAGCAATAGATAACTGGATTGCTGAAAACGCAGAAGTATTTGGGCTACAAGTACAAAAGCAGGAAGTAAGTCCTGACATTGCTACTTTACGTCAAATAGATGCTGTTGCTGCTTCAGCGAATGTTCCTGTTGGTAATGATGATTTGTTTCTCCGTCTCGACCAAGCAACAAGTGCAGCCGAAATCGAACAAATGATTTTCGGTTCACAATCGTAATAACTACTAACTAAGGAAACTAAAGTGCCAGAAAATTATTCCGCGTTATCTGCGGGTACTGCAAACACTAACGGTGGTCTTGGTGGCGGTCAATACTCAAGTGCTAACAACGTAGGAACCTTCACACCATCTAATGGTGCAGGTCTTGTACAAAAAGCATACGACCGTCTTGTTGAGTTCGCACTACGTTCTCAACCATTACTCCGTTCAGTAGCAGACAAGAAACCAGCAAGACAATCAATGCCTGGTTCATCAGTTGTATTCCAAATTTACAACGATATGAACAAAGCAACAACTGCTTTGTCAGAACAAGTAGACCCAGATTCAGTAGCGATTGGTACACCATCTGCTGTAACCGTAACTCTTAACGAATACGGTAACGCAGTGTTGACCACACGTAAACTGCAACTGTTCTCACTTGCAGATGTTGACCCAGCAATTGCAAACATTGTTGCTTACAACATGGCTGATTCTATCGACGAAATTGTTCAAACAGAACTTCGCGGTGGAACAAACGTAATCTACGCAAGCAACGCTTCAGGTACACGTGCAACAGCAACAACTAACGTTACTGGTGCTCACACCTTGAAAGCAGCAGACATCCGTCTTGCTGTTGCAAAATTACGTGCAGGAAAAGCAGTTGCTCGTAAAGGCTCCCTATACTGGTGTGCAATACATCCAGAAGTTTCACACGACCTTCGTGCAGAAACAGGCTCAGCCTCTTGGAGATTGCCTCACGAATACCAATCAAATGCTGAAATTTGGGCAGGAGAAATTGGAACATTCGAAGGTGCATACTTCATCGAATCACCACGTATGTACAACGCTACCGATGGTGGCTCAAGTGCACGTGTATTCCGTACATTACTTGCTGGTCAACAAGCACTTGCAGAAGCAGTTGCTGAAGAACCACACGTAGTGATTGGAAACGTTACTGACAAATTGATGCGTTTGCGTCCAATTGGTTGGTACGGTGTACTTGGCTTCAAGCGTTACCGTGAAGAAGCATTGTACAGAATTGAATCATCTTCAAGCATCAACATTGCTTAATTAGATTCAAATCAAATTTAAAGCCCCTGGGAAACTGGGGGCTTTACTTATTAGGAGAGTAAATTGCCAAAGTTTTTTCCACCAACTGTAGAAGAAGGACCAGCAGGTTATGGTTTATTCTATCGTTACACACTTAATCGTGGTGTTAGTGTTTTAAAAACTTCTGGTGTTTATGCTTTAAGAAGATATCCTACACAGGATGAAATTGATGCAGCAACAGAATATTATGCAGGAGGACACGAGTATGAAGTTACGTCAAACCAAAAATCTGCACTCATTGCTGCTGGCATCGGCATTACTGAAAGTAACTTTGAAGGATGATAAACAACATTCTTGTAGCAGGTGCGACTGCAAGTGCACTTGCTTCTGTATATTTTGTGATTGCACCATCGATTCGAAAGATTCGTTCTATGATGGATTGGTTGGAAAAATTTCGCAGAGACTGGGAAGGCGAGCCTGGTGGTCCAGGTAGAGACCCTGTTCCAAGTGTGATGGAAAGACTTAACAGATTAGACGGTGAGTTAAGTCATAATGGTGGTTCATCTTTAAAGGATGCCATTGATAGAATTGAAAAACGTTTGGGGACAAGTAATGAGTTTACACAGAATTAGAAAACATCCAGAGTTTGTTGAAGGTTGTTTTGGTTGTAAGGCTTCCACTGTTGATTTGAATGCTGGTGAAGCATCATCAAGATTGACAATGTCAGCAAAGAAATGGGATAATGAACTTGCGTTATATCGTTCGGCTAGGGCACAGGGTATTCAACCTGATAGCACTAAGACTAAAGATATTCGCAAAGCAATAGATATATCTAACAAAACTGGGAGAGCATATGGCAATGGGTAAAAAGAAAATGTCTAAAAAGATGGCTTACAAAAAAGGCGAAAAGATGGAAAGCAAAAAAGAAAAAGCCATGGAAATGAAAATGGGCATGAAGAAAATGGGTAAGAAAAAATAATGAAGGCTAAAAAAGGTATGGGCTTTAAGGCTGCACAGAAAAGTATTGCTAAGAAACAAGGTGTCAGTATGAAATCTGCTGGTGCAATTCTTGCTGCTGGTGCACGTAAGGCTTCACCTGCTGCTAAGAAAGCAAACCCTAACTTGAAAAAAGTTAAAGGTACTATGAAGAAAAAAGGTAAATAAGATGTGTTCAACTTGTGGATGCAACTATCCAAACGTAGACCATGCTATGGCTAACGCTAAAGGTGATAACCCAATGGGTATGCCAATAGCACCAAAGCCATCAAGCATTACCAAAGCAACACCTAAGAAACCAAAGAAGTAATTATGAAGCCAAAGGACTCACGTTTAAAACGTGCTGGAGTCTCTGGCTATAACAAGCCAAAGCGGACCCCTAATCATCCAACTAAGTCACACGTTGTTGTTGCTAAGTCTGGTTCACAGGTTAAGACAATCCGCTTTGGACAACAAGGTGTGACTGGGGACAGAACACCAACTAAACGTCAAGCAAGTTTTAAAGCACGTCATGCTAAGAATATTGCTAAAGGCAAAATGTCTGCAGCATACTGGGCAGATAAGGTGAAGTGGTGAAGAAGAAAGCATTTTGGGATAAGAAGAACCCTAAGAAAACTTCTAAGAAATTATCTCCTACACAGATTAAAAGTGCTAAGGCTCGTGCTAAGGCTGCTGGTAGGAAGTATCCGAATCTAGTAGATAATGCTGCTGTAGCAAGAAAATCTAAATAAAACATATTGGGGACGATATGAAAATTGCAGTTTATGCAATTGCTTTAAATGAAGAGAAGCATGTTCATCAATGGTTAGAAGCAACTAAAGATGCTGATGTAAGACTGGTTGCTGATACTGGTTCTACAGATAAAACAGTTCAGTTACTACAAGGGGCACCAAATGTTATTGTTCATCAAATCAGTGTTAAGCCGTTCAGGTTTGATGATGCACGTAATGCTGCTCTTGCTTTGTTACCTGATGATGTTGATATGTGTCTTTCCTTGGATATGGATGAGATTCCGCAAGATGGATTCTTCGATACTGTAAGACAGAATTGGACTCCTGATGTTAACCGTATATGGGTTACTTGGGAAACAGGATATAAGTGGCAGAACAATAACCGTTTACATTCAAGACATGGTTATCGTTGGTCTAAGCCTTGTCATGAGGTCACAGAATATTATGGTGATTTCTTTGGTGGGGTTGAGAAAAGTATTACTTTAGATTTAACTGTTGTTCACAGACCTGATGATAATAAATCTAGGTCACAGTATTTGCCTATGTTGCAGATGGCTGTTGCTGAAGCACCTAACGATGCTCGTATGTGGGCTTATCTTTGCAGAGAGTATTTCTTTCACGATAAGTGGAGGGAAACTATTGAGGCTGCTGAAGAGATGCTTAAAGCAGGTGGCTGGTATATAGAACGTGCAGCGTCTTGTAGGGCTGCTGGTGAAGCGTTTGTGAATCTTAAAAATAAAGAGATGGCTAGGGACTGGTTTGTTAGAGGTGTGAAAGAAGCACCTGACCAACTTGAGGCTTGGTACTCTTTAGCCCAATTTAATTATGATGTTAAGAATTGGCAAGGTTGCTGGGATTCTGCTATCAAAGTGCTATCACTTGAAAAAGAAAAACATTATCTTGTTAATGATGATGTTTGGAATTGGAAATGTTTTGATTTACTAGCCTTGTCTGGTTGGTATCTTGGTAAGAAAAAAGAAGCAATGGAATATGCAGTTATGGCAATACAAGCAAATCCCACTGAACAAAGATTAATAGATAACTTGGAATGGATGCAAAAAAGTAATGACAACATTTAATGATATGGTTGAAGAGGTTTTAATTAACCTTGAAGGGTTTACTCTTCGTCAAGACCGTACAACATATTTGACTGCTGCTATTGATAATAATGATTTAACTATGTCTTTAGCATCAGGTGACAATATTGGTAAGGGTATTGTTGAAATTGATGATGAACTTATCCATCTTGATTCTGTTGACCGTTCTGACCGTTCAGCAACTATCTCACCTTTTGGCAGAGGGTATCGTGGTACTACTGCTGCTTCACATGCTTTAAATACTAAAGTTACTTTCTCTCCTTCTTTCCCACGTTTATCTGTTAAGCGTGCTATTAACGATACTATCCGTGCTATTTATCCAAACATTTTTGGTGTGGCTTCTACAACTTTTACATACAATGCAGCCCAAACAACTTATTCTCTTCCTGTTAATGCTGAAACTGTTTTGGCTTTATCTTGGGATTCTATTGGTCCTTCAGGTGAATGGATTCCAATTCGTCGTTGGAGACAAGACCCTACTGCTGCTTCATCAGAATATGCTACAAGTAATTCTATAAGCATCTATGATGCTTTAGTTCCTGGCAGAACTGTTCAAGTTATTTATACTAAAGAACCTACTACTTTGTCTTCTGGTTCTGATGTGTTTACTACTGTTACTGGTTTATCTGAATCAGCAAGGGATGTAATTATTTATGGTGCTGCTTATCGTATGGTTTCTTTCTTGGACCCAGGTCGTTTAACGTTTACTTCTCCTGAAGCAGACCAGAATGATACGACTAGACAGTTTGGTGCTGGTACAAATACTGCAAGATATTTGTTGGCTTTATATCAGCAACGTTTGCAAGAGGAGTCACAGAAGTTAAATGGTAAGTATCCTGTCCGCGTACACTACACAATATAAGGTAAATTAATGTCAAGAAAATATTCCAGTGTTTCTTTAGAAACCGAAGTTGTTGGTTCTTTAACCACAACTGCCACTTCTGTTGTTGTTGCTAACGCAACCAATTTACTTGGTGGTATTAACCCAGCATCTATCACATCAACTGATGATTTCATTGTTGTACTTGACCCTGAAACATCAAGTGAAGAAATTGTTAGGGTAACTTCTATTACTTCTAATACTTTAACTGTTGTTCGTGGTTATGATGGTTCAACTGGTAAGACACATACTTCTGGTGCCAAGGTTCGCCATATGGCTATCGGTGAGGATATGCGTCTTGCTGCAGCCCACATTGAATCTACAACTGGGCACGGTGCTACTGGTGCTGTGGTTGGTACAACTAACACACAGACTTTAACTAACAAAACTATTTCTGGTGCTTCTAATACTTTTAGTAATATTCCTAATAGTGCTACAACTGCTGTATCAACTAATACTGGTTCAGCAATTGTTGCTCGTGATTCTTCAGGTAACTTTAGTGCTGGAGCAATCAACGCTAACTTAACTGGTAACGTTACTGGTAATGCTTCTACAGCAAGTCAACTTGCTACTGCTAGAGATTTTCAAATTGTTGGTGATGTTGAAGCATCTGCTCAATCATTTAGTGGTTCAGGAAATGTTACCTTAACAACTTCTATTGCAACTGGTGCAATTGTTAACGCTGATGTTAATGCTTCAGCAAATATTGCTGCAACTAAAATTGCTGGTACTGCTGTAACCCAAGCAGATACAGGTACTGTTACTTCAACAATGATTGCTAATAACACCATTGTTAACGCTGATGTTAACTCTGCTGCTGCTATTGCTTACAGCAAGTTAAACATTAACCAGTCTATTACTTCAGCAGATATTGTTAACGGTGCTATCATTGATGATGACATTAATGCTAATGCTGCTATTGCTTTAAGTAAGTTAGCAACTGACCCATTGGCTCGTGCTAACCACACTGGTACACAGTTAGCATCAACTATTTCTAACTTTGATACACAAGTTCGTACTTCTACTTTGAATCAGATGGCTGCACCAACAACATCTCTTTCAATGAATACTCAGAAGATTACTAACGTTGTTGACCCAACATCTGCACAAGATGCTGCTACAAAGAATTACATTGATAGCAAAATTGGTGCTAATAATGGTATTGCTCCTTTGGATGGTTCAGGTAAAGTTCCTACTGACCATCTTCCAGCACTTGCTATTACTGAAACCTTTGTTGTTAACTCACAAGCAAATATGCTTGCTTTAAGTGCACAAACTGGTGATACTGCTGTTCGTACAGATGTAAGTAAAACTTTCATTCTTACAGCATCTCCTGCTTCTACTCTTGGTAACTGGCAAGAATTACTTACACCAACTGATGCTGTTCAATCTGTTGATGGTTCTACTGGTGCTATTGTTCTTTCAGGCACTTACCTTGCTAAGGCTGGCGACACAATGTCAGGTGCCCTTGCAATGGGTAACAACAAGATTACTGGTCTTGGTACACCAACATCTAACGCTGATGCTGCAACTAAAGTGTATGTTGATACTGTTGCTGGTTCTGCTACTGCTGCTGCCGCTAGTGCTGCTGCTGCTGCTGCCTCTTATGATTCTTTTGATGATAGATATCTTGGTGCTAAATCAACTCCACCTTCAGTAGACAATGATGGCAACGCTTTAATTACTGGTGCAATTTATTGGGATACTGTCACTAACCAAATGTATGCTTGGTCTGGTTCTGCTTGGGGAAGTATTTCTTCAACAGCAGCAATCTACAGATACAAGTTCACAGCATCTGGTGGAGAAACATCAGAATCAGGTGTTGATGATTTATCACAAACCTTGTCTTACCTTCCAGGTAAAGAACAGGTTTACTTAAACGGTGTTCTATTAGTTCGTTCTGTTGATTACACAGCATCTAATGGTACAAGTATTACTTCTCTTGCAGCCTTAACTGCTGGAGATGTTTTGGAAATTATTACTTTTACTGCTTTTGATTTAGCAACTGCTATTCAATTGTCAAGTATTAATGCCAAAGGTGATTTGTTGGTTGGTTCAGCAAATGACACTATTGGTACACTTTCTGTTGGAACAAACGGTCAAGTTTTGACAGCAGATTCAGCAACAGCAACTGGTGTTAAATGGTCGACACTAGATGCTTTGCCAAGCCAAGCAGGTAACGCTGGTGAGTATTTAACCACCGATGGTTCTACTGCTTCTTGGCAACCTATCACAACTGACCCAACTCCAACAGTATTCTTCTTGATGGGAGCATAAGGAAAAACAATGCCAACAACATATAAGGTAGTCGGACAGGTAAATACTGGTGCCGTACTAAGCAACACAATAAGCAACAAGGCTTTAACAAGCAACGTTGCAACTTTAACAACTGGAACAGCACACGGATTTACTGCTGGAGATAGAGTCGTTGTTACTGGTGTGGATACAACATTCAACGGCACATTTGCTGTTGCTTCTATCCCAACATCAACAACCTTTACTTTCCCTTTAACAGCATCTAACGTTACTTCTGCAGCAGTTACAACTGGTACAGTTACTGCATATGATGCACCTATAGCAAGGGCTGTTACTAACAAAGCAAAGTCTGGTGGATTTGCTACTTTAACTACATCTTCACACACTCTTGCTGCTGGCGATGATGTGTATGTTTATATTAATGATGCAACTATTGATGGCACTAGAACATTAACTTCTGTTACTTCAACTTCAATGACTTTCATTGCTGTTGGTGCAGACATTTCTTCTACTGCTGTTTCAAGTGGTGGCGTTAGTGGCAACACTTGGCAAACACTTTACACAGTTCCATCAGCAACTCAAACTGTTGTGTCAACAATTCAAATTGTTAACGTTTCAGATATTACTGCTAATGCTGATATTATTTTAGCAGTTAACGGTGCAGCATTTGATGTTAAACAATTTGTCGCTAAAGATATAGTTGTTGACCCAAGTGAAACAGTATTTATTACTGTTGGTATGGCACTTGGTGCTGGAGATGTTATAAAAGTTAGAACAAATCCTGGTGTTTCATTTACTGCTTACGGTTCGGAGATTGCATAATGTCTATTAGTAGATTAAAAGGTGGACCAAGTTTAACTTTAGTTAAAGCATCAAATGGTGAAACAACTAAATATACTATTACTGCTTTTAACACTCCTCTTATAAATTTAAGTACTTATGGTGAATGGAGAATTACTACTAATTCAACTTTCTTTGCTGAACTTTTATTATGGGGTGCTGGTGGAGGAATGGATGGTACCTCCAGTTCTTCTGGCGGTGGTGGTTTTTCTGGCGGTATTTATAAATTTGAATCTGGTGTCCCTCACATTATTTGGGTTGGTCAAGGTGGTCAACCATATTGGGTTAGGTCACAATCATTTGGCAATGGCGGTACTTCTGGTGTTAACGGTTACGGTTACGGTGGCGGTGGTTTAACAGGTTTATTTAAGACTTCCGTTACTCAAGCCAACTCAATTATTATTGCAGGTGGCGGTGGTGGTACTAGCAATTACGGCACAGGTGGTGGTGGTGGTGGTTTAACTGGCGGCACTGGAAGCAATGGTGGTGGTGGTGGCGGTAGCCAAACTGGTGGTGGACTTTATAGTGGTTCTGCACTTTCTGGTGCTAATCAAGGCAGCCCTTACGGTGGCGGTGGCGGTGGTGGATACTTTGGTGGTGGAGAACTGGGTTCTGCTAGCAACGCTAGTTCAAGAGGTGGCGGTGGAGGTTCAGGATTTTTACATCCTTCATTAATTAATGCTTCAACTGAAACAGGTGGTGCACCTACACCAGGAAACTCTGGAAGTATTTATAGAGGAACTTCTGGAAATGGATACACAAATACTCCTGCTCCTGGTAATGATGGTCGTTTTGTTCTAATCCCTGTACCAACTCCAAGATAGGAATATAAATGAGTAGAGCCAGAGATATAGCAAACGTATTAAACACATCAGTAGCAAAATCTTTAGTGGATGCTAAAGGTGACATTGTTACTGCAACAGCAGATAACACTCCTGCAAGAGTTGCCGTTGGAACAGATGGCAAATTCTTGACAGCAGATAGTACACAATCAACAGGCTTGGCTTGGGCAGATGTTTCAACTGACCCATTACCTCAAGCATTAATGACAATGGGAGCATAACAAATGCCTACAGCAACATATAAGGTGCTTGCACAGTCAGCACCTTCAGCAACAACAGCAACAGATATTTATACTGTTGGTGCAAGTAAACAAGCAGTAATATCAACTATTACTGTATGTAATCGTGCTGCAGTTGCAGCAACATACCGTATTGCAGTACGTCCAGATGGTGCAGCGTTAGCAAATCAACATTATATAACTTATGATGTTTCAGTTCCAGCATCAGATACAATAACATTAACAATAGGTGTAACCCTTGATGCTTCAGATGTTGTAACAGTTTACGCTTCATCAGCAAATCTTTCATTTAATTTATTTGGAACGGAAATTGCTTAATGGCTACACAGCGTGTATCTCAAATGACAGTTGCTACACCTCAAACTAGATATAAAAATTTAGGTGGTAATTGGAATAATTTTGCTGCAGGAAATCAATCGGCAGATGATTTAAAGGCTTTTTTGGCTTCTATTGTTGGTAGACCAGCCCAAGCGGTTAGTGCTGGCGGAACTTTTACAATTAATAATCAAAGTTTAGGTTCTTATGATTATACTATTAAACAAGGAGACCAAACTGTTTCATCTTTTGTTGCTGGCGATTGGTTTACTACAACGGAAGATACTCGCTCTGCTTTAATTACAGTTAATGGTAATCTTACTATTAATTCTGGTCAAACATTTACTCCTTCTGTTCGTAAACTTTTTACTTGTATTTATGTTAATGGTAATTTAACTGTTAACGGTACAATAAGTATGTCTAGTAGAGGTGCTAACCATAGTGCTACTTCTGCTGCAACAATTAAATTAATTAATAATGGAACTTATGGTGGCGTAACTAACCCTGAAATACCTGCTACTGGTGGTGCTGGGGTTGGGGCTAACTCAGATGGTACTGCTGGAACAAATGGTGGTACTGGTGCTGGAGGTGGAGGAAGACGTAGTGGCGGTGCTGGTGGTAACGGTGCTGCTGGAACTTCTTTCTCAGGTGGTGCTGCTGGTGGTTCTGCTTGGAATGCTACTTCTGGAAGTGGTGTAGCAAATGGTGGTGCTGGAGGTAATGGTGCTTGCGGTGGTTCTGGTGCTAACGCAGGTGGTGCTGGTAATCCTGGAGGAAGCGGTTGCGGAAGTGCTACTGCATCTTCTGCTGGAACTGGCGGAGTTTTAATTATTTATGTAACTGGAACTTATTCTGGAACTGGTTCTATTACTGCTTCAGGTGCAACTGGTGGTGGATGTACTGGTGATTGTCACGCAGCAGGTTCAGGTTCAGGTGGTGGTTCAGTAAGTATTTTTTGTACAACAAATTCAACTGGTCCAACGCCAACAGCAACAGGTGGTAGCCGAGGTAATATGGGTGGTAACGGTGGAGATAGATTCCAAGGTTTATTTGGTGGAGCAGGAACAGCAAGAATTATGGCAGGTGCATTTTAATGGTAGATACTACTAAACAATATTTATTTCATAACATCTATGGTGATGCTAATAATTTAATAGCAAACAAACCAAGCAATGTTATCCTTGTTCCATTTGGTTGGGACGAAGAAACCGAAAACAATAGAAATGCTATCTTGAATGAATTAGGTGCAAGTGTAACTTGTTTACCTTCTGTTTTATTCTTTGGTAAAGAGTATGTTGCTTACGGAGAAAACGATGTTGAAAGAATTGAGCCAGCAAAGTGGGAAGAAGTAAGAGTGGGAACTTTAGAGAAACCTTGGAATTGGGATGATATAAATGCTTGTATTCAACAATTTATGGAAGAACCTATCCTCGGTGTTCCAGAAGGACCGTACGCTTAAATCAACTGTAAAGCCTTGGGATTTATTAAATCCTGAAACAGAGTATGTTGATGATAATGTGTATCAAAATAGATTAAATACTTGTCGCAGTTGTGAATATTTTTTTAAACCAACTACTCAATGTAAGAAGTGTGGTTGTTTTATGAAGATTAAAGCAGCAATGAAAGATGCTTCTTGTCCTGTAGAAAAATGGTAATTAACTAAATTAAGGAATAACATTGGCTTTATCAAGCACAATCAGAACACTCCGTTCAAGAGACATAACAGACTCAATCCCATTCAACGTGGGACAACCATCTTATGTGTCAGACATTTGGACAAACACAACTGTTGCATACGATGTTGCAATCGGTGGTCTACCATTCTTCTACGGCATCTCCAACGAGAGACCATACGAACGTCAAACTGCACCATACAAGAAACAACAGTTTGATAACAGTAAAGAACCAGGTGAGCAAACACTTGAAGGTTGGTGGATTAGAAGCCAATCATCTTTCCATCGTGGTGCAGGGATTACTTTCTTTGACCCTTCTGCTGGTGAGGAAGTTGATTACCGTTTTTCAGACTCTGAGAATGTTAATGTTTGGGACAAAGGTAAAGTAACTCTTTTAAAGAATGTTACTCAAACACATAACATTACTGGAACTATTGCTGCTAACGGTAGACCTAAACAGCACGCTCGCACAATTGTGTGGAGTGGTATTGATGGTGTTCTTGTTTTAGATGAGTACGATGTTGACAAAATGTTTCAACCACGCACAGGTGCTATCACTAACAAGGCTTTAACTTCTAACGTTGCAACTTTAACTTCTGTTGCACACACTTTCACTGTTGGTATGCAAGTTGAAGTTACTGATGTTGATGCCACATTTAATGGTGAATACCGTATCACTGCTGTTACTACTGATACTTTTTCTTATGCTAAGACTGCATCTAATGTTACTTCTACTGCAGCAACTGGTTCAGCAGAATGTAATATGATTCATTTTATTGACTATAATTCTGGTGCAGATGACCGTGTTTATGCTATCTGTGATGATGGAACAAATGCTTACTGGGTTACAAATACTGGTAGTAAATTAACTGTTTACAAAAAGGCTTTAACTGCTGATTCAACCACTGCTGAAACTAAAATGTTTGACACACCAAGCATTACAGTAGCCAATGCTACTATGGAGTTCATTAAAGAACGTATAGTTATGTGTGTTAATAACTCTGTTTACGAGTTCAGCACAACAGCATCATCAATGCCTACAGCAATTTATACTAACTCTGCAACTGATTACCAGTTCACATCTATTGCAGCATCAGGTCCTGCTATATATGTTTCAGGTTTTCGTTCACACCAATCAAGTATTACTAAGTTTACTTTAACTACTGCTGGTGCTATGCCAACATTGACTGCCGCAACTACAGCAGCAGAGTTCCCTGTTGGTGAACTTGTTTTCAGAATCTATTACTACCTTGGCTATATGGTTATTGGTACTAATAAAGGTATTCGTGTAGCACAGGTTTCCCCTGATGATGGGTCTATTGCTTACGGTCCATTAATCATTGAAACAGTTGAACAACCTTGTTTTGATTTTGCTGCCAGAGATAGATTTGTTTGGTGTGCCACAGGTGTTAAAGGTTCCCCTGGTCTTATTCGTATTGATTTATCTGAACAGATTAGCCCATTAAGATTTGCTTACGCTAATGATGTTTTCTATGCAGATGTTACAGGTCATTACACTTCATCTTGTGCTTTTATTGGTTTAACTAATCAAGTCTTTTTCACAAGTGCAGCAGGTTCTGTTGGTTATGGTTACTGTGAAGATGTTAACACTTATGCAACAAGTGGTTTTTTGCAAACAGGTTACATAAGATACGGAACGCTTGAACCTAAGAACTTTAAACGTGTACGTTGTCGTGGTGACTATAGTACTGGTGGGTTACTGATTTCCCCTGTTGATTCTAATGGAACAGTTTACGAAACTGCTGTCTACAATTCAACTATTGGTACACCTGAGATTAACATTATTAACCCTCCTGGTTCTCAAGAGTTCATTGCTATGAGATTTAGTTT
>ERZ869925.515-NODE-515-length-27857-cov-6.224193_pt1 | contig 27857 bp, 39 predicted proteins | sample MGYA00579311_ERZ869925 | MGnify/ENA primary metagenome ERZ869925 (study PRJEB32216, sample SAMN09231817) | wastewater metagenome | place: USA: Maryland | collected 2016-07-30 | study: EMG produced TPA metagenomics assembly of the PRJNA472060 data set (Reclaimed...
ATTGGAGCAAGTCGATTTACATAGATGGGAAAAGAAAAAGAGTAACATTGAAAGTCTAAGTAATAACATACAAAGGCTTAGATTAAACGTTACTAAAGACTTGAATAACGGGACTGAAAAGGACATGGTAACTGCTTTAGTTATTGCAATCATGGACAAAACAGCGGAGCGTGTCGGAAACAACAATTCTGCAGAAAATGGTCATTATGGAATAACTGGATTGCAAAAAAAGCACATTACAGTTAAAGGGAATTCTGTTTTTTTGAAATATGTAGGAAAATCGGGTGTTGAGCAAGAAAAGAACTTTACTGATGAACGCATTGCCTCTGCGCTTAAAAAAGTCCTGCAGAACAAAGGAAATGATGTTTTTGTTACTTCTGAGGGATTTAAAATAAGTAATGACAGGGTTAATCGGTATTTGAGTCGATTCAATGTAACGGCTAAAGATATTAGAGGGTACTCTGCAAATAAGTGGATAATTAAGTCTTTAGAGGGAAAGCAATCAGAGGGTGAAGAAAAAGATAGAAAAAAGATTTTTAACGAAACTTTGAAAAAAGTGTCTGAAAAAATAGGACACGGAAAAGCGACCTTGAAAAAACATTATTTAATTCCTGAGTTAGAAACTAATTACATAGAGAAAGGAAAAATAATAAACATAGCTGATAAAGGCAGCTATGAAAGAGGAGGCGCTATTAAAATATTTAATTACGAAATAGGCGGTTTATAAATGAAAAGGGGCTGGAAAAATAAAAATACTCCAATAATAGTGGGAAGTGATAAGAATCCAACAAAAATGGAATCGGGTCAGGTTATTATAAATAAAAAAGCTACCAAAAAGAACCTTGATAAACTTATAGAAATCAATAATGACAGTTCTAAGCCTGTTGATGAAAAGGTAACTACCGATGGAACCAATGGAGGTCTTTTAAAGGGGAAACCGCATTATGACGAAAATGGAAAACCATTAGGAGGAATTCCAGTTGTCGTAGATGGCGTTAAAAACATTGAAGTAGAAGGCGAAGAATTCGTAGTCAATAAAGAAGCCTCACAAAAGCACTGGAAAGAGTTGAGTAAAATTAACCAAAGCGCAGGCAATGGCGTTCCTATCAATCCTAGTGATGTTGGAACAGACGAAGACCCGGAAGAATTTAAAAAAGGTGGCTTAATTCAGTTCAATCCTAATCATTTACCAAATAGCTTAATTTATTACTATGCTAAAAAAGTAAAAGAAAAATATCCGCAAGTGTGGGACATGGGCGGAAATATTTTTGGCAACGAAGCGTTCAAAAACTTAGAAAGAGTTATAAAAAGAGGCTACTGGACAGAAAACGAAGAGTGGATGTACATTAAGTGGCGCTCTTACGTTGCTAGGCATAAGCAGGACTTTCGTATTGCTGGAGTAATTGCAATGCTTAAATGGGTAGATAAGGTCGATAAAGGTTGGCCTTACATGAAAGCGTTAATTGAAAAAGAAATTGCTAAAAAATACTCAAAGAAAGGCTTTAAAACCAAAATGGCTAAAGGTGGCGGAATAGATTATTTAATAGAAAAAGGAATAGTAGATTTAAAGTTTTACGAAACAACAACAAAGCACGCAAAAGAATATAGAGTTGAAGCAAAGAAACCTTTGTATGTTCAAAATTTATATATAAACGAAAAAGAAAGATTAAAAGGCATAGGAAAAGAAACACTTGAATACTTAAATGATTATGCTAAAAAAAACGGGAATGATGTTATTTTTGGGTATATAGCAGAAAAAGTAGAATTTACAAAAGATTCAAAAAAATCATTTAATTCTAACGTACAATCTATTAAAGATTGGTTACACAAAAATGGTTATGTTGTTAACAATGAAAGCAATGATTTTCATAAAATTGTAAATAAAAACATTGACCCCACGAAACGTTTGCCAAAAATGAAAACAGGTGGAAATATAGAAGACGAAAACATCTTTGAATTAACTAATTATATTGTAACAGCTAATACTGATACCGACACTAAAGAAATATATTATGGCACAGATTATGAACGTGCTTTGTTAGAATTTAATTCAACAAATAATTCAGATATTGGAGAATTTGGTGGGACTGCTTTATTAGAAAAAAAGATAAATGTTTATAAATTTATAGGAGATTTAGAAGACGGTTATTATGAGATTTCTGATTTCCCTATTGAAGATTATTATAACGACAAAGACTATTATGAGATTATTTCGGAGGGAGAAATTGAAGTTATTGAATCAAAAGACATAAAACCCATAAACGAAAAAAGCGATGAAATTTTACAAGAAGTTGAACAATATTACAAAAATAAATACGGAAGATATAAATACAATCAAATAACTGTAGATAATGGAAAAGATGAATATGACGATGATTATGTTGAATATGGCTGTATTCAATTAAGAATAGCAGACCACTCCGAAAATGTAAGAAATATAGATAAGTTTGGAGGATGCGATTATTATATTTCGGTGGTTATTGCCCAACAAGATAAAACCAAAAGTAAGTTTTTGACATCTGTATTTGAAAGAAGAAGTAATGAAATAGAAATAAATTTTAATGAAGATGATAACTTTGATGACATCATTTCAGCTATTGAAGAAAAAATTGAAAATGGTAAAGAATATATTTTAGAAAGAACGAAAATGCAAACAGGCGGAACTACTGATGATTTTGATTATACGTCTTTGTTTAATACAAGTGAGGAAGAAGAAGAAAAGATACCACAAGAAGCTAAAATAAAAGATAAGTATCATTTAGGGGGTAGAATTAAAAATATGGAATTTATGAAATGGTATATTGATTGGCACAAAAACATCAATCAAAAAATGAATATAACTTTTTCATTACCTAATGAACTTACACCATTTAAAGAGGAAAATGTGGTTGTTTTAGATTTATTTGAAAAAATAGAACAAAGCATTGATGCAAAACCCTACTTAAATGAGATAATTGATAAAGCCGATGAGTTGGGCGTTACGATTTACCTTGAACCAATGCCAAGATATAAATATTTTTTAAAAAACATTGAAAAAAGGAAAAAAATATCAAAGGATTATTTGATTAAATATTATCAAAAATTCGGATTTGAATTAACTCCAAATGGTCAATTTATGAAACGATTGCCTAAAATGAAGAATGGCGGCGAATTAGCTAAAGGAATTAAAACAGAGCAGGAGCATAAGAAGACTTTAGAAAAAATAGCTTCTGGCGAAATAACTGTTCAGCAAGCAATCGAAATGACGGCAAAAGACCACTTGAAAGAAAATCCAAACTATTACACTGAATTAGCCAAAATAGAAAAACACGAAGTTGGCGGTGCTTTATCAAGTTATTCATTGAATACTCCAACTGGAGAAAAGTCAAGATTGACTTATTTACAACAAGTGTTGGCGAGAACAGACAAGTTCAAAGAGTTTTTTGGCGATTGGGAAAGTGCCGCAAAATCATATTTGCTTGACGAAAAAGAAAATTTTGAAAAGCATTATAAAAACGTTTCTAAGGTTTTGGATATGGTTACTTTGGAGCCAAGGGTTGTTTATCACGGAACACGTTCCGATAAAGAGTTCTTTACTTTTGATGTAAGCATGGAAAAAGGCCAAGGGCGGCCATACGCATACTTTGCACACAATAGAGAATATTCACAAAACTTTACAGAGTTTTCTCAAAGAAATCACGATAGTTCTAATCCATATTTGTATGAATGTTTTCTGAACATAAGAAATCCTTTTATGGCCGTTGGACATCAGTATGAATTTAAAAAGAGAGATTATAATAGCTGGATTAACGTAATTACTGGAACTATTGCTTGGGATAAATATAAAACAATAGTGGTTACAGAAGAAACTAAAAGGCTTGAAAAAGCAATTAGAGTACAGATTGAGGATTATATGTCGTCTTTACCTGATGATAAAAATCAATTCTGGAAATTTATGGCTCGTGACTCAAAATCCTTATTTAAGTTTTTCTTAGTTTCATACGGTTATGATGGAATATTCTATGGAGAGGAAATCGCTTCTGATTATGACCCGGAAAATGAAAGACAATACACTAGAGCAGTAACAGTATTTTCAGCAAAAGATATTAAACTTGCTGACGGAAGAAACCTTAACTTTAATCCTATGGAAACAGATATTAGGTACAAAGATGGCGGTTCTGTAGAAAGGCCAGAAATAAAAATGTCAAAAAAAGATAAACTTGGTTCTTTGTTGTTCGGTGAAAAATACGAAAAAGGCGGATTTATAAGTGAGGCTCAAGTACACATGAGCATTGATAAACCTATAGAAGAATCAAGATTGTTTGTAGAGGAATTAAACAAAAAAATGAAAGAATAATGTATAAAAAAGTTTCAGAAAGAGTTTCAGAAATAAGGGAAAAAATTAAAAAAGAGTTTCCCGACTTCAAGTTTTCCGTTACCAAAAAAGATAATGGAGTAAGAATCGCCATACTTTCAGCGCCTATAAATTTGTTAGAAGGAGAAGAAAATGAGCGTAAATACATATCAGTAAACAATTTTTACATTGACGAACATTACAAAGACTATCCCGAAGTAAGGGATGTTTTAAAGAAAATCGACAGTATTGCTTCTGAGGGTGTTACATACCATGAAACAGGGGATTATGGTCGGCAGCCTACTTTTTATGTAGATGTTACCATTGGACAATGGGATAAGCCTTTTGAGTATATTCCAAAAAAGAGCAAACGCTCATCTGAAAAAGCAACATCTTCTGCGCCTGCTAAAAAGTGGGATAGAGGCGAAATGTTAAGAGAGTGCGCTGGCTGGAAAGTTTACAAAAAAACATTGCCAGATGGCCGAATCGTTTACAATGCCTTAAAAGACAAGGAAACTGCTCCAAATAAAGGGGATTGGTCAGCAATCAAGTCAGAAGTTTATGCAGAAACTGGCTTTAAATGGGGTAGATTTGGTTCTTTTGACAAGTGGGGAGAAATAACCGAAAGCAGAGGCGAAGATGGTGTTTTAAGCAATTTATGCGAATTATTTACTAAATACTACGGAAGCAAGCAAGAAGAACCCAAAAGCGAATCTTCAGAGCAACCAAAAAGACCAAAAGAGTTTGCGGAATATTTTGCAGAAAGAAACGCCATCATTTGGGAAGATTTAAATATTCAGTCTGGTGGTGAATTATATAAAAATGATGAATTGCAAAAAAAATATGCTGAAAGGTTTATGGTAGCATTTTCGTCTATAAATCAACAAAGCATTAGCGATGCGGTAAAGTTAGATATTTTTGCTGAATTAGCAGATATGAATGAGCATAGCCTAAATAATGCACTTGCTCTTTATGGTTTTTATGGCTCTGATACTAAATCTGAATTTGTTTTAGATTTCAATGAAAATCCAAATATTTTCTTAAATCCTAAAAACTTTTCTATTTCAGATTCAATGAATATTTCAGAAATAGTTTCAAAGTTATCTTGGTCGAAAGGACTAAAAGACATGATGATTGATGACTTTAAAAAGTCTGGTTACGAAAATGTCACTGGTTTAATTGGCAACAATATAAAAGAAACATCAAGGAATATACAGGACAGGATTATTGGATTTTCAAGCGGAAAGCATACTTATCTTCAGGCTGATATGCTTTCAACAATTATCCACTCTAATATGCCAAAAACGTCAACAAGATTCGCTTATGGTAAAAGCTGGAGCGTTCCGGATGATTATGGCAAACAAATTATCGGAAATCTAAGTAGTTTTGGGTTTGAAATACTTGAAAACAAAGAGAATTATTTTTCGTTTTTTAGAAAAGGAGTAGATTTAACATTAGATGTTTCGGATAATGGTGGTGAGTTTAACATTGTAAACGCAATAACAAAAGAGTATGTAGCCTCTGTTAATTATGTTATTGATAACGTTCCAACCACTCCATTTACTTTGGCGAGAGTGATTGAGGATATTTATCTTGATTCATCCGAAAGCACTAAAAAAGAAAATGCTACTGATAAAAAAGAACAAATACAAAAAGCAATAGCTGGGCTTCAAATACTGGCTGATAAAGGAAACGAAAAAGCAAAAAAAGCAATAATCGGGTTACAATACCTATTAAACAAGTAAAAAATGGCAACAAAAACAGAATTAGAAGAAAAATTACGTAGGTTACAGGATTCAGTAGGTGCAGTTCCACAAGAATTTGTAGCCGATATTGAAAACGAAATTGAAGAAACAAAAAAGGAATTAGCTGCTTTAGTAGCAACTCCAGCCCCTGCTGTTACGGACAATCAAAATTCAAGTGATTTCTTGAAAACAATGATGTCTACTCTTTCAGCGGTAATGGCTTCTGGAAGCGGAAGTGGTGTTGATTCACCAGAAGTTAGAGCAATCATTAAGAAGTACTTGGAAGATGACAAGGTACAACTTGGAGAGCTTGATGAAAGCGTTATGAATTTCATTAAGTCAAATCAGAAAGTTGTATTGGAAATCCCAAACTACTCATTGAAAATCGAAGTTGACTCTGAAACCGCTCAAATTCCTAATTTTTACGAAATCATAGATGACGTTCTCGCTGGTAATAATGTTTATTTAATTGGTGAAGCAGGTGGTGGAAAGACCTATACAGCAGAACAAATTGCAAAAGTTCTGAAAAGAGCATACGTTACCCTTAACTGTTCACAATACACTTCTCCGCTTGAAATTTTAGGCGGTCAGTCTATCGAGGGTTTTAAACAGGGCAAACTAATTGATTGCTGGAAAGAGGGTAAAATCCTTATTTTGGACGAAATGCCTAAATTAGACCCAAATACAGCGGGTCTATTTAATGATGCGTTAGCAAAGAGTAGTAAGACCAGAGATGCTTCAGATGCTAAAATTAACTCTGCAAATGCCGAAGAACCACCTATCGAAAGAAATAATGATTTTGCTTTAATTGCAACGGGAAATATCTATCCTAATGAACCACCTGCGCCGCAATATCGTGGTAACAATCAACAGGATTTGTCATTGCTTGACCGTTTTTCAGGAAGTGTATATTTTACTGAATTTAGCAAAGTAACAGACGAAAGAACTACCAGATTCAAATTCTTATATGATTTCTTGGTAGGGAACTATTATGAGTATATAGATGCTAAAAATAACAAAAGAAGTTTACCTCCAGCACGTGGATTAAGGACTGCAATCGAGGAAATGAATTTGAAGAATTTAGCACTTGTGTCTTATCGTACTAATGTTTCTTTCAGGGTTTCTTTTGAATATGAACTTGTTCGTGCAATCGCAAAGAGCGAAGGAAAAGATGTTCCTATCGTTGGTAAAACGCTTTTGAAGGCCTTCAAGAGTTACATGGTGGCATTTATGAGCAATCGTGACACTTATAACAATTTGATTGCTAAGACTGGATATAATGATGCTTACATTGAAAATATGATAGCGGATGCAATCAAAAAAATCACATCTGGAAAGGATGGGTTTATGAATTCTTTAAATGAAAATGTAAGACAAAAAGCTAGTCCTATTTTTGAAACATACAAAGATATGTTTGTTATAAATCCAACTGTAAAATAATGGCAATAAGACCAGACTATTTTAAGAGAGAAGTAATAGGTAGAAATAAAACTGCCTATTACTTTGATACATTAGGAGACTATGAGAGATTCATTGACGCTGTTCAGCCTTTAGCAACTGGAAACGCAAGACTTGGACTTGACAGAATAAATGAGCCTAATTATATTCAAGGGCGTGCCTCTAAAAACTGGTTCGGAACAGACGATGCTTCTTTGGTTACCGATAATCTAACGTCCTACTTATTTAATAGTGAGCTTGATTCTTTTTTGGGGTCAGTTAGAAGTAGAACTGTGCAGGTTGATATAACTGATTTAGACCAACAAAAGGCAATAAAATTCACAGAAAAAGAAATTGGAATATTTTCTTTTGACCTTGCATCACTTGGCCTTATAAAGGTATTTGAGTTTTATAGTCCTTTACTTAAAAGAATTGTTTCTGGTAATCTAGTTAAAAGTGAAACATTGCAAGATGGCAAAAAGGCCTTTTATTACGTTGGAACTCCAGAAACAAAAGAGCACATTGTAAGATGGGATATAAAGGAAGGGGCTTACTACAGCAATATTTTAAAGAGGGTTGTAGATGTAAAGGATTTAATTAAAATAGACGATTTGCAATACGCTTACCCTAAAAAGAACGAAATACCGAGACATGAAGTTGAAAGGCGACAAGTTGTAGATGATAATGGAAAAAAGAAATTTGCAACCACTTTTAAAAAGTGTTTCATAGAAATACCAAAAGTCGAAAAACCATTACCAAGAATTGATATTATTGTAGGCTCAAGTTTTAATGCAAATGTAAATGCTGAAACTGAAATGATATATAGTTCAATGGCAGCAATCTGTTTGGCAGAAAAACTTTCTAATTCCGGGGTAAATTACAGAATTGTTGTGTGCTATCCAGTTCAAACAAGTACAAATAATAAAGAGGTTTATTCATTTGTAAATGTTAAAAAAGAGGGAGAGGCTCTTGATAAGAATAAGATTGCAATATTATTAAGTGACGGTAGGCAATTCAGATATAAGCAATTTAAAGGATTCCTTGCAACTCAATTTGATGCTGGGTACGATTCCTCCATCAGTCCAACTGGAATAGGAAGGGCAATAACAAACTCTGATAGTATAAAAGAAGCATACATAGATTTACTCAAAAAATCAGACGACCCACAAGATAAAATTGCTGCGAAAAACCCTGACAGTAAAATTGTATTTAGCGGGGCATTAAATTTGAATGAAGCAGAGTCACAATACAATACTATTATTGACACAATAAAAAGAATATGACAGAATCACAAAAAAATACGATAAACGTTTTGAAGGCTCAGTTTTCAGAGTCTTGCAATAAGTATGCTGCATATTCAGGAGATAATTGCAAGTTTGAATTATACGAAAGCAAAAACCCTGAAGATAAAAACATTACCATAATTTATACGGTAGTAAATGGTCTAAGTGACGATTATCAACCTTTTTATCAGACCGTTAATATGCTGGTGGAGCCAGACGGAAACGCGTTGAATCTTATGGATTTCTATCCTCCTGACTTTGTAATAGATTACATTAAAAAATTAAAAAATATATAAATGGGAAAATTATTAACCATATTGGGAATTCCTGAATCGGTACAAGAAAATCTGCCTACACAGATATTTCAGGGTGAGCAAATGATTAACGTCATGCAAACCGTATATGAATCAGCCCCTGAATCAAATAAAAAGACAGCACTTTCAAAAGCCATTTCAGAATCGGTAAGGCTACTTCTTTTGGAAATAGAAAAATATAGGTCTATTGAGAAAAAGGAAAGTCCTAAAGAAGAGATTCCAAAAGAGGAAATCCCTGAAATACCAGAATTGCCATTTAAGGTAGGGGATAAATTCTGCATGAAAAAAAACAAGAATCCTTACTTAATTGAAAGCATTGATTTTAATAAAAGAACTGTTACAATAAGTGGATTTGATATTTCTGGAAACCCAAGAAGGGAAGATTTTGATATTTTAAACATTAAGTCAAAAATTGAAAACGGTGAATTGTTTACTTGTCCTGAAAAGAAAAAAAGAGGAAGGCAGCCATCGAAAAAAGGCGAAAACAATAAAACGCAATCGTCAGAAGAAACAAAGTCAAGCGCTCCAGAGTCTTCAAAAGAAGATTCGACCAGACAAGAGGCTCCAAAAAATCAGCCAGATGAGCAGCCAAAGGCGCAGAAAACAACTAAGCCAGAAGCTAAAAAGCCAAAAATGCACGACCCTGAAATAACCAAAAAAATTAGGGAAATTCATGAGCAAATAGACGAAATAAATGATACTTTAGTAGCTTTTGAGGAAGGTACAGAAGATTACGAAGAACTAATGACAGAAATAAAAACACTTGAAAAACAAATAAAAGAATTAAAGAAATGAAAGCAGAAAAAATATCAACTGAAATTGCCGCTCTTGAAAGAAAGGTTAAAAGCGCAAAAAACGCAGTAGTCAAAAAAGTACTTGAAAAAAAGATTGATTCACTACGTCAAGAATTAAAAAAAGAAGAGGATGGATTGAGCAAGTTGGCAAAAGCGAAAAAGAAGATTCGTGAAATGAGCGAAAGCGACTTCAATACTTTTATCAAAAACCTATCAAAAAAAGAGGGTTTTGCTTTTTTAAAGTCAATGACTAAAGACGAAATCAAACGTGACATTCAACGTGTAGCAAAGCCTGTTGGATGGAGATTTAGAGGAGATAACAATAAAAAACCGAGCAGGAGAGATATTCGTGAAAACAATAATGTTTATTATGAAGGACGCAGAAACCGTAGCGATGTATCAAGGTCTGTTAAATTGGGAACAGGTGGCACGGCTGCAAGTTCAGAAACTGGTGAATTTATTGGTGGCGAAAACGCTTCATCTATGTACAAAAACGGTGGAGCGGTATCTCCATATATAGTTTGGGTTTCAAAAGATGGCGACAAGAGAGAATTTTACGGTGAATACAAATCTCAAAGAGCAGCAAAAATGGCTATGGACAAACTTTGGAATACAGGTGAATATGATTCTGTTGGAAATAAGTCAAAATCTTCTTATGAAAAAGAAGGATTTTACAAAGATGGCGGAGGCTTAGCTGATATGCCTGAAAGTTTCCCAGATAACGATGCTATGAGTTATGCTAAGGGCGGTTCATTGTTTGACGAACCACACCGTTCAGAAATGAAAGGAATGATGGCTAATGGCGGCACAACTGAAAATAAAAAGTTTAATCATAAAATAACTGTTGAAGATAAGTTTGGAAATGTTTTCGATGTCGCATTATTTAGAGGAAAAGGAGATGCTTTAATTTGCCTTTCTGCTCTTCAAAAGGCACAAACACAAAATATGTTTTACAAATTAGAAAACGCATAAGATGAAATTATTCACAAAAGAAATAGACAATAAACTTTTTGAGCAGTACTCAAAAGGTAGCGATTTAAACAGCCAAATGGTTGTTGCTAAAGTATTTAATCCATACGGACGAGGTACTTGGTATTTGCTAAATTCAGACCCAGAAGACCCTGAATACATTTGGGCAATTACAGATTTATTTGAAATCGAGGTCGGCAGCGTTAATCGTTCCGACCTTGAGAACATTAAATTTAAGCCATTTATGCTTGGGCTGGAGCGTGACTTATTCTTTGAGCCAGTTAACGCTATGGAATTATATAAAGGGCTTCAGGCTGGAGAAAAATATGCCAAAGGTGGAAAAATCGAAGACGAAAACGCTGAAATGGTGAAAAGCTACAATAAGCAAATTGCTCACCATACCGAAGAAATGACTGAGGCTATGAATAAAGGCGGAGATGTTCCTGCTTGGGTTGTAGCCAAAATGACACGCTCTGCAAGCGATTTGAGCGATGCTACTCACTACATGGAAGGTAAAGGTGAAGAATACGCCAAAGGCGGAGCGACTTCTGCTCAAAAACGCAAAGTAGGTAAAGTAATGCATGAGTTTAAAGAAGGAACGCTTCATTCTGGAAAAAGTAAGAAGGTAGTTAAAAATCCAAAACAAGCGGTTGCCATTGCTCTAAGCGAGGCTGGTTTGAGTAAGCCAAAAGGTTGGAAACATAAAAGATAAAAACTAAAAAGTATGCAATTAAAAAAGGTTATGCGTAATGGTCATTTAGATGACGGTCTAAGGGCTTTAGCGGTGGACATCAGGAATAGGTTAGGGGATAATATAACTCTCGTGGAAATCGGGAGTTATATGGGAGAATCTGCAGAGATTTTTGCCCAAGAGCTGCCTAATTCTAAGATTATCTGCATAGACCCTTGGGAGGGTAAATTTGACGATTTAGACCCCTGCAGCCATGACAACTATTCAGAGGTAGAGGAGCAGTTCGACTTGAGAACCTCCTCTTACCAAAATATTCACAAAATGAAGGGTTATTCTACGGACTTTAAAATAAAGTGTGATGCTGTTTACATAGATGGCCGACATACTTATGAAGGGGTTAAAGAGGATATTTTACACTGGAAACCATTCGTGAAAAGTATAGTTTCCGGGCATGATTATTATTTAGAAACTACTGAAGTCTACAGAAACAATCCTCACATACAAGGTGTAATTAGGGCTGTGCATGAGATTTTAGGTCAGCCAGACAAGACTTACGCAGACTGTAGTTGGATAAAGGAAATATGATAACCATTCATCAAATATGCTATAACGAGGCTCTAATTTTAGAGTTTGCTTATAATTTTTACAAGACTAGGTTTCCTAGTGCCAAGTTTGTTTTGCACGATAACCAAAGTACTGATGGAAGTGTTCAGATAGCTGAAAGGTTAGGGTACAAAATCGAATCATTTGAAACTAATGGTTTTATGGACGATTTCACCTTGTTAAACGTGAAAAACACTTGTTGGCTAAATGACGATACAGACTGGGTTATTGTTTCAGACATGGATGAGCTGATTGACATAAACGAAGAAGCGCTATTGCATCAAGAAAGAATAGGTAGTAACGTTATACAAACATTTGGCTTTCAAATGATTAACCTTACAGATGAATTGAAGCTAGAAAACATTCATTCTGGATTTAGGGATAGCGCTGATTACGACAAATGCCTTATTTTTAATAAAAGGTTCGTAAAAAACATGGATTGGTCAGTTGGTTGTCATATTTGTAACCCTACCGGAGACAACATCCTTTTGTCAAGCAATAGATTCCCGCTGTTGCATTTTAAATATTTGAGTGAAGACTATTTGATTAGTCGCTACAGGGAATTAAATGCAAGGCAAAGCCAACTAAATATTCAAAATAGTTGGTCTGTTCATTATAAAGAGGGGGAAGAGTCGCTAAGGCAATACTACAGAAATAGTCAGACTAAACACTTAACGAGGCTTTTGTAAATGTATTCTACGAAAAATATAACTATATTTGCATAATAAAAAAATAATAATATGGAGTTACAGTATGTTAAAGAATTAGAGCAAAGAGGCTTACAAGTTAAGGATTTGCCAGAAGATGCTAGAACTGGCATTAAGGAAATCAACAAGGCTTTATCATTTATTAAAATGGGCGAAGCCAAAGGTAAAAAGACTAGTCCAGACGCAATTAAAAAGATTAAGGCGATGGATAAGTGGGTTCTATATGAAATTTACGATATGGATTCTGGTGAGGATAAAAATGACGATGAAATTCCATACGAAAGTGAAGACGTGAAAGATTCGTTAGATGATTTTGATTCTGAAGAAAACGATAGCTCTGATGATGAACAAAAGCCTGCTCAAGAAGAGGTTAAGTCAAGTGGAGATGGAGCTAAAATCTCTATGGAACTTGAGCTAATGTATAAAAGCGGTAAGGCGGAGTGGACTATCGATGAAATCAAAAACAATGCTATAAACACATACAATGCGATTTTTGAAGTTTATAGCGAAGGAGAGCAAAATGGAGTCAAGACCCTTGAATTCTCTTTAATTGAAACAGAAAAACAAAAATATAAACTAACAAAAATCTAATTATGGCAATAGCAAATTTTCAAACAGGTGGCGCTCCTAATGTTAGTGCAAGTCCTAGTAGCGGTGGAAGTAGTACAAAAACTATTTTAATCGCAGCTCTACTAATAGGTGCAGCCTATTTAGGCTATAAATATTGGTATCTTCCAAGACAAGAAAAAAATGACGATAAACGATAAACAAAATAGATACATTACACTCGTAATCGGAGCAGTCGCAGCGTTGGGCGGAGTTGTAGCCCTATTAGGCTATCTACATTCAAGAAAACACACTAAAATAAAAGAGGAAATAGCCCTTTTAGACAGAACTATTAAGCAACTTGAGCTAAATGAAAAGCTCAATGGAGTAAAAAACAAGTCCTGATTTTCAACAAATTAGCATCTTTTTCACAAAAAGTGCTTTTTTGAATCAAAAAAATAGTACATTTGTATCACAACAGGTGAATATTATGGAAAATCAAAATGGTAATCAAATAACAGACTCTACAGATAAAAATAGGGTTTGTCCTTGCTGCGGTGCTAAAATGACTTTACACTGGCACAGGTTGAATAAGGGACTAGTAAAGGCTCTTATCAAGTTCCGAAAAAAAGTTTTAGAGAAAGGTGAGAATAAGGTTTTAATTTCAGAACTTAATTTAAGCACCACAGAGTTCTGCAATCTACAAAAACTTCGTTACCATGCGATGATTGCAAAGTGTAGAGATGAAAATGGAAAGAGGATTAGCGGATATTGGCTGCTCACTAAAAGAGGTAACCAGTTTTGCAAAGGACTTATTGAGGTTCCAGAGAAAGTAGGAACTTTCAGAAATGTAATTAGAAAAAAATCAAGCGAATTAGTAAGTATCAGTAAGGTTCTGTCAAATGAAGATTTGCCTGTTTGGGATAGTGTAGAAACTATGGAATTCGAGTCGTATGACCAATATGATATTGGAGAAGAGTTGTGGGAGGCTGATGGACAAGGTAAAATAAACTTTTAATATTGATAAATTAGGTTTTTAATATAGTCAGGTGGCGGAATGACGGTACAAAGAGTAATAGTATGTACCTGATATAGTAAGACGCACAGATTAACCCGCAAGGTTGATATTGTATGAAAGACGTAAGCGGATTTCATGCAGAATGGGCAAAACGCTGGTGGTACGGTTGCAAACGTAAATTGAAGAGAAAACCACAAATGGCATACTAGGGCAGAACTAGTCCTGACTACAATGAGTAAGAGGTACTCAGAGTCTTTGGTTCAAGACTTAAACAATGAACTCGCAGAATGTCTACGGCGCGAGTGGGACATCTTGGGAACAAAGGAGAGCGACACACCTCCTCCCAGTAGTGTTGACGGGGTTTTATGTGGTAAGACACTAATGGTTTACTGAAATAGCAGAGGAAAACCGTTAAAATCTAGTCCTCAAAGTAATCTCATTTGGGGCAAATATAGTCAGGTGACGTTGGTGTTCCCACAGTAGTGGGGGTAATGGAAATATAATGAATACCATTGCAGGTTCGAATCCTGTCCTGACTACAAGCTCGGTGTACCCAGAGGATAAACGGGTGCTATTGGTCTCTGAAGAAAAGGGAACACGGTTTGCTGCAAGATAAGCAATGACACCTCGGAAAGACGGGGAAATAACCGAGTGACGAAATGGTAGACGTTGCAGCAAGGAAACCAACTTATCAGAGAAGCGACCTCGTTAAAAGCAGGCAAACAAATGTTGTGAAAGTGCGAAGTACAGTAACACTTATGCTGGTTCAAGTCCAGCCTCGGTTACAGAATAAAATTTTGTTAATGAAATGAATATACATGATAAAACAGCAACTGAAGTTGGATGTAAAAAAACCTCATTTGTTAATGAGTTATTTGCAAACTGTTACATAGATAAGTTACAAAAAACTTCATCAAGGAAATTGAAACCAGTAAGAGCATATTTGTGTGAAAATTGTTTGAATTGGCACTTAACATCAATAGTGGGTTTTGAAGAAGAAAGATACAATAATCTAGAACGACAAATTATTAACTTAAAATCTAAGATTGAGCATTTAGAAAATGAAAATAGAAATCTTAAAAATAAATTTTTAAAAAGAAGATAAACATGAGTTACACAGAAACACACATCGGTAAACTTCGTAAAGTTGACCTTCAAGGATTAACTATTGAACAATGGGCAGAAGTTAAATGCCGTGAAATTGGAATAACAGAATTATCACCTTACAGTGACGATTGGAAAGAACAATTTTTAGATACTGGCAAAAATTACACTAAGTATTTTTTCATTGGTGATGAAGTTTATGAAACGTTTGACCACACTGAACTTGAAGACGGTGGCGATATTGACATTCTTACACCTAACTCAGATGGAACATACAGTTTTGTTATGCAGTTCTACAATGGCGGAACTTGCTTATCTGAGATGATTGAGGATGCCATTAAAAGAGAAGTTAAAAAAGACAAATAATTATTGCCCACTACTTGTACCCTTGAGAAACTCGTATTATTGGTGTTTACGTTAACTCGTAATATAAGTCGCAGTTAGAATAGATTGCTACCATAGATAAGCAAGTAGGCGTGAAATAAAGGGGTAAGAGAATAATCGCTTTATGGGTTACAAAAAATTACAATGCAAGACGAATACGAAAACCAAACAGAATGGCGATAATTTAGGATTAAAAAATTCTCCTATAGCTCAGTTGGTTAGAGCAACAGACTCATAATCTGTAGGTGCTTGGTTCGATTCCAAGTGGGAGAACATTAAGAAGTTTTGAAGATATTCAGAACATTTGCCATAGTAGTCCATTTATTGTCTACTTTTCGGCTAGTTATATAATAGGCGACACTTATTTTACTTCCAATGACCAATTTATCTTGAAATTTTGGCATATTGTCGTTATTAAATACCATGTTTACCAGACGAACTCTTTCGTGACCTACTTCTAGCGTAATGCTTGAAAATTTAGAGCCAATGTCAGTTTCTTTGAGCACGCCTTTGATGGTGCTAAAGAACTGCTGCTTTTCATTTCTATTGAAGTCGGTTAAATCCATATTATAAGTTCATTTTTGACAAAAATAAAGAATTATTAACAATAGTTGAATAATAATGTTTTATACAGAAAATATGTATAATTTTGTATAAGGCATTGATATTATGAATGAACATAAGGACGTAGAATTTTTACTAAAAAACATCCAAGAAGGAATCAGGCTATATGGTGTCAAGGAGTTAAATAGTGCCATTAGCAAGACTTTATACGAAAAAACCGACAAGGCCGAAGAGATAGAATTTATTTTAGATACCGTTTGTGCTGAATTCAACCTTAGTAGATATAATCTTATAAAAAGCAAAAAACACGGGTATGTTCAAAAGGCCAGAAAAATAATCTTCTGCTTGCTTTATTTTGATGTTGGGCTATCTTTAAGGGAAATCGGGACAATATTTGGGAAATACGTAAGAAGTGTTGCTATAGCTATTGAGAATTACAAAAAGATAAATTTGAAAATCAAGCAAGATAAAGAGTTTAGCGAATTGTACATTAAGCATCAAGAAATCTTTAAAGAGTTTGTAAAACAAAAAAATAAAATATGAGTTTCAAGGTCTACAATAAAAGAGGTAAGTTAAGTTATAAAGAAAATAATAAGGTAAGAGATATTCAAGAGGCCTTAGTTAAGAAGTTTGGAGATGACCCTATTGCCAGACAAAACTTTATACCAGCATCCACTCCAGAGGAATTAAACGAGCTTTATTTAAAGTATTGTTCAACTGATGTGGAGTTCGAGGATTTACCAGCGGAGAAAGATACAGAGCAGCAGCATAAGGAATTTAGAGAATCAATGAAAGAAAGCATGGCAACAGAAACAAAATCAGAGCCTATCATAGAGGACGATAACGGATTTATAGACCCGTTTAATGATGCTAATCCAATAGTGAGGGATTACGTCATGGATAACAATTTTGAAAAAAATCCAGACACGCAAACAGAAAGCCGAAATAGTAACTTTGATGAGCCTACTACCTTTAAGGATGCTTTTGTAATGCCAGAACCGGGAAATTCAAACTCTGGAGGCTCTGGAGGCGGAAGCAATTCTAAAAAGCAGCCAAAAGAAGAACCAATAAACCCAAATTACAATAACGAAAGTAATGCTCGCAAAAAAAGGAGCACAAAAAAGTTTGCTAAGTACATTGTAGAGGCGGTTTGTGTATTGGCCGAAAGAGGGTTTGTTTGGTGGACAACAAAAGATATTACAGAGGCTAAAGTTGTAGAATATGAATTGTCTGGAGAAATGGATTTGTCCATCCTCTTAACAATGCCAGAAGGTCAACAGGCTACTGTAAAAGAGTGGTTTAAAATGCAATGCCTTCAAGCGGAAGCGCTTTCTAAATTTAAGCAATCTGAAAAAGACGACTTGGCAGATGTTTTGGCGGAGTTGTTGGATAAAAAAGGGATTGCTCCTAGCATTGAACAAGAAGTAGCCATTATCGCTTTAAAGATGTTTGGCGAAAAGTTTATGTTGGCCTTAGATATGAAGGCAGGAATTAAGAGCGTTTTAAGCCAATTAAGAGAATTAAATAATAATAATAATAATCGGCAGAATTTCAGTAATTACAAAGAACCTGAATACCAAGAGCAGCCAGTTAACTCAGAACCTCAGCCAAGACAAATGGAAGAGCCTGTAAATAGCGTTGTAGCTGAGGTAGAGGGAAACTTTCCGGGAATGACTGATATTCAAGAAGCCACAATCATAGATTAAAACCATGCAGGATAGAGAAGCAGGAATGATGACCGTTTCAGGTGTGCAAGGGGTAGGTAAAACCTATCAAAATATGCACATCATTAAAGAGTATGTTAAAGACAAATTCTACAACAAAGTAAAAGGGCGCAGGTGCTTGATTTTCGATACGAATGGGGAATATACCGAACAACAATTTGGTAAAAATGATATTCCTAATTTTAAAACAAAAATGATTGCCATTCAAGACGTAAAGGCTTGGTCGGAAAAAGGTGAAATAGAGTGCCGAAGGATTGATGCTAAAAATCTAAGCATTGCTGAAAAAAAGGCTGCAGTAGAGTACCTTGTGGCCACATTTAGAAATGGAATGTTGGTCTTAGAGGATATTAACACTTACATTCTCAACATGACTCACATGGAAGATATTGTTAGTGGACTCGTAAACCTACGCCATAGAGCGGTTGACGTTCTGATAAGCTATCAGTCTTTAAGACCAGTTGAACCTCGTATTTGGCAAAATAGTCGCTGGATTCGTATGCACTACCAAGCGGACAATGTGAACGACATTAAAAACAAATTGCCTAATGCTACCTTATTTAAGATTGCTCAAGTAATAGTAAATAATAGGTATTTTAATGGCGATAAACGGTTCTTTGTTTATATTTATAGCTTTCAGAATAAAATCGTTGGAAAGTTTACAAAGCAAGAATTCTTAGACGCTTGTAAGCAGTACTTAAACGCTAACAAGAAATACATTAAAGAATTTAAGGAAATGAACAATGTAAGTATGGAGGAGGCTTTAGAGGGACAGGCTAAACAGTACTTTGACCAATACTATGGAAATAAGTAAAATACTTTTATACTGGGGTTATTTGTGCATAATTAGCCTTTTGTTAATCCCATTCAGACCAGATGGCAAGATGGTTCTAAGAGATTTAATTTATCTTAGTTTCAGGACTTTTTTCTCATTTATAATAACAACTGGTTTAATGTATGCTATTCTGCCAATCGCTTTATTAGACACAATTTTTGTAATTTTCAAAGACTGGAGGAGATAATGTATAAAGTTGACATAAAAACACTGAATGAAATAACCAAAACATTAGATGCTATTTGTAAAAAGAGTTCTATAAATAGTTTTAAATCTGTTAATTCTGAGATAGACAGACTTACAAAAGCAATTAAAAGAGGAAGAGCTTTAAGCGCTAAGATAAAAAAGAATTATACAGAAATTAAGCCATGATAAATCATCCCTATATAAAAACGCTTGAAAATACACTCATAATTCACAAAAGGCTTTTAGAGTGTTTAGAAAAAAGACTTGTTCTAATCCATACAGATTACGCTTTAAAGAACGAGTATCAAAAGAATGAAATAGAAATTGAAAAAATAAAGACTCAGGCTGAAATAGATTCCGTCAAAAGAATAATTTCAGAAAGAGAAAATTATTTTCAAAAGTACATGGCTAAGTTTGTAGTAGATGCAGAAGAGGTCGACAAAAACTACGAAAAGCTCTTAGATAAGATTAAAAAAGATAAAAAGGCGGGCTCTAAGGAATTGTTGGATTCTGTCAATTGGAAAGCAGTAGAAGAGAATATTGAGGTAAAAATAAAACTTTATGAACGCTTAAAAAATTTAAGTAAATGATTACGGTATGTTTATTAACAATTGACAGGTACTGGACTACTAAATATGTAATTGAAAGTTTTTTAAAGGCCACTGAACTTGAAATAGAGTTGCTAGTTCTAGACAACGGCAGCTCAGACACAAGGGCTATAGAATTTATTGAGGGCTTAATAGAAAGTAAGAAGTTTAGCAACCTGTTAAAAGTTGGTACTATCAAAGAGTCAGAGAATATTGGGGTTGCTCAAGGATTCAATAAGTTGATTAAGGAGGCTTCTGGAGATTACATTTGCATAACCGGGAATGATATTTTATTAAACAAGAACTGGTTAAATCACTTACTTTATTACAATAGAACCATAAAAAATAGCGGAATAACCGCAATCCACTCTGTAAAAAATAGAGGTAAATATTCCCCGCTCTTAGATGTCCATGACGAATTTGTAAATGTTTGGAAAACAGAAGATAATGTAGTTTATGGAACTTGGTTATTTAATAAAACGCTAATTGAAGAAGTTGGATTATTTGACGAAAGAATAGGCAAATATGGCCTATGGGATAGTCAGTTTTGTTGGAGAGCCTGTCAATTAGGTTACAATAATTATTACATACCAGAACAACATGGGCTCCATTTAGAAGATTACGACTGCAGCGAAAGATATAAAAAGAACAAGTCTGAGGAGTTTAAAAAGTCAGAAGCTAATTTGTCGGAAATAAAACAAGAAATGATTAAAACCAAAAACTACAAATATGTACAACACGCCTAACAAGTTGAAACTCGATATTATAATTATCGGTTACGAAGAAGACAAAGAAAAAATCAGACCAGTAATAGAAAGCCTGCAGGCTCAATTAAATGCAACCAACAGAAAAGATGTTAGCGTTTTATTTGGATTGGGTCTTAAAGAGCCAGACAACATAGAAGACGTTAAGGAAAGGCTTAAAACCATGACGAACTGCGAGTACTTTATATTTTTAGACCTCACCCAGACTTTTATTGTTATGCCAAATTATGTAGAGTCATTGTTAAAGGTTATTGAAGACAATGAAAATTCAGAAGGTGGTCAGGAAGTAATCAGTTTGCATGGAATCGTAAAATGGCAATAGAGTTTATCATTCCCACTTATAATAGGATTGACCACTTAATGTGCGTTATTAGCTCTATAGTTGCGCAGACAAATCCTAATTGGAAAATTAGAGTTATTTCTGATGCTAGTCCTGAAGGAACTTTAGATAAAATAATGGACTATTGGAAGTCAGAAGATAGGATAAGTTTCACCATTCTTAAAGAGCGGCACAATGATTGGGGACACACTCCAAGAAACATAGGGCTCAATGAATCAAAAGAGGAATGGGTAGTAATGAGCGGAGAGGACAATTATTACACTCCTTTGTTTGTAGAAGAATTTCTGAAAGAAGCTGACAAAGACACCAATTTTGTATTCTGTAATATTGTTACTAATTACAATAACCAGCAATATATTCCTATGCAATGTAGATTAGAACTTGGCTTTATTGACATTGGGTGCTACATGGTTCGACCAGAACTCGCAAGGCAAATAGGTCTTGAATTGAAGTATAAGGAAGTTGCGGATGGAGTTCTTGCTGGTAAATACGTTAAAAAATTCGGAGGTAAAATAAAAAAAATAAACAAAATATTATATGTTCACAATTAGGGTTGAATACTTATTTATGGCTATTTTAGTAACTTCGGCTGTAATATATTTTATCAAAAGAAATATTGATGACGAGTATCAAGATGAGGATTATCTAAATTAAAAAACAATGCGCAAAATAGTGTACATAAAAAATGTTGATGCAGATTCTTTCTTTTTGCTAACAAGAATTTCTAGCCTCAACAAGTCTGTTTCAGTAGTTAAAGATACGTTTGTATTGAAAAATGTAGAGGAATCAGACTACCTTAGATTGCTTGGCCTTAGAGATGAAATCAAGTCAACTTATAATAAACAAATAATTATTACGAGCGAAATATGAACGCAGAACAGTTTTTAGAATCCAAAGGGATGAAGTTAAATACAACTGCAATCCTAACAATAGTAGATAGCTATATGAGACAGCCAGATTTATGCGCGCTCATGGAAGAGTACGCTAAACTGAAAATAAAAGAAATGGACTATAAGGCTACAGAAGGCTTATTTCCTAAAGAAGGCGAATAAATTATGAAAAAAACAACAGTAATAGATAAAGAAGGGAACTCGTATTCATCAAATTTTTTATTAGATGATATTATTGATTCTTTTGAAAAAAAAGGCATAAATAATGGTGAAAATGATGATTTGATTATAGAATTAACTATTCAGAAATTTGAATACGGCAGAACCTGTATTGCTCAACTTATTTCAAAAGGAGGAGAAACTGCTCAAAACATTAAAGATTATTACTTTAATCTTGATATTCAGCTTCAGAATAAAATAGTAGAACTTAAAGGTAACCCGGTTAAAAAAAGATTTTAACTAAAGTCGACTCCATAAATTCCCCAAGACTTATTATCGTGCCTGCAGTAGACCGAAGTGTCTGCATATATTTTAATGCCTTTACGAAAACAATCTTCGCTAAAATAACTATCAGGATGGTTAGCCTCACCAGCAACAAATCTGAAAGGAATGGCTTTAAACACTGAATTGTGAATCAAAACACAACCCAACCCAATGCTACTAACCTGCTTTAGTGTTCCATTAACAAAACCAACCTCTTCCCCGGTTATAAAGTTTACAGAATTAACCGCTCGTGGAGCTGCATAGATATGTTTTTGAACCATTAGTTTGCGCCATTTGCCTTCATCTCTATCGTACAATCCACCTATCACTTTTTTGTTATTTGCCATTAGTTGCTCTATAACATTTAAAGGAGGGAAAACATCTGTTTCTAAGTGTAGAATGTACTCATATCCGTATTTAATAGCATATTCCCGACAATCATTGTGTGACATTGCCATTCTACTAATAACACTTCCAATAGCATCTTCTTTCATTCCATTTATCTTAGAAGAATTAAAGGCATAAAACTTATTGTTGCTTTTGCCATACTTATTCCTAAAGATTGAATTCATCTTTTCTGCAAATTCGCCTTTGTCCTTATAAGTGTTGTCAAATAACCTTATATCGTAGTTAGGATAATTGAAATTCATTGTATTGTCAAGCCACTCCTTAAAACAATACTCTTTAGAACTAGCGGTTGGCGCACAGACTAAGACCTTTTTAAAATTCATAGCTCTATATCTTGCTCTTTAGTGGAGTATTCTTTGAAGTTGATTTCTAACAAGTCTTTAAATGACTCCAGAGCAGACTTTGGGTTATTTATCACTATTTCCGTTCTAATGTGTTTATGCTGCTTGATAATCCACGCTTGGCAGCTATAAGAAATACAGTCTTTGTCAACATTTCCAAAGATAGAAGCCATTACGGTTACGTTTCTTGACTTAATGCCATAAACCTCAGCAATCTTATCTGCTGAGGCTTTAAATTCTAATAACGTCATACTTTTTCTATTTTCCAACATTCTAAAGAATTGAATACTTTAACATTTCCTTCCTTATCGGTGTATTCTTTACCTCTAAGATTATACATAACTCTTACCTCATCTCCATGTTGAAGTGAATCTAGCATAGAACACTTATCTTGAACGCACTGAAACTGCACATCTTGTGGATAATTTGTTGATGCGTCAATAGTTAATACGAATTCTTGTTTAGTAAATCTATCACTTACCTTTTGTAAATCAGAGATTCTCTTAATCATTCCTCTTACTTCCATGTTTTGTTTTTTTATTTGTTTTGTTATTTAATTTATTTTCAAAGTTATTCCTAATCAATTCATATTCGTCTAAAACGTCTTGCTGAATTTTACAAGCGGTCATCAAATCAAAATCGCCGCCCATTTTTTCCATTGCATTAAAAACCCTTAATATTAAGTCGGCAGTTGGAATATCCGTTGCTATTCCACTCATTCCTAATGCAACACTAAGTTCATGGGCTTTTGGATTGTTTTTAATTTGAAGTCCAAATAGTGTTAGTGGCGCTTTTTTTGCTTTCATCCTTATTTGTTTTCCTGTTTAAATCATTTTACTTACTAAATAACCCAAATACACAACAATGAGTAAAACCCAAGATATTCCAACTATGACGCTGCAAATTTCAGTCAACTCCATTGGTTCAAAGTACACAAACCAACCTTTTTGTCCTTTTGTATTTTTTTTATATATTAAATACCTAACCAATTCAATTAGCCATAAAGCAGCAACGAATGTGTTTACAACAATAAATATTCCCAATAAAAGGTTAACATCTTCTTTTGTTATAGGCTCGCTTGAAGTATTGCTGTCTGGTATGTAAATGAAACTCTTGCCAGATGGCATAAAATAAAGTAATCTATTCATATTTGTTTGTTTTTAAAAAGTCTGGCAAATTATTTACAGGAGAATAACCACTGTCTATAGTCATTCTTATTTGTTTACGAAGAATAGGATGAGAATCTAAATCTTTAATCGGATGAAAAACATTATTAGGCAAAAGCAGAAACTCATCTATCCCCCACTTTCCTTGCCAAACAATACTTCTTAATTCAAAAGCCGCAGCGACTTTCAATCTAGCCTGCATTGCAAGGGTATTGAACATGACTTCGTGGTAAAACAAACTATTATTTGCATGAGCATATTTTTTAACTTCTGCTAAACACTTTCTACTAATCCCCATTCCGCACACCATCGAATAAAAATATGGCGCTTGTATTTTATCAATGATATTAGGCCAGTGCCAATCCATTACAAAATCTCCCTTATAAAAATTATTAGGAGTAACTAAATCAAAAGAGTTGTACTTTTCGTCTAATTCTTCTATGGTTTCAACACTTGGTATAAATACGTCATCCTCGAAAACCCACACAAAGTCATAATTAACGTTCTCACAAAAGTGATACAGAAACTTATCCCAAGCGTTAGGGGTTTTCTTTAGCTGGGTTCCATTTTCAATATAAGTACAATTTATGTAAGGAGCGCAAACCGCATCTGGCAATTGAAATATGTTTATATCTTTAAAAGACTTACCATAATACTTTGTCGTATCGTCAATAATAATGAAAACATCAAAGTTGGTTTCCGCTCTTACATCAATTGCAAAATTCAACGTGTTTTCATTCGGCTCTTTTGTTAAAAAAACCACCGCTTTCTTTAAACCCATTTTTATATAAATTTTATACAGAAAAGATGCTACTAATATAGGCTTTTTGGCTTAACTTATACAATAATGTATAAAACTTTCAGCATTTTGTTAGTAAAAAATGGTATAATTTTGAGTTTGATAAGATAAAAAATTTGTCTAACCTTTAAACTAAAAATCATGTTTTCAAAAGAAAATCTAATGAAAATGGCAACAACACTTGTACTTGTAATAGGTGGCGTAGTGGTTGCTAATAAATACGTGATGCCGATGCTTACTAAAAAAGCACCTGCTACACCAGCAAAGTAAGAGGGAACGAGGAATCTTCCCTTTATTTTTTTACCTAATGCTGTCAACCACTTGTTGAATTCGCAGAAAAAAGTAACTAATTAAAGGATGACGACAAGTAATGTCTTGCAAACCAAGCAATTAAATAAATTTTAAACAAAAATAAATCTAAAAACAAATGAATAAGTTTGAAAAAGAAATCCACAACTACATCTCAGGAACTGAGCGTATGAGTGGTGTCGATTCTTATGATAGCGCAGAAGGCGATATGTCATATTTCGATGATTCAGCGTCTTTTGACGGTGATGATTTAGGTAGCTACAGTGGTGATGATGCAATGTCTTATGCTAGCGGTAGCGCTAACGTAGGTATCTCTGACCCTTATGTTATCCAGTACGCTAACACTACAACTAATGACGTAACCGCTATCCTTTTCGGATATAACGATTACTTCGGTGCTACCAACTATGGTAACCCTGCTGCAGTTGTAATCACCAACTTACAAGGTGGTACTTATGGCCGTTTAATCGCTCAGTCGAACAACAAGTTCTTCAAAATCGGTAAATGGCGTTTCCAATCTGCTACAACTTCACAGTTGCAACAGACTTTAACTATCAACCACGTTGATGCTAACGGTAAACAATATTCAACTCCGTTGAACTTGTCTATCATGCGTGATGCTTATCAGCAACAGTCTGACATCCTCGACGTTACTAAACCAGTAACCGTTGATGGTAACACTTATATCACTTTCACCCTGAAAGCTTCTGCTACTCTGGTTATCTCTATGTTCCCAGTTGCAGTGCTTAGCGGTAAAGCTAAACTTAACGGTGGTGCTTATGATAATACTGCTCGTGCTCCTCGCCTTAGCGGCAAGAACGTAGCGCCGGTCATTATTCAAACCAGTCAATCCGTAAAAGGAATCGCTGGATAATCCACTGACTCTCAAAGAAATAGAGCCCTTCCCAATTAGGGTTGGGCTCTTTTTTTTAATATAAAACTATGAAAAGCAAGAACAATAAAAAAGAGTATAAAACATTACTTTCTGTCTTAGCACAGGGAGCTACAGATGAGGCTCAAAGGGTTCTTGTTGAAAATGGTTTACCAGAGGCAACTACTTATGAAGAATTAGAGTTTAATTTAGCTAAGGCTTACTCTAATGCTAATGATAAGATTGCTTTAGAAAGAAAATTTGCAGAAATACATCCTCATTCTGCTTTTATTTTAAAATATCTTGCTCCTAAAAAGGTCGAAGAACCCGAAAAGGAAGTTGAAACCGAGGAGCGTAAACCGACTGTTGTTGAATTAACATCAAACGCAAGCGGGGATTGTGGTTGTTCGAGTGCTGAAGGTTCAATGATGCCAGAACAGCCTAAAATTCATTTTAATACTTTAGCTCTAGTTTCAATTGTAGCAATAGTTGGGCTAGTAATTATATCAAAACAAAAATGATGATAGCAACAACTCTAACAGATGCTGCCATATTAGTTCCTAACAAGGAGCATAAGAATTTTACCGATACAGGTAAGGTAATTCCAACTAATACAGAGATAAATGGTAACCCGACAATCGTAAAGGGATTGCGCAGGGGACAACCGTTCGAGTACAAGTTATTTGTAACCGATAAAAACGAAATTATTTATTTAAAAACAATACAACCAATGAAATCAACCGAAGTTTTATTAGGAGCTGATGCTTCTACAACTCCAACTGTAGTTAAAATGCCTAATGATTCAAACTTAGGTATGCGCCCTGTTTTAGGAACAATCCTAGGAGCGGCAGTTGGTTATTACTATGCTAAAAAGAAAAACTCATCTAAACTAATGATGTTTACCGTTATTGGTGGAGTTGCAGGTTTTGCAGCAGGAAAATACTTACAAGGTACGGGAATTGTACTTTTTAAGAAATCTAAGTAATTAAAACATTCTTAAATGGGAAGTGCAAGAATTATCACATTAGATAGTCCACTAACGGTCTATGCTAATAATTTCGACGAGGTATTTGGAGAATATTCCAATGCAAGCGCTAAGCGTAAGGCTAAAGTTGAACAGAAACAAGCTAATAAGCAAGGTATTATCGCTGCTCGTACAGAGACAAAAGTAGCTAAAAAACAGGCTAAGGCTACTGCTAAAGTGGCTAAACAACAAGGTAAGGCTGTTGCTAAGGCTGCTAAAATTGCTAAAAAGCAAGATAAAAAGCAGAATAAAGTAGTTAAGCGCCAAGCGGTTCAACAAACCCGTATTGGTAAAAGACAAGAGGCTCAACAAGGCCGTGTTGCTAAAAGAACTGCTGCTACAGAAGCTCGTCAACAAAAGAGGACTATTCGTAAGGTAGCTCAAGTTGAAAGAGCGGCATTGGGTCAAGAGGCTGATGCTTTAGCTACTGAAAATGGTTCAGCACAACCACTAGATGTTTCACAAGAGGAAACGGATATTGCGGCTGGTGAAACTATTGAAGATTCTGAATATCAACCAAGCGATGAGGAATCAGCGCCTATGGATGAAACTGAAACTACCGAAGATAGCGATATTGAGGCAGGAGAAGAAGAAGCCCTAGAGGAAGAGGAATATCCAGAGGATGAGGAGTATGATAAGAT
>ERZ869925.518-NODE-518-length-27546-cov-25.302972_pt1 | contig 27546 bp, 37 predicted proteins | sample MGYA00579311_ERZ869925 | MGnify/ENA primary metagenome ERZ869925 (study PRJEB32216, sample SAMN09231817) | wastewater metagenome | place: USA: Maryland | collected 2016-07-30 | study: EMG produced TPA metagenomics assembly of the PRJNA472060 data set (Reclaimed...
TGCCTCCATCTCCCGCCCGATCATGTCGGCGCGCTTCTGCAGCTCCGCCAGCCGGGAGGCATCGGTGCCGAGCCGGGCAATGGAGACGTATCCGCCAACCTTGGCCCGCACTTCGGGCGGGAGCGTGGTCAGCATGGCGTCGAGCGTCACGAGATCCCGGAGCATGGCGGCCTTGGGGCTGTGGTCGCGTTTCTGCGCGGCGTCCGCCTCCCTGCGCCACTGCGCCGCCTCGGCCTTCGCCTCGTCGCGGGCGCGCCGCTGGGCGTCCTTCAGCGCGTCCAGCGCATATTTCAGATCATCGCGGGCTTGGGCCACATCTCGGAGCCCTGCGCGAATGCCATCCCACAAAGCATCGGGCGTCGCGTCTTTGATGAGCCCCGCTTCGAAAGCCTCCTGCGCCAGCGTGTCGGGCGCCTCCGTTCCGCCGAACATCATGCGGGGAATGCCATCAGCCCCGTCGTAATCGCCGTGCTGGTCCATGCGGCCGGCGTTGATATCGCGGGCGGCCGCCTGCGTCGCCGACATGATCCGAGACTTAAAAAGCCCGCCGCCCAGGTTGGAGCGAAGCATCTGAAAAAGCGGATGCTCGCCCAGCTTGGCCAGCTCCGGCTGGTGAATGATCCCAGCGAATTGGTGCTCAATCGGACCGGCGTAGAGGCTCGTCAGCTCATCGCGCCGCGTGGCCTCGCGAAACGCCTGCTCCTTGGCGAGGCTCTTTGCGCTGCGCTTCTCGGCAATCGGCTCGATCCGGTCGCCCTTCGGCGTCCAGCGGAGGTTGGACCAATCGTTGGCCAGCCGGGCAAGCTTCGAGCGGATGTCGGTGAAGACGCGGCGTTTCAGCTCGGGATCTTTGTCGAGCGCCTTCTGCGCGCGATCTTCGACTGCTGCGAGGCGTCCGGCCGGGGCGAGGGCGAACGAGGGGTTGACGGAACCGGGGGACGTGGCAGCATCGCCTTGCTCCGTCGCGGCCCCGTTGAAGCCTTGCTTTTGACCTTCTCCATCTCCGGATGGCGTTGTTTCCGCGGCGGGGCTTTTTTGTGCCTGCGTCACATCGCCACGAAAATCATTGCCGGAATCGAAGCGGGCAGAAAGAGGGATTATGCTCCCTACATTGTCATAAGTGACTGGGTCGGCGGATTTTAACTGTGATGTCGGGAATACCGCGTAAACGCGATCCTGCGGAAGTATATCCGCTAAATTATGAAATGCCACGCCATCAAACCCTTTCCCACGTGCATTTTTTAGCGCTTCCTGAACCTCTTTCCGAATTTCTTTCCCTGTTGGGGAAATAGCCGGAGTTCGGGTTTCGATTTTCTGAATGCGTTTTGCAAATATAAATAATCTCCTAACCGGCAGACGAGCCGCGGCGGCAAGAATGCGTGCGCTATCTGGATTGGCGTTTTGGTCAAAAAGAACGGCCGTCATCGGGTCGGCGCCAGCCAGTCTTTTTTCCGCCATCAGCGCAAAAAGCGAGGATGCCTCTTTCGCTGAAGACAACCAAAACGTGTTGCGAGTATCAGCCCTATTGCCGAACGTGCGTTGAGATGACGGTAATTTCCATGCGACTTCCGTGAATTGGACAGCGCTACCGTGATAAAGCGGGATGGTTGTTCCAAAAACTTTAAGTCCGCGCTGTTCTGCTGCCGCCTTCGCCGCCTCATCCACCATCCGCTGAGCCGTCTCCATGTCGCCCGCTTCGACGGCCTTCAGGTATTCGGCGTCGCGCTGGGCTGCCGCTGGCGCCAGCGAAAACGCCATGCCCGCCGCCTCCTGTTCGGCGGTCGGCGGCACGTAGTCGAGCGCCGCCTGCGAGACGGCTTCCTCGTGGGAAATCTGGGTGTCCACACCGAGGAGCTTGTTCAAGAACGAATGGTAGTCATCCCCGAGTTTGCCTTCCGCTTGGGCCTTCCGCAGAGCCAGTGCGCGGGAGAAGACGACCTTCATCGTGCGGCGCACGGCCGACATGAAGTGCTTGAAGCTGAGGGCTTCCTTCAGGTCAGCGGCTCCGGATCGGGCCTCCTGCCGAATGTAGGCGGCAATCCCCTTCGTGATGGCCCCGGGCGCCAGTGCGTCGCCCCGCTTCCGGCGGCGCAGCACTTCGGCCTCCGCCAACTGCATGACGGTTTCCTCAAGCTCCGCTTCGCCGATGGCTGTGTCGTCGGTCGACTGGAAAAACTTCTGGCCGGTGGCCTGCTCGACACCGCGGACAACCTTGATGGTGCCCGCGCGCGTGAAGACGCCGTTGCGCCTGCCAGCCTTGAATGTTCCGTGGGCAGTCTCATGGACCACGGTCAACGGCGACGCGCCCTCGAACACGCGGGAGACGGAGTAGGCCACGCCGTTCTGGAACGTGGTGACGTTGTCGCCAGCGATCAGGCTCAGGGTTGCCGGGTCCACTCCCTCGGCTTCGGCCATCAAGCGAATCTCTTCGCGCAGGCGGGCCTCGGTTTGCGTGTCACCCTGAGCGGCGGATTCCGCCAACTGCTGGGCCACGGTGCGACGATTCGGTGAAACCTCGATGTAGGAGACAACGCCGCCGTCCTGCTGGGTGGCGAACACGTCGGCCGTCTCCAGCATGGAGGCCAGCAACGCCGTCTGATCGGCATCCATGTCGGCGAAATGCTCGGACGCGGCGGCCCCAAGCTCCATCGCGGCCTGTGTCGTCGGGGCGTTCCCGATGTGCTGGCCGTTGAGAAAAACGCCGATGCCATCCGGATTGACGCGGAATGTCGGCAGGGCTCCGATGGCACCGGCGGCTTTCGCCGCGGCGTCCTGTCGGGCGGCTGACGCCTGCGCTGAGGCGCGGGCTTCCGGTGGGACGGCTTGAATGGCGGCAATGGCTGCCTCAGCGCGCTTTTCTTCGGGCGCGGTCAACACTTGCTCAATGGCCGGGGCCTCGACTCCCGCGCGACGCAGCCCTTCGGCGAGCGTGACGCCGTCGACTTTTCCGAAGCCGCCGGCCGCGAACAGCAGCGAGACACCGAGCGTCGTCGGATCGGTGAGGGTGGAGAGAAACTGTTTGGCTCCGCCATCGACTTCCGGCAGCGGAATCCCGACCGCCTGCGCGGCGTCGGCCAGGGCGAACGGCATCGCGTCCTGCACTGCCTCCTGAATCTGCTGCTCGCCGGCCTCCAGCGCGAACGCGCCGCCGCGGAGTGCGATGCGCTTTGCCAGTGATTTGCTGGCTGTGGTGATGAGCTTGGCTTGTAGTCCACGGATGCCGGGAACGCCCGTCGCCATCCCAAACGTCAGCTTTTCGAATGCGGTATTGATCGCCCCGGCGGCGATCCCAAGTCCATTCGACCACTTTCCGGCGGCCTGATCGGCTTGATCTTCGGTGAGGCCTTGCGAACGGAATGCCTGTTGGAGAGCGGGACGTGATGCAGCCCGGCCCTCTTCGGCCATTTGGGCGCCGATGGCATACCATCCAACCGGCCCAGCGAACGCAGCACCAAGGGCAGGAATGGAGCCGGCGACACTAAGCCCAACATTCGCCAGAAGGCCGTCGTCGCTTCGTTCGAATGGATCCAGCTTTGTATCGCGGATCCGGCGCAAGTCTTCGAGGGCGTCTTGTTCGGCGGAAACTTGTTCGCTGACTGTGCCGCGAACCATGCGATTGACGCCTTGGAAGGACGCCTCACCCATTTGCAAAAACGAGCGTTCCAATGCCGTTTTCCAACGTTCCCAGAACCCCGTCTTTTGATCTTCGGGGAGCGCATCGGCTCGGGTTTGAACGGCCCATAGCGCCATTTTCCGCTTATTGGAAGGCAGCTTGGAAAGCCGCTGAGCTAAGCCGGTCAGGTCAGGCGTCGACGGCTCGTAGCCTCGCACGCCACCGCCGCCAAGAATGAACCAGACCGCCTCGACATCATCTTTCACGGCGGCTAGCTTTTCCCGGGTGGCCTTTCGTTCATCGCTCCACTTCTGGAAATAGGCGCCGGTTTGCCATGGGGAAAACCCGGGCTTGCTCCCGCTTTCCTGACTCCATTTGTCCCACGTGGGAATGATTGCCGGATCCAGCAGCGCGCCGTTCAGCACTTCAGCCTTGCGCGCATTACTCGCCAAGTCATCACCGAGAAGCCGGGTGTCGCGGGACTTCTGGAAGTGTGCCTTCAGCCGTTGCCGGAACTTCGGGACATCGGTGGCGATGTCAGGCTCACCCCATGAATCTGCCAGCGCAGCCCGGAAGGCGCCCGGCGCCCGGGCGATCTTGCGGGAATCCTGCCCGGTGAGCAGCGCCAAGCCGGCAGTTTCGCGCATATCCTCCCACGCGGCAGAGCGGTCGACATCGGGAACGGAAACGATGGGCTTCGCCTGATCGGGATAGGTCTTGGCCCACGTGTCTTCGGCATCCAGTAGGAGCGATTCGACCGAGCGATAGACTTCGCCTTGGCGGCGCTTGCGGTCGGAATCGTAGAGCCTGAGACTTTCGCGCATCCGTGGCTTGTCAGCCTCCGGCACGCTTTCCCATTGATCTACGAGAACGGAGGCTTCGGCGTCGGAAAGCGGGCTCATTTTTTCAGGATGTCTTGAAGCTTGATGTCGTTGGGTCCGGGAAGGATCGGGTTGAAGATACCGCCTGCGGCGGAGGAAACGCGCTCGCGGCGCAGGCGTTTGGAAATCCACTCATCCACGGCACCAGGCTGGTTGAACCGATCCGGGTCCGCAGCGGCCTCGCGCTTGAGTTCCATCTTCAGCACGCGGCGCATCGTGGCCGATTGTTTGGCCGTCTCGGCGGGAACGCGGGTTTTCTGGAATCCGTCGACCGTCACTTTTTCCTCCGCCGGGCCAAACGCGCCGGCCTGCTCGTGGACATCGAGAATGTCGTCGAATTCCCCGCCGATGTCGCCAAGGTCAGGATCGGGCTTGCGCCGCTCGTGATATGGGTGCTTCTGCCAGAGCCGTTGCCGGAGCGCCGACTGAGTTTGCCGGCCCACTTCATCAGAGCCGACAGCGTCCATCTCGACGCGCTCCATGAGCGTCCCCCATTGCTTCACTGTATCCTCGGGATTCCCGGAGTCTGGGTCGAACTCCTGAATGTCCTTGGCGATTTGGCCGGCTTTCGTCCAGTCGATGGGACCGGCTTCAGCCTGTGATTGCGCGACGCGCTTCCGGAAATCCTTTAACTGCGCGATGTCTTCAGCTCCCATCTTCGCCTCCTTGGCGCGGCGTTCGATTTCCGCGTCGTCGGCTGCCCCGCTCACGATGTCGTCGCGAATGGCCTCACGGCTCGCCGACTGCCGGGCGTGCTGGGCTTCCCTCACCTGCGCCTTCATCCGCAGCTTGTCGGAATCGTCGATTCCAGGCAAAAGAGCGTCGGTCGATCCCGCTGGGCCACTGAGGAGCGATTCCGCTTCCCATGGGTCGGCATCCATGGCAGCTGCGAAATTGTTCTGACTCGTTTCCCGTTCCGTGCGCTTTGCTTCCGCGGCCTTTTGTTCGCCGACACGCTTGAAGGTTTGCCGCGCATTCTCCGCCTCATGCGGGTAGAGATAGCCGTGCTCCTCGCCGGTCTTGAGCGTTTGTTCGAAGGGCTGCTGATCCTGCGCCTCAGTGTAGCGGTCGAGCGACGCCACGAACGACGAACGCGCGCGGGCGAAGGATTCCTTGGCCGCGTCCCGCTGCACGTTGGCATAGGACACGCCCGCAAAGCGTTTCAACCGCAGGCCGATTTGTTCCCGCGCCGCCGGATGGAGTGAGTCATTCCCGTCGATCCGTTGGCCGACGGCCGTCAGCCGCTTCTCCCATTCAGCGCCCCAATGCATCGGGTCAGGATGCTCCATCTTCCACGCCTCGAAATCACCCTGTGCCGCCGTCATCGTGTTGTCCGCGTCGGCAATCTGAACATCGGTTTCCGCCTGCCGTTGTTTCAGTGCCAGCGCGCCGACGATGCTCCCGGTTTCCGCCACAGCGCGACCGATCGAGGCGAGCGCCCCGTATGGCTCAGCCAGCGACATCGGCGCCTGAGGATTGCGGGAAGCGGCTGCCACAGCGCCGGCCGCTGCCATCACGCCGCGATTGTCGACGGTCGGCCGCTGATTGCGGTCGAGCACGGGACCCGGGAGATTCGGTAGCGGGTTGCTGCTGGCGATGATTGGGATACGGGGCATATCACTCTTTCGAGACAAATGGAATCGAGCTGATCTTCGCTTGAAGAGCGCGCGCCTTGGATTGCGTCCATTCGCCCTCTGCTTTGGTGATCTTTGAGACGTATGCCCTATCGTGGAGCCGTCTCGCGAGACTGGAAACCGTTGCCAGAGCCTCGTTCCATTTTTCCATAAGCCCCATGTCTTGAAGCTCCTTGGCCATGCCTGATAAATCCACAGGAATAGGTGTCATGATGCTCGATAGCGGAAGGTTGTGTCAGCGGCTGAATTTAGGCCAGAGAAGATCGTTCCGACGGCGCCGATGGTTCCCGCCTTTGCGGCCGCGCCGCCAGTCATGCGGATGATATTCGCCTCAGCCCTGCCGGATGCCGCCGCGCCACGCGCCGCCGCCTCCCGGAGTGATGCCTCCGCCAGTCCTGACTTGAGATCCAGCGTCGCGCCGGCGAGAGCCAGCTTGCCACCCAGCCGCTCGTTTGCGGCTTCCGAAAAGATCGTCCGGCGCTGAACCTCCCCGACGTAGTGCTGCTCCTCAGCGTCCCGCTGGATGGCTCCTGCAGTCTCAGCGAGCAGATCGAGCGGCGTTCCTGCAGTCTCCACGATGCCGCTGGCCGCGATAGTCGCCCGCTGGGTCGACTGCATCCGGGCAAATTCCTCCTGACGCTTCCGCAGATTGACCCGGTTGACCGCATCCTGCGCCAGCGCGTTCCGCTCCATCGCGTCGGCGTTCGAAAATCGGGCGTTCGCCTCAGCGGACCGGAGCGCGAAGTTCGCCTCGGCCTGCTGCTTTTGCAGTGCGGCCTGCGCCTGCATCGACTGAAGTTGGAGCGCTGTGTCCTTCTCCCGCTGCTTCGCATTAAACTGAGCGATGGCGTTCTGCGTTTGGCCCTGCTGATACTGGCCATAGGCAGAGACGCCAGCCCCGACGGCAGTCAGGGCCAGCGATGCGGCGAGAAGTGTTGTCGTTGCGAATGCCATCAGAAAACGCCGATGAGGTGGATCATTTCCCGGTCCGTGACATCAAAGCCCCGCTTACCGAGCATCCGGGCAAGGCTCTCCTGTCGGCAGGTTGTGAGAATCACGTGGTAATCCATGCGCAGCGCCTCGGATTTCAAGAAATCGACGACGGCGGAAAGAGCGCGGGCCGCCTGGATGGGCGAAGCCGCTGGATCGGTGACGAGCCATTCCATCATTGCCACGCCGCGGCCGCTGTTGTCCATGTAGAGCCAGCCTGCTGCTGTGTCCGCCATGATGACGCCGAGCGCCGGAAGGACCGCCTGAGGCACCGCAGGCCAGCCGTGGCCCTGCCACCAGCCCGACAACATCGGGTAGTCGGCATCCGTCACGAGGCGGCACACATCAGGAACGGCTGACATCGAGTTCGAGCGTTACGCTTCCAAGGTTGAACGGCAATGGCGCGTTTTGGCGAACCACGATTTCCACGTTTTCGCGAGTCCGAGCATCGATGGCCTTAAACTTCCAGCCGGTGTAAAGCGATGGCGCCGCATCCATCGTCATCGTCAAGTCTCGGAAGTTCAACGCCTCGGAATAGGTGGAATCTTCGCTGTCGGCAATCTCACCGCCCAATGTGTCGTAGACGTAGACGCCCACGCGGCTGACCTTCCACACGGCGTTTTGCGCGGTGCCGTCCTGCAACGGAACCTCCTGCGGGAAGCACTGGTAAATCGACTCGAACGGCAGCCCGACGATGACCTTCCGCGCCGGGTTGGCGAGCGTGATTGCCCCGCTGCTCACGACCTGCTGTTCCTGTTCCGCGCCATCGCCAAGGACCGACACTGTTTTCCCTTCGAGGTGATCGAGCCCGGTGATTTCCGTCATCTCGTCGTCGTCCTCTGTCCTCACTGCGGAATCAAGGTAGATCAGGCGGCTCTGGTCGGAGAAGTCGCGCTGCCACACCAGCGTGTCGAAGCGCTCGATTGTCCGCACACCGTCGCGCTCGCACGAGACCCACACTTCGTCAGCATCAGCGCCGTAGACCACGGCCACGCTCTCAATCGTGCCGTCGGTCCGTTGGTCGTGCCAGGCGTAGACGTTCTGTTCAGTCTCCATCGTCAGCCCGATCAGGCGGCCGTCGTTGGTGACAGCCCACAGGATCGAGTTTGGGTTGCTTGAGAAAGCTGATTGGACGATTCCGCTGTCGGTGATGTGCTCGGCCAGAACCGTCATGTCATTGGCGGCCCATGCGTCGGCGGCTGAACGCGGCGCCACACGTCGGACCTTGCGGCCGCCGCGCTGGAAGAACGCCAGAGCCTCGTTGACCATCTGCGCCGGTAGAACCTCGGAGCCATACCGGGATTGCCGCTCCGATTGAATGTTGGTGGGGGTAATCGCCGCGTCCCCGCCGTTCACCGTCCATTCGTCGCCCGTGGTGCCGATGATGAGGTCTTTCCCCTGCGACGCCATCCAGCACACGCGGTTCGCCTCCTGACTGGCTGGGACGAACGAGATGGACGCATCGTCGAGTGACGAGCGCCGAAAGTTTTCAATGTCGCCGATGACGCTGGCCCAGATGCGTTGCGGCTCCTTGGTCGTGCCGGCATACCATGCCCGCTGCCCATGGAGCGCCACCGCACGAGGATAGCCACGGTATGGGCTCCACGCGCCCTCGGTCCAGAAGACGGTGGCGTCGGTCGACTGAAGCGAGGAAACAACGTCAGCCGTGGCCGTGGTGCCGTTGGTGACGGCGGTGATTTTGACGAGGCCGTAGACCTTGGCGTCGGCCGCTTCGAGGATGAATCGACAGTTGGTCGAGTATGTGCCGGCCGCGATCCGCAGGCGCAGTTCGCACTCTTCATCCTCCGATCCGCTGGCGATGATGTTTCGATCCGACTTCCCGACCCACGTCCGGACCACGTCCCACGTCCCAGCCGCGTTCTTGCGTTCGAGATAGACCGTTGTCGCCCACGTGCCGTATGTGAAGAAGTCCCACTTTCCCACGATCCGCATCGCCGTGGATGAGGCTGCAATGAACGACGAGCCGCCGGAATAGGAAAGCTCGGTGAAGGCCGTCTCCCGCCGGTGGGCAATCTGGAAATACGCGCCGACATGGCCGGCGACGAACGTCGACGCCGACGCGGTCAACGTGGCGCCCGTGCCGCTCGTGGCGCTGCACGCGATGGTTGTCGCCTCAATGTTTTCATCGAGCAGAGCCGGCCACTTCCACGAGACTTCCGCCAGCGTCCAATTGGTATCGCTGACCCGTGTCAGCTTCCGCGGCGGATGATCGGGGTGGACGATGTAGCAGACATCGTTGATCTGAGCGATTTGCAGCGCGAAATTTTCGGTCGCTGAGTAGGGCCACGTCACCGGTGTGTCGAGCGTCACCAGTTCGCCGTTACTCCAAACCCGAAACTCCTCGTCGGCCAGTTCGAGAATGAAAGCCGTTGTCGCTGAGAAGTTGAACCCGACGAGCCGTGACTTCGTGTCGTTCGACGCGGAGAGGCCCATGAATTCGAGCCCTGGGCGGCGGAACGCCGGGCCGTGAACGTGGGGAATGAAATTGCGCAGCTTCGCGCATCCGCTGGTCAGCTTCTCCACGCCAAACCGCGCCCGCATGAGTGGCGACAGCTCGCCGCTGTTGAACGCAGGGATATGGAGATGCACTCGGCTCATTCACTGGTCGTCGTTGGCCAAGGCGTTGCTCCGGCAAGGCGAGCACGGATGGCCTGCGAGGAGACCGGCAGCAGCCCCTTGCGGCGCCGCCCTTCGTTCGCATCGATCCGCCGGGCTAGCGGCGCGGTGATTCGCTCGTATTGCTGAATGAGATCGGCCGTCTTGCCGGTGGACCCACGCAGCTTCTCGGCCAATCCGGCCGCCAGCTTGAGCGCCAGCGCCTGTTTGAAAATCGGATCGAACTGGCTGACTTCCTCGACGCGGCGGATGTAGACCAGATTCAAAGACTCGGCATCGGTCAGGATCGACTGGCCTTCGACCACATATTCGTCGGTAATCGTGTCGCCAAACTCACTGTCATTCACCTCCAGCACGCGCAAGCAGTCGTTCGGCAGCGGGTATTCCAGCGCCCAGCCAAAGGCCGGCGCCGCCACCAGCGCCGTCAACACGGCACGCTTGACCGCGAAGTTCCACCGGTGAGCCCGCAACACTTCGTCGCGCACATCCTCATAAATGAGATCGACCGCCCGGGCGGAGGCGACGTTGTCCGTCAACGCGACAAGGCGCTCCTCACCGAGATGAGAGAGCGCGAGGTTGGCAATGTCGACAGTGGACGCCATGCAAAAGGAGCGCGGCTCTTTGAAGGGAAGCCGCAAACCCCGTTCCCCTGATCCGACAGAAGGCTAGACGCCTCGCTTGTAGGCGAGATGGAAGTAGAGGATGACGCTCGCGGTCAGCGTGGAAACGCTGGCGAGGGTGGCGTAGACGACAGCGTTCCCGCTGCCGGTGTCCGCAGCGAGCGGAGTCGCCGCAGTGAAGGCCGGGAAGGTTCCGGACATCGCTTCGACGGTGCCGCCGGAGCTGAGCGTGATGCCATCGATCCAGCCGTCAGTGTCCGCCGCGGTGCCCACGTCCAAAACGAGCGTGGTGCCAGGGTCGGCAGAGCACGACACTTTGGAGTAGGCAGGCAATGGGACAGCGCCGGCCGGCAGGATACAGAGATTGACCGTGTCATTGGTCGCCTCCGTTCCCGCGATGGTGTAGGGAATGACCGCGATTTCGATGGTCCCGGCCGCCGTATTTTCAGTGGCAAGCCGCGTCGGTTTCGTGGTGCGAGTGGGTTTCTGGAGCGCGTAAAACGCGGTATCAAAAGAAGCCATAGTGTGATTTCTTTGTTGTTGGAATTGACTCGATTAGGATTCAGTGCAGTCGATCTTGACGACGCCTTCGTCGTAGATGCGGACGGCGGACAGATCCCACGAGGAGAAGATTTGCGTCGCGTTCGAGAGATCGTCGCGGACGCTGATCTTCGTGCGCATCGCCCCCTTCACGAGCTTCACCGCGCCGGTGACCATCGCGAAGCAGGTCCGGGTTGTGGACGCCTTGGACAGCAGGTTCGAGTAAACGAACTTGAAGCCCATGAATGTATCAATCTGCCCCTGGGCCAGAGCGCGCACCGTGTTGTAGTCCGCGCTCTTGATTTCGGTCGTGTTGAGCAGATCGGTGATTTGTTTCGGCCCGCAAACGATGACCCGGGCGGCGCCTTCTTCAAGGTCCGCTGTCTCCATGATTTCCCGAGTGCTGAGCAGCTTAGCCAACGTCAGGCCGGTTCCGCCAGCCGCAATAGCATAGGCGGAATCAAACGCCGTGGACGTGGTTCCATCCTCACCGGTGTATACAGAGCCAGTAGCCGCGGCAATAACAACGCGATCAATGTCGCGTTGATGGGCCTTGGCGTGGCTGGCGACATATTCACTGGTCGGCAGCACGAGAGGCGCGAGGTTTTGCGCATCCTCCTCGGCTAGCATGTTGGCGAGGTCGTAGGTTTTCCGGTGGACCCAGCGGAAATCGCTGGTGACATCGGTGATTGGCGTCGGCGCCTTGCGGCTCGTGCGCTCCCGGCTGTCCTGCTTGTAGAGCCGGTCGTAACGTTTACGCTCGCCCATGAAGGATTCGGGCGAAACGAAGGGTTCGAGTTTGGATTTGCTCTGCTGAACGCGAGCGATCCAGTTCGTGGAAAATTCCGTCGCGTAGTGCGTCGGGATGGTATCGGCCATTGTAAAATCGAGTGAGTGAGTTGCTGTCCTCAGTCGGCTCGATAGTCGGCCCTTTGCCGGTCTCGCCGTGACTGTTAAGTCACGTGTCGGATAATCGGCGAGCGCCGGTCCATCCGTGAACGATGCACGGATTTCTCATCTGTGGTTGTCGTGCAATGGGGAAATTTTGGGAATTCATCCCTCCCACACCTTCCCGACATGCATATACGTTCTATGAGAACGGCAAAATCTTCCTTGGATTTGTCCCTGCGTTGTTGATCTTGTGTGTTCATGCGGAAACTCGAATAGCCTTCATGCCGCGCCGCGGCTTCCCGTAGTAGCCCGGTCGTGGCTGCGCTTCAGTCCACGAAAACTTGATCATCCCAGCCCGGTGCGCTTCAGCCATCACGCGCAGGGCGTCCGCTGTGTGGCTCGCCCAATCGTGGATCGGCTCGTCAGTGTTTCCGCCTTCCGCGATTCTCCGCGTGCGGTAGTTCTCCAGGGCCATGATCCCGTCATCGCAAGCCGGCGTGCGGAAGTGGAGCACGTTGAACATCTCCAACAGATGATTGATGCCGACCCAGACGGAATGCGTTCTCGGGACAACCTTCAGCCCAGTCAGCCCGATCCGACTCAGTTCGGCCAGCACAGTCACACCCGTGCGCTCGGTCTGCATCGCGTCATGAGGCAGAAAATGCCCGCCGTAGTTGAAGCCGCGGCCAAGCATGTAAGCGACGCGCTCGGTCAGTGTGCCCTCGAAATTCCTGTCACAGTCGATGATCCGGATTTCGCGCCCCACAATCTGGAAATACCAGACGACCATGTTCTGTGGGCTTCCCAGATCCCACGATGTCCAGACAAGATTCGAGCCATCCACCGGGAACGACGCGACGCGGCCCTCCGCCTTGGCTTGGTTCATCACCTCGGCGTAGATGCTGCCCTCAACCGGAACGGTCCAGCACTCATCAAGGAACGTCGGATTCTCGCGCGCCATCCAGACGCCTTGGGCGCGACGCTCCTGCGCCCACCAACGCATTTGCCGCTCGCTGATCGTGATTCCGTCGGCCTGTAGCCGTGGTGCGATCTTGTGGAAATACTGGCGGGCTGCGTCGTCGATGACTGCGTTTTCGCTGACGTTGCGCGGATCGATCCACCAGGGGAAGAACAGAACCTCCCAGTCATCGGCCATGCCGGTCAGGATCGGCTCCAGCAGTTCCCACACATCGCCTTGCCTGCCGCCGGCCCACGTCGTTTCAATAGCTGTGATGCCATGCCGGGCGGACGGCAGGGCGCCGCTGCGAATCTTCGCCGAGCGCTTTGGGTCCTCGTGCTGGATGACGCCCCATTCGGACACCCAAAGGAAATCATTGGACCCGCCACGCGCGTTCATGCCGGCATACATCGACGACGCTCCAGTTCCCGCGAGGTCGACAGAAAGAACGGAGTCGTTCGCCTTGGGCAGCGTGAGTCGCGGCAGCAGCCACTCGGGCAGATTCTCGATGGCCAGCTTGACGATGCGGTCGAGCTTCCGTGAGGCATCTGCGGCGTTCTGGTCGACGAGCGACCCCTGCCAACCGCGTTTCCACACAAGGCAGTCGGCCGCGTAGATGCCGAGCGTGGTCGACATACCGAGCCTCCGCGCCTTCGGGATGAGAATCTTTTTCCCGCTCAGCAGCGCCTCGATCACTTTGACCTGTTCCGGTCGCGGCATGAACGGCTGAATGCCGCTGCCGTCGCTCGGGCTGATCCTGTAAAGCTCGCCGCTGGTGAGGCGCCAGAGCGGATCACCGAGCTTGTCGGCCAGCAGGTCGATGTCGGCGGCGGTCATTCGTTGTCCTTAGGGGAAAATGGCTGCTCTTCACGGCTCGCCGCGACATAGATCGCCCAAAGGCCAGTGACGATGGCGAGCAGCGCCGGGCTAAGCGACCCGAGGCCAGCGAGCACCAGCGCCACACCAACAAAAAACAGCAGGTCGTTCCAAGTTTTCATGAGCCTTTCTGGTTTTCTGGCTTGCCCACCAATTGGTCGAATCGCGCCCAGAGTTTTTCAAGAGTTCGCGAGCGCCCAACATGCCACCCCTTGCAGTGTCGGCACCGATAGGTGGACATCTGAGCATTCTTTAACTTCTTCATCGCGATGATGGCGCTGATATTATCAGGATGCCGCACCTTCCCAGAGCAACCAGACTTGCGCCGTTTCATTTCCTCAGCCTTTCCAGTAGTTGCCCCATGGCGTCAAGCCCCTCGGCCTGCGCGCCCTCGTGGGCGAGATCGTTGTCGATTTGAATCGCCCGCAGTTTGTCGCTCAGCTTCAGCTTCAGCACGCCGACTTCACCCTGGCTGCCGTCGACGCGGTCGATTCCCGCCAGCAGGTCGCCGTCTTTTTTGAGGTCCAGCTCAGCGGCGTTGACCTTCACCAGCCGTGCGATGAATGCCCGCTTCTCAGCGAGAGTCAGGACCGCTCCTTTCTCTCTCGCCTCTTTGCGAATTCTATCAATTTCCTCAATCACCTGAGGCTTTCTGAGGAGCGCATAGGCCGAAGTTTCAGCGGCTGCTGGGCTGGAATTTGGGTAGGCCTCCAGATACGCCTGTTTTCCGTTTTGGGAAACCGCGTAAAGCTGGCAGAACTTGAATTGAGGGCCAGTCAGCATCACTTCAAATCGTTGTAGGTCACGGGGGAGATTCTAAACTCCTTGCACGCGTCCTCAATGGACGGAATCCACTGTTTTCGGATGCAGATGCCGATGGCCTCGACCTTCAGGAGATTGATTTTCTTCCGGTGCGCTTCGGCTCGCACGACCTCGCGGCGGCGTTCGCGGCCGGCGGGCTGCTCGGACCGTTTCGGGTATTTGGTTTCGCTCATGGTTGGTTGGTTGGCTCGATCAAAAACTGGCATTCGAAGGCGATGATGGGAGGCGGCTCGATCATCCATTGCGCTTCGGGCCGCGGCGCTATTCTCCGCAGGCATGTTTCGCAGCCATCTCGCCAGCCTTCGGCGTCAGAGCCGACGCCGTTGCAGCGGGCTATGTCGTTGGGGAGGGGATTCATAAGCGGATCACCTTGAGGCCTCGTTTTTCAGCCCTACGGATCATGTCCGCCGTTCCCCTGCCGCCGGGGAACGCAATCAATGCATCGGCGTAGTCGGCCATTTGTTGGTTGCGGATCGGGCCGGCGGCCTTGCCGTGGGTGCTCCAGTCGGCCGGAAATTCCAGAACACGGATTCCGCGAGAGAGCGCCCAATTCGCGCCACAGGCATCTGCGCCACTGGCTGCTCCGCTGACAACCTCGGTAATTGGGAGAGATCGGCGATATGCGTCGAGGTGAAGCAGGTCACCAAAAGTCATGCGGTAGTCTCGACCGCCTGCGATGATTGTTTTCATGATTTCACATTCTTCTTCACCCACACCTCAAAAGCATCCCACACGGATTTGTTGGGATTCTGGCATTTCCTCGGCGCCCCATCCTTCCGGAGCCACAGCGGCCCATAAAACACGTCGAAGTCGAACCGCCAGACGCGCCCGCCGACGGTGATTTCCTGATCGACGATGATTTGCTGACCGACGAAGTCGGGCCCGGAGAGGACGCCAACGACGGCGCCGCTTTGATTGTGGACGGTTGCTATGGTTTTCATTCCGAGTATTTCTCGAACGTGGTGACGGAGATTTTGAAGGCGGCGCAGGCGTGCCAGATGCTCGGATACAGGCCGCGGCGCATGGCTTTCACGATGCGGTCGCACTTTTTCCGGTAGTCGGCTTCGCGCTGGGCGCGTTTCTTGGCGTTGATGCGCTTCTCTTGGCGTTCGTATGGGGCTCCCATGGTGTTGGTGTTGGTGTTGGTTGGAGAAATTCAGATCCCTGCCTCAGCGGCGCGTTTGGACGGCCATTTGCTGGCGTCGATGACGAGCCGGCCTGCGCGAATCCGGTCAACCGTGCGGTCATCGAGGCGCCCAGCGAACGCGCGCCCGTCGAGATTGGTGGTGATGATCGTGGGTAGACGCCTCTCGAATCGCGCATTGAGGATTTGCGCCATGATGTCCCGCTCAAAAGCATTGCCTCCTGCGGTGTCCTTAGCCCCGATTTGGCGGTTGCCCACATCGTCGATCAGCAGAGCGCCCATCTGCCGGAGCGCCGAGATTTCCGCGTTCCGCTCGTCAAACTCCATCGCCATGGCGCCTTCGATCAGGTCGCGATACTCCACGAAGCGGATGTCTGTCGACAGAGCGCGGAGCGCGGCGACGCCAAGCGCGGTTTTGCCTGTGCCGCCACGGGCGCCCAGAATGACCATGAAGGGGCTTGGGCGGTCCTTTACCCATCCAGCCACCTTGGACAGGGCATCGGCGCGCTGGAAGGCAAATGTGGGCTCCCACGAGGCATCCCACGTGGACAGGCGGACGGGCAGTTGACGGGGAGGGATGCCGGCGCGGAGCAACTTCGATTCAGCGCGGCGGATGTCGGCCTCTTCGCGGCAGAGTGGGCAGGTCTCCGGAACGATGACCAGCCGGCCGAGTTTTTGCGACTGGACGGCGGACGGCTCAACGTCGGTGGCGAGATCGATCGGATGCTTTGCGCAGCGCGAGAGTGGCGCGGCTTCGATTTGCGGCGTCCAAAGCTCGATGGCGGCCTGATGCCGGGCTTGGAGGCGGCTGACGGCAGCCTTGAACCGCTCCACCTGGGCGCGGAATGCGACGGCCTCGGCAGCAATCTCAGCGTCGCGCGCAGCCTTGGCGGCTTCAGCGCGGTCGATGGCGGCCTGCCGGCGTTGCTCGGGTGTGGGCTGCTCGCTCATTCGACCCACGCTCCTTTCACGCGGAGGAAGGCTTCTGCGCGCTGGCGGGCGGTGGCGTTCGCAACCTCCCACTCTAGCGACACTGAGCTTGGATGCATCGCGCGGTCGCGTATTACGATAGCGCGCAGGTGATGCTGGTTGAGCGACCACAATGTCCCTCCTTCTGGAAAACGGAACTGCTGCACGGCGTCGCGCATGGCGTCGAGTGAGCCGGCAAAGTTGGGAAGCCATCCGCAGTAACGGTCTTTGTCTGTGGGACAAAACACCTTCTGTTCGCGCGCCTCGCGTGGATTTCCGAGCGTATTCCATGGGATTTCCCTCCATCCGCACAGCTTGGCGATAGCTTCGTTGATTTCGTTGTTGGTCATATCGAATCGTGTTGGCGTGGGGGCTGGTGGTTCGTGACGGGCTGGCGGCCGTAGCCGCCGTTGAGGATTGGTTTCTCTGTGCGGTTGAGCCAGCTCACGACACGGCGCCGGCTGAACTTCTTTTGATTCAACTGGCACCAGACTTCGCATCGCGAGACTTCGCGTGAGACATCGATTCCCTCGTAGGCCGGCAGCTTGCCGAGCGATGCGATCCACTCTGGGTCGGTCAGTTTTTCCGGCTTTGGTTTGGGTGACGGTGGTGAGTCGTCGATGTCGAGTTTGAGCAATTCGCCGTCGGGCGCCTGCGCGCCTTCCCCCTTTAGGGGGCTAGGGGGTAATTGGTTCTTGGTTCTTGGTTCTTGGTTGGCTTTCGTTTGGGTTATGGGTTGGGTTCCGTTTGGGAAACCCAAATGAAACCCACTGGGTTTTTCTTGGGTTTTGTTTGGGTTTCCGTCTGGGTTTTTTTTCGGCCTCCCTCCCAGCCGTCCATTGATCCGATTCTTTTCGGCATTGGCGTGATACTCCGCTAGTTCGGACTCAATCCGTTTATGCCGGAGCGTCCCATCGCCCGCATCGATGAAGAATTCTTGCGCCACGGCAGCCACTGCGTCGCGCTCAAGTTTTGTCATCGCCCGCACGATTCGGCACAGCGCATTTTTATCAGCAGGAAGTGGACGCTCGGTGACGTAGTATGCGTCCATGAGCAGCCTGTAGGCGCCGTGCTCGAGCACCGAGAGATGCCCGGTGTCCCGCTGGTAGTCGCCGATGTGATGCGGATAGAAGTGCATGGCTAGGCCGTCGATTCCTTTCTCGCCGCCCGTTCGATCCGAATATCCATCTTCGATTTCTTGGCAGGGGCTCCTTTGAGGCGATGGAAGCACTCCCAAAAAACGAGATGAACCGGCGAGTCAGCAGGGGGATTTATAAACCAAAGCAAGCGGGCAATCCATTCAGCCAACTCGTCCCCGGTTTGGGATCGGGCCCACTGCGCCCCAGCCAAGCTTTTTTCAATCTCTGATGGCTCCAACCCCACGGACGCATGCCAATCGAGGCGCGCCTTCAGGATGGCCTCAATCTCGAGATGGAACCGACTTTGGGTTTCCGCGCTCATTGAACGGCCTCCTCCATATTAACCGAATCCAAATCGCCGGCGATTCCCGCAATTAACATCAGGTCATATCGCGCATCCTCAACGGCCTCCGCGATGTATTCCGTTGGGTTATTTGCGCGTGCAGACAGGGTGTTGATGTGGCGCGTGAATTCCGAGCGCATTCCCGGCGTTCGGAGTTTGCTAATCATGTGCAACAGCAGGCGCGCCACCCTCTCTCGATTCGCGCGCCAATGTGGCTCGGATAGTGGGTTATATGTGGCCATACGATCAAAAAGAAAACCCGCCGGACCGCCCGTTTGCACAGGAGCCAAGACTCCTCGGGCGGCCCATGCGGGCAAAGTTTCTTGGTGTGTTTGTTCTCACGGTGCAATTCGTGGCCGGATGCCCGGCGCGGATGGGATACAAAAGGGCGGCTCCGTTGGCAAACGTCGCACTAACTGCGTCAGTGATTCTAACAGAAATTGCACGGCTATTTGTGTTGGAATGCCGATTTCGGGCCGGAAATATTTTCACGCGTGCGGCTAGATTCACCAGTCAGACTCCCCCGATTCGATTCCCCTCGCCTTCAGCCAACGATCGCAGGCCGCCCGGACGTCGCCGAACCGCTCGCTTCGTTGCCGCGTGCCCGACCGCTTCGCTGCAATCGAGGCGCGCGCGCTCTGGATCGCCTTGCACCGCGGGCACCCAAGGTCATCACCCTGCGCCTTGGCGTTGCCGCATTCGCAAATGATTGACTGTTTCACTCGGCTCCCTCCTCTGAGATCGTGATGACCACGCGCGCCGGGCTTCCCTGGAGCATTTCCGGCCGCTCCGGCCAGAGCCCGCGGTCGTTGGAGATCATTCCCGAATCGGCGATGCCATCGAAGGCGGCCTTGAGCGAGGCAACCAGGTTGTCAGGGTCCATGCGGTTTCCCGTCGCGTGATACGCCACGACCTTGGCGCGAGCCTTCAGCCATCCCGGCGGGCGATGCCCCTGCATGGCGAGGACCGCCTTCAGGCGAGCCGCGGCGCGGTAGTGCTTGACCGCCCGAGCCCGGGCCATGTAGTGGACCCGAGCGTTGGGCCGCACGGCTTTCGGCGGCGGGCTGAGTTCGATTGTGAATGATGTCATGGCTTCTCGATGCGTTTGAAGGTGTAGGCCCAGACCCATGGGTTGGAAGTGATTGTCAGCGGCTTGCCTTTCCATATCCTTGTGTCCCAAGCCTCGGGAAGGACTGCTTTAAAATCTGCCGCAGCCCATGGATAAGAGACGTAGGAAATAATCTGCCTCCCCTCATCGTAGACCGGCGCCGGCGGCAGGCAGATGGAATTCCAGAGCGTGGCGAACGACTCGCGCGCCGTCTCAAGCGTCCGAAATTTGATCCCTTTTTCCGTGAAATCTGGAAACCCTGATCCGTCCTGAAAAGACTCAATACCCTCTGCTGTTGCATCCGCCTCGCTGATGTCCCTCAGCCGCTGGCAGCGAATCTCCGTCACCTCCAGCCAGATTCGGGCGGCCCATTGGGGCATGTGGATGGAGGGGCGCCACGGCACTTTGGCGCCACTGATCGCCTTGCAGTCATCCCCCTCGGAGGCGCGGTAGAAAACTTGCCCGTATCCCATCGCAAACGTCTCCCTCACCCACAGCTTGCGGCCGACGGGGCCGTGGGGGGCCTTCACCGCGCCGAAGCAAAACGTGTGGTTGCACGGGTTGTTCGGATCAGTGCCGAAGAAGGCCACCCGATCGCACTCGCGCTCATGGATCATAAGCTCTCCAGCGAGGTTGGATTTCACAATCCGCCGCGCCTGAGTCTTCCGCTCGTCGAGTATCGCGCGAACGTCCGCGCCGTTGAAAAGGATTCCGTGCGGTTTCATTCTTCGCCCTCCTGATCTTCTGTGTCGGCCAACGCCTCATCGGCTCCAACCAGCTGGAGTGAACCGGACCGGCGGACGAGCAAGTCGCCCAGCGCCTTCTCGGCAGCCGCCTTTGCATCTTTGGCGGTGAGGTTGAACTTGGGGATCTTGTGCCCCTCGGTGCCAGGCTTGATGCCGCTGCGCTTCCGCACAGCCGCTTCGATCTTCGGTAGACTGGCCTTGCACGCGGCGAGCATGTCGGCCGGCGTCAACCCCAGCGGAGCCAGCGCGTCGAATGCCTTCTGCGCGTCAGCCAGCTCTCGCTTCCCGCGCGTCTCTTTTAACGCAAACCCTGGAATCGCCTCACCCTTTCCTAACCGGATGCGGGCCGCCGCTTCGATGGCGTTGAGATACCACTGCACCAGCCGCCGCCCGTGCAGCAGGCGGGCCAAGTCGGCCGCCGGCAACTCCACAACGCGGGCAATCATCGCAGACTTCGCCACATCGGGATCGGCGGGGAGTGTTTCCACGCTGAGGGCGTCGGGCGCGGACGTGGCCGCTTCCCGGAGAGCCGGGCAGACGGATTTCGCCGGGCAGTATTGGCACCACTCGCCGGCCCTTGGCTCCAACCGGTCGCCGTTGATGGCGTTGCCTGCGACGGCGGCCGCCCACGATGCGCCGGCCTCGATGCCCTCATCATAGAACGCCGCGACTGACGGCGGACCGGCCCAAGGCTGAACGATGGCAACGACGACCTCGGCGCTTCTGTGTCGCCTGCCGACGAGCGCGGCGAGCCCGCGCAACTGAGGGTTGTCCTTGGCCACAGGAGCTTCGCCGCGCCCCGTCTTGTAGTCGATGACGAGCGCACGGCCGGCGCTATCGACCAGCGTCAAGTCGGCCTGACCGGTGAACAAAAAGCGAGCCTTGGATTCCGGCGTCACTTCGACGACGTTGCCAAGGAGTGTCATGCCCAACCGCTGCTCGCGAGTGACGGTGACCGGCCCCCCTTCTGCGACCATCCAGTCGCGAACCATGGCTTCGCGCTGCTCGTAGCAGCGTTCGGCGGTTTCCTGCTCGGCATCACTGAGCGCTTGCCAGTCGGCATCGTCCTGAGTTTCGAGCCACTTGTGAATGCGCGTCCCGCTGTCGGCATCGGCGCTGGATGTTTCCGGCTGGCCGATGCTGAGGGTGAAGGACCGTGGGCACGCTTCGAGGCGCGCGAATGCGGAGCACGATGGCACACCGCGGCGGGGATCGGGGGCGCTCATGACTGCGCCTCCAGTTGTTTAATCACCGCGTCAGCTGCCTCAACTGCCCAGAGCGCGGCGTCGTCGGCTCCCACATCGCCGTGATCCATTCCCGCCAGCGCCTGACCGGCGAGCCATGCGCGCAGGGACATGCCAGGATGGGATTGAGTAAACCGGCCATCATGCGGAAACGCCGGCCCGCCGTCGTTGATTGGATCGTTCACTTCGCACCTCCCGTGTGTTGAGCCAGAACAGCGAATTGCTTCAGCACATCAGCCGCCTCGTCGTCGGTGATCTCTGCGAGCGGAGGAAACATGGCATCCGCCAAAAACGCGTCGACCTTCACTTCATCGAGCTGCGCTTCCGCCACGCGGCGCCGCAACTCCTGCACTGCTGTTTCTCCCTGGGGAGGATCGCCGCTCAGTTCCAAGTCCGGCGGGGCCTCGGGGGTCTTTTTGCGGCGGCTGGCCGGTTGCGGAGCCGCTTCCGCCGTCCCCATCGGAACAGCGGTCGCGGCCGCATCCGGAGCTTTCGCCGCCGAAATTAGATCGGTAAGCAGCGGAGTCGTAGGCACCACGGCCTCTTCGACGACGCGGCCGGCAACAGTCTTCGGCTCATCCTGGAGTTCCTCAATGGACCGGAATCCCCGGAGCGTATCGCCGAACTGATCGCGCAGAGCGAACGCCCGGGCACGGGCTTTCAGCATCCGGAAGGGGTATTGTGTCCACGGTCCTTCTTTGCCCCACAGCTTCGCGCGCTTCGAATCAGCCACCGAGAACGCGACTTCCGTCGGCTCCTGTCCTTTCCGCTTCACGCGGCACACCGCCCGGAGATCGTCGGGATAGTCCATCGGATTGCGCGCCAGCCGTTCCGGCTTGTCATCAGGGCCGCGCTCGAACCACTCATCGAATGCTTCGAGTTGATGGGTGTTGCGCACGACGGCGAGCTGGGCGTCACCCCAAACAGCCGGCCGGCCATTGATGACCGCGATGTTTTGCAGGGACGCCATCAGCGGCAGGCCAATCTCCAGCCCCATCTGGGCCGCGACAAAGATCGCCTCGGGAGTCTGGATGCCCTTGGGCGCGAGGCCGGACTTCGCCACCAGGGTAGCGAAGCGCCAAAGCTCATCCATGTTGGTGACTTCGATGCCGCGGTCTCCGATGGAAACCAGAGAGCGGGAGGATTGAGAAGCCGGCGCGGCCGGCTGGGATTCGAGTGTGGTTGGTGACATAACAGATTGTTTTGTAATTAGGGGTTGGGGTGTCTTGGTTGGAAATTCTCGCCGGGCGGCGCTCCATGGTTCGACGTGCCTATTCACGCCGCCCGGCTCGTTCTCGGGCAAACGGTCCCGAAAGTTTGGAAAGTGGTGCCGAATCTCTATCGGCGTCATTCCCTGTGCTCTGTTTCATCTATCATATCCTGAACCTCCGGGCTGGGCCCCGGTGCTATTGGTCTACATTGTGTGTTTCGCTTTTCACTGCGCCTCAAGGGTTGCCTTTCTTTCAGGCTGTCAGCGGTTTATTTTAGCCCACACCGCAGGGAAGTTGATGAGCGCGGCAGGATTTGAACCTACAAACGGGACGCACGTCTGAATTCGTGCCCTGATTATTCCACCTTCCGGTGGTCTCTGGATATTCCATCCCTGCGTCTTGCATACGCCACGCGCTCAAATTGTTACGCGCTTTCGCGCCAAACTACTTCGTCCGCGATGTCTCGCTCTCTCCGCGTCGCGCGGTATTCGCGCGCCTCCTGAGCGTTGAGACGCATCGCCGTCTCGCGGTATTCGATTTCCTCTTCCTCAAGGCCGCGAAACCGCAGGAACGAGAGAAGATCGAAGGGGTCGCGTGGGAGGGCGGACTGATCTCTGGCCTTGAGGCTGACAAGGTCTCCGCCCTTGATCTTGGCGGAGATACATCTGAGCTTCCCGCCGCGGCCCTCCGTCCATTCCGCTGTTCCGTCGGTGTCATTCATGGTCTGTAGACATCGACGTAAATCGACTTGGCTGGGTGGCGTTCCGGGCGGGCGAAATACTGGCTCGCCAAGAACCAGCCGCAGGCCAGGAGGATCAGGCCGCACAGCGTGAGATAGACCTTCTCGGACGTGGTGAAGAGTGGGCTCACGCGTCAACCTCCTTCCAGCAGGGCTGCCACGACGTGGCGCCGCGGCGGAGGAAAAGGTAATAATTCATCAGTTCCCGCCACGTCCTGAATAGGCTTTCCCCTGTGTTGGTGTCCGGGTTATAGGCCCAGAAAAGCACGCCATCATAGGTCACCTCGGACGGCGCCGCCCAGGCATGATTCTCGGCGTCAATATGCCGGAATTTCGTTCCCGGCGGCGCGTCCTCTGGGCCAAGCGTCAGGCGCTTTTTCGCGGGCGGCAGGCGGCGGGTGCGTTGGTGGGACTCGTTTTGCCTCGCTGGTTTTTTCAGCGCATCGCGATGCATCATCATCCAGCGACCAATTGTAGCAACAGAGCAAATCTCATCTCCGGACTCCGGAAGCTCCCCATCCATCAGCGGCCGGTATCCCTCCGGAAGCATCTCTTCCGTCCAGTCGTCGCGATGCCAATTCTTCCCTGGCGGCGGATCGGGCAACCGCCACGCGGGAGGGTGGAAGAGGTCCGAATTGCCCGCGCTCCCCACAACTAGCACTCCTTTGCGCGTGAATGTGCGAGCCGTGGGGTTTCCCTCTATATATGCCACCACTGGGTAGTTAAAATCCAGCCCACTATCCCAAATCGCCAGGACTCTTCCCCCGTCGCGAGTTACGGTCTCCCGGCCAGCGAGGGCCGCGGCTAAATCAAATGGTTCAAGGCTTGTGGTGGTCATGGTTTGGTCTTTTGAATGGTGATGCTTTTGACGGCCGCGATGGCCGGATGAGGAACGATGAGAAACGGTTGCCAGGTGGCGCAGTGACAGGCGAGAACCTCGCCCGGCGAAATGACTGTGACTCGGGCGCCGCACTGCTCGCACTGAGTCAGCGAGAGGAGAAGGGTCTCAGGCTTGGCGCTCATTGGACTCCTTTCGCTTTGGCAATGAGCGGAATCGCTTTTTCAATCGCGTTCGTGAGATCGTCGCACGCGTCATGGAAATCGTCGCCATGATGACACGACTCGGTCCGTTTGTGGCAAGCGACGATGTCGCAAAGCCTTTCCAGAAGCTCCGGCGTGTGGCCAACCGCGTTGGCCTCCTGATTTGGATGCAATGGGGCGCTCATCGGTTCGATTGGGTGAAAGGTTGCGGCGCTCCGTCATCCACCCAGCGCAGGCCGGACCAGATCAGGACGCCCCAGAAAAGGATGAAGCCGACGAACAGCGCGACCGGCTCAAGGATGCGGAAGGCCCGGGAGATCATTGGGCCTCCTTTCCCGGCGCGGCCGGCATGGGCATCCAGTGGGTGACATCCCAAAGAAGATCTCCGGAGGTCGTCGACCATTCATCACTGTGCCGATATCCTTCCTGTGGGCGCGGCTCATCGTCGGTGCTGCTCATCCCCATAACGATGACAGGATCGTAGAACCCCGGCATCTCGTCTTTGACGGAGCGCCATTGATTGGCCGGCTGCACGCCGCCGATGGCGAAGGCTGGTGTGGAATTGTAGGCGCTCATGCGGCCACCCCCTTCCGTTTACGAGGCGCCTTGACGGGTTCTGCGATGCCGAAATGATTCGCGAGAATCACCTCGAGTTGCTGCGAGACGTTCCGCCGTTCGGCGCGGGCCGTCGTTCGCAACTGCTCGAGCAGCGGCGTCGCCATTGTGATTGTCGTTTTTTCCTTAGCCATTGGGTATTTGTGGTTGGGTATGGTTGTGTATACCACTGGCGCGAGATGGCGTCAAGTGGTTGTGGAAGGTTTTTATCAACTATTGGCTTTCCCTATGGTTGGGTATAATGTGCCCTTATGAAACCAAGAAAGAACCCTTCAGAATCCCGTCACGGAAAACTCAAGCAAGGCCGGACACAAACATCCCTAACCATTGACAAGGACCTGCTCGATAAAGCCAAGCAGGCCGCCGACGCGGATGGGCGTAGCCTATCCAACTGGCTAGAGCAGCTTGTACGAAATACCGCAGTTCCGAAGGGCGCAGCTTCAATCGCCAAACTCGTTTCTAGGGAGACACCCTCGCCAACCCCGCCAACCCTACCGAACGATGAAGGCTGAAACTGAAACGATTGAATCTCTGCGCGAGGAAATCGAGGTCCTGCGCGCCCTTGGGAATAAAGACTGCACAGCGATGGCTGATGACGCGTTGAGGGAGCGGCGTTGTGCGCGTTGGTGGCGCAGGGGGTGGATGCGTTACTTCGGAGGGCTTCACTCGCAGGGCGCTGACGTGCGGCGGCGGGGAACGTATTGGAGGCGAGCCCGCCTGGCATCAGAGAGATGCGACACCGCTGGACTGCGCGACTGATTTTTTTGCCTCTGCCCCCGTCTGTCACACCCCGCCTGTCACACCGCGCCCTGATGAATCCTCGCAACCCATTGGCTGTTAGTGGTCGGGGCGGCGGGATTCGAACCCACGACCTCTTGGTCCCGAAGACGATTCAACCCATCTGATTTCGAGCGCCATCCTGATTTTTGCAGAAATATCCGTGCAATTTCTGCCGGAATTGTCACACTCGCCGTCACATCGCGGAAAATATTTCCTCTTTTCTGTTGCAACGGAGCCGCGCTAGTGTAGAATGTCCCCATCGCCACAAGAAAAGGCGAGCCTCTGGAGAGCCTGAGCCGCCCCGCTCGCCAGAGACCAACGACACGGGGCAACGGCGCGACAACGCCGGGCTCAGCGACACCATACCACAGAGACCCATGAAAATCACAATCGCCCAAAACACCCCCGGATATGAGCCTGAATTCTGGGGATTCTCGATCAGCCGGAAAAACGCCACCGCCTCCGATGGAGGCTGGCCATCGAGAGCGCTGGCTGTTGATGCCGCCAAAACCAAAGCGGCTGCAATATTGGAAGCGGAAGGTTGGGACGAGGAAGAGATTACGGAAAAGATCGATGCCGCTCTCTCCGCTGAATAACGCCGGTCTCAACGACACCATACCACAGAGACCAAATGAGCACGAAATACATCGTCACTGGATCAGTCCGCGGAACAATCAGCCGCCCCACCACTTCCCGATTGTCGCTCGCCGAATGGCGGGCGGCATTCCGGGTTCGCGCCTGCCTCCACTGCGGCGAGAAGATCACGCCCTCAGAGAGGACGCTCAACCCCGCCACGGCACGCCGCATCGTCACGTGTTCCAAGGCCTGTGAATCTGCCCGGACTCGGTCGCTGCGGACGCCCGAACAGCGGGAACACGACGCCGCATTGGCCGCCGCGCGGTTTGCCCGATGGTCTGAAAATCCGGAGAATTATCGGAAGCACATCGCCCGCACGGCGGCACGCCGTAAGGATCAAAGCCCATCCTAGCATGGGGCGTCAACAAATCCGATCTGAAACGGCCGGCTTGTGGAAGCGCGGCGAAATTTGGTGGCTGGCGAGGACTCTCCCCGGCTGGGGGCGCGTCCGCATGTCGCTTGGCGTCTCCGATCTTCCCGCGGCCATCACGAAGGCACAACTTCGGAGATGGTGTTGAGGTTGTTGAGTCCACGTATGCGCGGTTGATTCCGGCTGATGACGACATCGACAAGGCCTAGACTACGGTTGTGGCTTTTTCTTCTAAAATACTTTTGACAGACGAAAGTTGTGTGGAAGAGTAAGGCATGACCTACCAACTCCAACTCATCGACGGCGCAGGCGGACGGCATGAACCAGTCGCCACCATCGCCAAAAATTACACGCAAGCCGAAGCCCAGAAGCAGGCGACATCGCTCAATAGCTACAACGGCTACACCTACGGTGGTTTCGGGCTTTATTACAAGCCGGTCAGAAAGGAGGCGGAATGAACCAACGTTGGGGCGTCCGCTCCCCCGTCAAGATCGGGACTGGCAGCGGACAAGCGGCCGATGTCCGTCCAGACAAAAGCCGCGGCTCAGTGGAATTACAGGAAGGCGCCTACGTCCAATTCCGTTTTGGACGCGGCTACGGAGATCAGTGGCAAAGCGGCAAAATCTGGAAGATCGCCGACGGCCGCATTTTCATCGAACTTTAACCCCGCCGGGCAGGACCGCCGGCAAGCCTACCCAATCTACCCAATCTACCCAATCTACCCAATGAACCTAAAGCCCAAAAAACGCGGCCCTCAGCCCGGCAGCGGCGGCCGCCCACCGAAGGCTGGGACATCAATGCCGCGCCGTATTTCCATCCGCGCGACCGCCGCAACGGGCGCCGCGTGGGATGCCATCAAGGGCGCGGACCCGAGCGGGACGTTTGCGGAGATGGTGAGGCGTCAGGCCGGCACCGTCTCAACGTAGAGCGCATCTGTGGTCGTGTCGGCTTGTGCCCACACGGACGGCGTGTTGCTGTCGAGCACGAGCGTTTCACCGG
>ERZ869925.519-NODE-519-length-27426-cov-25.510723_pt1 | contig 27426 bp, 35 predicted proteins | sample MGYA00579311_ERZ869925 | MGnify/ENA primary metagenome ERZ869925 (study PRJEB32216, sample SAMN09231817) | wastewater metagenome | place: USA: Maryland | collected 2016-07-30 | study: EMG produced TPA metagenomics assembly of the PRJNA472060 data set (Reclaimed...
ATATTAATGATTTAAAAATACATTAACAAATATTAATGATTTAAAAATACATTAATAAATTATTTAATATAAATAACTGATAATCAAATAAATAGAAAATGATTAATTTAACCGGAGGAACTCCACAAATAATAGAACCAGTATATAATCCATTTTACTTTATAGGTACAAGTAGTAATATATCACAACCTAATTTTAGATTTGTAATGGATGTATATACCGCATCATCAATAAATCTCTCAAGTCAGTCATTTATAACAAGATACAGAATCTTACCACGACCAGGAGCTAACAATTTTGTGTTTTCCCCAGCAAGGGCATTAGAAAATTATCATTCATCAGATTTATATTTAGATAATTATACTGTATCATCAGCATTAACTATTGGTTATAATTTAACTGGTGGTACGAGTGGAACAACACAAGTATTAAGTGCTTATGTAGTAAAATTTGGGGAAGAATATGGATTAACATCAACAGGAACTACAATCTATTCTGGATTGAGTGGATTTACAGGATATTCATTAAATGCGGTAAGACAATATACAGATGTGCAGAATTGGAATTATTTAGAATATGTTAATTTAGGCTCAACTAGTAAATTTTTAACTAATAGACCTAGTGAAATATATATAAAAAATTCTACCGATAGAGATATATTATCAATATTAAGAGTTCAAACATCAAGAATGAGAGTAACCACATATCAAAATAGTGGTTCAACAAGATCATTTATATTAAGTGGTATACCAGCAAACAATCAACATTTCCATTATGGAACTGGTGTATGGAATTTAAATAATTATTCAGCAACAACCGCAGGAACATTTACAATAGTAAATTTAAATACTGATTATAAATATACTTGCCAACTAATTGATTTCAATTCTTCACCAAATGAATTAAGTGAAATAAAAACTTATTTAATTGATGATAGAAGTTGTAAATATGAAACAATAAGATTAATCTTTTTAAATAGATTAGGTGGTTGGGATGGTATTAATTTTAATTTGGTATCAAGAAGAACAATCAATCCAACAAGAACAACATACAAAAAAGTATTACCATATAATTATGTGGTAGGAATGAGGGGAACATCAATATTAGATATTGATACAACAGAAACAAAAACAATAACATCCGATTGGTTTAATGATAATGAATCAACTTGGATAGAAGAATTGTTTACATCCCCAGAAGTATATGAGCAACAATCGGATGGAACTATATTACCAATAATAATTAATACATCATCAATAGAAATTAAGAAATCTATTAATGATAAATTATTTAATTATTCATTAGACTATACTATGGCTCATAACAAATATAGCCAAAGAGGTTAATAACTTATAAATAAATTATTTAATACAATATTTATAATATAGATTAGATACTTTAAAAATTTATATTACAATATGGCGAATACTAGAATAGAGTTAATAATATCATCATCAACAAAATATGGTTCGGTTGATTTATTTCAAAATGAACCAATACAATTACAATATCAAATTGCGGATATAAAGAATATTGATCAAAAGAAAGCATCCTATTCAAAATCATTTACAATTCCTGGTACAAAAAATAATAATGATTTATTTACAAATATATTTCAAATTAATTCTGATGGTAGTTTTGATCCAAGATTAAAAGCGAGAGCAACATTATTTGTTGATACAATTCCAGTAATAGAGGGTTCATTACAATTAACAAATTGTAAAGTAAGGGAAAGAGAAGTTGTTGAATATACTATAACAGTATTTTCAGATACACAAGATTTAATTGGAACTATTGGTTCTAATTATATAGAGGATTTAGATTGGAGTGACTTAGATCATAATTTTCAGAATGATGATGTAATCAAAAATAGTTGGACTGCTGACACAAAATACTTTTATCCATTAATAGATTATGGGTATGATTGGGATATTAAATATTTAAAAGGTGTTGGGGTTGGGCAGACAAGTTTTTATCCAGCAACAAATGTTAAATATATAATTGATAAAATTATAACTGGTGCTGGTTATACTTATTCATCAACATTTTTAAATACTGATACATTTAAAAATCTTTGGATACCTTTTAATGGCTCACCAAATAAATTACTCACAGATGATTTTGTATCTGCAAGACAATTTAAAGCACAACTAAGCTCAACATTTGTAACTGGGCATTCAATAACAATTGCATCAAATGGTGTATATAAAATACCAATATATTTAACTCCAACCGCACAATATTATGATGGTACTGTTAATAGGTCATATGTAGTCCCATATGATAATGATTCAACTAATGGAAATTTTGATAATAAAAATAATTATTTAACAACAACATATAGATATACATCAGATACTATATCATCACAAGATTTTACTGTTGAATTAGATTGTCAAATTAGTGCTGGACTTCCAAGTGGAATAAATTTTGTAGATGCATCAGTAACATTTACTTGGTTTAGATCATCACATTCAACTACTTTAGGTGTTATAGATAAAACATATAGTGTTCAATTAAATCAGAGACAAGTATTAAAAGATACATTTTCTTGTTTACCAAATATAGGTTATGTATATGAAGGGCCATTACAAATTGGTGAGGAGATATGGTGTCAAATTAGTGTGATAATTAATACTAATAAAATAATTTTATTTTTACCGGCAGTCGGTACAACTATTACTGGTAGTATTGCAATTTATGGTGATAATAGTAGGTTCTTTAATAAATTTAATAATTATATAGCACCAAACTCATTAGTAGATTATTCACTTTTATTACCTAAAAAAATCAAACAAATTGATTTTTTAAAATCAATATCAACTATGTTTAATTTATATATTGATACTGATAAAAATAATTCAAATAAATTATTAATTGAACCAAGAGATACATATTTTGCACAAGGTAGTACATTAGATTGGACAGATAAGTTAGATATATCAAAAGGGTTTGAGGAACAATTCTTATCGGAGTTACAAGAAAAGAAAATTAAATTTTCATATAAAGATGATAAAGATTATTTAAATGAATTTTATTTAAATAGTACAAACGCTATTTATGGGGAATACATTAAAGATTTACAAAATGAATTTACTGATGGGGAAAAAGATATTAGTTTAATATTCTCACCAACACCATTAACATATATTGATGAAACAGATAAGAGTGAATTTATTGTACCGAAAATCGGTAAAAAAGATAAGGATAATTTTGTTTCAACCGAATCAAACATAAGAATTCTCCAATCTAATAATAGTAGATTAATAGATTTAAATATTTATAAATGGAATTATAGTATTCTTGGTACATTAGAAAGCCAAACTAAGTACCCATATTTGGGGCATTTAGATCATCCAATCACCGGTAATACTGATATTAATTTTGGTTCAGTAGATTTCCTATACTATACATTATCATCAATAACTGAAAATAATTTAATTAACACATATTGGAAAAAATATTTAACTGATATATCTGATAAAAATGGTAAACTAATTACTGCTTATTTTAAATTATCACCAACGGATATTAATAATTTAGATTTTAGAAATAAAATATTTATTGATAGATTTACTCAGGATGATGGATCATATTTTATAATAAATAAAATAGAATATGACCCAACAATTAATGGTGTTTATAAAGTTGAATTATTAAAATTAAATAATATTACTATTCCAAGTGTTATAAATAAGACATTAAAAAATATTCCATTACCATATATATATGATTCTGGAATTAAAAAAGGTAATTCAATATCATATAGTCCAAGATCAATTATTATTGGTAATAATTCATCATTATCAAATGATTCAATTGGTAGTTTACTATTATCTGATAATAGTGTTATTAATGGAAAAAATAATGCTATATTTGGTGGTAACTCAAATGTTATTGGTTATAATATTATTAGTGGAAATACTGAAAGATTTATAAGTGGAACGACAATATTAGGTTTAAGTAATTATACCGCAACAAGTAGTGATACATTATATATTAATAATTTATATTTAGCTTATTCATCTTCAACAATTAATGGAATTCCATTCTCAGCATTTACTGCCGCAACTAATATTGGTGCTGGATTTACAGGTTGGACTAGTAGTACTGGAAATAATAGTATTAAATTAAATAATTCAACAAACTTAGCATCAGGACAATTCTCATTAGTTGGTGGGTTTAGAAATAGTGCAATAAGCGAGTATAGTTCAATACTTGGTGGTACAAGAAATATTATAAATACTTATGGGTACAACTCATTTATTGGTGGTGGACAACTTAATAGGGTTGATAGTAATAATTCATTTATCGGAAGTGGATTACAAAATAGTGCATTAACACCTTACTCGGTAATTGGTGGTGGTAAAAAAAATAGAGTAAGTGTTTATGGGTATTATTCATCAATACTTGGCGGATCCGCTAATACAATAATAACACAATATGGTTTTATCGGTGGAGGATTTAGAAATTCAATTAGTGGTAATCAATCATCTATATTAGGTGGAAGAGGAAACAATCTTACTGGATCATCATCAAATATTCTTGGTGGTAGAGATAATAGTATTACTAATAGTTACTCATCAATTATTGGGGGGAAAAGTAATAATGTTACTAACAGATACTCTGTTGTAGTTGGTGGTAATAGTAATAATGTTACTGGATATAGATCAACAATAGCTGGTGGATTAACTAACACTAATACTGGTGCAAATTCTATTTTAGGTGGTGGAGAAAATAATAATATAACTAATGATGATGTATTCTTAGGTGGAGGTAATGGAAATCTTGCATCAAACTTTGGAGTATTCTTAGGTGGCGGATCGTTAAATACTGCATCTGGTAATAGAGCAGCTCTAGTCGGTGGTTATTCAAATACAGCCTCTGGTAGTAGATCATTTATAGGTGGTGGAAAATTAAATACTGCTAGTGGCGCATACTCTGTTGTAGTTGGTGGTACACAAAACTCTGGTTTAGGCATATATTCATTTATAGGTGGAGGTAAATCAAATACTGCTAGTGGTGTTTATGCAACAGTTGTTGGTGGAAATGGTAATAGAGCTAGTGGATTATATTCATTTATCGGTGGAGGTAAATTAAATAATGTATTATCAATCAATTCAGTAATAGTTGGTGGTAGAGAAAATAGGGTTAATACTGGTACTAAAATATTTGTTGGTGGTGGTATGAATAATTTTGCTCAAGGAAGTAGCTCAGTAATTGGTGGGGGATATTTTAATACAGCAATAGGTTCTTATTCGGTAGTTATGGGTGGTAGAGGAAATAGATCAGCTAATAATTATTCTTTTATTGGTGGTGGTACTGGTAATACCGCTTTAGGTATTGATGCAATAATTGTTGGTGGGAGAAACAATTCAATACCTTCGGGATCCTTTAATATAATTGTTGGAGGTAGGAGTAATCTTGTAACATCTGTTGGATCATTTATCGGAGGTGGTACTGGTAATACTGGTATTAATAATTATAATGTTGTTGTTGGTGGATTTAGAAACTCAAGTAGTTCACCAGGTGGTGTAATTGGTGGTGGTTATAATAATTTTATAGGTATTGTAAATCAAGCAACTATTGCTGGAGGTAGAAGTAATAGAATTTTAACACCATATGGAACAATAGGTGGGGGAAGAAGAAATACTGTTAGTGGTACAAGTAATATATCAACAATAGTTGGAGGGCAAGATCATTCAGCGATAAGTCCATATTCCTTTATTGGTGGTGGAAGAAGCAATTTCTCGGATGGTGAATCATCATTTATGGGAAGTGGGTTATCAAATATTATCTATGGTGATCACGCAAATATTTTAAATGGTGTTGTAAATAGGGCTGATGCCTTATATGGAACAGTATTAAATGGATATGATAATAAAGTTGGAAGTAATGCAACAGCATCATCAATATTAGCTGGTACTGGAAATACATTAAGTGGTATATCTTCAGCAATTATTGGTGGAAGTGATATATTATCAACATTAACAAATAGAGCTATTGCTTTTGGTTATGCTGTTGTTACTGGTAACACAACAACCTTAACTGGACATACTTCTGGTGTAGCCACATTAAGTGCTGGTGCTATAACAATCCCAAGTAACATAGTGACAGCTAATAGTATGATATTTGCTTTGGCACAAGATAATAGTACTACTGGTGCGTTAAGAATATCTGCAAGAACTGCCGGAACTTCATTTACAATTACAAGTAGTAATGTTGGTGATACTGGTAAAGTTGCTTGGTGGATAATTGAACCTGCTAATTAAAAATAAATAATATAAAAGAATATTTATAAATATAAATAAAAATTATGAGTGATCAAACAATAGATATTGACATAGCGATTAATACTTCAAAAAGTGCTAATAGTGTTAATGAATTAAAGAAATCATTAAAAGATTTAAGAAATTTAACTGCCGGTGTAGAAGAAGGTAGTGAACAATTTATTAAATTATCTAAAGCTGCTGGTCAAGCCAAGGATAAAATATCTGATTTAAACCAAGCTATATCTTCTCAGTCTGGAGCACCAATTGAAAATGTTGCTGGATCAGTATCATTACTTAGTGGTAATTTAAAAAATCTTAATTTTACTGATGCAACAAATAATTTAAAATTATTAAGTTCAAATGTTAAAGGTTTAGATTTTAAAGGTTTAACTGAGGGTGTAAAAGGATTTGGTAGTACTATGGTTAGCCTTGGCAAATCATTATTAGCTAACCCATTATTTTTAATTGCTGGTGTTATTGTTGGTATTGGTGCTGTATTATTTGCTTTAAAAGATAAGGTAGAAATAATTGGTAAAGCATTTAAATTCTTTGGTGATATATTAGATAAAATAACTGATAGTATTGGTTTAACAAATGTTGCTGTTACTAAATCGGTTGATGATATGGTTAAAAAGAATGATGAATTAACCACATCACTTAAAAAGAATGCTGATAATGAAGCCGCAATAGCACAAGCTAGAGGTGATAGTGCAAAATCTATTAGGGATATTCATAAGAAAACTAATGATGATATTATTAAAAGTAATGATGAAACAATTAATAAGTTATCAGCTAATCAAAAATATTTAACTGATAAACAAAAAGAAGCATTAGATAAAGCTAAGAAGGATAAAGAAGATGCTATTCAAGCAAACAAGGTTATTGAGGCTCAAGACTATAAAGAAAGTCAAGATGCTTTAAATGATGATATTAAAAAGAAGGAAGAAGCTAGAAAGAAAGCTATTGAGAAATATAAAAGTGAGGAAGAATCTTTAAAGGAAACAATTAAAGGAATTAAGAGAGATTTATATGCCAATACATTAACCGAACAACAAAAAGAAATTTATCTTGTTGAACAAAAATATCTTGATTTAGAAAATAAAGCCAGAGGACATAAAGATAGATTAAAAGAAATTGAGATATTAAAGAATCAAGAACTTGAAGCTGTTAAACTGAAACAAGCAGAAGCTGATAAATTAAGGCGGCAAGATAATTATAAAGATCAGGATGATGAGAATAGAAATTTCTTTGACAAACAAGATGCTGCATTTAAAAAGAAAAAAGATGATAAAATTGCTTTAGCCGAAAAAGAAGCCCAACAAAGAATTGAGATAGCTAATTTAACCGCTGATGCGTTAGGTAGTATTGCAAATCTATTTTTTAATGCAAATGAAAAAGATAGAAAGAAAGCATTAATAAATAATAGAAATGCTGCATTAATTCAATTAGGTATTGATACTGGTAGATCTATTGCATCATTAACAGCCGCAAGTGCAGGAAATCCAGCTAATGCAGTCACCGCTGGTGGTGCTGGTGCGATTCAATATGCCGCTGGATTAATACAAATATTAGGTGCAATTGCAAAAGCAAAACAAATCATACAAAGTTCTAATACACAAATAAATTCTTTAGGTGGTGGTAGTAGTTTTAGTGATAATAAAAGAGCTACTTCAACTGGGGCTATTGGACAAAATCCATCACAACAACCAACATTCGTTTCGCCAGAGTTACAAAAAATTGGTAGTAGTAATAAAATTGGACAATCACAAACAGAACCTATTAGGGCGTATGTTGTGAGTGGTGATATATCACAAGCCCAAAGAAAAAATGAGATACTTGAACGTAGAGCTACATTCTAATTAAACCAATAAGATATTTATAAATAAAAAATAATATGATTATAAAAGATATTTCAATAAAATACAAATTACCAACAACTTGGAATGATATTAATTTAAAACAATTCAATCAACTATTTAAAGTAAATGAATTAAATAAAGAATTAAAGGAAGATGAGATGGATAAAGTATTAGATAATACTGTTGAATTCATTCATACCTTAACAGGATTTGATAAAGAATTTATTTATAATCTTGAGACAGAAAAAGTTAAAGATTTATCTGTAATATTATTAAAATTAACCAACTCTTCATTTAATAAAGTTGAAGATGAATTAATTGAGATTGATGGTAACTTATATAAGTTTGATAAGGATGTAACCAAGATGTCTTTTGGACAATTTGTTGATTTGGAACATATGACAAAAGATAAAAATAATGTTTGGGAGGTGGCACATTATATTGCAGCATCATTCATTAGACCAGTTACAAAATGTAATAAATTATTAAATAAAGGTAAGAAACTATTTAAAGTTAAATTAAATAGTAATTCATATCAAGTAGAAAAATATAATTCAAATACTTTTGTTGGGAGAGCAAATCTATTCTATGAGAAATTAGGGATGGATTATATTTCAACAACCACCGATTTTTTTTTGACTTTAGGAAATCACTTACAAAATCGTATAGTGGACTCTTCCCAAAGCAAATAAGTGATATAGAAGAGAAGAGTAATACCCCAACAGAAAAAGAAGAACCAACATTTATTGAACAATATAATGAGAAATGGAATTGGTATTCAATCATTAGAGATTTAGCTAAAGGTGATTTATTAAAATTTGATTCAATAACAGATTTAAATTTATTTTTGGTTCTAAATGATATATCCTATCAAAAAGAAACTAATGATTTAAAGAAACAATTGGAAAAATAATACTTAAAAAATATTTAATGATATAAAATAATAATATGGAAGATAAATTAAAAAATGTAGAGTTCTTAATTGAGGATGAATCACAAGATTTCTTTGGTGATATATCACTAATTTCAATTGTATTTGATCCGGCAATTAAGAAAGAATTTAATTTCTTTAAAGATATAAACAAACAAACCTTCGCAAATGTTGATGAGGAGAAAAGATTAATTATTGGACCAGCTATGATTCCAAACAAACTAATTCTAAGAAAGAATGAACAGACTGGTGAATATTTTAATTGTTACTTCTCCGATAAGACAGTAAGAAGATGCTCGGAATTATTTTTAAAACATTCTAATCATAATAAAACAAATCTTGAACACGGTGAACTATTAAATGGTAGGGAAATCAGAGATGATATTTCTGTTGTTGAATCCTGGATTGTTGAAGATTCAAAGAATGATAAAGCTAATGCCCTTGGATTTAAACCAATTAAAGGTGAATGGTATGTGGCATTTAAAGTTGAATCACCATCATTATGGGAAGCATTAAAGAAATCAGGATTTGGAGGATTTTCAATTGAAGGTAGATTTACAGAAAAGTTTTCATCATATTCAAAATTCAAATCAATTACATTAGAGGATACAATTAAAGGGATTGTATTTAATGAAGGATTAAAAGATTCAGAAAAATATAATCTAATAAAAAATATTCTAAAAGTGGAAAAAAAATAATAAAATAATACTTAATATTATACAAATCAAAAACTATGTTAATTATAGATCAAATTAAAGACTTATTTGCTAAAGAATCTAAAGAAACTTTTGTTGATAAAAAATTAAATGATGGAACAATCGTAAGAATTGAAGGCGAACTTAAAGAAGGTTCAAAAGTTTCAGTTATTAATGAAGATGGTTCTCTATCTCCAGCTCCAAAAGGAGATCATATCCTTGAAGATGAATCAATTGTTTCTGTTGATGATAAAGGTATCATTACAAAAATTGAAGCTAAAGCAAAAGATGTTGAAGCTAAAAAAGAGGGTGAAGAAGATATTGATATTGAATTTGTTGCTGAAGATGAAACTGTAACTGAAGAAGTTAAGGTTGAAGAAAAACCAGCAGATGAATCAAATAAAGTTATTGATGATTTAAAACTTCAAATTGAAGAATTAAAATCAGCATTAATGATTGTTGCTGAAGAGGTTAAAGCTCTTAAAGAATACTCAAGTTCAGAAAATGAATTAATGGGTGAACTTAAAAAAGAAAACAAAACACTTCAAAAAGAAGTTAAAGAATTAAAAGCTCAACCAGCTACTGAAAAAGCTAAATTCAAAAGAGTTGAAGAAATAATTTCAACTGTTGAGACTAAATCAAAATTTGAACATTTCAAAGATAAAAAAATTACTCCTTCACTTATCGCTAAGTTAAGAGAAGAAAATAAATAAATTAAAAAACAAACAATTAAAAAAACAAAAAAATTATGGCATTAGACATTTCAACATTACAAAGTCCGTTTATAGATCAATTATCTTTCGGATTAGCGAAATCAGCAGTACTAGGACTTGAAACCTTAAAATACGTTGATGTTAGAACCGATGTAAATGGTTCACTTCAATTAAACACTATTGATTCAACAATTAATTTTACAAACACAACTTGTTCAACAACCGATACTGGTTCAACAGTATTTGCTGGTAACACTTTAGAAACTTGCTTCGTAGCTTCAAACCAAGATATTTGTATTGAGGATCTTCAAAGAGTATGGTATGGTAAATACTTATCAAAATCTGTAATGGGTGCAACCGATTTAGGTACATTCCAAGATTTTATTATGAGTGAAAAGGCTGATAAAATTGGACAAGAATTAGAAAAACTTATCTGGATTGGTGTTAAAGATGCATCTCCATTCTCTGGATTAACTGCTGCTGGTGTACAAGGTGGAAGTGGTAATGGTGCTATGTGTGATGGATTTATCCAAAAAGCATATATGTTATCAGCTACAACTCCAAGTGCACAAGAATTAATTAGAACAGCTTTTACAGTTTCAAATGCAATTGTTAACGTTGATAACATTTATGGTGCGGCTCCTGATAGAATTAAAGGTAGAGAAGATTTAAGATTATTCTTATCACCTTCTGACTTTGATAAATATCTTAGTGGTTTAAGAAATGCTAATTATTTCCATTTCGCATCATCAGATAAAAATATCTCTGAGATTTTACATCCAGGTGCAAGAAACTTAAAAGTAACTAAGGTTAATGGTATGACAAATGTATTGTCTGGTACATTTATCTTAACTTATTCTGAGAATATGGTATTCGGTACTTTAGCTGAGAAAGATTTTATGGCAATTGATGGTATCTTTGATCCATATAATAGAAAATATAAAGTATCTCCAAGATTTAGAGTTGGAGTACAATTCGTATTCGGACAAGATCTTGTTAGAAATCTATAATTAAAATAATTAATATGATAAGAGAATTAAAACCTCTCTTATCATATTTAAAATAAAACTTAAAAAAACAAAAAAATTATGGCTTGTCTATTATTATCAGGGGCTACATTAGGTTGCAAAGACAATACTGGAGGTATTCAGAAATTCTATGTTGCAAACTATTCAGCAGCTACTATTACATATAACACACAAGGGGTTATTACTGGTGCTACCGGTATTAATGGTGCTTCAGCATTCTTCACGTTTGAACAACGTAATGAGGTTGGTGAGTTTAACCAAGAAGGTGCTCATTCGGTAGAGAATGGTACAAACTTCTGGACTCAAACAGCAAACTTAACATTCTATAAAAACCAAGCTGGTTTAAGAGACTTGTTATATACTTTAGCTCAAGCAAGAGTATTAGTTATTGCTTTGGATCAGAATGGTAAGTACTTCTTAATGGGACAACAAAATGGTGCTGATGTTACAGCTTCAAGTCTAAATGCTGGTAAAGCTTATGGTGATTTAAATGGTTCGGTTGTTACATTAACAGCAAAAGAACCTTCTCCAGCAAGAGAAATTGCTGCATCAACGTTTGCAACATTTACAGTTAATACAACTTCTTACGTAGCTTAATATATAATTAGTTACAAAAATTAATTAAAACCCTTTGGTTAAATACTGAAGGGTTTTATTATTTAATAGCTTATGAAATATTTAATTATAAAACATATTTATTATTATGATATATCTTAATAAGAATTCAACCAATCAAGTTGCTTTAACATTATCTGAGTTAATAACAATTACATCTCAAACACCCTATTATTTATTTAGGTTTGTTAGTGATGATACAAAAAATGAATTGTTATTTACGGCTCCAGATGTATCAACCAATCCAACAAGATATAATCTATTTAATATTATTGAAACGGGTGTTACATTTCAAAATCTAACAGCAGGTACAATCAATTTAAATAATTATAATGGATTTTATAAGTATGAGATATATCAAATGAGTGGACAAACAAATCTATCATTAACCGGTGTAACTGGATTACCTATTGAATATGGTAAAGTATTAATTACTGGTAATACATCTCAAAATATTCAATCTTATAAATATACAGGATCAACATTTAGACAAGTTTATGTCTATTCAGGAAGTTAAAATAAATAAATATGACAGCAAATACAAAAGAACAATTATTCTATTCCTTTGAAAGAGGGGTTGTAACAACTCCAAAGTTTATTGAGAATTATAATAAGAATTATCCTTGGCTTTATCAAGGAAAAGATAATCTATATTCAAATGAATTATTAAGATTATATCTTGATTCATCATCATTACATTCGGCTATATTAAAAACAAAAGCTGATATGATTGCTGGTAATGGATTTGATAAAGAAAATATTGGAATTAATGCCAAAACATTTATTAAAAATATGTTTGGTGATGAATCCTTGGATCAAGTGGCATATAAATGTGGATTTGATTTGGCTATGTATGGTGGATTTTATTTAAATCTTGTTTGGAGTAGAGATAGAGAAAAGATTAGTGCAATATATCATCTTCCTTATGAGAAAGTTAGGATTAAAAAACCTGATGTAAATAATGATGATAAAGTATCTGAATATTATATCTCAAGAGATTGGGAATATGTTAGAAGAGAAGAGAATAAACCTAAAGAAGTACCAGCGTTTGATGTTTTAAATAAAGATGAACATCCTTCTCAAATATTATTTGTTAAACAATATAATCCTGGTTGTGAATGGTATTCATTACCTGAGTATACATCAACATTAAATTGGATTAAATTGGCTTACGAGATAAATGTATATCATTTAAAGTCGGTACAGAACAATATGAACTCTGGTTTAATTATTGTTAATAAATCTGGTATACCTCCACAAGAAATGAGGGAACAAATATATCAAGATTTAAAAGCAAGATATGCTGGGGCTGATGCTGCCGGAGATATCCTAATGGTATATGCTGAGAATGCTGATAAAGCACCAGAATTTATTCCTTTCCCTAATAATGGTTCAGATCAAAGATTTAAAGATTTAATGGATCAAGTAAATCAAAATATTATGCTTGGACACGGAGCAAATTCTGTTGTTGCTGGTATTGAAACCGCTGGTAAGTTAGGTTCTGCCGGTGAAATTGATGAACAATATAACGCATTCCAAGTTAAAAAAATTAGTCCTTTACAAAAAATTATTGAAGATACATTCAATAGAATTGGAGATTTTAATGGCATAACTGATGATTTAAAATTAATTAAATTTAAACCATTTGATTTTGATAAACAAGATGCTGCAATTATAAAAACTGATACAAATAAACAATAATAATGACAAACGTAGCTTTAATATCTTTAGAATACTTTAGACAGAATACACCAGCAAATTATAATATTGATGATGATATTCTTCAACCAATTATTTTAATGGCTGGTGATAGATATGTATTACCGGTACTTGGAACAAATCTTTATAATAAAATTAGAAATGATATTACGGGTAATACTTTATCTGGTAACTATCAAAGTTTATTGGAGATATATGTTCAACCTTTCTTAAAGGAATATGTAATGTATGAAGCATTACCATTTATTGCTTTTAGATTAACAAATAAAAATGTTGCAAAAAAATCATCAGATACTTCAGAACCTGCTGACCTTGAAGAGATTAATTTTCTATCAAGAAGAATATTTGATAATGCAGGATATTTTGCTGAAAGATGTACAAGATATTTAAGAGCTAATGAAGGTTCATTTCCAGAATATTACGATACTAGTGGTGGTAGTGATACATTAGCACCAAGACCAACACAATACTTTAGTGGAATTCATATTCCAGGAGTATTACCTTCCCAATTTAGTAATATGGGAGATTTCTTGGTATGGAGTAATTGGATTAATAATTTATAAAAAAAACTAAATATGAAAAAGCACAGAACAAAATTTAAAGTAAAAAATAATTGTAATGGTAATGGACAAGGTTGTAGAGTTATCTACAATTTACCTAATGATGGTAATATGATTAAAGTTGGAGATGATGGTAAATTAAAGGTAATGCATATTTACTCATTAAATTAGATATAACGAATGATCTATTCTAAATGATATCATACCATTAGAATATAAATAAAATGTTTTAAATCAAACAAAATGAAACAAACTATGACTTTAATAAACACATTAATAACCAATATATTTGCAAACGAATTTTTTAATAAATTATTAATTCTATTAACAGCTTTTCTATTACCAATAAAAGTAAATATGATTGCTGTTGGTGTATTAATTATATTAGATACAATTATTGGTACTTGGGCATCCGTTAAATCTGGAAATAAATTTACCTCTAAGAAGTTAGGTAATTCAATTAGTAAGATGGTATTATATCAATTATTAATTATATCAGCTCATTTATGTGAAGTATATATCACACCAATTATTCCATTTATATCAATTACATTAGGATTTTTGGCAGTAACAGAATTTTTATCTATTGGTGAGGGATTCAGTAAAATAACTGGATTATCTTTTGTTCAATATATTAAAAAATATTTGGATGAGAAATTTAGGGATACTAAAAACCCTAAATCAGAATAACTTAATATTTCTATTATTTTATTAGTATTTATAGAGTATGGATATTAAAGAAAGAAAATTAAAACTAATACAAGGCTTAACTAAAAAGAAGGAGGACTTCTGTGTTGAATATGTTAAGAATGGTTTTAATGCTACTCAAGCATATATGTCCGCATTTAGTACAACTAATGATAATACTGCTACCAAAAATTCTAATAAATTATTAAGGGAGGCAAATGTAATTGAATATATCCAACTTATTAAAGAGGAATTATTATTAAATGATGATATTTCCAAGATTGATGTTATTAGAATATTAAAAGAACAAGTTCAAGATTGTATTAATAAGAATGATAAGAGAAATTTATTTAAGGCTCTGGATATGTTATGCAAAATTGGTGGGTTATATGCACCAACCGATAATATTCTCAGAATTACCACAGATACTGAATTTAATTTGGTTTTCCCTACAATCTCTAATTTAGATAATTCTATTGAGGAGGCTAAAATAGTTGATAAAAAATAATTATTATGGATATTCAAAGAATTATTAATAGATCAATTAATACTACCAAGAATTATTGTAAAACACTAATTGATTGTTTAGACACATTTGAAGAAGGTGAAGAAACATTCTTAAATAAGAGCAATCTTTATGGTGAGTTGGTATTTACCAAATTTACTGATGAACAAATATTAAATGTATTCTCAAATTATTATGCTGGTATGTATTTTAATTTATCCTGGGCGATATTATCTGAAAATTATGAATTGGCTGAGTTAATTAAGAAAGCTATTGAGATAGATAAATATTGTTCAATTAAATTCCTTAAAGGATATTTTACTGATGATATTCTTAATCAATTAATTATAATTGAAAATAAAATTAAAAAGTATTATAATATATGAAATTATCAAGAGAAAATAAATTAACAAATAATGCTTATCAGAAATTAATTAAGAATCAAATTGAGGGTAATGCTAAAGCTTTTTGGTTGAAATATGTAGAGAGGTATGGTTTACCTGAAGGTGTACCGATTAATCCTAATGAAGTTTATAAAGATTCTGGTTGGATATCTTGGGTTAACTGGTTAGGTTGGGATAAAATCAATAAGAAACAAGATTAACTACCCTATTTAATGATATCTCAAATCATTAATACTTATATTATTCTACATAATATAATTTAATATTTTAAGAAAAGCAAATTTTTTTAAAAATAAAATGTTCTTTTTTATTTATCACACTATTTATAATTATATTCAGCGAGTATAAGCGGAATTAAAAACTAAAAGTATACAGTCCACTTTACTGGAACTATTTGAAGTTATACTTCGGGGTAACACAAACAATAGGAATACCAATAATTTAAGGAACTTGGGTAAATAAAAAATTAAATTATTTATCCTTAGAATCGAACAAAGGTGCAAAGATTCAAATGTACAAATCACAATTAAATTTCTTAACACACCAATCTAAGGTTGTAAATATTAGATTACTATTAGTCAGTTTTATAAAACTATAAATTATGAAGTCTTGCCTTGAGAAAGTAAGCGGTAAGTGGAGCACTACAAAAACAGTTAAGACACCCTCCCTCCCAAAAAATAGTTAGTTTATAAAGATTTAAATATAAGAAGAATAAGATATATGAATAATAAAGAAATAATATCAATAAGAATAATTAAAAATAATTTGTTTTTTTTATTTATTAATGTATTTATATATAAATAAAAATATATGAAAAATTCAAGAGAAATATTAATTCAAGATTTAAAAGATAATAAATTTGAATTTGAAATACTAACCAATTTAAAATATAAGACAGATAATATTTATATTCAAAAAAAGAATAATATTAATATATCTCAAAATGAGAGAGTAGAATTACTTTTCTATTTTGATTTATTTGATAATAAATTCTATCAATTTTATTGGAGTGATTATTATAATGATTTTATGGAATTAGTTGAATATCATCCAATATATAAAAAATATTTAATCTTAAATAAAATATTTGATAAGTATCTTGAAAATATTAAAATTAATCAATTAGATTAGATATAACGAATTATCTATTAAAAGTAATGTTATCCCTTATAAATAATAATTAATCAATTAAAACAAAAATAAAGATGGAAAACAAATACAAGTATAATAAGATTATTAAAGATAATATCTTAATTAGCAAGAAAAATGAAGAATTATTTAATACTATGTGTAATATTGAAAATAAACTCAAATGGTTGTTATTTAAGAAGTATATGGTAAATAAGTACCCAGGGATTGAGAGTACTATCTAGTGGTTATTAATAAGTTAGCTATTTTAAGAAAAATAAATTTGCTTATGTCAATTATTCTTCATATATTTGTATTATAATCAAATAACAACAAATATGAGAAAAGTTAAAATAAAAAGTATTAAGTCAAAATACAAAAGAATAGCACATAAAAAAGATGAAATCAAATTAACTATTAAAGAATATTTATTACTATTAGCAATAACCGAAAATAAGGGTAAAGAATTTGATAATATTAAAGATAAACTTAAAAAAACAATTAAAAAGAATTGTAATATAATAATTTAAAAAATAGTTTGTCTTTTTTAAATTATTAAACTATTTATAAATAAGATATTTTAGATTACTATTCCCATTAGTAATTTATTTGTTTAGAAATGGATGAGGTTAATACCTTGTCCATTTTTTATTTTATAACTATTTATATATAAATTATTTAATATGAAAGAAATAACAAATAAACAAATTGAAAGTAAAGCAATACTTGGTAGAGAACTTAGAATCTCACCAAAGAGTATTATATCAATTAATAAACCAGATTATAGAACTCATTATTATACTGAAACAATTGAATTATTAATTGGTGTTGGTAAAGATCATACAGCGAAGTTGATAATGGATTCAGAAGCTTGGAAAGCATTAGTTAATGGAGAGGATATTAGTGTTGAAAAAGATTCTAATATTAAAAGAAAGTATTTTTATGAAATTAAATAAAGTTATTAAAATACTTAACCTATTATTCAATCCACCTAAAGTTAATTCTTGCAAAAAGAAAAGTAAAAAAATCAATTCAACTAATGGTAAGTGCTGATACAATTAATAAAATAATTGAATTAATTGAATCCAATAATGAATATAAACAAATATTTAAAAAATTCATCCCAAATAATAAAGATAGAAGGAATGAATTTAAACAATATATCTATTTAACATTATTAGAATCCAAAAATAAACAAGAATTGGTTGATTTATGGAATGTAGATAAAAATAAATTTAGATTTTATTTTTGTAGAGTAGTTACAAATAATATTATTTCATCAACATCCCCTTGGTATTTAAAGTTTAGAGATAAAGATAATACAATTGAATTAGATACCAATACAATAGATTTGGAGGATGATAGTAATGATGTTGAAATAAAGATGTGGAATGAATATAAACTAGATTTAATAAATACAATTATTAATCTCTATATAAATATTAATAGTACCAACTTCAGAAACTTTACATTATTTAAAATGTATTATTATGAGAAAATGAACTATAAAGAAATAAGTAATAAAACAAATATTCCAGTTACAAATGTATTCAATTACATTACAAAAGCAAAAAATATAATAAAAGAAAAATTAAAAATAAATGATTAATATACTAATAATACTAAAAGGATTATTACTTGGTTGGTTCATATCAGAATTTCAACCATTACAAGAATTTATTAAAAAATATATAAAACCCTCCATCAATAGAAGTTGTAAGCCAGATAATATTATTCAATCACATTTAAAAATTGGATTAAGTTGTATTAAATGTTTAGCATTCCACTCAACTTGGATTATAGGATTAATTACAACACAAGATTTTCTAATCTTTGAAGCAATAACCGCTTCAATCTTAGCAATTGTGTTGGATAAATTATTAAATATTGGAAAAATCTATTTATGATGATAAAGAAACAAGCAAAAATAAAAGTTAACACAACACATTCATTAACTGATTTAATTAATTTAAAGAATTATTTCGATAAATTAATAGAAGTAAATCAAAATGATAATGATATAATGAAGATTAAAAGATCAAGAATTATATCATTAATAGATAATATAACAAATAGTTTAATTGATAGTTAAAATGGCAAAAAAAATAGCAACAAAAAAAACAATAACGGAAGTTAAGGTGGTAGAAACACCAAAATTAATTTATAATAGTAATGAATTAACATTAGAAGATTATAATAAATTAGTACAATATAGAGAAGCTTATAGTTATAGTACATCCCAAGCAAATGAGATGATTGATTTGGGTAGAAAATATGTTGATGGTAATATGAAATATTGTGGTGGGTGCAGAAATAATTTAGGTGAAGCAAAATTAAGAATCTTTGGTTGGTTTACTGCCGAAGAACCTAAAATTAGAGAATATTTTAATTTATAAATGAATACTAAAAAATTAACAATTAATTTTTTTTCACCTTACGAGGCACAACAACCAATTATTAAAGCTTGTTTAGATGATACAATAAAATTTATTATATATAACGCATCAAGACAATCTGGAAAGACTCTCTTGAGTATTAATATGGCATTATATTGGGCATTACAAAATGTTGATCAACATATAATGATTGTATCACCTACGGATGGTCAAGTAAAAAAAATATATAGACAAATGTTGAAGGCTATTGCAACCTCACCATTTATTTATTCTAATAAATCTCAAGCCGGAGACTCTGAAATACTTTTAAAAAATGGAAGTATAATATTATTTAGATCAGCAGCATCAACCAACTCATTAAGAGGTTACTCAAATACCCATTTAATTTTGGATGAGTGTGCTTTTATTGATGAAGATACATATATTAACATTCTATCACCAACGTTAGCTGTAAGGGGTAAAAAACTACTATTCTGCTCTACACCAAAAGGGACTAATTTCTTCTATAAATTATATATGAAAGGATTGGAGGGTAATAATTCTTATAAATCATTTAAAACAATTTATAAAGATAATCCATATGCTAATCAAGAGTATATTGAAGAGCAAAAGAAGATGATGCCCGATACAGCATTTCTTCAAGAATATATGGGAGAGTTTGTTGACTCAGGATCATTATTTAAAGATATTGAGACAATAGCTATAACCAATAATATTCAATCACCAATAGCGGGAGAAACATATTTTGGTGGTGTAGATATTGCATTTAAGAATGACTATACAGTATTTGTTTTATTTAATAATAAAGGTGAGATGGTATTTATGGATAGGTTTACTGAAGTATCTAATGATGAATTAGTTAGAAGAATAAAAGCTACAATAGATAAATTTAATCCAATTAAAATATTTGTTGAGGATAATAACCAAGGTTTACCAATATTACAGCAATTAGTTAGTAAAGGTGCTTGGAAATGTGAGGGATTTAATACTAATCAATCAACCAAACCTGAGATTATTAATAAGTTTATATATGCCATTAATAATAAAGAAGTTAAATTATTAAATGATAATAATTTAATTGAAGAATTTAAAGCCTTTGGATATAGCAGGACAAGAACTGGCGCTATACAATTCAAAGCTAATTATGGTCACGATGATATTGTGATGGCATCAGCTATTGCATACTATAATTATTCCAATAATAAATTTGCTGGACAATTCATTTTCAGCTAAAATCAAAATAAATTATTAAATATTATATTTATTTGTAAACTAACTGTTTATGGATAACATATCAATTAAAAGAATAGCAACATTACATCCAAAGATTGTATCTGAAATATCAGATATTTTAATTGAATGTGAGAAAAATAATGTTTCAATTAGAATTACTTCAGCATTTAGAACAGCTAAGGAGCAAGAAGATTTATACACTATTGGTAGAAGTAAACCAGGTAGAATAGTAACCAAGGCAAGAGCCTTTGAATCATTTCATAATTATGGTTTGGCGGTTGATATTTGTTTATTACATAAAGACAAATCAATATCTTATTCATTAACTGAAGATTTAGATTATGATGGAATATCTGATTGGTTGGAAGTGGTAAAAATATTTAAATCAAAAGGTTATGAATGGGGTGGTGATTGGCAAAATTTCAAAGAAACTCCACATTTCCAAAAAACATTTGGTTACAAGCACCAAGATTTAAAACAAAAAGTATTATCTCTGAATGTAGATAAAAATGGTTTTGTAATTATTTAAATATTATTTTAAAATAATTTATAAAAAAATTATTATGATACTATTTATAATAAAATATAAACAACTATGGAAAGTATAAAAGTAATTAAATTAGATGATAACAATAAGAATTACATCTACTACTCAATTAGAGAAAGACAAGCATTTATTGAATGGAGCAGACAAAAACCAGATATTAAATTAACTCATATATCAAAAGTTGAGGGTAATGAAAAATGGGATGTCATATTTAAATCAGGTACATCATTTAACTTTTTAACCGAAATTAAATTAAGAAAAAAGTATTATAATGATTATGGGTATGAAAATAATGGTTGGTTATTGGAAAAGAATAAGTGGGATGAATTAATAAAACTATCTCAATCAGAAAAGGGTAAACAAAATAATATTATACCACTATATTTAAATTTCTTTAAAGATAAAATAGTTGGGTGGGATTTAACTAAAATTAAAAAAGAAGATTTTGTTGAAGCAGATTATTCAATCAATACTGTTAATCAAATTAATAATGAAATAACTAAAGTAAAAACGAAAGCTGTAACCTATTTATTAAATAAGGATGCTATTGTAATAGAAAATTACAAAATGGATATTGATAGTATAGATTATAAATCAAAAACAATATTCCAATTTCTATTTCCAACAACTCATATATAATATGAAAACATTAATAAGGTATGCTGGTGGTAAAAGCAAAGCAATAAAGCAAATTACTCCATTTGTTAAAAATTATGATACCATAATATCACCATTTTTAGGTGGTGGTTCATTAGAAGTGTATTGGGCATCTGAGTTAAATAAAAAAGTCATAGGATTTGATATATTTGATGTGCTAGTTAACTTTTGGAATGTTTTATTAACACATCCAAATGAATTAGCTATTAAATTATCAGAAATAAAACCAAATCAAGAAGAATATAATAGAATAAAAGAAATTCTTATGTGTCTTGATAAAACACAAAATTTACTAAAGGATTGGAAAACTGATTACTATAAAAGAGATAATGTTGTTACATTAGATAATATTACTTTAGCTGCTTATTATTATTTTAACCATAATTGTTCATATGGTCCAGGTTATTTAGGATGGGCAAGTACAATATATTTAGATCAAAATAAATGGAATAGGGTAATTAAAAAAATAAGTGAATTCAAATGTCCAAACCTAAGTGTAGGTGAGTCAACATTTGATAATACAATTAAAAAATATAATAATGATTTTTTATATTTAGATCCACCATATTTTTTAGAAAAGGATAGTGATAATAAAATGCATAAGGGTATGTATCCTATGAAAAATATTGATGTTCACCATAATGGTTTTGATCACGAATTATTAAGAGATTTATTATTAAAACACAAAGGTGACTTCGTTATGTCATATAATAATTGTGAAACAATTAGAGAATATTATAAAGATTTTGAGTTATTTTATCCAGAATGGAATTACTCTATGGCAAATGGTGAAAGTAGAATTGGTAAAAATAGGATTAATTTAAATGATGGGAAAGTAGTAAAAGATTCTCACGAAATACTAATTGTAAAAAGAAGTGCAATATAGAGAAGATAAAATATTAATTCAATTAATTAAAAAAGATGATGAGAAAGCCAAGGAAGAGTTAGTAAAAAAACATCTCGGTTTTATTCATTTATTAGTTAATTCTCATATCTCAAAAGTAAATAAACATAATTTTGTTTTAAAAGAGGATTATGTTAATGCTGGTATAATTGGTTTATTGGATTCCATTAGAGATTATGATGAGACTTATAGTAATAAGTTTTTATCTTATGCCAGATTCCATATAATAAAAGAATTAATTGGATTATCGAGGGACTTATATTTCATCAAATACCCGACAAAAAAATCTTTAAAAGAAAAATATATATTACCACAAACAAAATATATTGACGATACAAATATTATTGAGAATCAATTAATAGATTTAGAGAGTGAAAATAATAAATCAAAGATATTGGAACTAATTAATAATATTTGTGTTAATGAGAAAGAGAGAGACATATTAAAAATGAGATTTGGTGTAAATCCAGAGGAGGTATTTTATACCTTGGATGAAATAGGGTTAAAATATAATTATACGAAAGAGGGTATAAGATTAATTGTTAATAAATTACTTAAAAAAATTAAATTAAAATATAGTAAAGAACAATTATTTAATCTACTACCAATTTAATTTACAAATAAAATATTAGAATTAATATTTATTATATAACATTAGATAAACTATAAAAATAAATGGCAGAAATAAAAAAATGTACTAAATGTTTGATTGATAGATATTCTTATGATTTTAGTAAGGATAAATCAAAAAAAGATGGATTATATAGCTCTTGTAATTTTTGTAGAAAAAATTATCAAAAACAATTTTATATAAAGAATAAGGAAAAAGAAAATATTAGGATTAAAAAATATAGAGATAATAATGTTGGGTGGTATAATGAATATATTAAAGAATATAGGAAGAATAATAAAGATAAGATTAAAGAATATCGTCAAAATAATAAAGAGAAATTAAATAGTAATCAAAATAAATATTATAAAAATAAAAGGAAAAATGATTCATTATTCGTATTATCACATTCTATTAGGGGTTTAATTAGTAATTCATTTAAATATAATAATCATATTAAAAATTCTAAAACACAACAAATATTAGGTTGCACTTTTGAAGAATTTAAACAATATATAGAATCAAAATTTGAATCTTGGATGAATTGGGATAATAAAGGATTATATAATGGTGAATTAAATTATGGTTGGGATATTGATCATATTATACCTTTAAGTTCAGCAAAAACTGAAGATGATTTAATGGGATTAAATCACTATACAAATTTGCAACCTTTATGTTCAAAAATTAATAGAGATATAAAAAGAAATAAAATATGAGTAGCATTCTATCATACAATAGTATAATTAGTATCATAAAAGATATTTCAGAAAGACATTATCAAATTAATTCATTTGGTGTTGGATCAATTGCTGATTTTGATATTGCTGGTAATATGACAGCACCAATTCTATGGGTTACACCTATTGATGGTACATTAATTAAATCGGATGATGCTTCATCATATCCAGTAAAGAATATTACATTAGAATTAAGATTAATTGATTTAGTAAATCCTAATCAAAATAACGCTAATGATGTTCACTCTGATACATTTCAAATTTTAACTGATGTAGTTAATGAAATAGATCAACATCCATATTATCAAAGAAGTCAATTACAATTAGATGGTGATGTTAATTTAGAGCCATTAGAAGAATGGAGTGATGATGATGGTAATGGATGGGTAGCGAGAATAACATTTAAGATGAAGAATCACACAGCATTCTGTGGATTACCTTTAGCTAATATAAATGGTTATAGTTACCCTGGTTATGAATTAAGTGCTTTTACTTATTCAACAGGATATCTACCTATAATTGGTGGTAATTTAACTGGACCTGTTACTGGGCCGTCAGCTTATTTTATTTCTTTAAGTGGTGATAATATATTTTCTGGTTCAACAAATCTAAATACAATATTAGCTAATATATCTGGTGGTAGCGGAACTCAAACCTTAATTCAAAATGGATTAAATACCTATACCGCTGGTACTTCACAATTTCCAAGTGTAAATATTTCATCCGCAACATTAACAAATTTAGTTGCAACAAATATTACTGGAACAACATATTGGAGTGGTAACACATCACTAAATAATATTTTATCAAATTATATAACTGGATTTACAGATTCATTTGTTACTGGTGTAACATTCACAGATACAAATAACACATTAACACTTAATAGAAATAATGGATTAAGTCCATTAACAACAAATATTTCATCATTTAGTGGATTAACAATTTTAAATAATTTAACAGCAACAACATATTTTTCTGGTGCAACAACATTAAATAGTATATTATCAAATTACATTACCAACGGAACTAATTTAGGTGGTGCAAATGGAATAGTTGATAATAAAAGTGGTAGTAGTTTACAATTCCTATCTATATCAGCGGGAACAAATATTACAATAACATCTGGCGCCTCTGTAATTACAATTAATTCAACAGCATCTGGAAGTGGTGGTGGATTTACTGGGTGGACTGCTGGAACTGGTGTAAGTAGTATTAGGTTAAATAGTTCAACTAATTCAACTAATTCAAATTTTTCATTAGTGGCTGGAGGTTCTAATTCAATTAGTGGTAGTGCATCATCAACAATTGCCGGTGGTATAACTAATGCAATAACAAGTGGTAGATATAATTTTATTGGAGGTGGTAGGGTTAATAATATAACATCTGGATATTATGGTGCAATTGCTGGTGGTAGATATAATACAATAGGAGGTTATTATAATTTTATTGGAGGTGGTAGAATTCACACAATTGGAAATTCAAAACAAACTTTTATCGGTAGTGGATTAAGAAATACAATTAATAGTAATTGTAATTATTCAACTATTATTGGAGGCAGAGATAGTATAATATCAGCAAATGTTAGAAACGGATTTATTGGTAATGGAAGTGGTAATACAATTACTGCTGCACACGGTGGAATAATTTTAGGTGGAACTGCTAATACAACATCATCAGTTTCTTCATTTATTGGTAATGGTAGGAATAATAATAATGCTGGTAATTTTGCATCAATATTAAATGGAAGTGGTAATACAATTAATTCAATTGCTACATCATCTGCAATTGTTGGTGCTAGTAATATAACTGCTGTTAGTGCTAATACTACTTATATGGCAAGTATAACACTACCTGTTAGTGGTTCTGTTATATCAATTACAAGTGGTAATTCAACAACCATTACAGGTAAAACATTTGGATTATCAATTTTAACTGGGGGTACTGTTGTAGTTGCAAATAGTAAAGTAACTGCTAATAGTGCAATTTTTATTACACCACAAAATAATGGTACTGGTAACGGCTCTGTTTGGATTTCCGCTAGGAGTGCGGGAGTATCATTTACAATTGCATCAACAAATATTTTAGATGATAGGTTAGTTGCTTGGTGGATAATTGAACCGATATTATAAATAATAAATTAAAAAAAAATAAATATGAATAAAGAAAATGAATTAGAAAAAATTGGTTTTGAGGTAGAATTACCATCACCAAAAGATATTGTATTAGTACCAGAAGAAAAAATAAGAATAACAAAATTTACAATTAATAGAATGGTTGATTTACCTAAAGAAAAAATTGTAAGAGTATTTTTAGATGAATTAAATTCCCCAATAGTATTATGGGAAAATGAATCTTATAATGAAATAGGTAATTGGACTAATGAAGATGTTAGTAATAAATTAAAAGAATTATTTCAATAATAAATTATTATGGCAACATATAAACCAAGTAAAGAATTAAGAAATTTAGCCAAGGAAATTGAAAGTGAATTAAAAGCTTTTATTATATCTGAAGATCACGTTGATACTGGTGCTTTATTAAAATCTGTTAAAGTAAAATTTAAAGAAGATGATATTCAAAATAAAATAGTTTTAAATATTAGAGCTAAACATTATTTAAAATATCTAGGTCCTCCACAAGATGAAAGAGGTGATTTTTTAACAGAATTTAGGGCAAGAATAGCACCAAAAGTAAGACAAGCTATTGGAAATGAGATGAAAAGATATACTACTTGGGTATTAACTGGAAAATATATTAATTAAATGAATTCAAAATTTAAGAGAAATATAGAAACATTAAAATTGGGAGGTATAGTATTATTAATAATTATAATAATAACATATATACAAATATATGTATTGGATAATAAATTAATAGGTAATTATATAATAGAGATAGTTGAGAATATAATAAATAAATTTAAATAAAAAAATATATGCCAGTAAAAGAATGTACAATAGATAATAAACCAGGATATAAATGGGGTGATAGTGGTAAATGTTATACTTATACACCTAATGATGATAAATCAAGAGGTATGGCTAAAAATAAAGCCATTAGACAAGGTATTGCAATAGGGGAATATAAATCCCAGGATAATAAAGAAAAATCGTTTATAGATAAAATAAAAGAGATATTATCTGAAATAAAATTAATTGGTAATACAATACATTAACAAATATTAATGATTTAAAAATACATTAACAAATATTAATGATTT
>ERZ869925.520-NODE-520-length-27360-cov-12.963450_pt1 | contig 27360 bp, 30 predicted proteins | sample MGYA00579311_ERZ869925 | MGnify/ENA primary metagenome ERZ869925 (study PRJEB32216, sample SAMN09231817) | wastewater metagenome | place: USA: Maryland | collected 2016-07-30 | study: EMG produced TPA metagenomics assembly of the PRJNA472060 data set (Reclaimed...
TTGATGCAGCGAAAAGATTGGCACTAGGCGTATTTGTCGCCTTCGTTATCTCATTCGGAATATACGGACGCGGTGAAGCCGTATAGTTCGACGCATACCAGACGCCAAGAGCGCCAGCGGGGAGGGAGGCGGAGGTGCCGCCACCTATTGGCCTTTGCGTAATGTAAGGAAGTGCTAAAGCGAGTGCTGGCATAGTTATGGCTCAAGGGTTCGATAAGGCGGGTCAATGCCAACTCCACCGCTAGGCGGCGAGCCGTCAGCAGTTACGATGGCAGCGAAGGAATAAAGGGATTGCAGAATGGAAGTACTGGTAGATATGCGCTGTATATCAATCGTGGCGTTACAGACTTTGCTGCCTGCGCCAACTTTGGTAATTGTCCATGACCGCGGTGTTCCACATGACAGATAAGCGCCAGTAGCCGAACCGCTCGATATCGTTCCAGTCGTTTCCGTAAACTTGACTTGAAACAATGCAGCTTCTGTCGTGTTAGCAGGATTTAACCAGTCGCCAGTTGTTACAGTTCCGCCATTAGCTAAGGTGTAGGTGATAGTTCCGTTCGTTGCCAGCGTGATCGTGACAGTCGCCGTTCCACCTGCATTGTTGTAATCAAATACGTTTCCACCAGCGAGCGAGTACGTGTATTGATTACCAGAAGGAGCGCCGCCGATAATCTTGCTGCCGGATAAAACACCGAAGGCTGACATCAGGTCACTCCGGGGCCAGAAACCAGCCAAGTATTTGTCGCGACTTTTATTGCCGTTGCATAGCCACCGGCTGCAATAACCCTATCGCCCGTTGTCGTAGTTCCTGCTAATTGCAAGGTGACGCCAGCGCCTTGCTTTAAGTTAATGATGGCACTAGCACCGGCATTGAACGCGCAGACAAAATCGCCTTCCGTAAACGCTACCGAAGCATTAGGCGGAATCGTATAGTCACGAATCGTGGTATCAGTCTTGCGCCTGCCTTTTCCTGCATCAGTCAAGGCATAGGTATAGTTTGCGTTCGATGTGGTTAGCGGTACGCCGCGATAACCGATTTGGAATGTGTTGATCGTGGCATCAGTATCGGAGATATCAATGACATCAGTAGAGCCGCTATTGCCGCGTAAGCTGAGATTGGCACCTACGGCGCGGATGTAGATATTGTCGATGCTACTCGCACCAAGATAGACCTGCTTCCCACCTTTCTCATCAAGAACACCAATCTCACCCGCAGCACCACCGGCACCCGTGTTATTGCCACGAATAACGAAATTCTGGGTGATAGTCGATGGCGAGCTTCCCGTTTTTCTCAATTCGGATTCATAGCTGCCATCGCCACGAAGGAAGGTTTCACTGGTAGCAGTACCACCCGGACTTACAGTCGATAGCGTACCCAGCCCCATAACAGTACGACCAGCAGCAGCATTGGCCGCGCCAATCAGCGAGACACCGAATGCGGTGATCGTGGTGCCGGTTAAATTCATCGAGGTCAGATTGGCAAGCTGCCCACCTGACCAGCCCAACACATACCCATCTGCTACTTCAGGCAGCGTTGTCGCCATACCCGTGAGATGGTCGCCAAACTTCAATGACCGGCTTGCTTGGTCATAAACCAGTTGCAGCTTTCTTGCCAGCGCATCCAGCGCATCTTCATAAATCTTTTGCTGGAACGAAGTCTGGTTACTCAGGTCTTGCGTCTGGTCGATATCTTCGGAGCGAGTAACGACAAGGTAATAAAGAGAAGATGGCGCAGAATCCATTGTGATAACAGAGTTAGCCTCATCAAGACTTGTCACCTGATATTCCGATGGGCTTACTACCGACCTAGCCCCAGTAGAGATAAGCACCTTGGCGACTTCAATCTGGTCACTCGCGCTGACTTGCGGCCCATTGAATACCGTTGTCACCCCGTTTCCGGTGTAGTTATAACGGGGTGCTGCATTGGAAATCGTCATATTTGCTCCAATAAAAAACCCGCACTAGGCGGGTTCGGGTTTCATGTGGCGGCTTATTACTTCGCTGGGCCGTTTAGGTATTCGAGGGCAGAGACTTCTTCGCCGTTGTTGGCTTTGTTTATAGCGGCCATCGTCTTGTTAATCTGGCTCGATGGGATGCCGTACAAGAAGCCGCCGACATTAACTGCCGATTTAATCAGCTTAGGCTCACTGACTTCCTTGTCCTCATCCCATGTTTTCGAGACTTGGCCCCATAGGCGAGAGAGTGATTCACCGAATCCAGAAACGACACCCTTAGCATCGTAGCCGCGCATTTCCGTATAGATTTGGGAAACGCCAGGAATCCCACCAAAGATATTGCTAGACGCCTGCGAACCAGCTAATGCCAGCCAGTCATCGAATACGCCATCTTCATCGTCATCATCGGGTAAGCCATTACGGATTAACTCAACAATCACGCCTTCCACTGCGTAGAGCATGACCATATCGCCAGCCCAGTTTGCAGCTTGTTTCAAGTCGCGGAAGTTTGTTTTCTGTGTCCGCTCTTTTGCCACATTCAACTTGGCGTACATGTACGATTGCAGAGCCGTCATCGAGCGCACGATTTCAGAGAAGTCGCCCGCCTGATTGCCACGCTGCAAAACATTCTTGTCGATGAAGTCGCCCGACGATTGAGCGCGGGAAACAATGTCATCGGCATAGGCAGCGGCTTTGTCAGCATCGCCAAACATCGCCACACCCTTACGCTCGGCAGCTATCCATGTAATCACGTCAACGACACGCTGAACGCGGCCAATCATGTAATAGCCCTTTGCAATCATAAAGCTACGGGCTTCGCTGAATCTTGATTTACGTGCCGCGCTTAACTCTTGAACGGCCTCAATCATCGTATCGGCACGTTCCTTCATAAAGGCTGAGCGACTATCCACATATTCACAGGCGCTATTTTTAATCTCTACCCCAGACATATAAAATCCAGCAGTGTATTTTGATAAGCCGTGCATCATTGGCCGCTTGCCCAAAACAACAGAAGACTGAGCAAGCCCAGTAATCTGCAAGGCGGCGGAGCTGAGCTTGTAAGTCAGCACGGCAGCAGTGAAGTTCTGGCGCAGGAAACGAAGGCCGGAGCCATGCCAGCCTGCGACTACCTTTTCACCTGTCGCCACATCTCGCAGCCACTTATCCAGCATAGCCACATGGTCAGCCATGCCAGCATCGCTAGACGCGCCGGTAAATTGCTGGCCTCTTAGTACACGGGAAACAAAGTTAACCGGCTCAGTGAGATGGATAGCACGGATAGTATCGCGAACATGAGTGTCCAGAATACGAAGGTCTAACTGTACCGAGCGACCGCCTGAACCTTTACGCTCAATCAACATGCCGCGCTTGGTCGAAGCCTTGGCAATCTTGCCTGTCTGGATTTCCTTAAAGGCATCGTCCATTGACTCACGAACAGTCTGGGCAGTATTGGCTTCATACTTCAATGGGTAATAGCCGCCACTCATGGCCACCATATTCCCATCTGCCAAAGTTACCGTGTAGCCCGTTGCCTGAACCTTGGCAGGAACCAATCCTGTCATACGGCGAGACAGTTTCGCCAAGTCGGGCCAGTAGGAATCTACTAAAGGCCATACGCCATTGACGAAGGCTAAATCCTTAGCGTCAAGTGTACCCAGCAAGCGCCCAACCTGTTCAGCCGTAATGCGCCCGCGAGCCTGCTCCAATATCGCAGCACGGCCCTCTGGATTCCCCCAATTAAGGGCCAGCGACATAATGGACTGCTTAGACCATTCACCATTAATAAAATCGAACGACCGCTTATCTTGCAGCGCCTTAATCTCAGCTTTTGTGTAGTGCTTGAGATACAGGTTCGCAATGGCTTCCTGCCCGGCACGTAACGCAGGGTTAAGCCTTTCGGCTACTGCCTTGCGGATAACGCCGATAGTGTTTCCCCATACCGCGCCAACATCAATCTGTCCGTCTAAGTCGCGAGCAATGTTCGTAGGCGCGCCAACAAAGCCCCACAGCTTCACCAACTGCTCAGTGAGGTATCTGCGCTTCGGCTTATCGCCCGGCACATCAGGAAGCGCCCCGTGGGCATCCTGCACACTTTGCGCCATCGCTTCATCGACTTGCTGCAAATCGAATGTCTGTTCGTCAATCTTGGCTTGAGTGAATGCCAAAGCCTGAGCCTTTAATTGCTTCAGGGTATCAATCACCCCGCGCAAGTGTTCAGCGGTCAGGTCTTGGTAATTCTCTCTTGTGTCGTTTGACAGCGCCGCCTTGACCGAATCCGACAGCATGATATCGCCAGCTTCGGCAGCGGCAAGCATGGCCGCTTGAGCCTTGCGACGATCAATAGCCGGAGCCGATTCATTACGGAATGAATACTGTTCAAGAATAGCGTCAATCTGTTCTAGCAATCCGTTCTCAGCCTTACCAATCCGCCCCCGCAACTTGGCATCCTTTTCAAGTTTGCGGCCTAGCTTCTGCGCCCTTTCCACATCCTTGTTTGCTTCCAATGCTGCGCGATATAGAGCTACGTTCAAAGCTTGAGCGCGTTTCTGCATGAAGGCTTCGGCATACTTGCCTTGCGCTGCTAACTTAGCGGCAAGGTTTGCGGCCTTGCGTTCAGCTATCAGGTATTCATTCGGGCGAATATCGCGAACCCGCTTACGGGCAATTTCACTTTCAGCAATGGCTTTCAGTATCCGGCCTTTAGGGGCTGGCTGGTTTGCGGCTTTCGCCAAGACTGCCAATTCATGCTCAAGAACTTGCACCCGCTTGGAATTATGGGCCGCTTGCATGGCTTCATCAGCCAGCGTTCCGTCATTCATCGGGTCAGGATGGCGCTCGTTCATTTTTTGCTTAGCGAGTGCGTCAATTAATTCCTGCTTAGGCTTAGCCTCGGCAATCTGTTTGACCAAATCCGCACCGTTCGCAAATCCGAGAACACCGGCAGCTTCGTCTGCGGTTACGCCTTCCTTGCCGGTCACGCCCTTTAGCTTTTGTTCTACAAAGTCCTTTCCGTACACCGCCACCAATGAGGCTTTATCCAGCTTGACCTTAATCGGTAATTCTGTACCGTCTGGTAACTTTCCGGTGCGCAGGATATCAATGGCACGATAGACCGGCATCGCATCCACATCAAGCGATATCTGGGCTTTAAGTTCTGCTAATTGTTCTTTATACCAGCCTTTCGCTTCACGCCGTAAAGCATTCAGCAGCTTGGCAGTTACTTCGGCCTTACCCTCATCAGCCGCCGCAACCGTTGACGCTACGTAGGCTTCATATTGGGTTTCTGTCAGGCCCAATGCCTTAGCATCAGCCAATGATTTCAGAATCGGCTCATACGATTGCTCAAGGTTCGCCAGTTCGATTTCTTCATCAGCCGCCACCAGTCTGTCGAATACGCCGCGAATCTCAGGCGACAGCGTGACGTTCAGCGACTTCAACGATTGATAGATAGATACCAGCCACGCACGGAACCGACCAAAGGCAGATGCAAGGTCAACACTCGGGGCTTTACCCTCAAACAGATACGCTTCAAAGCCTCGGGCAAATTGTTCGTGGTTATCTACCGTGATAGCTTCGCGTGATTCCACGCCAAACCAGCGCAAGACAGCCGCGTAATCATCCTGAATCTGTTGCGGTGCATTTTCAGCCGCCGCCATGTCGCCCATTACTTCAAGAAAGAAGTGACCGGACTCATGCAGCAAGGTCGAAAGGTCTGCCCGTTCAAACAGGGTAATCAGGTTTTCTTTAGGCTTGTAGGAGCCGCGCTTTATGTCGCCGTCTACGGGCTGAAATAACTCATCACCATACAGCGCACGAATAGCGCCCTCGGGGTCTAATGCAGGGTCAATGCCAGCGCGGGCTAATATCTCAGTAGCTTGTAACACTGCCTCACGTTGCTGGGCATTCGCTTCGTTGCGGAACTCAGGCGCATACGTTGGCTTTTCAATAATCAGCTCACGGTCTAAGGCTTCCAGTAAATCCCCGATATCGGAACCTTCCGGTAAATAGCCCATTTCAACGGCAATCTGAACCGCGCCATCTAAATCAATCGTAGATGCTGCATTCACTAGCGGCTTAAACGCTTTGCCTTGCTTCGATTTCTGTGGACGCTTACCCCCAATGCTCGAAAGCAATTTCTGCAATCGGGCCTTGTCACTATCGTCTAAGCGCCGAACTTCGCCAGTCATCGCCGTATCGGTAATGCCACCCTTGTCTGCCAAAAACTCAACCAGACTAGGGCCGTATGATTCCACGATGCTAGGCATGGAGCCACTTTTAATCTGCTCAAGGAACAGATTAACTTTTGGATTCACACCCAGTAATTTGTCGCCATCGGTAAATCGCTTGATGGTCGGCATGTACTTATTAAATAACTCGGTGGCCGATTGTCCGGTTCTATTGCCCAGCGTGCGGAAGAATGAGGTGTATAGCTTGGCGTACTTTTCAGCAGCGCCTTGTTCGACATTGGCAGCGACTAACTGACCGATGACCGCATCGCTAATCTGCTTATCTTCGGTCTGTGCTTGGGCCGAAGCTTCAGCACGTTGCGCAGCATCCAATCCTGTCACGTCTGCGATAAAATCATCTTTCGTGTAATTAGCTAACTCAGCAGCAGACAAGTCCTCTTGATTCTTGCGGGCAAGATTCGCAATGTCTTTAGCCTGCGGAGACTTCATTGCCAAGGCCAAGTATTGCGGCAACGGAATCACGATATCACCACCCGTTGACATAGCCAAAGGATAGGCGCTCGGGTCATTGGTGAATTGCAATGCTGCGTCTTGTGCCGCTTGGTCAGACTGGAACAGTTCGCGGAATGCCGTACCGTCAACAAAGACAGACTCCGGCGCACCCGATTCAATCAGCGTCTTGGCGTAATCCATCGCAGTTTCCGGCGAATGGTCTGCCAGCTTCATGTCCTGAGCCACCATAGAAAGCGTCTGCAACTGTGCCGCGTTCAAGGTGGAACTCATAACCTGCTTGAGCGTGTCCTGAACCTTCTTGTTATCGGCTTCAATCTTGGCCTGCTGTGTATCTTTACGGATACCCATTACAGCTTCCGGCCCGCCCATCGCAGCGCCAACAACAGCAGAATCGAAGGCATCCGCGAACAGCTTGGCAGGGTCTATTTCTTCGCCTTTGAATAAGGCGTCTATCGGGTTCTGCGTTAATGTCGTGGCCGCTTCACTGACGGCTTCGCGGCCAACGGTTTGCAATGCTCGCTTGCCTACGGTTCCAGCAGGGCCGAACGCCTTGCCTAATCCGTAGCGTTCAAAGAACACCTCTAAGACAGCTTGAATCGAGGCATTGGCATTTGCCGCCATTGGGTCAAGCCCAGACTCGCGACTATCGGTATAGGCCGAGTTATAAGTCGTCGTCCCCATGGTCAGCGATGCCGCAGTTACGCCGCCCGATGCCATGGAAAGCGACATTGCTGGCAGAGACTCCGCAATCATTCCGCCGTAGTATTCAAAGGGCCTATCTGATCGTGTAACGCCTTCCGACATTTCGGCCTGAACCGCGCCAATGTCCGAGCCAAAATCAGCCGCGCCTTGTTTGCTTTGCTTGATAACATTGCGGTAATCGTTGAAGAATCCCGCATAGGATTTAATGGCATTGGCTAGATTCGGATGGCCGTTATCCCTTGCCTGCTTCTCAATATTTGCGTACTGCTTGAACCCTTCATCCCACAGTCCATCATTGAACAGCATGTTTTGCCGGTCGGTCGCCACATAGGCAACGTCCGAGAATATTTTCGCGCTCGCCCCGCTTAGGCGCTTAGTGATTCGTGCGTTCGCCTGCTCGTCAGAAAATGGGTTCACATTGAGAAGGTTCTGGACGACCTTCTCCGAAAAGCTCATATGATCGAGTTCGTCTTTCGAGAACGTCATCGCATTGGGAGTCTTGCCAAGCCATGACGCGAGATTAGGATTCTCAGCCGTCAGCGTATCAAGACGTTTCTGCCGTGCTATGCGATTGGCTTCCTCGGGATTGCGCGCCACCACAGGAGCAGGGATGCCGATTTGTGACGATACGCGGGAAGCTTGGGCATACTGGTCTGGTGCAAATTCGCTGGCATGTACGTCAGCGACACCGAGATTCTGGCGGGTATCATCCTGCACATTCAGGAACGGATTGGTACTCGTCGGTTTCTCATCTCGGCCATCAGTGACTACGGACAGGAAGGGGTTAGCCATTATGGGAGCCTCCCTTGTTGAGCCGCCAATCGGTAGAGATTCAAGATATTTTCATCAGTAATAGCTTTGCCTTGCACGGCAAGCGCCTCAGCGATCTGGCCGCGATACTTTTGGGGAATCTGGTCTGGTTTCGTGATGCTGATAATGGGAGCCTGCGTTTCCGTGCTCCCCCAGAATTTACCGGCGACAACGACCGGAGCCTTCATGGTCAATTCATCGGCTTTCTTCATTACTTCGGTGTAACTCGGCTTGCGGCCTTCTTTTTCAGAGTATTGGGATACCCATGTCCGCATCGCTTGGTCAAACGCCTGAACCTGCAACTGTTTTTCTGGGCTGCTTTTCAGTGACGCATCCGAAATGCCTAACTGATTACGGCGATATTGAGATATCAGCCCGCCAATCTCGCCCTCAGTAGCGACAGCAGCGACTTTCTTTTGATCCCCAGACAATAAGGCAATCTGGTTTTTAGCTAGCCAATCGCGGTCTTTCTGCGATAAACCTAGCGTTGGGTCATAAGCATTTAACTTGCGAACATAGGTCTGCGCTACTTCATCGCCCATCGACGCCTTGTAAATCGTTTCCTGCAATGAGGTCAGCACGTTGTAATTCGAGGTAGTTTCAACGCCTTCAGCCCGTCGCTTCTGGCGAGTTTCAAGCGAATCAATCCACCCCTTGCCTGCCATGAAGGCAAACTCCTCTTGAGACAAGACGGAGCGAATGGGTAAGCGAGGATCTGCATTCTCGATCTTCTGCCAAGCACTTGTGCTTAGGTTTCGATCACTATCAGCCTCGGCATTGTTTTTATTGCGCTCCTGCCGGTCGATTTCAGCGATCAGATTCTTTCTGCGCAGGGAGTTACTTTCGGTTTCGGCCTGTTGACGCATAGCATTGAAGTCCATGCGCTGCCCATCGCCTGCCCTTTGCTGATGGTTATCCAGCACTTGTGAAACCGTCTTGTCTTTCAGATAAGGGTTTGCGTTGTAATCCTGAGCCGATAGCAGGTTTTTAATCGGCGTATCCGGCGCAGCATTGATAATTTTCTTGGCACCACCCAGCCCGAAGTGATGGGCCAGATAAACAGTCTGCTCAGTGACCGGAAGGCCAGCACGGAATAAGCCGGTCGCGTTCTCACGCGAGTAAGCGCGGGTCATCTCCATCGCCAGATTCTTGTCGGTCTTTTTATCGAGCAATGCCTGAACCGCTGGAATCGAACTTTTATTCTTTCCGGCTTTTGCTGAATTAATCGCTTCCTGCAAACCCACCCCGGCAGGCCAGATGTCAGGGCGAGCCTTGTATAAGGTTTCCAGCCATGTCTTATCTACGAATTGACCAACACCGATAGCACTGGAATTGGGATTTGCTGCCGTTCCTTCCAGTTTCGTAGTACGGCTAAGCGATGCATCAGCTACGGCAATCGCTTCAGATTCCGTCTTGGCACCATTGGGATAGACCGCACCACCAGAACCTGAACTCCATGAATTAACCGTCTGCCGTGCATCTTCATCCAGAATCGTCGGAGCCAATCGAGACTCCACATCCATCCGATCATCTGCCGTCATGCGGTCTTTGTTCTGGGTGTAATAGTCCAGAGCAGCATTGGGATTGGTAGACATCTGCGATAGGATTTGACGCGTGTGCAGGGTCGAAACGGTTTTCTGCTCCATAACCTGCGCTTGCTCGGCAGGGATATTATTCTGCGCGGCGTAGCTTCGTTGTGCCGCGATAGCTTCACCGACAATAGAACCTGCGGCCTGTTTATCGCCACGCATCAGCGCATCAGACGCATCGGAAATCAAACGCTCTTGGTGAAAGGTAAAAGACTGGCGTTGATACTGTTCGTTTTCGCTGGTCATTACCCCGATCAAGCGATTATCTAACCGTTCCTTTCGGCGCAAGGCAGCTTGTTTGAACGCTTCCCGCTGCCTGTCATTTAAGCCAGATTCCAACTGCGAGACAGTCTTGTCGTAGTCAGGGAGCATCGCCTCATTCAACTGCAATGCACGGCTACCCTTGTAGGCAGATACCCCGTTGGCGTTCTGCGGGTCGAACCAGTTATTCTCCCATTCCGATAACTTGGCGTCCGCTTCCATCAATCGAGCGTTATCCGCCCTTTCTTGTTCGTTCTGAACAACCGCTGCGATCTTGTTGGTGACGGCAGCTAAATCACCGAACGGATTGGCATCCATGCGAACACGTTGCTCGCCGCCTTGAATCGGATTTAGCCCAACGCTCGGGCCGGAAACTCTAGGAACCGTAATCGCCATTAACGCGGCCCTTTCCAGTCATTAACTTTGGCAGGCTTGGCGGTCAGTGCTTTCTTGAATCCGCCATAGCTATCTGCAACACCACCCAGAACCGTGGTGAACGCTCCCATACGTCCTTGCCATTTCGTCATCTGTGCTTGGTTTCTCAGGTCTTTAGCGCCTTGGAAATGACCATAGGCTTCCCGTGCAGCATTGGCTCTAACTCGGCCCTCATCCACGGCACCGAATAAGGCGGTATCGCCCAAAATATCCAGCGGCGTACCGGTTTGCAGGTCAACGTTATTCGCCGCCATCGTCACGGTTTGACGAGCCAGCATCTGGCGAGTTTTGTTTGCCTGTTCGATCTGATCCTGATTACCACGATTGAGAGCATCGCGGCCTTTCATGTCTTCAACTTTGGCATTTTCACGCATGACATCGGCGTTATAGTCAGCGGACTTTTTCTGTCCATACGCTGATATAACACTGGCACCCAGCGTTAAAATACTTACGGGGTCACACATGATAATCCTTCAATTCAAAACGGATAAAAGGCAGATTTTTCGGGCCGAAGGGTTCAGGATCGTTCATGCGAAACCCGATCATCTTCAGCCACTTGATTACCTTTGTGTTTCTTGCATCCACATGGTTTTCCATGCGGGGGAATAAATCGGCCATCTTCAGCACGTACTCGCGGCATGGTCTAACAAATGACTTGGCATGCTTGTCAATCTGGTTCGTACCTACCAGCCACGGAATTCCATAACCGCTCAGCAGCGAGATAGAACCCACGCCAAACATGCAGAATGGTTTTTCATCTATCCACGCCATCCAAGCTAAGGCAGATACCATGAGGCCAGTTTTCATGGCTTGCTCTGGCGTCTTGCCCCAGCCGTCCATCAGTTCGATGACATCTGCTTCACGAACGTCCGCTAATACCAAAGCAATATGCTCAGGCTTCGCTGGCTCTACCCTAACCGCCAATCGTAGCCTCGGGGGATATCGAGAGAATCGTTAAAGGAAGTGGGCTTTCTTGCACAACCATGACGCGGCCATCGTCTGCCCAATGTGCTTGTACGGGCATCTGTGCGACACCGTTGGTCAAGCGTTGATTAGTTCCCATATCTTCGTTCCGTTCCCTGAATGGCGTGAGCTTGTTGGCAGCAGGGCCAGCTTTGAAGCCACGCGAATCACGAACATGCACATCGACATTGGTAATAATCTTTTTCTTGGCCCGAACCGACTCAGTGCCGGGAACATTGATCTCAAGCGTTTCGGCCACTGAGGTATAAGGCAGGCCAACATGCACCACGCCGCCCGGATTAGGCAGAGTGATTTGACCGCCATCCACCGTCAGGCGTGGTAAGACTTCATCGCCATCGCTTAACACTGCGACTTCCTCACCTTCCAGATGATCCAAGCCAGAGACAACGTTACGCTTGAATATCCAGTTCGTCGTCGGCGTGGCTTGAAGGCCAGTAGGAATGTCCTGCAAGGCCCGTGCTTCGACTTCCGTAGCAGAGACATAGTTGGTGATCTGTACCGTGATGCCGCCCACAAACTCGATCTGGTCGCCTACATCACTGGTGCCGGTGAATACAGCATCCGAAGCTGTCAATGTGACAATGCCGCCACTAGTATAGATGCCAGTGATGTCCAGCGCGATATCCGTTGTATTGGTGCCGTCATAGGTCAGGCCGCAATCAACAAAGAAATAATCCTTTGCATTGCTGAATAAACGGGTAGAGAACCGTTCAATAAACCGTTTTGTCTGTCCGTTAATCGTGCGTTTTACCACGGCCCAGACTACGGATTCCGTGCCATTGGGAACCGAGCAGACGGACTCAAACAGGCCATCGGTGACAAAGCGTGACCAGCCCACTACCTCCTGTTCCCGCATGTAGGTCAGGCATAACAACACGCCATCATCGCGGACAAACAGGACATTGGAGAAGGGTGCCTGTGCATAACACACGTCCACCAAGGTATAGCCTTCAACTAAATGATCTGCCATCGCTGTCAGGTCATCGCCTTTATAGCCGTTGTCCTCAAAGTGATAGTTCAGGTCAAAGACTTTTTGGCCTTGCTGCTTTACATAAATCGCCGTGTTATTGACGATTTGAGCAGGCAGGTTAGAGACACCATCGAATGACTGCGGCTTGAACCCGATATCAGACGGGGTAATCACATTATTGGCACCGCCTTCCACGCGCCACACGCCACCGGCAGTCATCACTACCAAGTCACCCATTGGCACCAGTTCGCGAATCGCGTTGACCTGCCTAGAGTTGAGAGTGACTGCAATCGAATCAGAATCGACTAAGGGAGAGCTTTTGCCGAAGTTGGCATAGTTGCCAGTCTCGGACAGAAACAACGCCTGCGGGTCTGCGCGTGTGCCTGCAAAGCACAATCTGTCACCAAAGTAATCCACTTCACGCGGATAACCGTTCTCAGTCGAGAACGCACCAAAGGCCCAGATAGGCGTCCTGCCATCCTTGGTATAAGCGCCTACTTTACGTTCCGTGATTTCAATCGCTGCCCCATTATTCGGAGCCTGCATAAACTTGATCGTATCATTGGTCGCATCGACCGAATAGCCCTGCAAGCCAATACCCAGAATACCCAGATCGCGGTTATACGGTTTAACCGATACCCCATCGACCGTCACGATATACATGAAGGGATCGGTTGAGGTTGCACCTGGTATGTTGTACTTCGTTTTCGTACCGTTTCCGGTAAACGACCATGACGAAATAGCCGTAGAAGCCCCGCCTACTACATCATGCGGCAAGGTCAGAATAACGACAGCCGTTACTGATGTTGCAGACGTGTATTCGGTAATCTCTACCAAGCCATAGGTAAAACAGACAAATTCCCACTCCACGCCAGCCGATTCACTGGCTCCTGTCACTTCACCGCCATCACCATCAGACTGAATACCCTTGTCATGGGTTGGCCGGATAGTGCCGGTACGGATTTCATTGGTGCCTGCGGTCAGGTTCGTAACGCAGCGATATATCTTGCCTTCCGAGCGCCTCAATAATCCGTAGGGATTCGTTGGGGTTTTCGGTGTTTTGTACGCAATGGCTTTGCTGGGTTCCCAAGGCGGCACAGAACGATAATCCCGCGCTTCCATGTAGAACATACCGCCGACATGGCCTGTCTCAAAGATAGCCGATGAAGCAGTTAGCGTAACCTCACCACCTTGGGCCGATGCCCATACCGTGATGCTGTCATCAACATTGACTGAGCGGAAAGGCCCATTCTTTGTCTTGTACGTTGAAACAGTAAATTCAGTACTCGATACCCGTACCAAGACTTTTATTTCATGGTCAGGATGACACAGGGTCATGGTGTCAGCGGACTGGGTATAATTCACGTCCATCACGATTGATTCTGACCACGGCGTTTCAACCTCTACCGGCGAGCCTGCATTAGTGATCTGTCCACCAGATGCCGCATAGAACCGAGCGTAGTAATGGCCAAGCTCAATTACATAGGTTGCGACTTCCGAGAACTCGAAACCAATGACGCGGGTTTTACGTGTTGACTCTTTGGCCTCGGCTTCATAGTACGAACCAGCGCGATTGGTCACGCCGCCATATGGCCGGACAATGAAGTTCTCGCACGTCTTTAGACTGGTCGCATAGCGGGCCAAGTCCACACGGGCATAGCATGACGGCGATAACTCACCGCCAGTCAGGGAAGGCTGCAATAACTTCATTACTGCCTTGCGAGAATGGAAGGGGTTGAGGGGGCTGGGTCTTGCTTGGATTCGTTGAATGCATGAGCTTTCGCTTCTGCCAGTGCAAACTGGAAGTTCTGGAAATACCCTTGTCTTTCATTCAATGGGATAGAACCCAATGGGCCAGCGATATAGAACGCCAGTCCCCATGAAAGTGCATTAACGAGGTTTGCTGAATATCTCGATATTGGCGTGGCGTTCGATGCATAGATCAAATACGCCTCATCCAGATCACAGACTATCGAGGTCTGGTCATCACCGTGCATGACTTCGAAAGGAATGAAATCCTGCCGGAAAAAGTCTTGAGAAATAAAGCTAGTGAATACATTAACCGTGGCATCACGAATACCGCCTTCATCCACAATCAGCCATGCTTTGGCACAGTCCGAAGGATAGGTATAGCGATATGTCCAGCCAATCGGTGCATCTTCACTGGATACTGATAGCGCCTGAGTCTTGGTCGAGAATGGCCACGGGCATTCAGACAACACCATATCGTGAACCATATCGAAGAAGCGCGCACACACACGGCGTTCGTTACTATCCTCAGTCAGTGAACCTACTTCATAACTATTGCCAACGTTACCGAGGGCAAAGTTATAGATATCGAGCTGAGAGGCCATCAGTAGATAGCGTAGATAGGAGTTGCGGTGGTGCTAGTCGAAAATACCGCCTTCACCATGAATGGCAGTATCGAGTTTGCTGCTACGGCTACCGTGACATTAGAGCCACCATTGGCCGGAGTCACATTGATATTACCCGCCGTGCCACCGATCAAGATAGTCACCGGAACCGAGAAAACATCAGCATCAGCCGGAGTAACGACAATGCACCCAGTAGGAAGCTGCGGCACTACTTGGCTAGTGTTGGAAGGATTGGTCAGCGTAATCGTGGCCATTTATTGCTCCAAAGAAAAACCCCGCCGAAGCGGGGCTGAATCAAACAAGTTCCATGTGTTTTTCTAATGGGCCGTCATAGGTAATGACAGCACCTTTTTCCAACAACTGGTTATTGATAAACGAGCGTTCCAACAACCTAATACGCTGCGGCTTTGCTGGCTCTGCCACTACGTCAGCAGCGATCAATTCATCGCCTTTAGCGACTACGGTGGACGTATCGCCCCGATGTTCTGGGGCGGCCTTAGAGGCACTACGAGGACGTGCCATTAGACTACGTAGTTATTTGCGTAAGAATCGTAAGCTTGTGGGTCAAGCGTCAAGAACGCATCGAAAGCACCCGCTGTCAGTGGGCCAGATGCCACCGTATAGCGAACACCCAGATAGCGTTCATAAGTCTTGCTCCAAGGCAGAGCGATGGTTGCAACGCGAGTACCAGCCGTTGCATAGGTAGCGAACGCCAAAGCGCCAGAAGTCCAGTGGACTGTTGGAGACGTTGCCAAGTTGGTAGTCGAGTCCGACTCAAGAGAGAAGGTCACGGTCGCATCCGAGCCGGTATCCGTACAGGTGGTTTGGGTTTGGATAACGAGATAGATAGGCCCGCCATTACCCAAGTTTTTCAGGGTATTGGTTGCGCCCAAATCCATAACGTTGGTTGAGATAGCAGTCGAAGTGACTGCCTGTGCATCAGAAAACTCATTTTCGCCGTCGATAATCATGTTAATAGCTCCTTAAGAAACAGCAGATTCGGTGTTGAGGATTGCGTCAGTACGGCGAATTGGAATGCCGTTCAGTTGCATTTCTTCGCGGCCCAACACGTTGTCCATCGTCAGGGTAGAGTTGGCGACTTTGTTCACAATTTGACGGCGCAAGAAGCTACGTACTGTGCGATTCATGTAGAACACTGGGCGAACGCCAGTGAGGGATTTAATGCGTTCCAGCGATTGCATCATCAGGTCAGTGATGTCGGCACCCGAGGCAGCATTTTTGGTCAGTGTGGTGCTGTCGATGTTCGGGATACGAACCACATAGCGCCAGTCTTGAACAGCGATACCGCCATCCCAAACAAAGCGATCACGATAGGCACGGTATGGATTACCACTAGCATCTTGAATGGTATCCAGACCCAAGTCATCGTGAGTCAGACCAGCTTTGGAACCCTTTGGATAAATGCCGTAGCAGGTATGTTCACCCCAGCCCACCAGCCAAATAGAGGTACGTGCAGCAGAACCAGCACCAGTGATGATGTTGTCAGCATTTTCAGCAGACAGAGACGAGAAGCGGGTAGACAGGCCCATGAATTTTTCAGGGTCGATATCACTATTGCCGTAGAACAGATTGGTCGCCCAGGCTTGATTCATTGCATCAATGTGGCCGAGGTTTTGATTCATGCGGAACTTGGCGGTATTGCCGTTCAAGTTGGCAATCTTCTCGTCCACGTCACCCCATGCCACCAACTCGGCACAGGTTTCAGTGATGTCGGCATAGGTCGATTTGCTGACCGGAGTACCGCGATTGAGTTTGCGATAGTAAGCGGTCGGCATACCGGTACGTTGTGCAATGCGGTGGCCAGTAGCCAGATTGCCTTCAACCACAGGCATGTCCATCAAGACTTCATTGTCTTGCGAGAGCATTTCCGCCAAAGGAAGCGCGGTGCCGTCTTGGGTAAATTGTTTTGAAACTTCGAGCAAGCTCGGATATTTGTCGCTTAAAGTAGACATTGTTTATTCCTTAAGATTGAGTGGGATACATACGCTCAGCGAGTGACAGCTCACGACCGGCTGAAGGCGCTGCGCCTATGCCGTGTAAGCTCGATTCGCTGATGGCTTTACCGATTCGCGTGAAGGCTCTGATTAGCTCGGGATGATTCCCGAGGCCAGAGAACTCCAACGCTTCGCGCAGTGCAGGCGTACCGAAACGTTCAATCGCGTTCTGTGCGAGCTTTACGTTCTCGGTGTATTTCGCGCCGCCAATTTCTGGATCGGCTTTTGATTCTTCGCCCCACGTTGCTATCTGCTGAACGTGAAGGTCGAGCATTCTTTCTTGCAGTGCTTGGGAATGTTTTGTTGCAAGGTCAATCAATTTCTGAGCGTTGGCTTGGGTCAGGTTTTGCTCCTTCGCTAAAGCCTTAAACTCATCAGTGACCTCGCCATTCAGTTCAATCCCTTCTGGCACTACAAATGCTTCGTATTCCTCGGGAGCGCCGACAACTTCAGTCTTTTCTACTTCTTCGGTTGCCTTTACTTCCTGTCCATCAGTTGACTTGGCCTCAATCTCCTCGGAAACGCCACCAAGTGCGGTAGTCGCGTCCTGCGTTAATTCAACGGCTTTGTCTGCTTCGACTACTTCCGACGGATTGGTTTGGGTCGGGTCAGTCTCATTAGTCATGTTGTTTTTCCTCAGCTTCTTCCAGCAACGCTTCTTCCTTCGCTGCTTTCGCCGCCTCGGTTTGCATCACTGTCAGTTTTTCAGGGCATGCGGCCTGCAACGCTGCAAGCCACCAACGGCCTGCATCCGCCCATCCAATCGCGTGGCTTTGCTGCATCGAATTGGTATTGAAGGGCGAACGAAAACAGCCGGTTTGATCTAGAAATGCCCAGAGCAAACGGCGGCCACCTTGTGTGTTTAGAAAGTCTTGAATGTCACGCTTAAACTGTTTTTCGGCCAAAGCTGCCCGGTCACCCTTATTTTTAAGGGCGAGTTGTTTGGTTGCGTTAGTCAACTATTATTCCCAGTACCCGTTAATGCCGACCATTCCACGGAATAGCTCAGTAGCCGTTGCAGTACCGTAAGGAACGCGCAGGATGATATGCAAATAGGTTCCCGGCTCAACAACCACCGGAGCGTCCAGATTCACAACACAGCGCGATGCGATGGCACCAGCCAATGCGCCGACAATGAATGATTGATTGCCTATGCCAATTCGCCTTGGCGCTCTTGTGGCCGCCGCTTCGCCGGTTGCAAGAGATACCGCTGTACTTCCTACGCCCAGCGACCATTCAAGAACCGTTGGTGTTGTAGCGACTGCTACTACGGCATTAAATGTCTCTATCCAAACACCACGAATGACGAGATTGCGGCCTGTAATGCCGGTAGTTGGTACGGGGTTTAGATAGGCGAATAATGCATAGTCAGTTTCCGCGCCTGCTGGAGCTGCAAACAGAAACTTCCCGCCCAATGTTGCGTAACCTGCTGCGGTATTGCTCAGCGTGGCTGTGGCTGGAACCGTGCTGTTTACGTTATTAGCAGTTTGGCCTTGCGTGTGACCGGATGCGCCTTGGACACTCGAAAGTCCTTGGCCTGCCATTGTGCTGGCCCACAAGCGTTCTGTATTCATATCGCCAAGCGTGACGGAATAGCCGCCAAACTTTGCCTGAACTACCGCGCCAGCTACGCCAGTATGATGATGACGAATACCAAACGGAACAGATGCTGCGTAGTGCGGCTGGCTAACGCCGGTTCCACGGTCAACATGGGCCATCAGAATGTCATCAATCCAGAACTCGACCTCACTTTGTGTGCTGGTAATGGTGAATTTATTGAATACGTTTGCCGACCGAGTGAACGTAAATGGCGATGTGGTTACCTCTACGCCATTGCTATTGATCACGCCAAACACGCCGCCTGAGCTAATTCGGAAATAAACGCCATCCGTGGGGATTGATGTACCCGCTGCTGCTAGTGTCATGCCACCGAAATCAATATTAATATTCGCGGCCATTGCTGCGGACAAGCACATTGTCGTTTCGAAATAAACCGCGCCTGCGCCCAGCAATGGGAAGTAGCGATACGTTTGAATCTGACAAGCCGTGCCGGTCGTAGTTACGCTGCCGCCGTTAGTGTTTAGTGATCCGCCAGCCCATGTCATCGTTAGCGTGGTGGGGGTGTATTTATGCTTCGATGTATTTTGAGCCGTGTAGTTAAATTGCTCAGTATCCCAAACCGAATCCGTGCCAATACGCAAGCGGTAGTCCGTAGAAGTTTCTGCGCTTTTTAGGTATGCCGAACCCGTGACGGTGCCGGGGTCGTTTTCAGAAAAGACACGAACCGCACCAACATTACCGGGGTTAGTGGCTACATCTGTTTCTGGCACAACATGAAGCTGACCGGCTGCATTGGTCTGAACTTCTACGCCACCAGCACCCGCAATCTTTGCGCCCATTTAGATTCCTATGCACATAACGTCATAACTTCCTTTAGCCTCTGGCTGGGAATACAGAGTTACCGTAAACCCCACGCCAGCCACCAAGTCAGAAATGACGGGTTTGATATCGAGTAAGTACATTTCGTCTGGATCAACGCTTGCCGGAGTGCGAACTGATGCGACTATTTCGCTTCCTGCCGTGACCCACGTTTGACCGGTAACAACGGTTTTCGCCTTGTCGGTAAACAAAGCGCCAAAATCACATGTTGCTGTAACACTAATAGCAGGTGTTATTCCGTCTAACTTAGCTTTATCAGCCGCCGACATAACGCCTGCATTAGCCCCAGCTGCATTTATTGTTGCATCAGTTCCTGTATCACTATTAACAGTTACCGTTGTGGCCGCATATGAAGCAGATAGATTTGTAGCTCCGCCGCTGGATGCAGGCGTTGGCAGGATATAGACCGGCTGTTCGATTATCTCAACAGGTTTCCCTGCACCATAACTTGGGCCTCTCATCCAGCGACAGCGCCTAGCTTGGAAATTATCGAGTCATCGCCGGGCGTGGTTTCACCCAGCTTCTGCACTGCACCGGCCATATCATTCATTGGCTTGGCCATCTCGGCCATTTGCTGCATTTGTCTCTGCTGCTGTCGTTGTGCGCGGATTTGAGCGACTTCATCATCGGTTCGGATAATGCGAGCAGGCACACCCAACATATCAGCCCGTACATCAATGGCCTCGTCAGAATTAAGCTTATCCATCGCATCAGGATTCACCGCCATCATGTTCCCGATGTATTGGGTAATGTCGTCGACGCCGCGAATACCCACGGCCTTCTGGGCTTGCGCCAGAACCGAGATGTACTCAAGGCGCAACTCCATGTCCGCTAACTCCTCCGGTGGCTCAGGGATCAAGCCTTTACGGAAGCATATATTAAAAACCCGCTCAATAAGCGGGTCGAAGAATTCATCGTTTTTACGCTCTAGGACTGGGCCTAGAACCATCATCTTTTCCTCTTTTCGTTCGAGGATTTCAGCAGCAGTGCGCTGGATATCGGGAGCATTCGCCAGCATGAGGAATAAGTCCTCATAACCGAAACGGCGAATACGCTGCTCAACAATGCCGATTTCATTGGATGTGAACTGAAAAGCTCGCGGATCAGGTACGTGGATGGCCTTAACGTCAATGCCATTTTGCTGCGGATTCACCCATGTCACATCACCCGGCAACAGCGATACACGCTTACCACCAATGCCAACAGGTGCCTGCAATGGTGGGTCATTGATCTTGTCAAGCGTCTTGGCCTTGTGCATCTCCATGAATTGGAGTTGTTTCACATCGCCAAGCATGTCCATACCGGGGCAGCCAGAACCATAGGCTTCATTACCTGCAATATCCCAGCGTCCTGCAAGAATCGGGAACTCCTCAAAGCCACCGACTTCCAGCGGCTCGCTGCCATCCGGTGCGCCTACCAGTGAATAGATAGACCGGAACGGCATGTTCTGATTGTCTTTGAAGCGCGGGTCTCGATTAGCGTTAGGCTCAATCAGATGATTCACATCGAACATCTGCCCATAGTTGCCTTTTGAGAAAGCATTACGGACTGCGATGCTGACCTTATTGAACCCGAATCGCTCTACTAATTGCGATGCACTGGCCTTGTACTCACGGGCAAAGGTGTCAGCCCGCATCCGTGCATTGTTAGCCAAATAGTACGTGCCAACGGTAAACGGATAAAACCGGACTACCTCTTGCTCATCTTCCGAGACATAGACGCAATCCGTACCAAACGAGAGTATTTCCTCATAGCAGAATGAGACAGCCGTGTAGAAATTGGAACGGGCCAATACTTCCAGAATGATCCGGCCCACATCATCGAGCCATACCTTGACTGGCCCGTATTGGGCTAAGTCTTGGTCACTCAGTGTCACGCGGAACCAAGGACGCGATGGCGATGACATGCCTGCCATCATCCCTGCTGCGCTATTTCTCAGCGTCTTGGTCGCCGTGCCATTGATAATACGATGGCCTTTCTTGCGCCCACGCTGATTCTGGTCAGGACGTGAGAACATGCCACGGTTAGGCATGATGTATTCGCTGATATCAAGCCATTGAGCATCCCAACTAGCGCGAGCTTGTTTCAGCTCACTCATGCGGCGGGCCGTGTAACTACACAGTGATTCCATTAAGCGCCCAGTGCTGTCTTAACCGAGCCAGTAGGCTGCATTTGACCGGATGCCATGCGGCCAGCCGATACTGTTGCTTGGCGGCCATACATCGCACGGCGGCGTTTCAGCTCGCGTGTCTTGGCGTCATTCGCCTGCTGGTCAACCAGTTCAGGACTGGCTATCTGCATTGGCGTGGCCTTTGGAGCCTTGGGTGTACTAAAGCACATAGTTATAGTCCTGCCCGTTCAAAGGGGCTGTAATTTGTAAGAACCTTGCCTGATTGATTAGGCGGCAATCGTTCGCCACCTAATGTCATCGTCGGCATATCAACAGGAAAGGCAAAAGAAAGCGCAAGAGACATCAACCTGTCAGGCGATGCCATCCCGCGCTTCTTCATATCTTTTCCTGATTCAATCTTTACCTTGCCGTCTAGCATTGGCACTGCTTCAATACTGACTAGCTGGCTATATAGAACCTTATCGTCTCCCGGTATAGAGCCGCCTTCAGCAAGCCACCGTTTGACGTTGTTAATCATTTCATCTCGTTTTAGATGGCAACCCGGATCATTAGAAGCCCCGCCAAACCAAACGAGCTGCCACTCTCGACCCATTGTTCTGCCAGCAGAAACAATGCCTGTCCCATAACCAGCATCAACAAATACTGCATCACAACCAAGCTCATCTTCATAACGGGCCAATAGGTTAGCCACAAAGATATCGTTGTCATTCTTTGGCATGACCTTCAATATCTGAAATGACAAGCCCTGCCTAAGACCAATAACTAATTCATCATCGCCTTCCCATGCTGGGTCGCAAGTGAGAATCTTTGGAGCAAAACTATATTGCTCTTTGCGTAAATGCTTTCCGAATGCTGCATCTACCAATTCAGTAGAAATGAATTGTTTATAGCTTTGACTTGGAAACATGCCACGGACGCGAACCTTAACCACGTCACTATCGACGCCGTTGTCCTCAATCAACTCAGCTATTTCTTGCTTATTCGTACCCTCAACATCGCGAGAATCTATCTGCCACGTTTTCCAACGGTGCTTAAGCCTATCGAAACAATCTCTAAATCGCCCTGTTGCTCGCGTGCCGTTACCAAACGCCACCCAGATAATCACAGTGTCTTGGTCAGTCATGGCACCTTCTGCCACTTCCCAGACTTTATCTGCAATGGCTGAGGCTTCATCCATCACCAAGACGATGATCTTGCCTACGTTATGCAGACCGGCGAACGCTTCCGTGTTGTGTTCTGACCATGTGACAGCATCAGCTACCCAGTTTTTAGAATGATCTGGGTCTGAGCTTCGTATTGATTCGCTTTTAACCTCAAACCAATCACGCGTTAATGCCAGCTTGAACCACTTGGCAATCTCGGGCCACGTCTTTGTACTTAACTGTGCGCCGGTATTGGCCGTCACAACCACTTTTGCATCGACGCATGTATCCATTGCCCACTTGGTGAGCATGGAAATAAACGCAGACTTACCTATCCCATGACCGGAGCAGACAGCAATCTTGATCGGCTTGTAACGTGTCTCAGGCGACTGCAAACACTCGCCAATGTAGTTAAAGACTTCCTTCTGCCATTTACGTGGAGCGTCACGGCCTTCACCAACAAGTTCGCCAGTACCCCACTCATAGGCGTATAGGACGTGTCCTAACGGGTCAAAGGCGAAACTGCCAATGTCAGCAGCGAGTAACTCAGTCTCTTTTAGCTGCGCGTTCACGGGCTAACTGCAACGTGCTGGCGATACTCACTTCGCCAGAATGATTCAAATCTAACTTGTCGCCGTACTTCTTTGGCTTGAGCTTCGATGCTGCCCACTTGCGAGCCTCTACGCGAAGCCTATTACGCGCTACGGCTGTCGAATCAAACACAACCTCAATATCGCCATTCTCATCGTCAGACTTAACGCTTGGATGCTTGTTAGCTCTCACCATCGTGCATTCTTCGTCAGCAATGCTTACGATTTCATCGAACAAAGCCTCTGCCTGCTCCTCGCGTGCGCGTGCGTATTGCTCCGAGAATGCTGGAAAGTCATTCAGCCACTTAAACACCGTGGATAATGCCGGTGTATTTTCGTCCCCACAAATTGACCTAAGCGACTCACCAACAGCAAGGCGCTCACAGATCATGTCGCCCACTTCTTGTGTGTAGGCGCTTACTCCGGACATGATGGTTAAGGATTATTCTATTTTGGTAGGGATGTGGAACGCTTCATCAAGCCCATCGACCAAGAACGGCTGCGCAACTGCCAAGACTCGGCCACTATCATCATTATCGAGAATCTCAAGCCGATTGGTTTCAGAGTCGAATGTAATCTTCAGTTCCGTATCCAAACCGGTAAAAGTTACTGCGCCTTTCATGGTTACTTTCTTTTCTTAGCCCGCTCACGTTCAACTAGTGACGGGGTAGTGAATCGCTTAGGGGTGTATTGCTTTTCCAGACGCGCAATCTCTTTGGCGTTGGGATTGGTTTTCTTGGTAGCCATTACCGTTTGCCTTTAACCAGCGGGGTGGAATCCGAATACGGGCATTTAGGCATCGGAATCGGCTGATTTGGATGGGTCAGGGTGAAAATCCAGATTTGGTAAGCGAGATACATGGCGCAGGTCATTAGCGTTTAGTCCTTGCTTTAGCTGGGTTTGGGCGACTTAACGCGCCACTGGAGCCAGTTCCGGGTCTTGGGGCTGGTAGCTGCTTAGGTTTCTGCTTAATTGCCATAAATATCCTTAGTAGGTAGGGGTGCCACTGCCCTAAACTTGCCGAGTGTTTGTCTTAACGAGTTATGAAACGTCAATCAACCTTCGGGAGTAACAATGAACAACAATCTCAGGGGAGAGATTTATATTCACTCGGGAGCGCGGCGCGTATTCCATACGGGCGGTTGTCGTGGCTTGCCGATCGGGTTCGCCCAATCCTAAACAAGACACCTAGCGCATTAGCACCTACTCGGCTCCTCACCTTTGGGTGGCAGTGGCATAACAAAATGCAGACCCAGATACTTTCTGGCCTTACTGTACAGTCTACCTGAATCTGCACTTTCTTATAGCACCGCTGTCGGCTTTAGTCGCCTATCGACAGCATAGCGACTTTTTACCCCTTCCGGTGCGCACTGTCAAGCACTTTTTTTCATTTTATGCAGCCCCCCTAAAACATACATTTTTGCTGGTGCTAAGTAATCGAAATATCCACGTCTCGAACTTTTGACGCTCTTGCTCAGCAGCCAGTCGAGACGCATTTCCATAGTCCAGTTTGGGTGAAAATAATTGCACCTCAGGACAAGGGCATGTTTGATAAATTGGCTGGCTTCCATGTTTCTAACAATGCCCTCGATCTCATCGCTCAGCGTCTTGCCTTCAACCCTCCCGAAACCGGTGTGTGCGCCGTGGCTGGGGTGCAGGATATTGGTGCCAGGATAAGAAAGCGACTCGGCGTAACCCGGCCCCAGCTCTTTGCCCCACTGGACTAAATCAAGGTCAAGCCTTTCCATAGGCGTTAAATCAATCCCCCGCATCATACTAACTTTCCTTGTCATGCTCGCTCCTTGCTGGTTTAGCCGCTTTTTTACGCCGTTTGATCTCTTTTGTCACCCGAAACAATAGCGCCTGAGCCTTGCGGGTTTCCTTGTCCAGAATCCCGGCCAGCTTGTATAGCTCCTCATTGGACATAGCGGCTATGGGGTTCATTAGCTTAAATCCTGTATTCGGCATTTCCAAAACCTGCCGACCTTTGACCAGCCGTGAACGTGTATGCCCCAACCTGCCTTGCGTACTGCTGCCACGTTCTCGTGATCGGTGATCTTCTTTACTCGGCTTGTGAAGTTACTGGCGCTTGTCGTCTGCACCGCCAATGTCTCGCCGTCACGGATAGCTATCACGTCAATAAAGCCGTACAGATCGTTTAGGGTGCGGGTAACTGGGTTTCGCTTCTCCACGACAGCCGGTAGCCAGCCCTCCTTGCGCAGTAACGCCATTGTTCTAGCGGTCGGTGTCATTCCATAACCCCTTTGCCTTCAAAAACTCGTTTGTGGTGGCGATCAATTCCGCGTCCGTTCCGTATCGCTTGCGGAAAGTGGCCCGCTTCATGTGCCAGCTAATCTTGGTATTCGACACATGGTGCTCAGCGCATAACGGCACGGTTTCCCAATGTCCTAACCGCTTGTTGTTTCGCGTCATGTGGTGAATGTCGGGATAAGCCCACGTCCTGTTATCCAGAATGCAGGCTATGCAGCCGAGAACTTTCATACCCTCGAACCGGCGTTTCTGTTCTTTGGTCGCTGCTTTGGCTTTCATGCCACCAACTCCTTTTCTGGGAACTTCAAGTAAATCCCGCGTGTTTCATAATCCCGCTGCACTGAGTCTAGATACTTTGTTAACTGGGGCTTGGTCATCAGTGACGTGACTGGAAATAGCTTCATCGCCTCCCGCTTTTGCTCGTATGTCAGGTGCTTGATACTCGCGTCATAGGCCGCACGGAAGTCCTCATCCTCGGCCCTGAGTATCGGTACGCCGTGATGCAACTTGCAGTAGCCCTTGTGACCTAGCTCGTCCTCTTGACGGTCTTCACGGGCCATCTGTTGATACCAAGCATGGGAAATATCGTTCTGGTTTAAGCTCCGCTTCCGGCCTGTCGTGCATTTCACTTTCAGGTACTTGGCCGTGCGAAACTCCTCCCGCAAGTCACCCAGCATGGTTTGCAATGACTGTTCAGAATTAGCTACCCATTCGCTCATTTAACGAACCCTAAATTCTTATTAGGCTTGTTATCCGTAGTCGGCCCGCCGCGGTTAAACGGCTCCGGCGTGGCAGTCCGTACTTTTCAATGCACTTGCCGCACTTCTGATTTACGAACTTGCCGCGGTCGCTTTCAGTCCGGCAAGTCAAGCAATACCTGAGTTGTGTTTGGATTCGAGTAGTCATATCTTCCTCTGCCGTGGCGGTTATGGGTATATCCAAATTCCCGTCCAGGTATTCCAGGCGGGCGCGTTCCATGAGTGTCAGCGCGGTTTCTTCTGCGATGTTTAAGTAAGCGGCTATCTCGCCTGCATCGCACTTGGCAAGAACCCACACCCATACGTCTTGGAGGTCGGGGGTCATGCGAATGCCTCACATGAATCAGTGCAGCCATTTGTAATATCCAGTTCGCCTTGTGCCAGATAGTCATGCTCGACAAATGGCGAGAATGGCTTTTTTGATTCTCGGAACATATCCAGAGTTGTGCGGCCTTTTCTGAAAAGGCTTCTTGGGTTCCCGTCTTTGCTTCCTACCATCGAATACTTGGCTTCCATCGCTATCGGAAAATTGTAGATTTCCGGTGTTTCCTGCATTAGCGTGAAATGCTTACGATCTGTCTTTTTCCAGCACCATGTGCAATTTCCTTGATGCTCTTTTAAGCCGAGCCGAAACGCCTGCTGCGCCCACCATAGCTTGATGATTGTTTTCGTAATTCCATGCTCAACTAGCGGATACCAAAAGCGTTTGGCCTTAAAATTCTCGTCCATTCGGTCAATTTCATCAGCACGGATTCCGATAGCTGTCGTGTAGGTTCCAGCCTTCCAGCCAATCGAGCGCAGGTATGAGGTAATCGGCTGCAACTTCAATTCCCGAGTGCAATGCAAATAGCTCATGTTAGGCAAGCCGTATTTCGCAATCATGGATTCAAAGACTGAGCCGTTACGGTTCGCAGTTTCAAAACTTACGATCTTGTGGCCAGTCCCTTGTCCCTTGGCTGGATTAACATCGGCCTCAAGCCAAACGACATTTAAGCCCCACTCTTTGTCGCACCGGTTAACAAAGGCCAGCGTTTCTTCTCGCTCCTGCCCGGTATTGGCAAACCCGGTCACGATGTTGAATTGCTCGCCGTAATGGTCAATAACGAGCTTCGCCATAAAGGCTGATGTTTCGCCACCAGATACGGAAAGGAATAGATTTTCCTTACTCACCGCCCAACCTCCTTCGCCAAGTCAGCGAGCCGGTCAAGGTTCGCAAGGCGTTCTGCGTCGGTG
>ERZ869925.521-NODE-521-length-27354-cov-6.088392_pt1 | contig 27354 bp, 38 predicted proteins | sample MGYA00579311_ERZ869925 | MGnify/ENA primary metagenome ERZ869925 (study PRJEB32216, sample SAMN09231817) | wastewater metagenome | place: USA: Maryland | collected 2016-07-30 | study: EMG produced TPA metagenomics assembly of the PRJNA472060 data set (Reclaimed...
GTTGATTTTGGCTAGTCCCTTCCCTTTAACGTGAGCTAATGACAGACGATCCTGACCGAGGCACCGGACGATCAACTGGCCTTGTGCTACTGGCCCTTGGCTCCGCATTGCTCGGTCAGTGCCAGTGGACCGAGTTTCGCGAGACACCACCACTCCCAAAACGATAGAGCACTGCTTGATAGCTCCGACCGATAGCCAGAACCTCCGCAGCGCTGCCCAAGCAAATCGGGATGCAGCTACGCTCCGTTCGCGCAATGCGTTCTCCGAAGTCAGCGACATCGGCGAAGTGCCAGCCATCGTCAATGCTGAACGCAAGGAATCGTGCCGGCTCAATCTCACTCTGTTTCTACAGACCTACTTCCCCAACAGCACCGGACTTTCCCCGTTCTCGTCTGACCACGAGCGGATGATTGACCGGACGCAGAGCACGATTCTGAACGGCGGCCGGAACCTGAACGCGGTCTATCGTGGTTTCGCTAAGACGAGCATCAGCACCAATGCCGCTATCTGGGCAGTGGCTTACGGTCATCGTCGTTACGTCGCGGTGTTCTCTGCCAACGAACCGCAAGCAAAGGATCTAATCGCCTCAATCAAGATGGAGTTGAGCGAGAACGATTTGCTAATGGAGGACTTCCCCGAAGTCTGCCATGCGTTTCGCTCGCTCGAAGGAAAGGCCCAACGCTGCCACTCGCAAACGTGCGGCGGTGAACTAACCCACATCGTCTATCGTGCCGACCGGGTGGCGATGCCGTTCATCGGCGGCAGCAAAGCATCGGGTGCGATCCTGGCAAGCCGCGGAATGACTGGCTCTGGTACTCGTGGCTTGCTTCACACGATGCCGGACGGCACCAAACAGCGCCCCGATTTCGTCATCATCGACGATCCGCAGACGGCAGAGACAGCGAGCACACCGGCACAAGTAAAGAAGCGACTCGACATCATCCGCCGCGACATTATGAAACTCGCCGGTCACAACAAGCCGATGAGCTGCGTTGTCAACGCCACCGTGATTGCTGCCGATGATCTGGTTGAACAGTTACTAGACCCGAAGCGCAACCAATCGTGGCAGGGCGAACGGGTCAAGATGGTCCGCCAATGGTCGAACGCTCACGATACGCTGTGGCTTGGAACAAAGGAGAACTTCGAAGGGCAGTGCTATTCGAACATCCGCAACACATGGGACCGTAGCAACCCAGCAGACCAGCAACGCGCTTTTGCAGAAGCGACTGCGTTCTACCTGGCGAACCGCGAAGCGATGGACGCTGGCTGCGTTGTGTCGTGGGAGAGCTGCTACGCAGAGGGCGAGCACTCCGCAATTCAGCACGCTTACAACTTCCTGATTGACGATGGCGCTGACATCTTCGCAACGGAATGCCAGAACGAACCACCGAAGCAAGCCGGCGAAGAAGATCGGCTCACGTCGGTTGAGATTGCCAGCCGCCTGAACAAGTTCGACCGGCTGAAGTTCCCGCGTGAGTGCGACCACGTTACCGCTTACATCGACGTGCAAGGTGCGTTGCTGTATTACGTTGTGGCAGCATGGTCGCAGGACTTCACGGGGTATGTCGTTGACTATGGCTCATTCCCTGACCAGCGCCGGCGATACTACACGTTGAAGGATGCAACGCGGCGACTTGAGGACGAATACCCTGGCCAACCGATCGAATCGCAATGGACGCTGGCTCTTGAGAAGTTGACAAACGCTTTAGCCGGCCGGGCATGGGAGCGAATGGACGGGACGACGATCCGCCTGGGCAAGTGTATCATTGACGCGAACTACGGCGAGTCAACGAAGGCGGTCAAGCGGTTCTGCCTTACGTCGCCACATTCTGCGATTCTGCAGGCTGCGCACGGTAAGGGCATCAAGGCCGGTGATTCACCGATGGGACTGTGGCCCGTGATGCAGGGCGAGCGCCGCGGACATAACTGGATGCTGCGGCCGGACAAGGAAGCCAAGGGGCTGCGGCACTTGCTGATTGACACCAACTACTGGAAGTCTTTCACGCACAACCGTCTGCGGATGCTGCCGAGTTCACGCGGTAGCCTCTCCCTCTGGGGCAACGATCCGCGCACGCACGAGATGTTTGCCGACCAACTGACGGCGGAATATCCGGTGCGAACTGCCGGGCGGCAGCGTGAGTTGGACGAGTGGTCGATCAAGCCCGGCAATCCCGACAATCACCTTTTTGACTGTCTGGTAGGTTGTGCCGTGGGGGCGTCGATGTTGGGAGCGCAGATCGGCGGGCAAGGGGCTGCGGTTGCAGCTCGTCCAAAGATGACCTTTGCTCAGATGAGGGGAGCGAAATAGATGGCAGTCTTACATTTAGAACCGTTTCACGCCAGCGAACCATTTAACGTCGCTGCCGCATTGGCAATTGTGCAGACGCAATGTGCAGTGCGATCGAATGGCGAACCGAACGAATTGTATCTGGCTGCCGAAGCGGCTTTGACTAGATACTTTCAGTCGTTCGCTCCGCAGTCCGATGATCCGCGGCTTGAAGATAGTGTTTTGGAGTAGGGAAACCCAATGGCACGGAAGCGCATGACATTCGACGAGATGCGAAACGAAGGCAAAGACCCTCAGCCGACTAACGGCGTGATCTGCCCATCGTGCGGTTGTGGACACTTAGACCGCTACGGTGGCAGCGAACTTCCTACCGGCACGCTGCGTCGTTATCGTCAGTGTCGAAACTGTGGTAAGAAATGGCTATCGAGTCAGCCACCGGAAAAGATTGTGCGCGAGGTTGAGTCGCGTGGTGATGATGGTCCTGTTTTGAAAGTGAGGACGGCGTGAGTGAGCCAACGCGGGAAGAACTGATTAAGTGCGCCGCCACCTACCTGCAAGGTAATTGGGATGACGCCGACCGCGAGTGCATCGCGTTCTTTATCGAGCGATGGCTGAAGGACAACAACCTGATTGCGGTTCAGGTTCCTGAGCGGCCGGGAAGTTCGTTTACGAAGACTGAGATTCAACAGGCGAAAACGAAATGAACCGACGAGACTTTGCAATCAACGACAACCTGCAATGACATTTCCCCATCGGGAAAACTGCAATTGATAACGGAACAACAGTAGCGAAGATATGAATAGATAAATCAACGGGGCTGCGTTTGACCGCGCAGCTTTGCGATTCGGCAGGGAGGCATCCCTCTGAGACGCGCTAACGTCAAGCCTTTAGCGGGGCTGTGTGATCACTCACGCACGCCCCGTTTTTCTTTTTAAGGCTTGACTAGATGCCCGCTCCTGAAACTCCAGAAGAAGCAATCGAGCAAGGCGCACTTGGTCCGCAATCGGTAACGGTTGACGGCAACAACGTGACCGCTCGGCCGCTGAGTGAGTTGATCGAAGCGGACAAGTATCTGGCCAGCAAAAGCGCTGCCTCTGCGGGCAATGGCTTGTTCGGAATGCGTGTTCGGCAAGCCGTGCCGCCAGGCGGTGGCTAGTGGCTGCTGCCGAGCTGGACAACATCGCGTTCGCACCCACCAAGGGGATGCACCCGCTGACCGGCGAACCACGCCCCGTCAATCGCGTGCAAAAGCACTTGGCAGAGATTGCCAACCGCAAGCCGATTCGCGCCACCTATGACGGTGCGCAGACGACCAGCGAGAACCGCAACTACTGGGCGAATGCTGATCTGTTCGATGCCGACTCGGCAAACAGTCAGCCTGTTCGCGAGAAGCTCGTTTCGCGTTCGCGCTACGAAGTTGCCAACAACGGGTACAGCGATGGCATTGCTCAAGCCTATTGCAATTCACTGATCGGCCGCGGTCCTGTGCTGCGAATGCAGACCGGATCTGAACCGTTCAATCGGATGATTGAAGGCGAGTTCTATCGCTGGTCACAAGCCAGCCAACTGCGCCGCAAGCTCTGGACGATGGCACACGCCAAGCACACAGACGGCGAAGCGTTTGCTGTCGTTCGTCGCAATCGCAACCTGCGACACGCAGTCAAGATCGACATCGCTCTTTATGAAACAGAGCAGTTTCGCACGCCAACCATTTCAGGCTACGGCGAAGGCGAGATTGACGGGATTAGCTTTGACGAGTTCGGCAACCCGGTCACGTACACAAGACTGCTGCGGCATCCTGGCTCAAACAGTTACTTCGGTGCGTTCGGTGAAAGCGAATCATTGCCTGCGGACTTTGTTCTGCATTGGTACAAGATGCGCCGCCCTGGTCAGCATCGTGGCGTGCCTGAGTGCGCATCGACGCTGAACGCCGGCGCTGCTGGCCGACGTTATCGCGAGGCAGTCATTGCCGCGGCTGAACTGGTGGCTGACTTCACCATGTTCATCAAGACGACGTTCGCGGCGGACGAGGCACCTGTTGCCGCAGCATTTGAAGAAACCGAAATCAAAAAGCGGATGCTGACCGCACTGCCGGAAGGCTATGACGCTTTCCAGCCAAAGGCCGAACAACCGACTAGCACATACACGGAATTCAATAAGGCGTTGATTGCCGAACAGGCACGCCCCAAGTGTATGCCATACAACGTGGCAGCGGCTGATAGCTCTGGTCACAGTTACGCATCAGGGCGACTCGATCACCACCCCTATCACCAGTCGCTCGATGTAGACCGCGAAGACGGAAACGACTTGGTTTTGAACAAGTTGTTTGCCCGTTGGTTCGAGTCGGCAGTCTTTACCTACGGCTGGCTGGGTGGCGATCCGTTTGCCATTGGCAACATCGATGCCGCAATGTCTCACTCGTGGGACTGGCCAAAGCATCCTGTGGCGGATCTGCAAGCCGAAGCATCCTCGAATCAAACCCGACTCAGCAGCGGTGCTCTCACGCTCACACGGCTCTATGCCGATGCCGGCGAGGACTTCGAAGACGAGCTGGTTGTGATGGCCAGCAACTACGGCATTGAAGTGCCTGAGATGCGAAAGGTTCTGCTGCAAGCGGTATTCAACGCACAAAACCAACAAGCCTCGATGGAGCAGGCAGCGAACCAAAAGCAGAACGGCAAGCAGCAACGTGACATCGTTGAGGCCCGCGAAATCCTGAACGACGAATACGGCGCAGGGCTGGCCATTCCAGGCCCGGAAACTCTTGGCCCTTCCGTCCCGACTCCGCAAGAGAAAGCTCTTGCTGCTATTGCCTCGAAACTCCAGGTGGCGATTGTATGAAAACCAAGCCAATCATCGGACTGACTGCGCCGGTTGAAATCACCGCGGCCGAAGATGCCAAGGGACCAGCCAAGTTTGTCAGCACGTTCTATACGGGCGGCGCTCTTGAAATTGCTGGCTATGACTTGCCGGTTGTTGTTGATCTTGCTGGCCTCGAAGAAGGCAAGATTCTGGTTGCCAACCTCGATCACGATCGAACCAAGCGAGTAGGGAATTTTGCTGTCGCCAACGACGGCAAATCGCTTGTTGCCAGTGGTACAGCATCAGCAGCAACCGAAGCAACTCGCGAAGTCGTGCAAAGCGCGGCAGCGGGATACCAGTGGCAATCGTCGCTGGAAGTCAACCCAAAACAAATCGAGACGGTCAAGGCTGGCAAGTCAGTCACCGTCAACGGGCAGGAATTTACCGGCCCGATCTACGTCACCCGCAAGGGCGTTCTTAAGGGCTTCGCGTTCGTCAGCCACGGTGCTGATGACAACACGTCAGCAACGATTGCGGCGACCGCCGCGCAACAGAAAGGCAGTGCTATGGAACCGAAACTGAAGACTTGGATTGAGGCAATGGGTTTCGACACTGAAACCCTGTCTGCGGATCAACTCGCCGGACTCACCTCGAACTACGAAGGCCGCAACGGCAAAAAGGGCGGCAAGATCGAAGGGGGCAGCAATCCATTCGAAGCCCGCAAGCTCGAAGCCAAACGCCGCGAAGATATTCGCGCCTCGGCTGACAAGTTGATTGAGTCGCGCGATTCTGACACCGACGAAATCACCGCCATTGAGAAGATGGTTGACCACGCCATCGAAGCCAAGATGTCGGCCCAAGAGTTTCGCCTGGAACTGTACGAATCGACAATCCCGCAAGGCCGCACGGTCAGCGCTCCGCGTCAACGTGACAGCCGCCTGAGCAATGCAGTTCTCGAAGCCGCGATCTGCGAAACCGGCCGGCTGCCTGGCTACGAAGACAAGTTCGACGACCAGACTTTGCAACTGGCTCACGACCGATTCAAAGGCCGCATCGGCCTGGGTCAAGTGTTCATGCTCGCCGCTGAAGCTAATGGCTATCGCGGCGACTATGCCAGCAAGGTAACGACCGAAGTGCAGAACGCTGCTTTCGGACTCAGCCGCCAGATTCAAGGCAGCGGCTTCAGCACGGTTGCCATTCCGCAGATTCTCAGCAACACCGCCAACAAGTTTTTGATGGTGGGCTGGAATTCGGTGGACATGACACCGATGAACATTTCCAAGATTCGCAGCGTGACCGATTTCAAGCAAATCACCACGGTCAGCCTGACCGGCGATCTGCAGTTCGAAAAGGTTGGCGCTGCTGGTGAAATCAAGCACGGCACGCTTGGCGAACAGTATTACAACAACAAGGCCGACACCTACGCGAAGATGCTCGCCATCACTCGCCAGGACATCATCAATGATGACCTCGGCGCGTTGACCAGCGTTCCGCAACGCCTCGGCCGCGGTTCGGCTCTCAAGCTGAATGACATCTTCTGGACGGCGTTTCTGGACAACTCCAGCACGTCTTGGTTCCACGCCAACAACAACAACGTCAACACCGGCGTTGCTGACATGACGACGGGTGGTTTGGCTGCGACCGAAACCATCTTCATGAACCAGACGGACTATGACGGCAAACCGCTGGGCATCCTGCCAGCGATCCTGCTGGTTCCGACTGCCCTGAAGACTTCGGCCCGAACCTTGATGACCAGCGAAACGCTGATCGACGGAACGGCGACCGGAACGCAAGGCAGCAAAAACGTGTTTGCCGGACGCTTCCGCGTGGAGTCTAGCCCGTACATGAGCAACGCTTCCTACACGGGCTACAGCGCTGCTGCATGGTACATGCTTGCCGATCCGCAAGATCTGCCTTTCATCGAAATCGCTGCCCTTAATGGTCGCGTCGAGCCAGTTGTTGAAACAGCCGACGCTGCTTTCAACGTGCTGGGCGTCGAAATGCGTGGCTACTCCGACATCGGTGTGACCAAGCAAGAGAAGAAGGCTGGCGTGCGTGCTGACGGAGGTGCGTCGTAATGGCAAAGGTGAAGTTCAAAACTAACCTCGGCAGCATTGTTGCCGAGCGTCTTGGGTTGAAAGTCAACGATTGCCTACTCGGCAGCGTTGCCGAAGTATCCGAAGCGGAAGCAGCCGAACTGGCTGTTTTCGAACACGCAGAAATCATCCCGACACCAAAGCCGGTAGTTGCCGAAGCAAAGCCGGTCGAAGTGAAGGCCGTTCCGCCTGTCGCGGTAACGTCCCAACAAAAACCAGTCGAGAAGCCGGTTCCTTCCGCGCCGCTCGCGAAATCTCCCAACAACAAAAAGTAAGGAACCAGAATCATGGCTGACGCTATCTATTTTGCTGAAGGCGAAAACATCGACTTCAACCCTGTTGCCGCTCACGCCGCTGGTGAAATGGTTCACCTGCCCGATGGGCGTGCTGCCTTTGCACCTACTGCGATTGCAGCCGGTGTCATTGGCGCGGTTCAAACGACCGGCATCGTTCTCGTCACCAAAACCGCCGACCTCGTGTGGGTTGATGGCTGCGAAATCTACTGGGACGCCAGCGCCAACAGCGCGATCCTTTACCCAGCCAGCGACGAAGATTATTTGCTGGGCGTTGCCTACGGCGATGCAACCGCCGCTGCCACGACTGGCTATGTCAACCTGAACGTAAAGCCGGTCTACAAAATCGACCTGAACCGGGGCGGCATCGCTGACATCTTCGATTCGGTCATCGTCAAAACGGTGGTTGGCTCGACGGCGGTAGAAGTGCCACACATCAAGCACATGGGCTGCGTCAACGCCTTCATCCTCGGTGCCACTGCCGAAGCTCAAAAGATCGACCTGCTCAGCAAGCAAGGCTTCACGGTCGGCTCTGACTGGGTTGTCGAAGGTTCGTTCACGGTTGTTGACGACGGCGATGCTGCCGCGATCGACTTCAACATCGGTGTTGCCAACGGCACCCATGCAACCGATGCCAACTCGATCACCGAACGCTGCTTGTTGCACACGGACGCGAACACGGTTGACATTCTGGCCTGGTCTACCGATGGCACGACCACGGTTGCCCTGACTGACACGACCGTCAACTACACGCTCGGAACGCCAGTGCATTTTGTGATCGACGGCCGCAACCCGGCTGACATTCAGATGTACGTCAACGGCGCACTGGTGTTGACGGCGGAAGTGTTCAAGCTCGACGCCGCGACTGGCCCGCTGAAGTTGCTCGCCCACATCGAGAAGACCGCAGACGACGAAACGGCTGACTACCGCATCAACTACCTGCGTGTTCGCACGATGGACCTGTAATGGCCAACCTACTCGCCGATGCCGCTACGTGGCTTGCTGGTCAACAGCAGGCCTACCTGGCAACGACCGTTACCTATCGCCGCGGAGGCTCAGCCCTCAGCAGCATAGCAATGACTCGTGGTGCATCCGGCAGGCAGGTTGACCAACTGACCGGAATCCTGAGCTGGTTCGATCAGGACTGGCTTGTTCCGGCAACGGTGCTGACCATCGGCCCACCACGGGCCGGCGACAAGATCGAAGTTGGGACCGCGATTTACGAAGTGCTGCCGCCTGACGGTGAAGACTGTTGGCGGTGGAGCGACCAGCACGAAACGATTTACCGAATTCACAGCAAGCGAATCGAAGCGTGAGCACTAGTGAAGCAATCGAGATCAGCATGGCAGTTGCGGCGCAGCTTACGAGCGCGTCGCAGGCCAGCTTGCTCGGTGGTTTCAGCTTTGTTGCGAAACATTCGATGCTGCCGCGGCGAGAGTTTGAAGACCTGAAATCGTTGCTGGTTGACGTGAGCACAAGAGGCGACACCCGCTCTTTCGCCTCACGGAAACGCACCCAACACGATTACGTGATTCAAGTCTACGTGCGGAAACATATCGACAAAGAAGACTCGCTGGTTGCGGAAGAACTGGTTCGGGTGGCTGAATCCATCGCCGACTATTGGGAGCGAACGGACAGCGACACCGGACAAACCAGAACGCTAACCGGGCGTGATGAAAAACTGATTTCACCGATTGAGACGCAGTTCAGCGAAAGCAAGCTGCAGAACTTTCGCGTGATGGAATGCACGATCCTTTTAACCTTCAGAGGTTGGAGATAAATCATGGCCACAATGCCAACTGTCGGCTTGGACTGCAAAGCCTATTACAACAGCGGCACGAACGCTTCGCCGACGTGGGTGGAAATCAGCGACGCCATCGACGTGTCTTACGAATACGGCACAACTCAAGTCGAAGTCAAAAGCCGCGCCTCGATCAACCTCGGCCACTTGTGCGGACTTATCAAGCACGGTGCCACGTTCACACTGCTGCACACGCTGGGCACGAACACGGTGCGAGCGGCTTTGCTCGGCATTGTCAGCGGCCGTGCCCCTAAGCAGTTCGCCTTCATGGATCAAGCGATTGCGACCACCGGCGCTATCGGGGTCAAGTCGTATTTCAATCTCGAAAGCATGAACGCCAGTCAGCCGCTTGAAGAGGGCATGACATGGGATCTGTCGCTCAAGCCCGCGCACTTTATCGAGAGTTCGGCAAAGGTCGAGCCTACTCTGGTTGCCATCTAGGAGTTGTGAATTATGCCGCTTTCCGAAGCCCAAGAAAAGAAGATCGCCGAACTGCGTCAAGGCGTTACCGACGCGCCGGTATCTGTCGTGGTCAATAACCGCTCCTGCCTGTTGGAGTTGTTCGAAGCCATCGACGAACTGAAGAAAGACGCCGCGAAGAAAGCGGACTCGCTCGATTCGTTCAAGGTCTAAGGCGGTGACGCATGGCGTTTGTCAATCCAAAAGTCTGGTCCGGCACAACCGGCGATTTAACTCTTGTTACCAACTGGCAACAGGACAACATTCGCACGGCGCAGTTTCGTTGGGTGGCAAGCGGTAGCGGTACGGCTGAGTATTACTTGCAAACCGCTGGTGGTGCGACCGTTGGCTTGGTAGCTAGTCCACCCACATCGGGCGGCGTTTACATCAACGGTTCCGCAGCCACCAAAGCAAGCCTCGGTAGCTTGGCTGCTGGCAACTGGGGCTATGGCGATAACGACGCACTTGGCTACAGCACGATCTACGTTCGCCTGAGCGACGGCACCGACCCCGATACAAAGGTGGCTGGATACGTCAAGTTCAATCAGGTTCCGCAGACTGGCGAGAACGTAGTTGTCCCTGAAGGCTCTGGCGCTATCAGCAGCAATATGGACTACAGCGCCACGACGATCGGCACGTACACGGTTGAGACATCCAACGACAATCGTGCTCACGGCTCGGCAACAAACCCGATTCGACTGAAATGCACTGGCTTCATCTTCGCTGGTGGTGGTCAAACATCGGCTTACTACGATCTGGCCGACTCGGCAATCTCGCCTGAGATTCGCTCTACCGCTTCTGTCGATGCCGACGAGTTCGGGCTTTACCTATCTGGCTCCGCGATCGTCATTGCCAATCTGCAAGGCGGTTCCGTTGGTCTTGGCGTGCTTGGTGATTCGTTCACCTGCACAACCTCAGTTCGCCCGCGTGGTGCATCGGTTCGGTACTTGATCGGTTCGACTGCCACGGTGCCGCTGCTGGAAAGTCTGGCCGGCTCTGGCGACCACGAAAACAGCATTGCCAATGTGACGATCCAAGGCGGCGTTGCTCGCACACGGCGAGCTGGTGCTGTCTCTGGCGTAGTCACTGTGAGCGGTGGCACTTGGTACGACCAATCAAGCGGAACAAAAGCGTCTGTCGTTCAGAATGGCGGCAGCATCGACGCTACGCAAGCGGGTGCGCCGGCAATCTGGTCAGCCTTCACGCCGAACGCCGGCACGTTTCGGGATGATCCGAAGCGGTTGACCATTTCGAGCGTTACGCGGCCGACTGCGGCCGGTACGCATACTTGGATTCGGAGTTAAGCGTGGCAAGTTTCACGGACGCAAAACAACGCACTTGGGAAATCCCACACTTTGACCCGTTCATCATTGCGGACGTGAAGCAGGAGTGCTCGGTCAGCATTTATGAACTGCCTCAAAAGCTCTCCGAAGTGAACGAGTTGTTCCAGAATATTCCGCTGTTTGCCAACGTGCTTTGGGTGCTGCTGAAAGACGATTGCAAAGGACGTGGACTCGATCAACGCGAGTTCGCACGCGGGCTAATTGGTGGCGATGTCCTGAAGGATGCAGCAGAAGCGTTCTGGAAAGAGTTGCTTTTTTTTTCCCCGAAGAACCTGAGAGATCTGCTGACGAAAGCGGAGAAGCAGGTGGACAGCCTACAAGCGAACGCGATGGGGAAAGCAGAACAACAACTCACCGAGAATTTGAACAAATTGTTTGGCGACTTGCAGGACTCGCCGGACTCAACCCCAGAGGCTTAACGCTTCGCTGGTTGTTGCCTGCTGCACAGGCAAAGCGTGAACACGATTGGGAGCAAACGTCGTGGCTGGCTGCCTGGCTCACAAATATCAAACTGCCGAAGAACGCGAAGAAGATTCAGCCGCGCGACATCAACCCGCTAACACAACCGCAGAAGAAAAAGAAAAAGAAGATCGACGCCGGCGAAGTTGTTTCGCACTTAATGCCGCCTGAGTTGGCAGCGAAGTACGCGGAACTTGCAAAGCTCAAGGCAGAGGCGAGAGCCAGTGGCGACTTTACAAAGTTCAACGAAATGGCGGCGAAGTTCAAATGCTAACGCTGAACATCAAAAAAGCGAAGCAGTTCTTCTTCGACCGGCAAAAGGTAATTGACCAGGTTGGCAAAGATCGTGCGCGATTCCTGCGCAACATCGGGCGATATGTTCAGCGCACCGCTCGCAACTCGATGAAGCGCCGCGGTAAGGCACGCAAGCCACCCAAGAATATGAACGGGCGTGCTTACGAAAAGTGGCTGCTGGAAGTACAGAACCAGCCAGCCAGCCCTGCAGGAACTCCGCCGTTCACGCATACCGATGACTCTGTAGCCACACTCAAAAACATCTTGTTTGTGTTCGGTGGCAGCAAGGAAAGCGTGATCGTTGGTCCGGTTGGACTGAACGGAAACAAGGGCAGTGTGCCAGCACTCCAAGAGTACGGCGGAACTGCACAGATCAAGGAAAAGCAGGTCACGTTTCGCAAAGGCGGAAGCAAGTGGGTTCCGCAAGGCCGAAGGTTGCGACCGGGGCAGCAAACGCGCCGCCGCACTGCCACTTATCCAGCTCGTCCCTTTATGGCTCCTGCGGTAGTCAAAACACAATCGCAGTCAAAGTTCAAAGACCTATGGTTCTCTAGCGGAGGTAGCCCATGAGTATCGCCGCAATCAAAGCTGGCAAAGCGTTCTATGAAATCTTTGCCAAAGACAACACCAGCAAGGGACTGAGCAGCGCCGAACAAGGGCTGATGCGATTCGGCACCAAGATTGGCCTGATCGGTACAGCGATGGCTGGCTTTGCCGCCGCATCGTTGACCGGTCTTACGATGATGATCAAAGGCTTCGCCGGCGCTGGTGATGCAATCAGCGATGCGATGAACGTCACCGGGCTATCGAGCGACTTCCTGCAAACGCTGCAGTTTGGTGCTGCCGATGCCGGCGTGAGTTTTGATGCTCTCGTGGGCAGTCTCACGAAGTTCAATACGACGCTCGCCAAAGCTGCCAGCGGCAACAAGGTAGCAAACGCCGCCCTGGCAAAAATGGGGCTGAACATCAACTCGCTGATGGCGATGAGTCCAGACGATCGGTTTAAGGCTGTCGCCGAAGCAATCTCCAAAATCTCAGATCCTGCCCAACGCGCTGCCGCTGCTGTTTCGATGTTTGGAAAGACCGGGGCAAAACTGCTGCCAGCAATCGAAGGCGGCGCAACGTCGCTGAACGAAGCGATGGCAGACCTGAAAGCCAACGGGCAGATTATGTCTGACGAGGATCGGCAACTCGCTGTTGAAGCTGAGGGGGCGTTTCTGTCGTTGTCGCTCGCATTGTCTCGGGTAGGGCAGGTGATTGCCGCAGCGGTGACTCCTGCATTCCTGAAAATTATGAGCGTGCTGCAATCGGTTGTGCAGGGCGTGGTGCAGTTCATCGATAAGAACCGCACGCTGGTTGCTTGGATCACTGGCGGCATTGTGGTGGTCGGTGCGCTCGGCATCGCACTTATGGCAATCGGTGCAATTGCGATTGCTGCGAGCATGGCGGCAACCGGACTAGCGGCGGCAATGTCAGCGGTTGGTGCGATTGCCGCGTTCATCGCTTCACCTGTATTCCTGATCGTCGCTGCTATTGTCGCGTGCGGTGCTGCGGCGCTTGTGGCTGCGTATTACCTCGACCAACTGTTCAACGGCGGTGCGGCGCTGAAGTTCCTGCAGGATGCTGCGATGGGTGCCTGGAACGCCATGCAACTTCTGTGGATGGCGGTCAGCAATGGAAAATGGGGACTAGCCGGGCAGCTAATTGGTAACGCGCTGAAGGTTGGTTTCTACGGTGCGATTCTGGCTATCAAGGAAGCTTGGAACAGTCTCACGCTTTGGATGATCGAGAGCTTTGCAAAGGCAATCGCCCGACTCGAAAGCCAACTGCCGACTTGGATCAAGGACCGATTCAACATCGGCGAACTAACCGCCAACATCGCGCAGGATGCACGCGCACGCGGGAACGATGGGCTGGCTGACGACCGGGCCGCTGTCGCAGAAGCCGCGGCAGCACTTGCTAAGACTGCTGCGGATATTCGGATGGTTGGCGAAGAAGCCAAGGCAAAACGGCAACAGCAAGCAGACCTTGCAGACTTCGGCATAGTCTCCGACCAGATGCGGCAAAGTTCGCTAATGAGCGGCTCGGCCGGCGCGTTCAGTTCAGCAGCGGCAGCACGACTCGGATTCGCAGCACCTGCCAACATCGCCGAGAAGCAATTAGAGGCAGCTAAGGAAGGGAACCAGATGCTCGGCGAAATCTCCGACAAGCTAGACGAACTGGAGGGGCTGACTGCCGACTAACTATGACAATCCAAGTAATCGCCGAACATGGCGGCCGTGACTACGACGGCAACGAGCAAGACTCGACCAAAGACAAAAGCGGAGACACATATTTCGTCACCGGCAGCGAGGACGTTTACGAAGTCTACGCGGCAGTGCAGGCTGAGGCTCCTGCGTTCGATGGTCCGCTGATTCGCGACTCGATCAAGGTCAAGCACCTGGAATGCGAGCACTGGCAAGCCACGGTTAGTTACGTCGATCCTGAGAAGAAAAAGAAAGACCCCGACATCGGTCAGATTGAGTGGGACTTCGATACGACAGGCGGCACGCAGCACATTACGACTGGGCTTGCGCCATCGACGATCTATCACGATCCAAACTGGAACCCGATGGAGTTTCAGCGAGCAATTGACGTGCATAAGAAAAAGCACGGCTACGAAGTGAAGGGCGTTGACGTTGTCGTTCCGAAACTGGAGTTGACCGCCACAACTAGCTTTCCGCCGAACGTCATTAACATTGAATACATCAAGGCACTTGCCGAGATGACTGGCAAGGTCAACGAAGCCCCCTGGAAAACGTTTGACCGTGGCACGCTGCTGTTCATGGGTGCTCGGGTCAAAACAAAGTACCGCGAGAAAACAACGGTCACATTCACATTCTCAGCCAGCGAAGCGATCACCGCCGCAGATCAAATCTTCATCGGTGGCATCAACGGTGCGCAGGGATTCGGCCCGATTGAAAAAGACGGCTGGGAATATATGTGGGTCTACTTCATTCAGGAAGAACAGGACAACCAAGTTCTGATGAAGCCGAAGCAGGCCAACATGGAAACGATTTATCGTGAAGCTGACTTTACGGAACTGGGGTTAGGTGGCTAATGCGCAAGCTATCCCAAGGCGAACCAGTCAAGATCGCTGCCGACGATTACAACCGCTGGCAGGAAGCCGGGCGCGCTCACGCAATGTCGCGGCTGAATCAGTCGCAACAGATTGTTACGCCAGATGCTCAAGAGGGAATCGTCCTCGTTAAGAACACGCTATCCCGAGTGATGCCGCGGTTCTCGGTGCTCGGCTTGCGTGGCTCTGTTTACAACCCGCTCTATTCCGACCAGCAACTTACCGAGTTCAAAAACCAGATTGCCTTGATCGGTGAAACGCCAAGCAGTGTGACCAGTGGGCGGTTCTGTGTCCTGCAAAACGATGCGCAGCCAGGCGAAGTTGTGGCTGGCATGGTTAGCGGAGTGACGCCTTGCCGCGTGAAGGTAGAATCCCTCACTGATGAATTCGCAGAGATTGAAACGACCACGACGGTTGACCAGACTCGCTATCTCAAGAGCGGCGGGACTGGTTCGGCGCAGATTCTCTTTCCGCCGGAATATCTTGGTGAGCAGTGGTGCGTGGTGCGGTTGGGGAATCGTGTTGGCGGCGAGCAGGTCTTCCTTGCCGAGTTCAAAACGCACTCATCCCCAGATCCGACGTACAACTATCCGCTTCCGTCCGATGGCACACTCGACGTTGTGTTCCCTGCCTACATCGTTGATGGTCCGACGTTTGACGATGAACCGATATTCAGCAAGACGGCTTTCCCAACAGCCACCGGGCTTGGCGAAGCGGTATTTGTTCACTCGCTGAGGCGAACATACGTTCTGCCGAAGGTGGCATCTGGGTTCTTCTATCCGGTTTACAAGATCAACGATAAATACTGGATTGACCAAGTGCCGTTGTGGCCGCGTGTCGCCTACTCGGCAAATACCACTAGCGCAACGGTTTCAGCTTCTTCGAGCGTTGACATCAATAGCGCCGTTGCCGTGACCTATGAGGGTCTGGCAAGCAGTACGTATAGCCCAATTAACGTCAGCAGCACAGGTGTTATCACCGCCTACTACAAGTGTCGGGCACTGGTCACTGTTTCGGCGTGCATTCAGGTTGGTTCATTCGCTGGCAGCACGAGCATTGCGGGAACGATCGACCAAGCAGGGACGGCAGCCGCAGCACCAGCTGCAATGCCGGCGATGCACTATGAGTTCCTGAAGCCAGCGGCTGGAACGACGTACGCTACCGGGCGAATCACAGTCAGTACACAAGGGCTGTTCAACTTCTCGGCTGGAGACACGCTCTCGTTCAAGATCACGAACGGCAGCGGTGGCGATGTGACTCTGCAGAGTTTTGGAGTGACGATTGATCCGGCGTATGGGGTGCCGTAGTTACTGGTGAGTTACTCCACGACACACTTTGGCAAACCTCTGCCGCTGTTCTTATTGACGTAGTTAGCGTAATAGCTAAGATGTGTGAATGCAAGTTACGCCACTAGCCGAGACGTTCCGCGAAAATCTGCGATCAGCAATTGCCCGTGAGAACATGACGCAGCGCGAATTAGCCGAGAAAAGCGGCGTTCACCACGTCACGATTTGCAATATCCTGGCCGGAAAACTAGAGCCATCGCTCACGCTTTGCGAGTCTCTGGCGAAGGCTGCGAAAATAAAACTTCCAGAAATCTTTTCCGAAAGCCGATAGTACGCTTGACAGACTGTTAGCGAATCGGCTAACTTCTGGCTAACACGTATCGCACGAAGCGATAGGCAAGATGCCAGTAGGGACACACAACCACTCGCCGGCTAGATGGCAGGGACACGGACGGGCGAGTGGGTTTTTCTTTTCAAGGAATCACCAATGCTATTTGGCTGCCCTGTAGATCGCTTTTTCATGGACCTACAAAACCCACCGGAGGATCTTGAAATGACCGTCACGGAGGAGCTTTATCAAGTCGCTCTAAAATCACGGCTGGCTCATGGCGAGCCTGATGATTACGACCACTTTGAATATCAAGAGCAACAGATGGAACGACCACGACCCGGAAATGATTCTGACGATGGGGTACACGCACGGCTATGAGCGCCGCTTTCCGCAAGAGCCGAAGAACAAGCGTTACATGCTTGAGTTCACTTGTGGCGAGGAACGACGGCGCAGCGAACATCGCGATAACACAACTGTAATTTTCGAGTCGGCTGGATCTAGTAACTATTCACGACGGGGAAGGGTGGGTGGCGCATGAACGGAAAACAAGTTGGTTGGCAGGAACTGCAATACACCTTGATCCCTTCGATTATTCCGCTTGTTGATAATCCAGTCCTAGGCTTCCCCCTGGTGGCTGGCGAGCGTTATGAGACGGTGAAGCCGGATGGAACGGCGGGGCCGACTCTCACGCTGTCGAATTCAAGTTGGTTCAACCCTGGGATGATGAATCACTTCCCGTTCTCTGGTGAGGGATCGCATTACGTCACTCGCGACGGATTCGTGGTACACGATTTTTCTGCGAATACCTACTGCATTGTTCGCCCGTACATCGCGCCACAACCAACACCCATCGAACGCCTGGAGAAGTGGAAAGATGCCAATTGCAACGCCGGTGCGGCAACTGTTCGCGAACTGGAAAGCATCATCGCTGACCTGAAAGCGTCGGTGAAGCCATGAAACTCGCTCTCCTGCTTTCCATCGCCATGACGGCGGCTACTGGCGTGCTGATTACGGTTTTGATGTTCGCTTACTTGGGGGCGGAATGAACACGATGGAATCCGAAGTCATGGTTGACGCACAAGTACACATCCGCTGGGCAATCCGAAGGGATATGCCAGAGATCATGCAGATCGAAAACGACTGCTTTCCAATTCCGTGGTCTGACGCCGACTTTCATCGTGCCTTGTGCCAGCGGGAGGTCATTGGCCTGATTGCCGAGATTGAAGATTGCATCGTTGGATTTGTCATCTACGAATTTCGGGCTGACCGCTTGATCGTTCTGAACTTCGCGGTTCGCCCTGACTGCCAGCGTCGTGGCATCGGCACCGCGCTAATCAACAAGCTCAAAAGCAAGCTGCGACCAAACCGCCGCAAGCGGATCACCTTGCACACTCGCGAAACGAACATCGTTGCTCAGCGGTTCTTTAGTTCGCAGGGGTTTCGGGCACTCGGCGTAAAGCGTGGTTTGTACCAGTGCGACGAGACGAACGAAGACGCCTACCTGTTTCAGTATCGTTTGCCAGTCACGCCTGATTGCATGGGGAAACGGTGATGCCAGATTTCCACGAACCACAAAACGAACCAACCAAAGCCGAACGCCTGCAGTTCTACAAAGACGAGCTGTTCCGCGAGGGCATCATCAAAGACATCGAAAATCAACGTATCCAAACGCGGCTAGATCGGCTGGTGACGCCGGGGCCGCAGTGGAATCGACCGAAGGAAGTTAAAGCAACGAGGACAAAATGAAACTAATTTGCAATAGATCGAAGATGGCGGAAGCGTTTAACAAGGCGGCGACATTCGCTGCACGCAATGATGTCAAGCCAATCCTGCAGATGGTGAAGATCGAAGCCAGCGACAAGGTGACGCTGCTTGCCAGTGATCTCGAAATTGGCTGTCGAATTGGCGTCGATGGTGTCGAAGTGGTGAAGCCTGGGTGCGCGATGCTGCCAATCGATCGCATCGGCGGGCTGCTGAAAGAATCGACCGACGACACGATTCAAATCGAACTAACGAAAACAAAGCTCACGGCAAAGACAAGTCGCGGTGAGTTCGCCATGCCGATCAACGACCCAGAAGAATTTCCGGGCGTTGCCGAGTTCGATCACACCGCGCCACACTTCGAAGTCTCGCCCGATTCCTTCCGGTCGGGACTGAAGCTCGTCGCGCTCGCAACGGAATCGGAGGAGTCTCGCTACGCTCTCGGTTCGGTAATGATCGATCACGACGAATCGTCGATGTATCTCATTGCGACCGATGGCCGTCGAATGGCTCGCTTTGAGTTCCCTTGCAGCAACATCGGCGAGCATGTTCCGCAAAGCCAAGTTCTGATTCGTGACGCGCAGCTGGTTCGGTTGTCCCGCGCGATGAGTGGCGACGGCAATCTTAAGATTCATGCCCGTGCAAATGACTGCCTATTTTGGATTGGCAACTGTGAGTTCTATGCACGCATGACAGAGGGTCGATATCCGCGCTGGCGTGACCTGCCGTGGAAGGCGACGGATGATATTTTCACAACGCTGTGCGGGCCACTGACGGCAACACTGCGGCAGGCAGGGCTAATGCTTGGTCGCGACAGGGATGCACAACGCGGGATCGACCTGACGTTCACTGAAGGGCTGCTGAAGATCAAGGCCGATGCGCCCGAGCGAGGTGTCTCTGAGGTTGAAATGCCGGTCGCATATTCCGGCAAGCCAACAGTGGCAACGCTGGACTGTGACTACCTCGGCGAATGGCTTTCTGCCGTTGGCCCCGAGACGACGATTGAAGTTGACCCGAGCAACGGCAAAGAAAGGATTCTGCTGCGTGCATTCGATGGCGCGGCACAGTACGTCCTCATGCCACTGGATAGGAGCTAATCATGCAGACGCTATACCCCCTCGATCTTGAAAAGGCGCTCGCGGAAAAGGCACTATGCGTTACCTGCGATGGCAGCGGCGAAATTGATCACGAGTGCGATTGCAAGTTCTGCCGCGCGGAATACGAAGACTGCAAAACCTGCCGTGGCTCCGGTAAGGCGACCGGCGACTATGCGGGCTACCCACGCGAACTGGACAGCGACGACGAATCGCCAGGCCCCGAGCTTGAGCCGTACTGCGAACGCGGCTGGCTGATCAAGGTTCGCGATGACAACGGAACGCACTTCGCGACTGCCGAGCGCCACCACGACGGCGTACATCAATTCGTTCAAGAGCGGGCCGTCTACTTGGCTGATCTGGTCGAGCGGATCGCGGCGGCGATGGACGGAGCCGCCACATGACCAACGAACAAGCCCACGACACCCTGCAATCCATCGGCTGGTTCGACGGCCTCGTGTTCACAGCACCGCTCAACAGCGAGCAAGCCAAGTTGATCTTCGCAGCGTCCGCCAAGTACGGCTGCGATGGTGCGGAGTTGCTGGAGAAGATGGCTGTGGATTGTTTGGCAGATATGCGAGTCGATGGGATGCACGAGTCTTTTGTGAGGGAGGTGCAGTGATGATGTGGACGCTAACCGACGATCAACTTTTGCTGCTTGACGGCAAGGCAGACGAGAAGATGCAGCCCGTTATCGACAGCATCAAACTGGCTCGCTCCTGTGGTGCCGATGTTCCGCTGATTGGCGAAGTGATTGCCAAGGCTCAGGCGAGCGGATGGTTGCGGATTATGAAGGGCTACGGCCGATGGTGTGGCGTCTGCGGCAAGTCGGCCGGCTACGCTCCGCACAAGCGACGAGGGAGGTTTCACGCCAAAGGCGACCCAGATCACAAGCGACCGCGAACAATGTCGGGCATCTCTTTTGATTCGTCATCAATCACGATTCGAGATCACATCGACTGTTGCAGTGAGTGCGATGAAAAGCAGGGAATCTCGGCAGCGATCATCAATTTGATCGTGTCACAGGAATTGCATATCGAGCTTCGCGGCAATGACCGTGGATTGTTCGTTCGGGATGACGAGCGGGAATGCTTCGGCTGCAAGTCGCTTATCTACGAATCGGAACTGGGCAAGCTTCGCACGATTATGGGCGACGGATACTATCCCGGCAAATGCCCGAAATGCGGCGCTGAATCGCAGCTGTTTCAGTCGCACGGATTCACTCGAAAGTTTCGGATGGTCCGCAAGCAAGTGAAGGGAGTTGCCTAAATGCCAATCGCAGCCCACACCCCCGAGCGTGACCGGGAAGAACGTGAGACAGCCGCCGCGGAACGGGAGGGACGGATTGAGCAGCGGTATCGCTTTGGCGAACCAGCCGAACCAGTTCGTGATCTGCTCGGGCGTCCGTTTGAAGGTTGTCGGTTTACGCACTGGGAAGATTTGAACGGCGATATTCATATCACTGATTCTATTTTCCCTAGTGACGCAAGCATGTGGCCAGCAAATTCACTTACCAACAAGCGAGGCAGGGCAGCGATTGATAGTTGGATTAAATGGCAAGTCGAGAAAGATCCATCGGTTGACTATCGAAACATACCTGGCTTTCAAAATTATCGGGCTGGCAGCGATGGATCAATATGGAGTTGCTGGAACCCAGGAAAGCGCGCTCCTGACGGAGTGTGGCGAAAACTAAAACCACGAATCGGGAACCACGGCTATCCATATGTGAATGTGTTTTGCGATGGCAAGCCGACCAGCGTGTGCAATCACACGCTGGTTCTAACTGCGTTTTTGGGTCCACGTCCCGAAGGAATGGAATGCTGTCACGGATTGGGCGGGAGGGCCGATGCCAGCCTTGCAAACATCAGGTGGGATACAAAACTTGCGAACGAGGCAGACAAGGAGATTTCAGGGACGCGATACCGCGGATCGAAATGCCATGCTGCCAAACTAGACGAAGATGCAGTCGCTGAAATCCGCAAGAGACATGCCGCAGGTGGCGTGACTTTAGTTGAACTTGCAGCCGAATTTGGTGTTACCGATACAGTAATCGGTGATGCCATTCGTCGAGTCACATGGAGTCACGTGGCATGAAACAACTAATGACATTTTCCAGACAGGATTGTTTTAAGTCTTGTCGAAGGAAGCATTATTACGCTTACGAACTCGCACTGCGGCGCACCACTGATGCCAAGGCTCTCCGTATGGGGAGTAATTTTCATCAAGGCGTGGAAACACTCGGCAAGGGCGGCACACTTGCAGAAGCCTGCGAAGCTGTGCGAGCTAAGTACGACCGCCCCGACGTGTTCGACCCGTACGAATGGGACATCGAACGCGAGACCGTGTTGCGGCTTGTCTGTGCGTATCAATGGCGGTGGGAATCGCATCGCTTGGAATACCTGGCAGTAGAGCAATCGTTCGAACTGCCGTTGCTCAATCCCAAAACCGGAAAACGAACCACGTCATTCAATTTGGCCGGCAAGATCGACGGCATCGTGCGAATGGAAGATGGCAGGATTGCCGTCAAGGAAACCAAGCTCTTTGGTGACGACATCGGGCAGGATGCACCGCTCTGGCGACGGCTGCGAATGGATCAGCAGATCAGCCTGTACATGCACGCCGCACGACGTATTGGGTTCAACGTCGATGCAGTTCTGTACGACGTTGCCCGCAAGCCGACTATCGGACCAACATCAATTGCGGTAACTGACGAACTTGGCGCAAAGATCGTTCTCGACAAGCACGGCGACCGAGTGCGAACCGACCGCGGGCAGTACCGACAAACCGGCGACAAGGAAAAAGGCTACACGCTGCAGACTCGGCAAATGACGCCTGACGAATGGGGCGAGAAGCTCAGCAGCGACATTGCCGAGCGTCCTGACTTCTATTTTCAGCGGCAGGAAGTGCCACGGCTAGAACAGGACTTGGAAGAGTACCAACGCGAACTGTGGCAGATACAGCAAGACGTGCGCGATGCACAGAAGAATGGGCTTTGGTATCGGACTGTCTCGAAGCAGACGTGCTCTTTCTGTAGCTACTTCGATTTGTGTTCTGGCAACTCGCCTATCGGCAATGTTGCACCTGATGGATTTGAGTTTTTGAAAGATTTGCATCCCGAGCTTGAAAGGCAGAATGATGAACGCAGTAGCACCACCCAAACCACCAGCATCGAAAGCACCGCCACCACCAGCGAGCTTGTCCCGTTCTAGCGGCGAGACGAAATCGTTCAAGATCAAAACCGGCAAGGCGGCTGCCGCTCAGAAGATTGTCGTCTACGGCCCTGGTGGCGTTGGCAAGTCAGAACTGTGCTCGCTGTTGCGTTCGGTCGCGATTGAGCCGGTGTTCATCGACATTGAGCAAGGAACAAACTTTCTCGACGTTGCACGACTTGACGATGTTTACGCCTGGGAAGAACTGTTGGGCGTGCTGCGCGACGATTCTCTGATGAGCCAGTTCAATGCCATCGTGATCGATTCATTTACCAAGGCTCAAGAGCTTTGCGAAGCGTGGGTGATTCGGAACATTAAGCATTCGAAGGACAAAAACAAAGTCATCAAGTCACTTGCTGATTATGGTTTCGGCGAGGACGCAACGTTCGTCTATGAAACGTTTCTGCAACTGCTTGCCGAGCTTGATGCTCAAGTTCGCAAGGGGCGGCATGTTATCGGGATTTGTCACGATTGCACGGCGAACGTGCCTAACCCCGAAGGCGAAGATTTTCTGCGGTACGAACCGCGGCTGCAGTCTCCCAAGAGTGGGAAGAACAGCATTCGCCATCGCGTCAAGGAATGGTGCGATCACTTGCTATACATCGGCTACGACGTGCTGGTGAGCGAAGAAGGCAAGGCAGAGGGGCACGGTTCACGCTGCATCTACCCAACAGAGCGGCCGACCTATTGGGCGAAGTCGCGCTGCTTGGCCGACCCGATTGTGTACCAGAAAGATAGTTCTGATTTGTGGAAGTTGTTGTTTAACAAGTAGGAGTCTGTTGTATGAGTCAGAAGATTGCTTGTGACCGCGATGGGGCATTTCGCGGCACGATTCAAGAGTACGGGTTGAAAGAGTTTCCTAGCGGCACTGTCGCGGTCAAGTACCGTGCCGATCTGGAGGAGATTTACAACTTCGAAACGGAAAGCTGGCATCCGTGTTCCGATTGGGAAATGGAAGTTTACGGCGATTGTTTTGTTGTGAAGAAAGACGGCAGCCTGAACACGGCGTCCGTCAGTTCGCTGGTCGATCACGCCGGATGGGACGGGCAGTTCAGGTCGATTCAGGATGCAACTTGGAAGCCGACCCCTTGCCAGTTCAGCGTTAAGCGTTCTGAGTACGAGGGCAAGGTTTATTTCAACGCCGCATTCATCAACGGCTTTGACGATACGCCAGGCGGTTCCCTTCCGATGCTCGAACCTGCAAAGGTCAGCAGTCTCGACGCCAAGTTCGGTTCGGCCATGCGGGTACTGACTGCGAACAAGATGCGCAATCAGTCTGCACCGCCCGCAGGTGCTAAGCCACCAGCACCACCGAAACCGGCCGCGAAGGAACCGCCAAAGGTTCTCGCTGGCGATGACATCCCGTTCTAGGGGTGCTGATAGTCGTTCTCGCCCTGCGGATGGTTCCGCGGGGCTGTCGGTTCGCATGTATCACGGATTGGGGCGAAAAGATGGCAGGCGATTTCGTAATGGTGCAGTTCGCAACTCCGCGCAAGCCGGAAGTTTTGCGAATGGCATCGATCCTAGAAGTGCCACCATCTCACGCATTCGGAATCTGTGTCATTGCTTGGATGTGGTTTGATGAACAGTCCGAAGATGGTCACGTTTCTGGTGTGACACCTGTCACGCTCGACGCTGTTGTTGGTCACGTTGGCTTCTCCGATGCGCTCCGTCAAGTTGGCTGGCTGAACGTTCGCGATGGCGCACTTCAGCTTCCCAACTTTGACCGACTCATGGGCGAGTCATCGAAAAAACGCGCTAAAGACGCGAAAAGACAGCAAAAACACCGTCACAAGAGCGTCACAAAAGTGTCACAAAAAGAGTGTGACAAAAGCGTGACCAAAGAAGAGAAGAGAAGAGAAGAGAATATAGATACCCCCAAAGCCCCCAAGGGGGCGGTGGTTCTTCCTGAGCTTCCTTTGATCCTGAACACGCCACAGGTGCGCAACAGCCTGGAGCAATGGCTGAAGTACAAGGGCAAGACGTACAAGCCGCAAGGCATGACGGCGATGGTCAATCGTGCCGTAGCGATTGCCAAAGAGCAGGGAACGCAAGCCATCGTCGATGCCATCGAGCGAGCAATGGCAAACGGCTGGAAGGGCTGGGACTTTCCAGACAAGTCACCAGCCAAGCCACCAGCACCAACAACCGAGCCAATTGGACCAGCGCCGCCAATGGTCGCAAAATTCAAACCCTTCATCATCGGACGCGACTAATGACAAGACCTGAGATCGAAGCCGAGTTACGCGACATCGCACGTCGCCTAGAAGCTCACCAGATGCCAACAGGACTCTCTGACGCAGAACAGCACCAATGGCTATTGCAACAAATCTCACAGCGCCGAAGCGAGTTGAGGCTTTCCCAGACGCCTTGTACGACCAACGAGCCGAAACCGCAACGCTCGCCAGCCTGTTACTAGACCCGCACTCAGCCGCACCGATCCTTTCCAAGCTTGTTACCGCCAATGACTACAACGACTCCGACCTCGGCAAGTTCGTCGCAGCGACGATCCAACTGCACCAAGCAGGACGGCCGGTTCGTGATCCGATCGTGTTGCTGGCTGACTGGCAGGCGATGGGGCTGACGGGCGAACTGACGACGCAGGCCGGTATTGCTCGCCTGTTGGTGAATGACAGTTCAAGCGTGTCTCACACGACGTACTACGCCGAGCGGGTTCGCGACCTGTCGAGACTTCGCAAGATTGTTGTGCTCGCTCGCCAGCTGGAAGCAAAGGCAGCGACCGGCAAGGAGCAGCCCGAAGACCTAGTTGGCTGGATGGACTCCCAAGCACTCGGCATCCGACACAGCGCCACGAACGATTGCCAGCTAATCGGCGAGGTGATGTCAACCGTCATCGACGACTACGAAGCCAAGATGATTGCCGGCGAGAAACCAGCACTGATGAGCGGATTCCCGCGGGCAGATGAAAACGGGTTCGTGTTCTCGCCTGGGGAACTGACCGTTCTCGCTGCTCGAACATCGATGGGCAAAACGACGATGGCAACGCAGATTGGCATGTATCACGCCGCTAAAGGACGTTCGGTGATGATGGCAACGCTCGAAATGAAATCAACCGAAGTCGCCAGTCGATTGCTCGCTGTGGCATCCGGCAACAATCACCAAGCGTTGCGGCTAGGTCGCGTCGATGAAATCGCAATCAAGCAGATGCGTGACGCACGCGCGGCAATCGGTTCAATCCCGTTTCGCCTGTGGTCGCCAGGTCGCGTGAAGGTCGGACAGATTCACGCTGCGGCATCTCTGGCGAAGGCGTCAAGCAAGATCGAGTTGCTGATCGTGGACCTGCTGAACGTGGTCAAGCCGGACGAATCGAAAGACGCTGAACACGTCGCTCTCGGCAAGATCACCAAAGGCATCCGCGACATTGCTCAGCAGTTGCAAATCCCGGTGATTCTCGTCGCGCAGTTAAGCCGCGGTGCTGAAGGTGAACCGCCAGGACTGAAGCACCTGAAAGGCTCTGGCGAAATCGAACAAGACGCCGACGTTATCGCGTTCATTCACTCAAAGAAACGCGCTTCGCCTGATGTCGAATTGATCATTGCGAAGAACCGATTCGGAACGATTGGCAGCGTGCCATTGAAGTTCATCGCGAATGAGACGCGGTTCGCCGATCCGTCAGCGGAAGTGCGAGCGAGTTCAAATTATCGTTCTGAGTTTGATTCGTATAACAACAGCAAAGGATTCGACGAATGATTCTCACAGGACCAGAAACCGTAACCGTTGACGAGTTCGGCGAGCACGTAGGCAAGCTATTCGTCAAACCAGCCGACCACGGCGGCCGCTGCGTACATGCTGCCATGTGCGTTGCTGGTGAAGGTGGCGAGCTAATCGACGCTGTGAAAAAGCACTGGATTTACGGTGCTGAATTAGACACGGCGAACATCTTGGAAGAGTGCGGAGACGTGCTGTTCTACGTCACGGCACTGCTTGGCGAAGTCGGCTACACGATGAACGACGCGATGGTTCACAACGTCGCGAAGTTGAAGAAACGGTATCCGCAGGGCTACACGGATCAGGCGGCGCGCGATCGTGCGGACAAGCAACCAAAAACCTAAACAGAAGCGAGGGACGTGATGAGCCTTGTGAACAAGATCGTGCATATCAAACGCAAGCGGCATGATGGTCAATATGCCTGGGGTCATGCCGATGCTTTGAGCGAAGCGGCGGAACTGGCGAAGGCAGCCGACGAAACGATTGCTGACATACTGGCAGCGTGCAAAGCGTTTGACTTGGCGCTGTGTGCCGGAAGCCGCGATGAGCTAATTGCAGCGGCCGTCTTAGCTCGTGTGGCAATCAGCAAGGCGGAACAAGCATGAGCTACGACCTATCAAAAATCGAAGAACTGGTGAAGTTTGACGAAGAGTGCAGTAGCGCTGCAAACGAATGCCCACAGGCTAATGTTCGTCCGGTAACGAGCTATCCGATGAGTTGGGTGTCTGTAGCCGGTGTCTTCTGTCACTGGTTCGATCATCGAACGCTTTGGCATTCAGGCTACTGCGACTGCCTAAGCGAGATGGCGAAATCGACGTTTCGACGGTACGCAAAGTTTCGCGATGGGAGAATCTACGATTCAACAACCGGCAAGTTCTTCAGTCGGAAAGATGCTTTTCGCGTGGAAAAGGTTGCTATTGCGAGGGCCAACGCATGAGCAGCGTCAACGCCAAACGTACCGCCAAGCACGAGCGTGACGCCTGGCAGTTCCG